>Ga0157379_10005209_pt1 | contig 11167 bp, 9 predicted proteins | sample S25metaG_FD_121802 | JGI IMG/M metagenome (GOLD analysis project Ga0157379, IMG submission 121802) | Switchgrass rhizosphere microbial communities from Kellogg Biological Station, Michigan, USA - S2-5 metaG | ecosystem: Host-associated > Plants > Roots > Rhizosphere > Soil | place: USA: Michigan... | reverse complement strand
GGCAGGTTGACGCGATCGAGCAACGGCGTCTTGGAAACTTCGGACACGCACAACTCCAACGAGATGGTTTTAAGGCGGAAAAGCGGCAAATCCCCAGATCCAGCCGCATGCCTTACACCACTTTTACCGTGCGGGGCAATTCGGCCTCTGGCCCATATCGCTCAATCGACGTCGAGCGGCTCACTGCCAGTGGGTTTTCCGCTGGTGTTTAAGGTGATTTTTTCGACACGGGCCTCAGCCTGGCGCAGCAATTCTTCGCAGCGTGTTTTCAAGGCCTCGCCGCGCTCGTAGATGGCGACTGATTCCTCAAGCGGCACCTTGCCCTCTTCGAGGCGCTTAACGATCGACTCAAGCTCCTCGATCGCCCGCTCGAAGGGCATTTTTTTCACGTCGACGTTGTTCTCGGCCATATTGCGGTCCGGCGATTCTTCTAGTCGTGCAATGGATGAAAGATAGCCCGGATTCGCTATCCGTGCATCAAGGCGGTCACGTGGGCCGCGACCGAGCGCGAAAGCCCCTGCAAATCATAGCCGCCCTCAAGCAAGGACACGACGCGACCCTTGGCGCTCGCATCGGCAATGTCCATCAATTTCTTGGTGACCCATGTGTAGTCGGCTTCCACGAGATTGAGGTTGGCGAGCGGATCGCGCGTGTGCGCATCGAATCCGGCCGAGATGATCAGGAGGTCCGGCTTGAATTCGCGCAGGCGCGGGAGGATGACGGTCTCGAACGCCTCCTTGAAGGCGCTGCCGCCGTCACCGGCCGACAGCGGTGCGTTGACGACAGTGTTGAATTCGCCCCGCTCTCCGACCGCGCCGGTGCCCGGGTAGAGCGGCATCTCGTGGGTGGAGCAGTACATCACGCTTTGGTCGGACCAGAAGATGTCCTGCGAACCATTGCCGTGATGGACGTCAAAATCGACAATTGCTGCGCGCTCGATCCCGTGCGTTTTTTGCGCGTAGCGCGCCGCGATAGCAGCGTTGTTGAAGAGGCAGAAGCCCATCGGGCGTGCCGTCTCGGTGTGGTGTCCGGGCGGACGCGTGGCAACGAACGCATTCGACGCTTTGCCGGTCATCACTTCGTCGACAGCAAACTTGGCTCCGCCGACGGCCCGCAAGGCTGCCTCGAAGCTGCCTGGCGACATCGCGGTGTCGGCGTCCAGGCGCACAAGCCCTTCGGCAGGCGAGGCGTCGCGGATCGCCTCGATGTAATCCATCGGATGGCAGAGCGCGATAACATCGAGCGGCGCTCGTGGGGCCTCCACACGCGCCAGCGACTGAAATTTCTCGTCCTCCAGTGCCTGCTCGATCGCACGCAGCCGGTCCGGCCGCTCGGGGTGCCCGGCAGGCGTGAGGTGATTCAGACAGGCTGGATGGCTGAGCAGCAGCGTGGACATTGCCTAGACTTAAACGCTCACATGGCCGGGTGGAAGTGCTTATCGTGATTTTGCATCCAGCCGGACGCCGCTGGGCAGCTGACTGCTGTCAGGTACGAAAAAGTCGATCTGCAAGGGCTGGCTCGGATCGACCCGGTATTGGTCGAAATCGGTCACGCCTTCCTCTGCCAGGAATGTGTCGTCGATAAGAAAGTTCCCGGTGAAGCTCTTCGGCTTTTCGAAAATGCGGCACGCGGCTTCAGCCAGGATCTCCGGCTTGCGCGAACGTCGTATCATCGTGTCGCCGCCGAGCAAGTTACGGATTGCGGCGGTCGCAATCGTGGTGCGCGGCCAGAGCGCATTCACTGCAACCTTGCCGCGCAGTTCGCCCGCGAGTCCCAGCACCACCAGGCTCATCCCGAATTTTGCCATTGAATAGGCAGTGTGGGATGAGAACCATTTCTCTGCCATGTCGAGCGGTGGCGAAAGCATCAGGATGTGCGGGTTCGAAGAACGCACGAGATACGGGATTGCGAATTTCGACACCATGAACGTCCCGCGTGCATTGATCTGCTGCATCAGGTCGTAGCGGCGCATGTCGGTCGCCACGACGGACGTCAACTGAATGGCGCTTGCATTGTTGACCACGATATCGATGCCGCCGAACTTTTCTGCGGCCTCGTCGAGCGCCGCCTGCACAGCCGCATCGTCGCGGACGTCGACAGCGAGCGGCAGCGCGCGGCCGCCGGCCTTGGCGACCTCGGCCGCGGCGGTATGAATAGTGCCCTCGAGTTTCGGATGCGGCTCGACCGTCTTGGCGGCGAGGGCGATATTGGCGCCCTGGGACGCAGCCTTCAGCGCGATCGCCAGGCCGATGCCGCGCGAGCCGCCGGTGATGAACAGGGTCTTTCCCTTTAGCGACATCGGCTGTCCTTACTCAGCGAGCGCGGCCTGGGCGCTGTTGATGCTGTCACCGCCTTCGACGATTGTGCGCTCGAAACCGCCCGACTGAACAGCGATGTTTTCCGCAAAAAAGCGCGCCAGCGTGCCGCGTGCGTTTCCATTGCCGGCGCGCAACGAGGCCAGGGCATCCTCGGCGAGCATGCAGCCGCCGGCAACGTTGCCGAACAGGCGCAGATAAGGTGTCGCACTAGCAAGCGCGGTATCGGATGACTTTTGCGACAGCAGCCAGCGCGTCGATCGCTCGAGACTGTCGACAGCGTCGCCGAGCCGGACCGCGGTCTCGCCCAGGACGGGCGCGTTGCTTGCGCGTACGGCCTCAACGGTCCGGCGCAGTTCGTCGATATAAAGCGCAATCGTTTTGCCGCCTTCCAAAGGCACCTTGCGCGCGACGAGGTCGAGCGCCTGAATCCCGTTGGTCCCTTCGTAGATCGCGGCAATGCGCGCATCGCGGAAGTGCTGCGCTGCGCCTGTCTCCTCGATGTAACCCATGCCGCCGTGCACCTGTACGCCAAGCGAAGCGACCTCGATCCCGATGTCGGTCGAGAACGCCTTGGCGACTGGGGTCAGCAATGATGCGCGTTCATGTGCGGCCTTGCGGGCGGCGTCAGTCTTGGCGCGCAGGGAACGATCGATGGCAATTCCGGTCGCATAGCAGATTGCGCGTGCCGCACCCGTCAGTCCCCGCATCGTAAGCAACATCCGCTTTACATCAGGGTAGGCGATGATCGCGCCGGTGGCGCCTTGCTTGCGCTCGCGCGCGTAAGAAAGGGCCTGCTGCGTTGCGCGTTCGGCAATGCCGACACCCTGCAGGCCGACGGCCAGCCGTGCACGGTTCATCATCGTGAACATGCAGGCCATGCCTTTGTTTTCCTCGCCGATGAGGAACCCTGTGGCGCCGCCCTTGTCGCCGTAGATCATGGTGCAGGTCGGCGAGGCATGTATCCCGAGCTTGTGCTCGACCGAATGCGCACGCACGTCGTTGCGCGAGCCGTCCGGCATGATCTTCGGAATCAGAAACAGCGAAATTCCTTTGGTGCCCGGCGGCGCGTTCGGGAGCCGCGCCAGCACGAAATGAATGATGTTGTCGGTCAAGTCGTGCTCGCCATAGGTGATGAATATTTTCGAGCCGGTGATGCGGTAGGTCCCATCGGCTGCGCGCTCGGCCTTGCTGCGCAGTGCACCGACATCGGAGCCCGCTTGCGGTTCGGTGAGCTGCATCGTGCCCATCCATTCGCCGCTCACGAGTTTGCCGAGATATTGCTTCTTGAGCGCCTCGCTGCCGTAAGCATGCAATGCGTCGATCGCAGCCATCGTCAGCACCGGCCCGATGCCGAAGGCCATGGACGCCGAGTTCCACATCTCGATGCAGGCTGCGTTCAGCGCTTGCGGCAGGCCTTGGCCCCCCCAATCGGCGGGCGAGGCGAGGCCGTTCCATCCCGCTGCGGCCCATTCCGTGTACGCCTCTTTCCACCCTGGAGGCGTCGTAACGTTGCCGTCCTTGAACGGCGTTCCAAACTTGTCACCGATTTGATTAAGCGGCGCGATGACGTCCGTGGCGTAGCGTCCAGCCTCCGCAATGACAGAGTCGACCGTCTCCTCGTCGAGATCGCCGTAAAGTCCTTCCGCCAGCGCAGCCTTCAGGCCGGCAGCGTGCTTGAGGGTGAATGCGATATCAGCGACAGGGGCACGGTAGGTCATGACCGGCTAATTTAGTGCCGGGGCGTGGCGGGTCAACGCGCGCTACATATAATATGCCGCCTGCGGACATTGATTGGGCAGGGCCGCGCCGCTATGGTCCGCCCGCCGCGCGCGAAATCGCTTCGCCGCGGCTCTCCGGTACCTGTTGGGGCGTAGCCAAGTGGTAAGGCAGCGGATTTTGATTCCGCCATACCCAGGTTCGAATCCTGGCGCCCCAGCCAACAAGAAGCCGCTAACGTGGCGCCGCGATCGCCAAAACTCTCTAACTCAGCTTGGCTGATTGGATGAGGCGCCAGAGGCGGGGGGGAGAGAGCGGCAGTTCCTTGGGCTCGGCGTTGAAAGCGGTCAACGCTGCCGCCACGGCATTCCCTGCGGTGGCTGCGACCGCAACCATGCCGCCTTCACCGGCACCTTTTGCTCCGAGAGGGTTACTTGGCGAGCGGTGCAAGTCCATTGTCACGCCGCGAACATTTGGAAAATCGCTCGCCGTGGGAAGCAGATAGTCTGCAAGAGATGCATTCAAAAGCTGGGCATTGGCGTCGTAGATAATGTGATCAAGAAAAACACCGCCGAGGCCCTGAACGACAGCCCCGAAAGTCTGTCCGTGCACGAGCGCCGGATTGATTGCACGGCCAACGTCTTCGACCGCGACGTAGTCCAGGATTTCGACATGGCCAAGACGGGCGTCGACGGCGACATGGGCCGCGTGGGCGCCATAACTGTAAGTGCGCTTGGTGTTTGCGAATGTGCCATTCACTGTCAACGGCCCGGCGGCGTCGGCAATTTGTGCAAACGAGAGTGTCGATCCACCGGGGCCGCGCGCTGCGCCGTCTTCAAGGGTCACATCCTCCTCGCGACAAGCCAGCTGGCCGGCAGCGGCCGTCCTGATTGCGTCCAGCAGATTTTTTGATCCGTCGAGCACGGCCGACCCGCCCATAACCACGGCGCGGGAATGATAGGTGCCGAATCCCTCGTCAATAATTGTCGTCGACCCGTGTGAAACACGGAACGTTTCCATTGGAAGCGACATGGCATCGGCGGCAATTTGGGCAAAGACGGTCTCTAGTCCCTGGCCAAGCACGGAGGAGCCGACGGCGACAGCGATATGTCCGTCTCGCTCAAGCGTCATTCGAACATTCTCGCGCGGGCCGGCGCCGCCGCTCTCGACGAAACAGGCGACGCCGACGCCGTGATAGCGTCCGTCGATCAGTTGGCCCTGAAGCTTGGCCTTCTCTTTCCAGCCAAATGTTTCGAGGCATTTGTCGAGCGCTGCCTGGTAATCGCCGCTGTCATAGGCCGTTTCAGTTTCGTAAGGCACAAGCCGGCCGATCGAATAGGGCATCTCATCCACGGCGATGAGGTTTTTGCGACGGATCGCGACAGGATCGATACCGAGATCGCGCGCCGCCATGTCGATCAGGCGCTCGCGAAAGAAATTCGATTCAAACCGCCCCGGCGCACGATAGGTGCCCACCGGTGTCTTGCTGGTCATAAAAGCACTGACTTCGATCTTGATCGCCGGAATGCGGTACGGCCCGTGCAGGAACTGCGCAGCTTTGGCCGGCACGACTCCGGAATTGGTTCGTGTGTAGGCTCCCATGTCGGCGAAAATTTTTCCGCGCAGGCCGATAATCGTCCCGTCGCGCCGGCAGGCAATTTCGAGTTCGCAGTCGATTTCGCGCGAGTGGTTGGCTGCCTGCATATGCTCGAGACGGTCTTCGATCCATTTGATGGGACGGCCGAGCTTGCGCGCGGCAAATGGGATCAAAAAATCCTCCGGATAGAATTCGCCGCGCACGCCAAATCCGCCACCGACGTCGAGCTCGATCAGGTCGATGGCGCTTTCCGGCATTTGCATCATTGCAGCGAGGGCGCGACGGTTGAAGAACGTCACTTTGGTTGCGCCGTTGACGACAAGTCGTCCCGCGGCAGCGTCCCACTCGGCAACAACCCCGCGCGTCTCCATCGGCACTGCGGTGTGGCGATGGGCGCGAAAGAACTCGCTACGGGTGTAGTCGGCGCTTGCGAAGGCAGTACCCGTATCGCCGAAGCCGACCGTGTAGCGGGTCGAAACATTGGTGCCATTCTCCTCGAACAGCAAAGCCGCGTCGGTCTCGGCCGTGCGCCAGTCGGGCAGAGGAGAGAGCGGCTCGATTGTCACGGCGATCTTCGCCGCCGCGTCTTCGGCAAGGGCGCGGCTATCCGCCACGATCACCGCCAGGGGCTCGCCGACATAACGGACTTTGTCCACCGCGATTACCGGCTGCAGGTATTTTTCAAGGCCCGCGATCGGTGCCAGCCGGATGGGGATGCGGGGAATCGTCGGCCCGATGTCGCGCGCGCAGATCACCGCAAGAACGCCCGGCATCCTCAAGGCGGCCGCTGCATCGATCCCGGCAATTCGCCCATGCGGCACCGAGCTGCGCAAAATGGCGGCGTGAACCAGGCCGGCCGGCTCGTAGTCGTCGACGAATGTCCCGCGTCCCTTCAGGAAGCGGAAATCCTCGGTCCGCTCGATCTCCTGGCCGACATAGACGTTGCGCGCCGAGCTCATCTCGAGTCCCTTGCCTTGTAGGCGGCGCGGGCGTCGAGCACTGCGTCAATGATCTGCACATATCCGGTGCAGCGGCAGATATTGCCGGAAAGCACGTCGCGGATCCGGTCGGCAGCGGCATCCGGCTCTTCGGTAAGAAGTATGTGCGCCGTCGTCAGAATGCCGGCCGTGCAGAAACCGCATTGGACGGCGTGATGCTTGCGGAATGACACCTGCAACGGGCTGAGCCGGTCGCGCTCGCTCAGACCTTCGACGGTTGTGATGTCCATGCCGTCTGCCTGCACCGCAAACATCAGGCAAGAGCGGACTGCCTCGCCGTCGGCAATGATCGTGCAGGCGCCACACACGCCGTGCTCGCAGCCGACATGGGTGCCCGTGAGCTTCAGGTCATGGCGCAGGCAGTCGGCAAGCGTTGTTCGTGGCTCGACCGCTGCCTCGTAAGCCTTGCCGTTGACTGTGAACCGCGCGATTTGCCTCGGGCTCATACGTTGTCCCCTCAGCCAGGCTTCGCTGCTGATGAAAGCGCGCGCTCTGTGAGCACTTGCAGCAGCGCGCGGCGGTAGTCGCCCGGGGCGTGTATGTCGTCGGATGGATCAACGCTTTCGAAGGCTGCGGCACCCGCTGCGCGGATTACATTTTCCGTAATTGTGTTGCCATTGATCGTTGCTTCGACCGCCTGCAAGCGCACCGGCGTGTCGGCGACGCCGATCGCGCCCACGCGCGCGTTGCAGGCTTTCCCGTTTTCGGTGTCGTAGAACAGCGCGATGCCGGCCAGGGCAAAATCGCCCCGCCTCCGGGCAAACTCCACGAACGCCCAGCGACGACCGGATTGCCAGGGCGGAAGCCGCACTTCGACAATCAACTCGTCCGGCTGCAGCACCGTCGAGAGCGGGCCGGTGAAAAAATCAGCAGCCTGGATGACGCGTTGTCCCTGTTTGCCCGCGGCAACAATCTTGGCGTCGCAGGTTATGGCGATGCCGGGCATTTCTGCCGCAGGATCGGCATGGGCGAGACTGCCGCCGACCGTGCCGCGGTTGCGGATCTGGTAGTGCGCGACATGGCGAATTGCTTCTACCAGCAGAGGATTTGCACGATGCAATTCCTCGTTGCGTTCGATATCGCGCCACCGCGCGAGCGCGCCCAGTCGAATTCCATCGGCATCAATTCCAACGCGGCGCAGCTCGGAAATACGGCCGATGTCGACGAGAAAGCGCGGCGCCGTCAATCGAAAGGCGAGCATCGGAACGAGGCTCTGTCCGCCGGCGATCACCTTGGCTTCCTCACCGTGCTCGGTCAGGAATGCGATCGCGCTTTCCAGCCGGTCGGGGCGGACATACTCGAAACTTGCAGCCTTCATTGTGATGGTCCCGGCCCGGGTCGGATCATTAGCCTACAAACAATTCGGTGAGGCGTGCAATGTAAGGAGCGCTGTTGCTGTAGGCGTTTTTACCTGCGTTGGTTGAGCCGCGGGAAAAGTCGGCGCGGATTGTCTTCCGTGATTTTTTTGGTATCGGCCGCATCGAAGCCGGCGGCTTTAAGGCTTGCCAACGGGCTCAGGTCCGCCGGCGGGAACGAATAGTCAGTCCCCAGCACGAGCCGATCCACTCCGACAAGATCCGCAAGAAATCGCAACGGCTTCGGAGCGTGCACGATCGTGTCGTAGACCATCATCGGCGCGTAGGAGGACGGCGCCTTTTGCGCGACGTCGCCTTGCGCTGCCTTGTCCATGCGCGTGTGCATGATGTCGAAGCGTCCGGCCAGATAGGGATAGGCGCCGCCGCCATGCGAGAGCACGAGCGTCAGGGACGGAAACCGGTCGAGGACGCCGGAAAAAATCAGCGATCCGACGCCAAGCGTGGTGTCGAACGTGTATTGAACGCTCTGTGTCAGCCCGAACTTCGCGGCGCGCGGCATCGGTGCCGATGCCATCGGGTGGATCATGACCGGGATCTGGAGTTGCGATGCGCTAGCCCACAGCGTATCGAGCGGTAGCTCTCCGATATTGTGTCCTTCGACATTGGCGGACACCATAACAGCCACTGCGCCCAGGCTCGCCGCGCGCGCGAGCTCGGTCGCGGCATCTTCCGCATTTGGCAGGGGCACTGATGCGACAAACGCGAAGCGGTCGGCATTGTCGCCGCACCAGCCGGCGAGCGTGTCGTTGAGCAAGGCATGCCACGCGACGCACTGCTCGCGCGGCAGGCCATAGGCATAGATGTCCGGCCAGGTCGCGACGAGCTGCCGGTCGATGCGCTCGGAATCGAGCCATGCGATTCGCTGCTCGGCCGTTTCGACCAGCTTGGGAAAGAATGGTCGCACCTTGAATCCGTAGGAAAATTCGAGCGCCGGGGTTGCCGCCCCATCGATGACCCGTACGCCCATGTCGGTGCCGCGCTGGCGTGCCGCCGCGATCAGGCTCTGCGGAACATAGTGAGCGTGCACGTCGATGGTCATTCTTCGGTTCTCGGTGAATGCCCGAAGCGGTTTCGAGGCTTGATTTTGGACCGGCTTGAGGCTGCGCAGCTACTGCGGCGTAATGCCGGCAACTTTCACGACCTCCTGCCACAAGGGCAGTTCGCGCGCGAACCGCGCCTTCAAGTCCTTGGGTCCGCCGGCCGTGGCTTCGAGCCCTACTGTGCGTAACTTGTCGCGCACGTCTTGTTTCCGAAGAATGGTCTGCACCGCACCGCTCAGGCGGTCAACGATCTCGCCAGGCGTTTTGGCCGGTACAAGCATCACCGTATATGTATCGAGCACAAAGCCGGGATAGCCCGCTTCCACCATTGTCGGGACGTTGGGAAGATCGAACCAGCGCTTCTCACCGGTGATGGCAATACCCGTCAATGTTCCGGCGACAATATGCGGATGGGCACCGGGCAAGGCGCCGGACACCATATCGACCTGGCCGCCGAGGAGAGCTTGATTGGCCGGTCCCGCCCCGTTGAAGGGGACCTGTGCCATTTCGATGCCGGCACGATTTTTGAAAAACTCGCCGGCCAGGTGCGAGGGCGTGGCAAAGCCCGCGTGCCCGTAATTGACTGCGCCTTTTTTGTCCTTTGCGAACGCAACGAACTCGGCGACTGTTTTGATGCCGCTCTTTGGGTTCACTGCGAACGCGGTCGGGGAGCCCGCCATGTCGGCAAGGGGGATGAAGTCCTTTTCGAGATCATACGGCACGCTCTTGTAGAGCAGCGGATTGATCATGATCGTGTTCGAGGTGATCAATACCGTGTAGCCATCCGGCTCGGCGCGTGCGGCCTGGCCGACTCCAATGGTCCCAGCCGCGCCGGGCTTGTTTTCGATGAAAAAGTTTCCTTTCAGCTCTTCGGTCAGGAAGGGCTGCAACAGGCGTGCGATCACGTCGACGGGGCCGCCAGGTCCAAACGGGACGACGATCTTCACCGGCCGATCCGGCCAGGCTGCATAGGCGCGACTGACAAGAAAAGGAGCAGCAGCGGCAAAAGCGCTGAATGTATGAAGGACGCGGCGACGGCTCACGCCGAGAGTAGACTTGTTCATCGGCTGACCCCTTTATGCACGAGGCGTTCACATGTTGGTTGATAGCAATCGTATCGATGCTAACGATCGCGCCAAGGCGGAGTCAATTGCACAGCTGCTGAGCCATGCGTTCGAGTGTATCACGCAGTCTGTTCGGCCGCCGTGATTTGCTCCAGCACGCGGCCTTTGGTTTCGATGCCGACTGCCCACAGCGCGATCGAGGCGATGAAGAAGCTAAGCGCGAAGGTGTGCAGCACGTAGGCGCCGAGCCCGTATTGGAGCATGAAGCCGACGACGGCCGGGGCCAGGAACGAGCCGACCCGGCCGATGCCGAAGAACCAGCCGACCGCGGTCGCGCGCAGGTGCGTCGGATAAAGCTCGCTGACATAAATGCCGTTCGAGCCGTATACACCGGGGTTGACCCAGCCGACCGCGGCGATGGCGAAATAAATCCACACGCCGGATGCCATCGCGAACCACAGATGGAAGAAAGCGCCCACGAAATAATAGAGGAACAGCACCGGCCGGCGGCCGAAGCGGTCGATGAGGAAGCCGCACGCTGTGTAGCCGACGAAGGCCGCGATAGCCTGCACGAACAGAAACACGAAGATCTGGCGCAGCTCGAATCCGCGCTGCACCAGAATCTGCGGCAGCATGAAGATTATGCCGTTCGACGACCACAGGAAGCAGAACGACACGATCCACAACAGGATGGTACGCTTGCGCCGCTCCGGCGTGAGCAGTTCGAACACGGTGACGCCGCGTTCCTCGACACCGGCCGGAACAGGGACGGCGGGCGGGAGCGGTTTGCCTTCCGACGCCTTCGCTTCAATCTCGGCAACGGTGCGTTCCGCTTCGGCGACACGGCCTCGGCTGAGCAGATAGCGCACCGATTCCGGCATCACGAGCCGAACGAAGAAAAGCAGCACGGCCGGAATGACGCCGATAATGAATACCGTGCGCCAGCCATAGGTCGGGATGATGAAATAAGCGAGCAGCGCGGCGAGCGCGAGGCCGAGCGGGAATGCCGCCATCATCGATCCGGTCATGCGGCCGCGGATGCGGCTCGGGCTGTATTC
>Ga0157379_10005204_pt1 | contig 11173 bp, 8 predicted proteins | sample S25metaG_FD_121802 | JGI IMG/M metagenome (GOLD analysis project Ga0157379, IMG submission 121802) | Switchgrass rhizosphere microbial communities from Kellogg Biological Station, Michigan, USA - S2-5 metaG | ecosystem: Host-associated > Plants > Roots > Rhizosphere > Soil | place: USA: Michigan... | reverse complement strand
GACCTCGGCATCCGCACCGAGAAGTTCTGCGAAGTCTCACGGTTCGTGATGGATCTCGCCCGCGTCACCCAACCGCCCAACCGGCCCATCGTCGGCCACAAGCTCTACGAGGTGGAGTCGGGCATCATCGCCGGCTGGATCCGCATGGCGCGCAAGGACAACCCACTCGAGTTCGTGCCGTTCGCCGCAGACCTGGTCGGGCAGAAGCCGGTGTCGATCGTGCTCGGCAAGAACAGCGGTCCTCCGTCGATGGAGGAATGGTGCGAGAAACTGGGCGTCACCGCCACCGACGAACAGCGCATGGCCATGCTGCAGCAGGTGAAGGCGAAGTCGTTCGAAAAGAAGGATCTGCTGACGGCCGACGAGTTCCGAGAAATCGTCGATCGCGTGCTGCAGAAGGCGTCGGCGTCCCCGGCGCTGGCCTGACCCCGGACACCCACTGGAGCCAACGGGGCGCGCTTGCCGCCGCGGCCGAAACGCGGTCGTTACGGTGCCGCCCCATCCGCTTGAGAGCGTGCCGACTGGCCACGTGACTGGAAGTCGAGCGTAGCGTTTTCCTCAGGTCGACTTCGTCCTGCGCGATCAGTGACTGTGCGGCCACACGGATGCTGCGCTGAATTTCCCGCAAGTGTTGAACCCTGGCCGGTATAATCGGCAGCTCGACCATTGCCGCTGCAGTCCGGCGTTCGCCTCGGCCCCTATGAGATTCAATCCGCCCTCGGCGCAGGCGGGATGGGCGAAGTCTATCGGGCGCGCGACACGCGCCTCGATCGCACGGTGGCCATCAAGATCCTGCCCGAGGCGCTTGCCACCGACCCGCAGTTCCTCGAGCGATTCGACCGCGAGGCACGCGCGATCTCGCAACTGACGCACGCCCACATCTGCACGCTGTACGACGTCGGGCACCACGAGGGCGTCCACTATCTGGTGATGGAGTACCTGGACGGCGAGACGCTGGCCGATCGTCTCGCGAAGGGTGCCCTCCCCCTCGAGCAGGCGCTCACGATTGCGATTGAGATTGCGTCCGCTCTCGACAGGGCGCATCGCGCCGGCATCGTCCATCGCGATCTCAAGCCCGGCAACATCATGCTGACCAAAGCGGGTGCGAAGTTGCTGGACTTCGGCCTCGCCAAGTCGTCGCCGGTGGTCACGAACGTGAGCCTGTCGATGCTGCCGACGACGCCCCCTGCGGCCATGACGGCGGCGGGCACCATCCTCGGGACGTTCCAGTACATGGCGCCCGAGCAGATCGAAGGGCAGGACGCGGACGCGCGCACCGACATTTTCGCGTTCGGGGCGGTCGTCTACGAGATGCTGACGGGAAAGCCGGCGTTCAAGGGCAAGAGCCAGGCGACGTTGATTGCGTCGATCATCGGGTCGGATCCGCCGCCGGTGTCCCAGGTCCAGCCACTGACGCCGGCTGGACTCGACCAGATCGTGCGACGTGCGCTCGCCAAGGATCCCGACGATCGATGGCAGAGCGCACGCGATCTGCTCTCGCAGCTGAAATGGATCGCTGAAAGCGGTTCGCGCATCGGCGCGCCGGCGGCGGTGCCTGCCGCTCGTCATGGCGGTGTGACGATGGCGTGGGTTGTCTGCGGCGTCCTGGCGGTTCTGCTGGCCGGAGCGACTGCGGCGGCCCTCTGGCAGTTCACGAGAACGACGCCGCAGCCGCGCGTCGCACGCCTCTTGGTCGTTCCTCCCCAGAACCAGCAGATTGTCGGCGCGCCGGTCATCTCCCCGGACGGTCGTCGAATCGCGTTTGTCGCGACGACGCCCGAAGGCACGAGCAAGCTGTGGCTCCGTCCGGTCGATGCCCTCGTGCCGCAGGCCCTTCCCGGTACCGACGACGTCACGTATCCGTTCTGGTCGCCCGATTCCAGATTCATCGGCTTCTTCGCCTCCGGTCAGCTGAAGAAGGTCGACGTCGCCGGCGGCTCGCCGCAAACGCTGTGCGATGTGCCGAACGGCCGCGGCGGCACGTGGAACCGGGACGGCGACATCCTCTTTACCCCGACGATTTCGGCCGGGCTCGTTCGCGTGTCGTCGGCCGGCGGCGCTCCGGCGCCGGTCACGACGCTGGACGCGTCGCGTGGTGAAAACAGTCACCGGTTTCCGCACTTCCTGCCCGACGGCAGGCACTTCCTGTTTTTTGCGCTCACCAGCAAGTCAGAAAACTCCGGCGTGTACGTCGGCGCGATCGACAGTCGAACGACCGCGCGCGTCATCTCGGCCGACAGCGAGGCGTGGTACGGTGCGGGCTATCTCGTGTTCGGCCGCAAGAACACGCTGTTCGCGCAGCCCTTCGACCTTGCGCGGGCTTCGGTGGGCGCAGGGGAGCCGACGCCAATCGCCGAGCAGATCAGCGAGGCGCCGAACACGGCTGGACTCGCCTACTCGCTGTCAGAAACGGGCGTGCTGACGTACGTCGGCGGTGCGTTGTCGGCAGTTGGCCAGTTGACATGGGTGGACCGCACGGGCAAGACGCTCAGCACGCTTGGGCAGCCGGGGCTGCTGGAACCTCCCGAGCTCTCCCCGGACGGGCAACGGGTCGCCCTGGCGATCATGCAGAACTCCAACCGTGATGTCTGGATCGGCGACGTCACGCGCGGGTTGATGGCACGCGCGACATTCGATCCAGCCTCGGATTCTTCGGCCGTCTGGTCTCCGGGCGCCGATCGCATCGCGTTCGGATCGGAGCGCGGTTCCTCCGGTGGCTACAGTGACATCTACCAGCGACTGGCCAGCGGCGCCGGCCGCGACGAACTGGTCTTGAGCACACCCAACGCCAAGTTCCCATTCGCCTGGACGCCGGATGGCAAATCGATCCTGTTCGTGATGTCGGGGACCAAGGGCTTCGAGCTCTGGGGAGTGCCAGTGGAGGGCGACCGCCCCTCGACGAGCTCGGGGCGCCCTGAGCCTGCCGAAGGGCGCAAGCCCTTCCCGTACCTTCAAAGCGGGTTCAACGTCGGCAACGCGCAGCTCTCGCCCGATGGACGATGGGTGGCATACACCTCGAATGAGTCGGGGCGCTACGAGATTTACGTGCAGAACTTCCCGGTGGCGAGCGCCAAGGCGCAGGTGTCGCTCGAGGGCGGGAATCAGCCCAGGTGGCGCCGCGACGGGAAGGAACTGTTCTACATGGCGGCCGATCGGCGGCTGATGGCCGTCTCGGTCACGACGGGAGCGACGTTTCAACCTGGCGCGCCGGCCGCCCTTTTTGAAACGCATCTGGTCGATTCCCCGCCGTATTCGCTTCCACAATATGCCGTCATGCCAGACGGTCAGCGGTTTCTGCTGAACGTCGCGAAGCAAACGACCGCGGTGCCGGTGACGGTGGTTCTGAACTGGCCCTCCGCGATGAGCAAATGAGCCGCCGCTGCCGTCTTCCGCGACACGTGGATCTATCAATCAGTTCCATCTGAATTTCTTCTTCGTGTCTTCGCGGCGCCAAGGCTTGCTCTGACCTCGCGTCGAGTCGCCAGGCTCCCCCGGACGAAGGTCGAACTCGTGCTCGCTGCAATTGATGTCGTTCTTGGGCGATAATTCGCCGAAACGGAGTAGGCTATCAGAGACATCCGACCTGTTCACGACGAGGAGATCCGCTCATGAACAAGCGTTTCACACGCCCGATTCTCGTTGCGCTCACAGTGGCCGGAATCGCCTCGGTTTCACTGCTGTCCGCCACCGCCCAGGAAGAGGGTCGAGCACGAACGCCGGGTGCTCAGAAAGCCAAGTCCGGGCCCACCCCGCGGACCGCAGACGGCAAGGTGGATTTCTCGGGTATCTGGGCCCCGGATCGGAATTTCATATACGACATCCACGACGCGCTCGCGAAGGGCGCGGAGCTTCCCATTCAGCCCTGGGCTGAAAAGCTCGCGCGGGAACGACTGTCGAAAGACGATCCTGAGGCCATGTGTCTTCCGACCGGTGTCCCCCGTCAGGCCCCCTATCCGTGGCGGATCGTGCAATCCCCGACGCACATGTTCTTCCTGTTCGAAGGCAACATTCACAGCTATCGTCAGGTCTTTCTCGATGGCCGCAAGCACCCGGCGGATCCGAATCCAACCTGGTACGGTCACTCCGTGGGCCGCTGGGAAGGCGACACGCTGGTCGTCGATTCCGTCGGGTTCAACGACAGGTTCTGGTTCGACTTTGCCGGACACCCTCACACGGAAAAACTGCACGTCGTCGAGCGCTATCGGCGTCCCGATGCCGATCATCTGGACTACGAGACCACGATCGAAGATCCCGGCGCCTACACAAAACCCTTTACCATGTTCGGCCACTCGACCTTCGAGCACAACGACGAGCTGATGGAGTACATCTGCAACGAGAACAACAAGGACGTCTCGCACATCGTCGGCAAGGATCCGCGGAACAAGTATTCCAAGCCATGAATCCGGCGGACGCCGCCTGGTTTGCGGCGTCTTCGCGGCGCCCGTCGGTTGACGCGGCCGTCCACTGCGCCTAAAGTAGGCTCGTTTTCCGGAAGCGACATCGAAAATTCCCTTGGAGGAAATGCCGTGCAGAGCAACTTGAAGACGACGACGACAATCGTGATGGCTGTGGCGATCGGTCTCCTGCTGGTGTCCAGCAAGGTGTCCGCCCACCACGGCGCCAACCTGTACGACATGACCAAGGCGGTTGTGTTGAAGGGCACCATCGCGAAGTTCTACTGGGGCAATCCGCACAACGAAGTCGCGGTCGACGTCACCGACGAGAAGGGCAACGTCACCCATTGGGTGGCCTACACGGAACCTCCCCTGGTCATGCTTGAAAGCGGCTGGACCAGAAAATCGCTCAACTTCGGAGACCAGGTGACGGCGTACGTTTTTGCCGCCAAGAACGGCTCGACGGTCGGAACGCTGAGCAAGATCGTCCTGCCCGACGGCAAAGAACTGGTGGCGTACGGGGCGCCGCGTGGTGCTGCCCCCCCTGCCGCTGCCCCGCCGGCGCGGTAGCGCAAAGTCGAAAGAAGGGGACTGAAAATGCGAAATCTTCTCATGGTGTCAGCGGCTGCACTGATGGCGGTGACGTCCTTCTCGCCAACCGTCCGCGCGCAGGCGGCTGCGTCGTCACAGGGGGCCGCCGGAAGCCAGAGTGGGTCTACCAAGATCCCGGACCTGTCGGGCGATTGGGGCCCCGACCGTGCACGAGGCGGAATGGGCCAGAGCCTCAGCATCTCCGACATCGGCGGCAGGAAAAGAGGAAACGAGGACGACATTCCGTATCAGCCCTGGGCACGCGAGAAGACGTTGTCCGAGAAGACCTCGACTGGACCCGATCCGAAGTTCGACGAGACCACCGACCCGCAGGTCATCTTCTGCGAGCCGCCCGGTGTTCCCCACATCTATCTGTGGCCCATCAAGACAAAGTTCATCCAGACTCCCGAAGCCGTGTACATCCTTCACGAGCTCGGTCCATTTTTCCGGGTGGTCTGGCTGAACAGCAAACATCCCGCGGACGTGGATCCGCAGTGGTGGGGACACTCAATCGGGCACTACGAGAACGGCGATACGCTGGTCGTCGACACGATCGGATTCAACGACAAGACGTGGCTCGATCAGATGGGTCACCCCCATACCGAGCAGATGCACTTGATCGAGCGCTACAAACGGGTCAATGAGAAACAGCTGGAGCTCGACATGATCATCGACGATCCTGGCGCGTATACGAAGCCCTGGCCCTCACACCGAAACTTCGAGCTGAGAACCACGGGGTTCCTGCGATACCAGCAGATCTGCTCGATCCGCGAAAACCAGCAGTTCTTCAACAACACGGCGAAGCCGGCCGTCGGAGGGCCTGCCGCCAAGTAAAAGCGTGCGCGGATCGTCACCTCGAGCGCCTTACGGTGCAGGAGTTCTCGGCCGGTCTTTGAATCACATATGAAGCATCGATCGAGACGAACGCTCCTCGCTTCCGTGGGAACGGCAGCGGTGGTGTCGCTGACCGGCGTGGCATTGGCCGGTCAGGGCGCGCCACTCGAAAAGCCGCCGATGGCGGAGTCGGTCTTCACCAACCTTCAAGTGCTCAAGGGCATTCCCGTCAACCAGTTCATGGAGACGATGGGGTTTTTTTCGGCGTCGCTCGGCGCTGACTGCACGTTCTGCCATGTCTCGGAGAGTGGCGGCAGCTGGGCCAAGTACGCCGACGACCTGCCGCGAAAACGGACGGCACGCAGAATGGTGCTGATGGTACAAGCCATCAACAAAGACAACTTTGGCGGACGGCAGGTCGTGACCTGCTACTCGTGCCATCACGGCGGAGACCGCCCGAAGGTGACGCCAAGCCTGACGGCACAGTACAGCAGTCCTCCCGACGAGCCGAACGATGTCATCACGACCGGGCCCAAAACACCTTCAGCCGATCAGGTGTTGGACAAGTACCTCCAGGCCCTCGGCGGTGCCGACCGCCTGGCTGCCGTCACCAGCTTCGTGGCCAAGGGAACATCCTCGGGGTACGACGACCCGACGAAGCGTCCGATCGAAGTCTTCGCGAAGGCGCCGAACCAGCGCGCCACGATCGTCCACACGCCCGATGGAGACAACAGTTCGATCTACGACGGCCGGGCCGCCTGGCTGGCGGCGCCAATCACTCAACGACCGGTGCCGCTGCTCCCCCTGGCCGGCGGGGATCTGGACGTCGCCAAGCTGGACGCGGAGTTGTCGTTTCCAGGACGGATCAAGCAAGCGCTCGGCGGCTGGCGCGTCGGCTTCCCGGCCACGATCGACGATCGCGAAATGCAGGTCGTCCAGGGAACAACCGCCGGCCGGACGCTGGCCACGTTCTACTTCGACATGGAATCGGGACTGCTGGCGCGCGTGGTGCGCTATATCGACTCGCCGGTCGGCCGTATTCCCGCGCAGATCGACTACGCCGATTACCGCGCAGTCGCCGGCGTCAAGATGCCGTTCCGCTGGACGGTGACCTGGCTGGACGGCCGGTCGATCATCGAGCTGACCGAGGTGCAGCCGAACGTGCCGATTGACGCCGCCAGGTTCGCCAAACCCCCAACGCCAACCGCGCCGCCGAAGTAGCCAGGCCGTCACCTGGTTCTTCGGGATCAGCGCGGCGTCGCGTCGAGGCCTTCGACGATAACGTTTTCGACGACGCCACCGCCGGCCCGGCGGAAGACGGCCGCCTCCTGATACTCCGGCGACTGGAAGCAGGCGACCCCCTGTTCGAGCGTCGGGAACTGAATCACGACATGTCGATGGAAATCTTCCGGCCCTTCCATGATTTGGTAACGGCCGCCTCGAGCCAGGATCGTGCCGCCAAAGCGGCTCACGATCTCCGGAACGCGGTCCGTGTATTTTTTGTAGGCGACAGGGTCGATGATCCTGGCGCGGGCAATCCAGTATGCGGGCATGGGCGAGTTCCTCCTGACACCGTACAGCGCGTAGACACCGAACGGCGCGTGAGTTGACGTTGCTGTGATCGGGGACTAGAGTACGCCCGTTTGCGCGCTTTCGTGCCTTCGTGGCGTGATCCCGGCGAACGAACGCCCGTCTCGTCCCGCGAAAAGGAGTATCACATGCACGCCGCGAAAACACGCTCCCTCGCCATGGTCAGAACGTCTCGGGCACTCGCCGCACTCATCGGTCTCGTGGCTCTGCTGGACAGGACCGTGACGACGCAGCAGTTGTCACCGGGCTATCTCGATCCGAAGCCTATTCTCGATGCCGCGCGCGCCGCCATCGGTGCCGACAGCCTCCGGTGCGTCACCATTTCAGGCACCGCGTACGACGGCGCGTTGGGACAGCAGAAGGAAACGGCCAAGAACGTCGACTGGCCTCGCATCGATTCTCTGGCGAACTACACCCGGACGATGAACTGGGAAGCCGGGACGATGAAGGAGGAATTCGATCGCAAGCCGGGACTGGCGCCGGCGATGTGGAAGTACGGGATCGGATGGATCGGCGGCACTCCGCTCCAGAAGAACACCCACGAGATCTTCATGCTCAACGGCAAGTTCGGCTGGTACATGGATGGAACAGGCAGCCAGCCGGTGCCGGTGCCGCCGGACATTGCCGAGATCTGGCCGGTTGAGTTGTATCTGAATCCGCACGGCTTCCTCAAAGCGGCGGCCCTGCCAGGCGCGAACCCCAGGGCGGTGTGGCGATGGGAACTGGGCGAGAGTGGACGCGATGGCCCGGAGGTGGCTCCGGAGAAGATGCGCGTGGTGTCGATCACCGTGCTCGGCAAGTACCGCGTCGACGCCACCATCAACAAAGAGAACAGGCTCCAGCGGATCCACACGTGGGTGCCCAACCCCGTCCTCGGAGACATGAACTACGAGCACGAATTCACCAACGAGAGTTACATCGATATCGGGAACGGCATCAAGTTCCCGACCGGCTGGCATTCTCACGAGGGGTGGGACGACAACGTGCAGGCCCAGAGCATCAGTACCGGCCACAACGCCTTTGGCGGCACGATGAAAGACGTCAAGGCGAACGTGTGCCCCGACCCGGTGGCCGTTCCCGACTCGGTGCGACAGGCCACCTTCCCCGTCCGCGTGGAGACGACCAGGCTGGCCGATGGCGTGTATCTGCTCGGCGGCTCGACGCACCACAGCGTCGCGATCGAGTTCAACAACTACATCGCGGTCTTCGAGGCGCCGCTGAACGAACAGCGGAGCCTGGCGGTGATCGAAGAAGTGGTCAAGCTGATTCCAAACAAGCCGATCCGGTTCGTGATCAATTCACACCAGCATTTCGATCATGCCGGCGGTCTCCGCACCTACATGCACATCGGCGCGACCATCGTCACCCACTTCAGGAATTTCGATTTCTACACCCGCGACTTCCTGAACTATTCGCCGCGCACGTTGCAGCCTGACATGATGTCGCTGTGGCCCCCGACGGAAGTCGCGGAGGGCTACTACTACGAGACGGTCAGGGAGAATTACGTGTTGAGCGATGGGACGCGGAACCTGAACCTCTATTACGTCAACCCCCTCCAGCATGTCGAAGGCATGTTGATGGCCTACCTTCCGAAAGAGAAAATCCTGATGGAAGCGGATCTGGTCGACACGAACGCGCCGCTTCCAACCACGCTCAGCCGGGATCAGCAGAGCTTCTACAAGGCGGTGCGGACATTGAAACTGGAGCCGGGACAGATGGTTCCGGTCCACGGAAACCCGATTCCGTGGGCCACTTTCGCCAAGATCGCCGGCGGCGTGAACTAGAGGATGCTGAAAAACGCATCCTGCATGGCTGATCGCTGATGGAGGATGGCTGGAACGCGCCGGCTTTTTCAGCGGCCTGCGAGAGTGCTCCGCCACGACGACGCGAAAACACGAAGTAGACAGGAGATCTTCTGTTTTTCGAGATTTCATGCTCTCGCGGCTGGATGGCTGTTTTGGAGATGGGCTCTCCAAGGAGGTCACGATGACCCGGATCTCGACCCGTCTTACGGGTGCGGCGCTCGGCGTGTGGCTTCTCACGGCCGCCTTTTCATTCCAGCCATCGTTCGCGCAGGCACCAGCCGCCGGGGGCACGATCGCGCTGACTGGCGCGCGACTGATCGACGGCACCGGCGCGCCGCCGCTCGCCCCGGCCACGATCGTCATCGCTGACGGCCGCATCGCGGCGGTTGGCGCTCCAGCCGCAGTCAACATACCGGCTGGCGCCAGCCGGATCGACATGGCCGGCAAGACGATCATGCCCGGGATGATCAACGCCCACGCTCACCTGAACATCGACAGCGAGATCAAAGCGCCGGTTCGCGACCAGTTGGTGCAGCGGCTCCGGACCTACGCGGACTTCGGCGTCACAACCGCCGTCAGCCTGGGATCGACTCCGGCCGACGAGCGGGAAGGTCTCGCGCTGCGCGACCAACAGGCACGCGGCACACTCGATCGCGCGCGGCTCTTCACGGGCGGCGTCAACGCGGTTGGCAAGACGCCGGAGGAGGCCAGGAAAAGCGTGGATCGACTGGCGGACCTGAAGGTCGACATCATCAAGTACCACATCAACGGCAACCCGGACGACATGACGCCCGACGTCTACGGCGCCCTCGTGGACGAGTCGCACAAGCGAGGCCTCCGGACGGCCGTCCATATCTACTATCTGAAAGATGCGATGGCGGCGCTGGACAAGGGCAGCGACATCATCGCGCACAGCGTGCGCGATCAGAATGTCGATCAGCGTTTCATCACCGCCCTCAAGACCAGGAACGCCGGCTACATCCCGACGCTGACGCGCGACCTCTCCGTGTTCGTGTACGAGGCGAGGCCGGCGTTCTTCGATGATCCGTTCTTCCGCCGGGGCATCGCCCTCTATCGCAAGGAGGTGGACACGCTCAGCGATCCGGCGCGGCAGCAGAAAACGCGAACCGACCCGCAGGCCCAGTCCATCAAGCCGGCGCTGCAGCAGGCGATGAAGAATCTCAAGCTCCTCTCCGATGGCGGCGTCTCGATTGCGATGGGCACCGACAGCGGCGCGGCCAACAACCCGGGCCGCTGGCAGGGGTACTTCGAGCACGTGGAGCTTGAATACATGGTCAAGGCCGGCATGACGCCGATGCAGGTGCTGGTCGCTGCGACGGGCGGCGCCGCCCGTGTGATGAAGCTGGACGGGCTGGGCACGATTCAGCCTGGAAAGTGGGCCGATCTCCTGGTCTTGAACGCGAATCCGCTGACCGACATCCGGAACACGCGGCAGATCCACTCGGTCTGGATTGGCGGTCAGCGTTCAGCGGCGGTCGGCACGAAGTAGCTTCGTACGAAGCAGACGAACGGGGCGACGAGGCTCTGGTCTTGCGTGTGGCAACTGATCTCGGGAGAGCATGATGTGAGACGCTGCCATCGTTCGTTCATCTGCATCTTGGCCGTTCTGGGGCTCATCGACGGTGTGGTGTCCGCGCAGGCGCTGGCGAGTCCAGCCTTCGAGGTCGCGTCAGTCAGGCCGAACGCGTCGAGCGCTCCGGCGAACTCTCGTTTCCCTCTGGGCCCTGGAGACGCCTACACCCCCGGAACTCTCTTTTCGGCAACGAATCAGCCGCTGATCGTCTACATCAGATTCGCATTCAAGCTCGGTCAGGGCGACCTCTTTCGTTTGCCGGCGTGGGTATATGACGACCGCTTCAACATCGAAGCGCGGGCGCAGGGGAGCCCCACCAAAGATCAAATGCGACTCATGATGCGGTCGTTGCTGGCTGATCGTTT
>Ga0157379_10005200_pt1 | contig 11178 bp, 10 predicted proteins | sample S25metaG_FD_121802 | JGI IMG/M metagenome (GOLD analysis project Ga0157379, IMG submission 121802) | Switchgrass rhizosphere microbial communities from Kellogg Biological Station, Michigan, USA - S2-5 metaG | ecosystem: Host-associated > Plants > Roots > Rhizosphere > Soil | place: USA... | reverse complement strand
TCCGATTTTTCGGGCAAATCAATCGATTCCAGCAAAAGAACAGACGACAAAGCCTGCCCGTATAAGGCGGAGTACCCACCCGTGCTGAAAACAGTGCCCTTAAACAAAAAAGGCGAAAAACGCCCGCGCTGGGCTATATCCGGTACGCTGGTATTGTAAGGGTTATTGACCAGGGTGCCGTCGATATATTGTTTGGCTTCATAACCTGCTCCACCGCGTACAAAAAGCCCTTCCTGTTCGCCTACCTGCTGGGCGCCGGGCAAGGTTTTCAAAGCTGCAGTAATATCGGCGTTAGAGCCTGCTGTAGTGGCTATATCAAGTGAACTCATCACGGCTCCCCTTTTGGAATCGCCGGCCGCAAAAGAGCCTGCTGTAATGGTTACCGCCTTCAATTCGTTGGGTTCTTCTCTAAGTGGAATGTCGACTGTCAGGGATTCGGTTCCAATGGTAATAGCCTGTTCAAAAGGCCTGTAGCCAATTGAGCTAACGGTTAGCAGGTGGGCCCCCTTTTCGGTGGTTTTAAAATGAAACCTGCCGGTTGAGTCGGACGTGCTGCCATCGTATGAATCTTTTATAGCGATACTGGCTCCGGGAACCGGCCGGCCTTTATTGTCCTTTATTTTGCCAGATATGGTCACCTGGGGCAGGCCAATGATAGAAATAAGGATAAGGTTGAATAAAACAAATAACTGTCTCACAGCTGTAAATTTTAAACAAACATAAAGTAGTTTATTTTATAAACCAAAATACTTCTGTGTATTGCCCTTCAAAATGTATGAACGGCAAAATGGCCTGATACACTGCCTGAAGCTTCTTTGCCTGGATTCCAATGCCGGCATTCGTCCTTATGGCGCAAGTACTTAGCATAACACGGCTATTTTTATTGGGCGCATTAACCGGCCTTTCGAACGAAAACACAGCCCGCCGTAAAAAAGAAAGCCAGGCATAGACATGCCCGGCGTTGTTGATCGTACCCTTTAAAATAAATCGTTCTATAGCTTATGCTGAATGATCAGCGATTTTTAAAATAAGCCCCGTTTAGAAAAACAGGGCGTTGTTGATCGTACCCTTTAAAATAAATCGTTCTATAACTTATGCTGAATGATCAGCGATTTTTAAAATAAGCCCCGTTTAGAAAAACAGGGCGTTGTTGATCGTACCCTTTAAAACTAAAATCTTACTTGCCGGATTTAACTACAGACTGAACTGCTGCTTCCGTTCCGTTTATAACCCGCACTATATACATGCCGGTGGGTACCTGCGACATGCCAATTATTTCTGTTTGACCGGCATTTTGCACACTATATGATTTTATTACCTGTCCGTTTGAATTGGTTACCTGGTAGCTGATGGTTTTGCCCTGCCAGCTCTGTGGCACTGTAATCCGCAGATCATTTACTACCGGATTAGGATAAGCGATTACTTTTACAGCGTCTGAAGATTTTCCGATGCGCACAATCCTTATGCCGGCTACTTTGTAGGTGCCATCCATATCCACCATTTTAAGGCGGTAGTATATTACGCCGGTATTACCTGCCGGCACTTTATCGTTGTATGAATAATTAATACTGATGTCGCTGTTGCCGTTTGCAAATACCATAGCAGCATCAGTGTAATCCACACCGTCAAAACTTCTTTCAATAATAAAATGACTTGCATTTATTTCTGAGGTAGTAGTCCATCTTAAAGCAACATTGTTATTTGACAATGCAGCACTCCAGTTAATAACAGTTACGGGCAGGGTGCTGGTAACGGATGCCGCATAAGTAAATGCTTTAAACCACAGTGAATACATCCTGTCTGCCGCACCGCTTACACCTGTGCTTTTCGCGCCCGTACGCAACCTGAAAGAGTTGGTATTAACATATGTGTTGGTAGTCATGTTGCCCGTCTGTGTTGTATCAACGCCATCACAGGTAGTAATTGGTCCGTCAAAACGTTTGCCTGTATTGGTAAGCAACCCGCTTATCAGTTCCTGGATGGTAGAAACCGTGAGTTTTGTATTGCTTTCAAGTGTATAAGACTGCAGGCCATAATAAGTCTGGTACTCGCTGATTTTATCGTTGTTACCATCAATGTCCAGACCAGTAACATTAAACTTGCTTACAGAAGCGGGTGTACCGGTACTGGCCTGCACAAAAGATACCTGAAATTCCATCCACCAGTCTGTAAATCCGGCGGGCGAAGTATTGTTTGAACCATAAGTAACTTGTGGCTGAAATGCTTTTTCAAAGCCTGTGTTGTTTAGATCAATGGTAACCAGTTGTACCATCGATGATGAACGACCGTTGATCTTTACCAGTGCGTCAATACCGGTCATCACTGAAGGAAAACGGTACACAGCGTTATTTTCGCCCGCTGTGCCCGACTGCAAAACCGGGTTTTTAAAAACAAGTTCCTGCGATGTCTGTGCATTTGCAACGGAATAGAATCCGGCTACCAGGAAAAGAATAACAAGGGCTGCTTTAATGGCAGTTAAAAAAATGGTGTTGGGTCTGCTGGGGTACAAAAGTTTCATAAAGTAAGATTAAAAGGGTAAAGATGAATTGTAACCACAGGCGATTGGAAAAAGATCGGGTGCGACTTTCCAGGGAGAATTGGAGGATTATAATAAAATTAAAATCAGCGAATTGCCGTGAAGGAGATTGGGTACGGTAAGTTCAGAAGGAAGATTGGGTACGTTTGTTCCGGTGAGTAATCCGGTGACACAAAGATTAACCGTATTTTCCGAAGTTGCAAGTGTTTCAGAAAAAAATTGCCTTTTTTTTTCGCCAATACACCCGTTTCCTTCGTTGAATAGTCTAAAAACAGCGATTGACGCAAATAAAAAAGCGGACCTGTAAGTCCGCTTTCGTATTTAAAATCAACTTATTATACCTATTTATATGCTGGTATGATATTTTTGGCAAGCTCGGTCATGCGCTTCAAATTTTCATCGCTCAGGTTACCTTTCTTAAAATCGCCCAGCACGTCGGCCAGTTTATTTTCCATTTCTACCAGGAAATGTTCTTCAAACGCCTTTACGTTTTTAACAGCCACATCTTTCAACAGTCCCTGTGTACCCAGATAAATAATAGCTACCTGTTTTTCTACCGACATGGGCGAATATTGCAACTGTTTCAGTATTTCAACGTTGCGGGCACCTTTATCAATTACATTCTTTGTGGCAGCATCCAAATCACCACCAAACTTAGAGAACGCTTCCAGCTCGCGGTAAAGAGCTTGGTCAAGTTTTAGTGTACCGGCCACTTTTTTCATTGACTTAATCTGCGCATTACCACCTACACGACTCACGGAGATACCTACGTTAATAGCGGGGCGGATGCCGGCGTTGAACAGGTTACCTTCCAGGAATATCTGGCCGTCTGTAATGGAAATTACGTTTGTCGGAATATAAGCAGATACGTCGCCAGCCTGTGTTTCAATGATGGGCAAAGCCGTTAAGGACCCGCCACCTTTTACCAGGTGCCTGATAGATTCTGGCAAATCGTTCATCTTCTTAGCCACATCATCTTTGGCAATTACTTTTGCAGCTCTTTCCAGCAGGCGGCTGTGCAAATAGAATACATCACCAGGATAAGCTTCGCGGCCCGGGGGACGACGCAACAACAATGATACCTCACGGTAAGCCACCGCCTGTTTTGACAAATCATCATAAATGATCAGCGCCGGACGACCGGTATCGCGGAAAAACTCACCGATAGCAGCACCGGCAAAGGGCGCATAGAACTGCTGGGGTGCAGGGTCTGAAGCTGATGCTGCAACAATAGTAGTATAGGCCATGGCACCATTTTCTTCGAGTGTTTTCATAACACCTGCAATGGTGGATGCTTTCTGACCAATGGCAACATATATACAGTAAACAGGTTTGCCTGCTTTATAAAATTCTTTCTGGTTAATAATGGTATCAACACAAATGGCGGTCTTACCCGTCTGGCGGTCACCAATTACCAGCTCACGCTGGCCGCGGCCAATCGGAATCATGGCATCAATGGCCTTGATTCCTGTTTGCAGTGGCTCTTTCACCGGTTCACGAAAGATAACCCCGGGAGCTTTGCGTTCCAGCGGCATTTCATACAATTCGCCTGCTATAGGTCCTTTGCCATCAATGGGCTCGCCCAGCATGTTAATAACGCGTCCTGCAAGTCCATCACCTACACGGATAGACGCAATCTTTCCGGTACGGCGTACTTTAGCACCTTCTTTAATACCACCGCTTTCTCCCATCAATACCACACCCACATTGTCTTCTTCAAGGTTCAGCGCAATTGCTTTAACGCCGTTTTCAAATTCCACCAATTCGCCCGAACGTACATTGTTGAGGCCGTATACACGGGCAATTCCATCGCCCACCTGTAATACGGTACCTACTTCTTCCAATTCGGCGCCTGCTGTAAAGTTGCCCAGTTGCTGGCGCAGTATCGCAGATATTTCATCTGGTTTAATTTCTGCCATGATTTTTTATTTATCGCCGGCTTCAGCCGGAATGTTTAAAATATAATGAACTAAAATTGTATGCCTTCTTTGCAAAGATGCCCGGTGCAGTAACCGGTTAACGTAGCTGCTGTACGTAAATATTCTTGCTGAACTGTTTTTTGATATCTCTTAAGTCTCTTTCAATACTGGCATCTACCAGGTTGTTGTTAAATTCCAGCACAAATCCACCGATCAATTCTTCCCTTACAGTTGTTTCCAGCTCTATATTTTGCAAACTTGTTTCTGCTTTCAGCTTTGCTATAATAGACTGTTTTACTTCTTCACTAACGGCTGTGGCCGTAGTAAGCTTAACGGTATGAATACCTTTTATTTCATTGTAAAGGCCAATTACTGCTGTAATGATTTCAGGTATGTATTCTTCGCGTGATTTGCGAATCAGTAATTTATTAAAAGAAGAAGTCAGCTCACTCACTCTGCCATCTGTAAGGGCAAACAATATTTTTTGTTTTTTATCAGGACTAATTACCGGGCTCCGCAAAACAGCCGTAAACTCAGGGCTGCTTTTACAAATGGACTGCAGGTATTGCATGTCTTTGTATACAGCCTCCAGTTGATTTTGCTCTATGGCCAAATCAACCAGGCTTTTTGCGTACCTGTATGCTAAACGTGGATTGGGCATTTTTATAAATTTGATAATGTGTAAATGTGCTAATGTGCTAATTCTCTATTTACACATTTTCACATTTATCACACTTACACATTAATTAAGTTTTACTTCGTTTGCCAGTTCCTTTATGTATTTTTCCTGTTCGGATTTATTACCCAGTTCCCTGCGCAATACTTTTTCAGACACTTCTATTACCAGGTTACCCACCTGGTTTTTAAGATCGGTGATGGCAGCCATTTTTTGCTGGGTTATGGCAGATTGCGCCTCGGAAACAATGCGGTCGTACTCGGCCCTTGCCTTTTCCTTGGCTTCTGTCACCATTTTATCCGCCACATCTTTTGCGTCCTTAATCATTAATGCCCTTTCTTCACGTGCTTTAACCAGCAGCGCTTCGTTATCACTTTTCAACTGCAGCATTTCGGCCTTCACTCTTTCTGCGGTAGACAATGAATCAGCAATTGATTTTTCCCTGTCTGCAAGGCCTTTTACAATAGCGGGCCACGCAAATTTTTTCAAAATAAAGAAGACTACCAGGAAGGCTACCAGTGTCCATATCAGCAGTCCAAATTCGGGAAGAAGTAATTTCATAACCTATTTTAAGTTTGAGCGTTTTCGGTGATTTCCTGCACACAAATCAGCAGGTGGTAATAACTGCATCCTCCGCCCTTTGCTTTGGATGCAGTTGTAAAGTTTTACAATGATTAAAATATCATTGCAAGGAAACCTACGATGATTGCAAACAGGGCAGCTCCTTCTACAAGCGCCGCTGTCAGAATCATGTTGGCCCTGATGTCGTTTGATGCTTCTGGCTGACGGGCAATAGCTTCTACTGCACCTTTACCAATCTGACCAATACCAATACCTGCACCTATTGCTGCAAGTCCGGCGCCTACGGCACCGCCGGCATTCGCCACTGGTGAGCTAAGAAGAACAGTCATTAAATCCATAATTGTGACTTTATATTTAGTGAAAAAAAACAATTTCATTACGCCATCACAGGTACATCGGGCAAACCATTTTCATGTTCATGATGATCATGGTCATGATCGCCTTCCATTGCCTGGCCAATAAACACTGCGGTAAGCATGGTAAAGATAAATGCCTGCAAAAAAGCCACCAGCACTTCAATCATATAGATAAATATGGTGAAGGCCAGCGAAAAAGGCGCCGTTCCCCAACCCGCTGCTGCATTCATGTTTCCAAAAATAAATATCAGCGAAATCAGGCAAATAATAATAATGTGACCCGCCACCATATTGGCAAACAAACGGATAATTAATGCAAACGGCTTAATAAAAACGCTCAGGAATTCTACCGGTACAAGAATCAGTTTTACACCAAAAGGAACACCCGGCGGGTTAAAAATATGCATCCAGTAATGGCCATTTGTGCTAAACATAATCACCACAAAAGCAATAAGACCCAGCACTACAGTAAAGGCGATGTTTCCGGTAACATTGGCCGAACCGGGTATCAGACCAAAAAGATTATTGATAAGAATGAAAAAGAAAACGGTCAGTAAAAAAGGCAGGTATTTGACGTACTTTTTGCCCAGGTTAGGCACTGCTACCTCATCGCGTACAAAAATAATAACCGGTTCAAGCAAACCCTGGGCGCCTTTTGGCGCAGTGGTAACGCCTTGTCCCATCTTGTATTTTTTAGCGATGCTCAGCATAATCCAGGTAAAAAAGAACAGCGCCAATATCATCTGAACCACATTGCGGGTAAGCGAAATATCGTATACCCTCACCGAAGGATCAATCTCACCGCTTTCTGTAATGGCTACAATATCCTGTGCGTTGTATTTTGTTGGGTCAAGATGCAAGGCTTCGATCTTTTCACCGGTGAGCATCATGTAGTTACGATAGTTCTCTTCTCCATGGTGAAACCTGGAAGACATGAAAGCCTCTAATCCCCTTTGTTTTGAGTAAAGTATCACCGGAAGCGGTATGGAAACGGGGTGTTTTTCGCCATTGTCTTTCACAATATCCAGCAGGTGAAAATCATGGTTGTTCAGCACGTGCCCAAATATGATTTCCTTGCCGTTAAAGCCCTTTTTTTCTTCCTTGTGCTCCCCGCCTTCCTGCGAAAAAGCGTTGCTGAAAACAAACAGGAAAAATACGCTGAAAACCGCTGCCAATAAGGATTTGAGGCTTTTTGAAAACATACTGGTTGCTAAATTTGGCGCAAAGATAAGGAGGTGGGGTTTAAAAACCGAAAACGGCAGGAAAAAAGAACGCCTGAATTTTTATAGGCAACCGGCATACATTTTCAGCCCATGACCGGGACAATAATTACCAGCATTTATGAAAACGGTTAAATGAGCTGCAGATGCCGTCTGCCCCGGTTACTGGTGAGATTGGGCGGGCCTTTCGCCCGGATAAACAATCTTAAAAATTACAACAGGCCCAAACGGTTCACGCCTTAGGTTCGTCGAGTATTTTCTTTATCTTTTCCAGCTCCATCACATCAATCTGGTCTTTGGGCCGGTTTACCACTTTTTTATTTTGAATTAGGTGATTGATATGAAGAAAAGGAACCATCACACCCTCAATTTCGGCAACAGGTGCCATTTGCAGACATTCATCAAAAGAAAGATCGACGCCTTTCAGGGAAGTCATGATATCCAATTGTATACCAGCTCCAATATAAAAATTAGTCCAGCCTGGTACAAATTGTAACGTTTCGAAAGAAATATTTCCATAACCCAGCTCAGAAAAGGCACCGGCAAGTTTTTGCCTGTTAACTATGTCATCCTTTATCAATAAGTCTATATCGTTCGTTGCACGGGTATACCCGTAAAGATTAACAGCAAAGCCACCTACCATAATATATTGAACGCTGTATTTATTTAGAATCGTCCAGAAGTGAATCAAATCTTCATCAAGAAAATCCATCAGGAGAAGTATTGCTTATTTTTATTTGTGTATTATTCTGGCATTTTTCATCATCATAGTAATGCGCATCATCCTTGTGAACATGCGGAACTTTTCCGTATCTGTTTTATTAATAGCCTCCCTCAACCGCGCATCTTCCAATGCTTCGCGGCTTTCGTAAACAGTGGCATCTTCATTTAGAACATGCTTTGCCTTTTTGCTGTGTAGAGCTTCCGGTTTCATACCACCAATTTACTAAATTTTTTAACAACCCGGGAAGTTCCGGAGCTGATTTACAAGGCCGGAATACGTTTTTTTTCGAACTGCATTTCGTACAGGCGGGTATAAAATCCATTGTTCCGCAGCAGCTCATCATGGGTTCCCATTTCCTTTATTTCGCCTTTGTCCAGTACAATAATTTTGCTGGCTTTCCTGATGGTAGAAAGACGGTGGGCAATTACGATAGAAGTTCTTCCTGCAATCAGTTTGTCAATAGCACCCTGGATCAATTTTTCGCTGGCAGTATCTACCGAAGAAGTGGCTTCATCCAATACCAGTATAGACGGATTGTACAACAAAGCCCTGATAAAAGACAATAACTGCCGCTGCCCCAGTGATAGTGTAGCGCCCCTTTCCATTACATTGTAATCATACCCGCCCGGTAGTTCCATAATAAAATCGTGCATGCCGATAAGCCTCGCTGCTTCTATCACCCGTTCGCGCGTTATGTCTGTATTGCGCAGCGTAATATTGTCCAGTACCGAACCGGAAAAAAGAAAAACATCCTGCAGCACAATGCCTGTCCGGCTTCTGAGTGCATCCAGATCGTATTGTTCGATATTGACATCGTCTACCCTTATCGCTCCTTTCTGAATATGGTATAAACGGTTTAACAAACTAATGATAGATGTTTTGCCGCTGCCTGTATGACCCACTATTGCAAGTGTTTCGCCGGGCTGTATGGTAAAAGAAATATTTTTTAGTACATACCGGTCATCTGTATACGCAAAATAAACTTTGTCAAATTCAATTTTTCCTTTTACAACAGGAGGTGCAAAATTTCCTTTTTTGGAATCCGGAATAAAATCTTCGTTATCCAGCACCTTGAATACCCTTTCGCCGGCTATCATGCCCATTTGCAGCACGTTGAATTTATCTGCAATTACCCTTAACGGCCTGAACAAAAGATTCAAAAACAAAAAGAAAGAAATCATTTTTCCCACCATTTGGCTGGCCGCAGCCGGATTGGTGTCTTTTAATAAATGAGCCTCACTGGCCGCCCACCAGATCAATAAACTGGTAGAAACAGCCAGCACAATTTCCACTACCGGAAAAAAAACAGAATAGGCAAAAATGGCTTTGATGTTGGCATTGCGGTGATCCCTGTTGATCCGGGTAAATTTTGCAGCTTCTCTTTCTTCTGCCGCAAAAGCCTGCAACACATGCATACCGGTAATATGTTCCTGCACAAATGCATTCAGTGCTGCCACGGCATTGCGCACCCGTATAAAAGATTTATTAACTGCTTCCTTAAAAAAATAAGTGGCTGCCATAAGCACAGGAAATGGCGCCAGGCAGATTAGCGAAAGCTTCCAGTCTACCACAAACATGACAATCAAAACGGAGATAATAGAAAGCAGGTCGGCAATAATGGGAATCAGGCCGTCAGAAAAAATATCATTGATGGATTCAATATCATTAATGGTCCTCGTGGTCAGTGTGCCAATGGGTGTTTTGTCGAATTGAGACAGGTTCAAACCCAATATTTTGTTGTAAACCTGCACGCGCATGTCTTTTACTACATTTTGACCCAGCCAGGCCGTAATGTAAGAGAAATAAAACCGTATTATACTTTCAGCCAGCAGTAATACAATTTGTATAATAGTTATCGTAACAACCAGTTCAACAAACGGATTGCGCTGGCCGGGCGCTACAGACATGCCACCTTTTACATAGTTATTGATGGTTACCTGCACCAGGTAGGGCCTGATGGGCGCCAGCACCGCCAGTATAACAGAGAGCGTTAATGAAGTATAAAACTTTCTTTTGTAAGGCGCAGCAAAACGAAATACCCGTTTTAGCAATGCAAAATCAAAAATTTTTTTCCTGGGCTGCTGGTCTGCCATATACAGCAAAGATAAAGCTAAGCAAACAAACATGTCCGATGGCTGATTTTTTGATGGCTGATTTTCCACGTACGGTTATATCTGTATGCGCGTTCGGCACAACAATGCGGAGGGAAGGCAACCAATAAACGAATGTGAAAATAAAATAAACGCAACCCGGAGAACGGCTGTGCCGCAGTAAAGAAATCAGATATCAAAAAATCAGCCATCAGACATCCAACATCAATTGCTTTCCGTGCTCATGGCTCTGCGGTAAGCCTTAATAAATATGGCACCCAGGTTCTTATACGGTGGAATATAATCGTCGAACTTTTCCCTGGCCTCACCAGTAAACTGTTTGCTGAGATCTTTCCACATTGGCAGCCATTCGATACTTTTTCCGCTTAGCAATATGTTGTTCATTGCCTTTAATATGGGCTCATTGACCGTTTTTGTACCTACCTGTTTCGATGAAATAATATGCGCGTCTCCGCTTATTGTAAGCACCTCGTTCAGGTTATTATATCCCCCGCAGGAACCCAGTATTACAATGCGCGCAGAAGGTTGAATCTGGGCCAGCGAATATTTGACATGATAACTATGCCCGCGGTGAATAAATATAGTTGGCCGCAGGTGTTGCGCATCCAGGTAGGCATTTAGTTTTTCCTGCGCTTTTGCATCGGGGTCATCGGGGCCATACAGCGGGCGGTTGGCAAATATCCATACGGGATTTCCCTTAGCTGATTTTATGGTAAGCCAGTTTTCATTTTCCGACATTTTCCATTCCGGTCTGCCGGCGAACAGCGCTTTGAAATTTACGTACGAATTCTGGCCGTCCTTGTCTTCATCGCCATAAAAGAAAACTTGCTGCACTACCCTGCCGCTGTCGCCCACCAGGCTGCGGTAATCAACTGAATAGATGGGCGCAATTCCCAATTCTTTTGAAAGATCAATTTTCTTTGTTGTATCGGCCGACTCAAAAAGTGTTTTCTCCAGTCTGTAAACCACCATGCCATTTTTATCGTTGGTTTTTACACAGCGTTCATAATTCCAATTGGCCTCGTCCAGCATAAATTCAGCCAGGGCTGTATTT
>Ga0157379_10005198_pt1 | contig 11179 bp, 9 predicted proteins | sample S25metaG_FD_121802 | JGI IMG/M metagenome (GOLD analysis project Ga0157379, IMG submission 121802) | Switchgrass rhizosphere microbial communities from Kellogg Biological Station, Michigan, USA - S2-5 metaG | ecosystem: Host-associated > Plants > Roots > Rhizosphere > Soil | place: USA: Michigan... | reverse complement strand
GGCCCCCTCGTCGTACGAGGCACCCAAGGTGGCCATGACGTCGACAATCCGACCGGCGATTGGCGCGCGGAGGACGAAGGCGTTTCCCGCCGCGGCGCCACCCCCGCTTCGCAATGTTTCGTCACGTTGAGAGAGTCGCGCCTCCGCCGCGCGCAGGCGGGCCTCAGCCACTGTCGTGGCGCGTTTGGCCTCTTCTACGCGGCGGGCGGGGACGGCTCGTTCGGCCAGCAGGCGTTCGGCGCGCGACATCTCCGCGCGCGCGCCTTCAAGCGCGGCCTGACCCTCGGCGACGTCCGAGGCGAGCGTCGCGCGATCGGTGCCGGCCGTCAGCCGCGGTTCCAGGCGCCCGAGGGCCTGTCCCGATGTCACGCGATCCCCCACGTCGGGGAGCGTGTCGGCCAGAAATCGTCCCGGCGATGGCGCCGAGACGACCGCCTCGCCTCCCGGGAGCGGATCGATCATCGCCGGCACGCGGATCGACGTCCGCACGTTGATCTCCTGCACCAGCGCGGTCGCGAACTCGTTGGTCCACTGTTGTTCCTTCAAGTACGCAATCGCGGCGGGATCGTCAGGCGGCTGCTTGGCCGCGTCCGCAAGGGCTGCCGTTTCATCGGCGAAGACCGTGATCGTTCCCAGCTCGTGACGGTCGACAAGCCCCGGCGCATCGAGTCGAAGCGCCCACCGATAGCGTCCCGTTGCTGGCGGCGCGCCTTCGACTCTGAACGCACCCGGCCGCGACGGTGTTGGCCCAGTCAGCGCGGTCGCCGATCCGCCGGCCTCCGGCGTGAATTCGAGCGTCGCTTGTCCGGCGGTCACCGGCTTGAAGTCGTGCATTTGGGTGAGGTGCACGGCAAAGAGCGCCTTCTTTCCCGCCACGAGCGGCGGATACTCCATGAAGAGCTCGGTCTTGCCGGTCCAGTCGGTCACGTCGAGCGTCGGTGTTTCGGGTTGCGGCGGCTGTACCTGCCGGGCGCAGGCCACGACACTGCCCGCGAGCGCGATCACTAGCCATGTGGTGTGGATTCGAGCCGTCATTTATGGAATCTCCCAACCGCTCACGAATTCGAGTTCGATCTCGGCTTGCCGCACGGCGGCGTCGAGCGAGGCCTGCCGGATTCTGGCGGTGGCTCCGACGCGGTGGGCGTCGAGCAGCTCGAGAATTCCTCGCTCGCCGGCGTCGTAACTCACCTGTGCAATGCGCTCGATTTGATCAGCGCTGGGAATCGCGTCGGCGCGATAGCGTTCTGCCGCAGCGCGGCGCTCCACGACCACGGCGCGCAGCGCCGCCAGCTGCCCGCGTAGCGTCAGGCGGAAGGCATCGAGTCGGGCTTCCGCCTGCGCCGCCTTCGCGAGCGCCAGCGCACGCTCGGGGCGGGCGCGATCGAAGAGCGGAATCGTGGCATGCACCGTAACGACGCTGCCGACATCGCCGCCGCCCGCTGTCGACGACTTCGTGCCGGCGAGAATTTCCGGCTCGGGAATCAGGCGCCGGTCGGCCGCCCGCTGCAAGAGCCGCGCGGCGTCAATCTCCTGACGGAGCGCCGCGATTTCCCCTCGGCTGGTTTCGGCCTGCTCGGCCAGCGCCGCCAGCGGTGGGAGCGTGGCCGGGGCGGTTGACACGCTGATGGCGGACAGTTGTGACGGGTCGGCTACATCGGCAAGGAAGCCCGAGAGCGTTCCCTGCGCGCGAGCCCGTTCGACCCCGGCGGTGGTGCGGTCCGCCTCGATTTCGAGCACCTCGCGTTCGGCACGGAGCCGATCGAAGCCCGCGGCATCGCCCGCCGCTTCACGCTTGCTCAACACCTCCGAGAGCTGGCGCAAGCGGTCGCGCGCGGCCGTCAATTCGCGCTCGCGCGTCTGCGCCGCGACCAGGTCGGCGAAGGCGAGACGTAAATCGGCCCGCAGGCGCCGAATCTCTTCGTCGCTGCGGCGGGTGGTGGCGACGACCATCGCGCTCGCGGCGTCCACTTCCAGGCGTCTCCGCCCGGTGATCGGCAGTGATTGCGCCAGCATCGCCATGTGCTCGGTGACTCCGGCGACCGACTCCCGGTCGTAGGTCACACGCGGATTTGGCCACCGGGCGGCCGCCAAGACGTCCACGCGCGCGACGTCGATGCCGGCGCGCATTGCCCGGACGCGTGGACTATCGGCGTAGAGCCGAGCCAGAGCATCGGCTTCGGTCAGGGTCAGCGACTGGGCGCCCGCTACCGACGGGAACACGATCGCCGCCAACGTGGCGCAGCACACCACAACGCGCATAACACCTCGAATGTACGGAGAAATGGATGGACAGACGGACAGCGAGCCCGTCAGATCAGATCAGAGGGAGGGAAAAGGAGGGGCGCGAAGAGAGAGCGAGACGCGGGGTGGACCGTGGGGGAGGGTCGCTTCGTCGGGGACGACCGCTACGCGTACGAGGCGTTCTTGAACAATCTCGATGTCAGCCGAAAGAACAACCAGGAGCGGGAGAAACGAACGCGGGGTCTCCGCGAGGCCGACTTGGTCTGTCCAGACGACATCCTCGTCAACATCCGAGACTTCGGCGCCATCATGGTCGTGATTGGCGATCTCGTGGTCGCGAGAAGCGTGCGGTGCGAAATGGGTGTGGGCGACCGACGCGCCATTGGGCGCATGCGACTCGTGCACGTGTTCCCGCCCGACCACGGCCGATACGGCCAGCCATGGCACCAGAGGCGCGACGATCAGGAGCCGTCGAATTGATCCCATCGGACCGTCTCGGATTATATGCCGCAGGGCGCGGCCGTACGGCAAGCTGACGAAAACTTCAGAAATTCTTCAGCCAGTGCAGCTGGTAGTGAACCAGCTGAAACACGCCGCAGCGTCGATCCAGTCGCGCAGGTTGGCGGCTCTGCGTCAACAGGGTCGGCTACAGGCTGAGCGTTTCTCGCAAACGCCGCGACTGGCGTCGTGACACCGGCACGACGTGGCCGCCCCGCAGCCGCACGGTGTACGCATCGTCGACGCTGTCGTCGATCGTGTCGACATGGCGCAGGTTGATGATGTGGCGGCGGCTGGCTCTGAAGAACACTGCGGGATCGAGACGCGCTTCGAGCGCCTGCAGCGACGTGCGGACCATCGGATGCTCACGTCCGAAGAACGCGCGGGTGTAGTTGCCGTCGGCTTCGAACAGGGCGATGTCGGTCAGCGTCACGATCCAGCAGCGATCGCCGTCGCGGACGAAAACGCGATCCGACGGCGGGCGGGTGTGCGCCGCGCGCGCCTTGTCGAGGGCCGCCGCCAGGCGCTCCGACCGAATCGGCTTGAGCAGGTAGTCGAAGGCGTTCACGTCGAAGGCGCGGACCGCGTACTCATCGTACGCGGTCGTGAAGATCACCAATGGCACGTCATCCAGGCGATCGAGCAGGTCGAAGCCGCTCGCGCCGGGCATCTGGATGTCGAGGAACATGACGTCGATGCCTCCGCTCCTCAAGTATGCCTCCGCTTCCACCGTGTTCGCCGCCTCGGCCACGACCGCGACATCGGGGTGTGCGCCCAGCATCCGCCGCAGCTCGCTCCGCGCCAGCCGCTCGTCGTCCACGATGATCGCGTTCAGCCTGCTCACCGCACTGCCTCCACCGGTAGGACCAGGGTTGCGACGGTCTCTTCTCCCGCGGCGCCGGCCTCCTGCTCGACCGTCAACGAGGCTCGCTCGCCGTATAGAAGCTGCAGCCGCTCGGCCGCATTCCTGAGACCGAAGCCCCCGCCGTCGATCGCCGGCTGGAATCGCCCCGTGTTGCGGACGACCACCTCGAGCCGGTGGTCCCGCACGCGAGCATCCAGGCGGACGAGCCCGCCACCCGCCGTCGCGGAAATCCCGTGTTTCACGGCATTCTCGACCAGGGTTTGGACGATCATCGGCGGCACGGCCAGGGACGAGGCGCGCGGGTCAATCGTCTGCTCGAGGCGAAGCCGGTCCTCGAATCGCACACGCTCGACGGCGAGATATTCCTCGATGACGCCAAGCTCGTCGGCGAATGGCACTGTCTCTCTCCGATCGGACGCCAGTGAGTACCGCAGGATATCGGACAGGCCCGTGACCATGTCAGCCGCTCGCGCAGGATTCTCGGTAATCAGGCTCCGTACCGAGTTCAGGCTGTTGAACAGGAAATGCGGGTTCATCTGCGCGCGCAGCGCCCGAAGCTGCGCGTCGCGCGCCAGGCGCTCGAGCTCGTCGCGGCGCCGTCTTTCGTGGACCATCTCATAGATCCACAGCCACGCGCCGAACGCGACGACGTAGGCAAAGAGCATCCAGCCCATGCCTTGGACAGGAATCGACATGCAGCCGTGAACGACGCCGTTGGCGCCGCCGACCGCCGCCGTTACCGTGAATGCACACGCCAACGCCGCCGCGACCTGGCGGGCCTTTCGCCGCCACTCAGTCATGCGCGACCAGCCGTTCGCGTACATCCAGGCGCGCAACCTGTGTGTCAGCAACACGGGTGGAATCGTGCAGAAGAACACGATGCTGATGACGTCGGCGGCCTGGTGCTCGGGAGCGAAGACGAAGTACGCGACGAGCACGTAGATGAGGAAGGCGCTCCAGCCTGCGGCCTGGCACAACACGTACGGCGCGGTCGTCGGCGGGACCGTTCGCGTCGAGACCCTGGCCGCGACGCTAGTGGCTGTCGAGGCCACGCACGTTCACCGCGGCGTCGGGATCGCGGAGAAATATGTCGAGCTGTTCGAAGAACCACACCGGGGCGTCGAACATGATGAAGTGGCGCGCGGTCTCGGCCAGCGCAAAATGCAGCCGCGGCAGCTTCGCGTACTGACCGGCGAAGCTGTCGATGAATGCCGGACGTGTGATCTCGATCTTTGCGGCGGCGAGCACCTCGTCATGCACACCTTTCCAGGTGCCGAGCCCGAGCACCGGCGTCCGGATCCGCGCGACATCGTCGCGCAGGTCCAGACCGTAGACCTCCGCCAACGCATCCGTCACCGTCCTCCTGTCGGAGGCCACGCTCCATTGCGTGATGGTGGCCAGGTCGGCCGGACTCGTCACCATGTACTTCACGGCGGTTCCTGCCTTCGCGTAGTCAGCCCACTGCTGATCCGTCATTCCGTTCATGTAGCCGCGCATCGCCGCGATCCGAGGCTTCGCCTCCTCGAGCGATCCCGCCTGCAGCGCGGTGCCGGCGAGAAACGGCACCATGTCCACGATCACGAGCGGGCCGACCAGATCCGGATGGTCGGCTGCGATCGCGAAGGCGAGCGTGCCGCCCAGACTATGCCCCATGATGATCGGATGATCCAAATGCCGGTCGCGAATGTACGCGGCAAGCTCGCGTCGGACGGTCGCCAGCAGCGGTTCGGCAATCGGTGGGGTTCCGGCAAAACCGGCCAGGTTGAGCACGTGACACTCGTAGCGATCGCGATAGCGGGCGACCGTGCTCGTCCACGTGTCATCTGAGGATGCGAGTCCGGGAATGAGAATCATCGGCCGGCCGTGGCCGGACACCGTCACGCGGAACGAGCGCGGACGCCCGTCCTCGGACCACGCGAATGCCGAAAACACCGCCAGCAGGAACACCGTAAGCAGGGCCACTCGAGAACGGCGCAATACGAGCATGACAGCCTCCTGCGCGGTAGTGTGGCTCCGCGGAAGAAGCCGGCCGGGGGAATGTGATGAGCGGTCGCCTGGTGATGTGAGCGGCAGCCGGCTGGTGTGCGGATTGTCCGGCACGCGGGTCCCCGAATTCCGCGCGAGGTGATGGCGAAGGCTCAGCGTTCCCACATCCCCGGGTCCGATGAGCGCCGCCGCGGCCTTGAAGAGGGTGCTAACCCGCGCTCGACAGGCCCTTGAAGGTCAGCTTCTGCAATCCGGCGCCCGTCTGGGCGATGTACAGATTGCCTTTCGAGTCGGTGGCGATGTGGTGACCGCCGCCGATCATCCCCGGCACCTTGATTGATCCCGCCTCTTCGAGCGTTTTGCGATCGATGATTGCGATCTCATCGCCGTTGCCGACGTAGAGGAACTGCTGCGCTTTGTCCGGCGACAGGGCAAGATCGCGGGCGAACGGTGTGGCGGTCTTGACCAGCTGCTTCACGAACTTGCCATCGGTCGTGAACGTCTGCACGCGGCGGTTCTCGCGGTCGGCGACATAGACCATTCCGTCGGTCGCGACGCGGATCGCGTGCACGGTACTGAAGTTCTGCGGGCCGGGACCGTCCGGGAAGCTGCGCGGATTGACCAGCTCGCAGTGGTCGTCGTCCTTAGGCGGGTTGGCGAATGCCCCCCACATCCGTTTGAAGCGCCCGGTGTCGGCGTCGTACACGATCACTCGATGATTGCCGTAGCCGTCGGCGACAAACAGCTCGTTGGTGCGGGAGTACATCGACATGTCCGCGGCTCGATGAACGTTCTGCGTGTCGCTGTTCCCCTTGCTCTGATTGCTGTGGCCGATCTGCAGGACGAACGTGCCGTCGCGCCGGAACTTCAGCAGCTGGTCGTCGGCGACAGCCTTGAGGCCGGCAATGCCGTTGGTGGGGCAGTTGTTGCCGCTGATCCACACGAAGCCCTTTGCGTCGATATGAATGCCGTGCTCTCGCTCGGGCCATTCGTAGGACGGGCCGGCGCCGCCCCAGCCGTTGACGAAATTGCCGGCGGTGTCGAACACCATCACCGGCGGTGCGGCTTTCGCCGCGTCCTCCGGCTTCAGCGTGCGAGGACGGTGCAGGAGCCACACCTGATCCTGTGCATCCACGGCGAAGCTCGACGCGTCGCCGAGCTTCCATTTGACCGGCACCTTCGGCCAACCTCGGTCCACCTCGAAGGTCGGCAAACGGCGCGCGGTGCCTTGTGCGGTTGCGCCTCTGGAGTGGGTCAGCGAAAGCAACAGCGGTAACAGCACGGTCGCCAGGATCGGCATCGTGACGGTGCGGCGCATGACATTCCTCCTTTTCGGACGTGGACAACGTGCTCTACTCCGCTCGGACACCGGCGTTCGGCAAGAAACGCCCGGCAATGACCTTGACATGTCAAGAGGTTAGGAGAAGTATGCGCATATTCAAAGGTTGGCCTATGGTGACGAACCGGGTTGAACAGTTTCGCATGGGTGTATGGGCGCGCGGCGCGGTCGTGTTCAGTCTGTTGGTGGTGACGTCTTCAGCGCAAGTCTTGGGTCAGTGGGTGATGTACCCGACCCAGAACATACCAAGGCTTGCCGACGGTCAGCCAGACCTGAAGGCGCCGGCGCCGAGGCAGCCCGACGGCAAGCCCGACTTCATCGGTTTCTGGCAGCCTGACCGCATGCGGGATTGCACGCCGGATCTGGCGTCCCGGGTGCGTTTGACGCAACCCTGCACGCCGGGCGAGAGGGTGGCGGTGCCGAACGGTCCTGGGTCGGTGCCCGGCGGCTTGCCGCTTCAGCCATGGGCTGCTGAGCTCGCCAAACAGCGAACGGCCGATCTCTCCAAAGACGATCCGCACAATCGCTGCCAGCCGGATAACTACCCACGGGTGTATTGGCTCCCGCATTACACGAAGATCTTTCATGTCCCAGGCGAGCTCTTGATGCTCAACGAATGGAACGCTCAGTTCCGTCAGATTTATACGGACGGCCGACCGTTCCCAGAGCTGATGCACCCCATCTACAGCGGGTATTCGATCGGGAAGTGGGAAGGAAACACGTTCGTGATCACCACCAAGGGGTTTCGTGAAAGCGAGTGGCTGGATACCGCCGGCAATCCGATCACGGGTGCGGCGACGATGACCGAGCGAATCACCCGGCCGAACTTCGGCACGCTCAACCTGGCGATCACCATCGATGATCCCAAGGCGTACACGAAGCCGTTTACGATTGACATGAACATGAAAATCATGATCGATACGCAGATGATCGAGGAGTTCTGTCTCGAGAACGAGAGAGATTCCAGTCGTTTGTTCGGTCCCGGCGGAGGAAATAAGCCCTGACCGGGCACTGTTGGCCGCGCTGTTATCGGACCCTGTGGACGCAGTTTTTCATGGAGTTTATGCGATGAGAACCATGGTGACTCTTGCCGTTGCCAGCCTTGCGGGTCTGCTGATTACTGGCGTTCCGGTGATTGCACATCACTCGTTCGCGGCCGAGTACGACGCGAGCAAGCCGATCAATCTCACCGGAACGGTGACGAAGATCGAGTGGACGAATCCCCACTGTTTCTTCTACATCGACGTCAAGAACGAGGAGTCGGGCAAGATCGAGAGCTGGGCGCTCGAGCTGGGCAACCCCAACGCGCTCCTGCGTGCTGGCTGGACACCCAACTCGGTGAAGATAGGTGAAGCGGTCACCGTCGAGGGCACCCGCGCGAAGGACGGCACCTTTCTCGGCAACGCCCGGTCGATGATCTTGATCAGCACGGGCAAGAGGCTGTTTGCGGGCTCGAGCCAGACGAACCAATAGCGAGGCAGGTAAGCTCCGCGCCGCACGCCTCGCGGTCTTGAACCACGGAGATCACAAAGAGCCGGAGGGCAGTGGTTCTATTCGGGGGAACGGCTTTGTGACTCGATCGTTCTCGCGAGTCCCGTCAGGACGGGGGCAGCAGGTAACCGTGGTTCGTCATGCTGGTTTCGGGGTGCTGTATGCACGACTCGCAATCCGGCCAGTAGTGCTCGGGAATGCGTCCGCTGACCGGGTTCTTGTAGTGGAACCACATCGGCGCGATGCTTGGCCAGGAGATGGTGTCGCCGCTGCCGCCGCGGAAACCGCGCTCGCGCTCACCCAGTTCGGTGAGCGGAATGTCCGGCGGGTAGTTGTCGTTCTGCGCGTTCTGCACCGCGGGCCGCCGCGCCGCGGCCGGATTGGGCTCGGGATCCTTTGCCGACGACCAGCCGCCTTCGTAGTTCGGCGTCTGAAAGAAGAATTCGTCGATGTTGACGCTCCACAGCTTCCACACCCCGTCTTCGAGCACCACCTGATCGTTGTACATGCCGCCGTTCAATCCGGACGCGCGAGCTCGGCTCGAGCCACCTTGGAACAGGCGCGAGCGGATCGACGCGGATCGTCCATCTTCGGCGACGAGGATCACCGGCTGGGTCCGCCAGTGAATGGGGATCGACGTCCGGGGCCGTAGTCCGGGCGGTGGCGACGTGGCGTCGCGCGCGACGATGCGCTCGCGCCCGACGTAGATGCCCCTGAACGGGACCTCTTTGTGGCCCTCGCGCGCGAACAGCTTGCCGAGCGGTCCGAAGTCGAGGTCGTCGAGATAGTCGCCATACGCGGAGTTCATGTTCTCGGCGCCGTCCCAGGCCTTCGAGACGGCCAGCCGCCTCTCTGCTTCCGCAAGGCGCGCGCCGAGGTCGCCCGACGTCGGTGCGTGCTTGTGAGCCGCCGGCGCCGGCAGCAGACGCTCGTCGCCAACCGTGTTGGTCCCGGGCGGTAAGGTGACCGGCTTGCCGGTTGCGGGGTTTGGTTGGAAGAACATGGGGACGGCGCCCGGCGTCATCACGTCGGACTTCAGCGCCGGCCGATCGGGCGCGTACTCCTTGGCGGGCGGCGGATCGACCACCTGGCTCTTGGCCCAGCCCTGTGAGTACTCCGTCTTCATCAGCGGGAAGATCCGCATCTCTCGGATTCGCCAGATGTTGTCCTGCTTGAGATACCGGTTCTCGAAGATCGCCAGCGTGTAGAACGCCGTTCCCTTATCCGCCTCGCCGAGCAGCCCGAGCTCGAGGCCACGCGATCGCGCTTCCATCCCGCCCGGCTCGACGGTCACCGCCATGTCGAGCTGCAAGAGCTCGTTCAACTGGCCGTGCTTCAGCCCGGCCGGGCCGCTGCGCTCGAGCGCGCGCCGGATGCTCTTGGGGCCGTCGTAGACGCCGACGTTGGCGATCGAGAGCGCGCCATCGGCCGCGAACAGGTCCGTGACGTCGTCCCACATCTTTCGGTCCATGTAGTAGCCGTAGGCGTTCTGCAGGTTGCGGACCTTGTCCTCCTCGTTCATGACTGCGATGCGCTGATCGAGCGCGACGAGCGTGGCGGCCGGATCCATCTTGGGATCCACCGGCGCCACCGCCGACGCGGGCAGATCGGGGACCGGAATGCCGGTCTCGTCCGGCGTGAAATGGTAGGGGACGATCTTCTGATCCTCGTCGACGTTTCGCCAGCCGCTGGCGTATGGACCCGCGAAGATCGGGTTGTAGCGCATGCGCGCGATCCTCCATACGCCGCGCTCGCGCACGTACTCGTTCTCGAAGATACCGCCGGCCCACTCGGCTCTCACGCCGTACTGGCCGGTCATCGAGAATTCCCACCAGCGGCCCTTCGCGCTTTGCCCGTCCGCCGAGACGTTGACGAGCGGCCGTAAGACCATCTGCGTGTGCAGGCCGCCCGGCTTGAGGCCGTGCGTACCCTCGCCGAACCTGGTCAGGAAGTATTTCGCGATCGCCTCGCGCCCGTGTTCGTCGTCCTTGCCGTACGACAGCTGCGCGTTGTCGCTGAAGAGCGCGGCCATGTCGGTCCAGAGTCCGAACTGCGAGTACTGCGCGTAGATCTCCTGGAGCCGCTTGACGGCGCGCACCGATTCGGCGCGCTCGACCTTCTGCGCCAACAAGCTGACGCGTGCGGCGGCGCTCGGATTCGGACTGGTGTCTCCGGCGGCGACTACCTGCACGACGCTCAGCGCCACGAGCAGCGCAACCCCGTTGGACATGGGGCGGCGTAACAGGAATATGTCGGTCATATCAGTCCCTCAGCGGCTTATGGACGCGAACGCCAAACTATACCGGGTAGCCGAGTGCCGGTCTATGGGATCTCGGTGTCAGGTGGCAACACATTTATCAGAATCGTCCTTGATCTTCTCGAGGACCGCCGGATCGGAAATTGTCATCAATTGTCACTGGATAAAGACCCCACTGCCGCGCCTGACAGGGTCCCGAAGAACGGGTATGATCCCGCGACTCAGAGCGATCCAGAGAAGATCGGACACACACTGGGGACCAGCATGCTCACGATTCGCAATTCCCTTCGGCTGACAGACATCTGCCTGGCGCTGTACGCAATGCTGCTCTTCGGGCGCGCCGCGAGCGCGGCGGATTCCGAAGTGACTCGGATCGATGCGCTGGCGCGCGACGTGGAACGCGCCGAGGCGGTCCGCGCCGTCAAGAATCTGCAGTACGCCTACACCCAATATGCGCAGTTCGGCCTGTGGGCCGAACTGGGCTCGCTCTTCACCGACAATG
>Ga0157379_10005197_pt1 | contig 11180 bp, 8 predicted proteins | sample S25metaG_FD_121802 | JGI IMG/M metagenome (GOLD analysis project Ga0157379, IMG submission 121802) | Switchgrass rhizosphere microbial communities from Kellogg Biological Station, Michigan, USA - S2-5 metaG | ecosystem: Host-associated > Plants > Roots > Rhizosphere > Soil | place: USA: Michigan... | reverse complement strand
GGTCACCTCGTCGGCGACGGCGGCGATCCGGGGCTCGTGGCGCGCGAGGTCGTCGCGGTACATCCCCAGCGCCAGGGTCAGCGTCGGCCGCTCGTGCGCGTGGACGATCAGGTGGTAGGCGGGGCGGTCCATGCGGCGACTCTACGCGGCCCGGGCCGCTCGATCGATCGCATTCCCGGAACGTAGAGCGCCGCGAAGGTCACGGCGGCGCCGAGCAGGCCCGCGCCGATGAGCGTCGCCCGGGCGCCGATCGCCGCGCTCACCGGTCCGGTCAAGGCGAAGGACAACGGCAGCAACCCGATGGAGATCAGCCAGTCCAGGCTCGACACACGGCCCAGCAGCTCGCCCGGCACCTCGCGCTGCTTGAGCGTCGCCCAGACGATCGTCCCGGCGGTCTCGAACCCGTTGAAGATCGCGCTGGCCACCATCAGCTGCCAGATCGCGGTCGCCGCGCCGTAGCCCGCCACCGCGACCGTGGCCAGCGTCCACACCACCAACATGAAGGTGACGCTGCGGCGCGGCAGCCCGCGGCGGCCGAGCGCCACCGCGCAGGCCATCGACGCCAGCCCGCCCGCGGCGAACACCAGCCCGAGGTCGAACGCGCTGCCGTGCAGCGCGTCCTTGACGATCCACGGCAGCAGCACCTCGACGGGGCCCATGAACAGCAGGTAGGCGAACGCCGCGCTGACGAACGTCGCCCAGAGCCAGGCGTGACGACGGACGAAGCGCCAGCCCTCGCGCAGGTCGGCGATCACCGAGACCGCCCCGGCGTCCGAGACGACGGCGACCCGCACCGGCGTCCGCATCCGCAGGACGCAGCCGGCGGCGACCACGAACGACGCGGTGTCCAGCGCGAACACGGCGCCCGCGCCACCGACGCCGACCACGACGCCGCCGAGCGCCGGCCCCGCGAGCCGCAGCGCGAGCGGCCGGACGAGCTGGTCGAGCGCGTTGGCCTGGGCCAGCCTCGTGCCGGCGAGCACCTCGGGCACCATCGCGTCGAAGGCCGGCGCGTGGAAGGCGGCTCCGGCGCCGTAGAGCGCCGAGAGCGCGACGAGCGGCCAGACCGCCGCGTAGCCCCCGAGCGTCAGGCCGGCCATGAGCGCGACCGCCAGCGCCCGCCCGAGGTCGGCGAGGACGAGGATCCAGCCGCGGTCGAAGCGGTCGCTGGCCACGCCGCCGACGAGCAGGAAGACGATGGTCGGCACGGTCATCGCGATGCCGACGTAGGACATCGCCGCCGGGCCGCCCGAGAGCGCGAAGACCTGCCAGGCCAAGGCCACCAGGAACGCGCCGTCGCCGATCAGCGACAGGCACATCCCGCTCCAGAGCAGGCGGAAGTCGCGGTCACGCAGCGGGGTGAGCAGCCCTGAGCGCTCGGTGCCGCCGGTGCGGTCGAGCGCTTCGTGGCTATGGTGCATCGGCCGCGGGCGCCTGGTCCGGCGCACCGGAGAGGAACTCCCGCGTGGCGGCCACGTTCATCGGCCGGGCGAAGTAGAAGCCCTGGCCGAGGTCGCAGCCGAGGTCGCGCAGCGTGTGCCACTGCTCGGGCATCTCGATGCCCTCGGCGACGACCTCGAGGCTCAGCGTGCTGCCCAGCGCGACGACCGCGGTGGCCAGGTCGGCCTGCTGGGGCGATGCGCCGTCCTGGAGGAACGAGCGGTCCATCTTCAGGACGTCGACGGGGAACTTCGACAGGTAGCTCAGTGACGAGTAGCCCGTCCCGAAGTCGTCGAGCGCCAGCCGGATCCCCAGTTCCTTGAGCTCGGCGAGCCTCGTGACGGCGAGGTCGGTGTCGGCCATCAGGACGCTCTCGGTGATCTCGAGCGTCAGCGACGACGGGTCCAGGCCCGACTCCTCGAGCGCGTCGCGCACGTCGGCGACGATGTCGGAGTGCTGCAGCTGCTTGAGCGACAGGTTGATCGAGATGGAGACGCGGCGCTCCTGGGGCAGCTCGCGCAGCAGCTCGCGGCCCTGCCGGCAGCCCTCGCGCAGCACCCAGCGGCCGATGGGCACGATGAGGCCGGTCTCCTCGGCCAGCGGGATGAACTGCACCGGGGAGACCAGCCCGCGCTCGGGGTGGTTCCAGCGCAGGAGCGCCTCGACGCCGCTGACCGAGCCGTCCTCCAGGCGCACGACGGGCTGGAAGTACAGCTCGAGCTGGTCCTCGACCAGGGCGCGCTGCAGATCGGTGCGCAGCTCCAGGCGGGCCAGGACGCCCTCGTGCATCTCGGGCTCGAAGACGCGGTAGCCGCCCTTGCCGTCGCGCTTGGCGATGTACATCGCCGCGTCGGCGTCGCGGATGAGCTCGTCGGCGTCGACCGGCTCGCCGTCGGCGGCCATCGCGATCCCGATGCTGCAGCGCAGCGACAGCTCGTTGTGCCCCGCGGTCAGCGGCAGGCCGAGCGCGTCCATGATGCGCTCGGCCGTGTCGGCCGCCTCCTGCACGCCGTCGACGTCCTCGAGCAGCACGGCGAACTCGTCGCCGCCGAAGCGCGCCGCGGTGTCGCTGGCCCGCACGGCCTGGTCGAGGCGCTGGGCGACCTGCTGGAGGACCTCGTCGCCCGCCGCGTGGCCGAGCGAGTCGTTGATGATCTTGAAGTCGTCGAGGTCGATGAACACGACGCCCAGGCCGCGCCCCTCGCGCCGGCCGCGGGCGATCGCGTGGCGCACGCGCTCGACGAACAGGGCGCGGTTGGGCAGCCCGGTGACGGGGTCGTGGAACGCCTGGTGGGCGAGCTGGCGCTCGAACGCCTTGCGCTCGCTGATGTCGCGGCTGTTGAGGACGATGCCACGGACGTGCTCGTCGTCGAGCAGGCTGGTGAGCAGGACCTCGAACTGGCGCGTGGTCCCGTCCTGGTGGTAGAGCGCGCACTCGATGGCCTGCGAGCCGTCGCCGCGGGCGCCGTCGGCGATCAGGTGCAGCAGCCGGCCGGCCTCGGCGGGGTCGATGAGCTCGTGGATCGAGCGGCCGACGACCTCCTCGGGCGTCCAGCCGAGGATCCGCTCGCTCGCCGGGCTCTGGTAGGTGACGAGGCCGTCGGCGCCGACGACGGTGATGAGGTCGCTGGAATGGCGCACCAGCGAGGCGAGCCGCTCCTCGCCCTGGCGACGGGCGATCTCCTCGCTCAGCGCGCGCTCGCGCGCCTGGGTGCGCTCCTGCGTGCGCATCAGCCCGGCCATCCGCACGACGACCAGCCCGAAGAGCACGAGCGCGGCGCCGGTGACGACCGACTGGTCGAGGTCGTGGCGATCGACGTCGTGGGCGAGCTCGAGCGCCGGGGCGATGATCGACGCGCAGGCCAGCAGTGCGAGGCGGACCGGCGTGAGCGGTGAGCGGGTGCGCCGCTCGGCGTGCTCGAGGCTCGTCATCGACGGGTGCAGCGCCGCCGCGCCGAACAGCACGTAGAACGCGACCCAGCCGAGGTCCAGGCTCAGCTGGTGGTCGTACGTGCCGTTCAGGATCATCACGCCGTAGACGAAGTCCGTGATGAGCAGCGCGACGATGCTCATGCTCATCAGGCCGAACGCGGGTCCGCGGCGGCCGCCGTCGAGCGCCAGGCGGATCGCGGCGGCCAGCAGCAGCACGTCGCCGAGCGGGTAGGCGACCGAGACGAGCTTGGCGACGACCGTCAGCGAGCCGTCGTGCAGGTAGGGGGCGATCAACGCCAGCCATGAGGGGAGCGCGAGGCCGACGGTGAGGATCGTCGCGTCGATCAGGCTGCGGTCGCCCGAGCGCGCCGAGCGCTTGCGCACCAACGCCAGCAGCCCGAGCATCAGGACCGGGTAGACCGCGATGTAGAAGCCGTCGCCGATCGACGGGAACGGCACCTCGCGGTTGAAGAGCTTCGGGTAGGAGTAGGTGTACAGGTCGCCGAGCCAGAACAGGGCGAACCCGGCGGCGAACAGGTACCACGGCGCGACCGAGCTCGGGCGCTGGAGCCGCACGCCGACCAGGATCGCGACGACCGGCGACAGGCCGAGGAGGTTGAAGACCGGGCCGCTGCTTGCGAACGGCGGGACGAGCGAGTAGAGCGCCGCCAGCACCGCGGCGCCGGCGAGATACGCGGCCCAGGCCCAGCGGCGTGCGGTGGCGCGCGTCATGCCGCCTCGCGGGCGACGCGCCCCGCCGAGCCCGGCGCCTCGTCGGCGGGGCGCAGCACGCCGCGCTCGGCCAGCGACGCCACCGCGTCGAGCAGGCGGTCGACCTCGGCGTCGGTGTTCGCCGCGGTGAGCTGGACGCGGAAGCCGACCTCGTCCTTGGGGACCAGGGGGTAGGCGGCCAGCGTGACGTACACGCCGCGCTCGAACAGGAGGCGCCCGACCGAGTCGATCTGGTGGTGCTCGCGCAGCGGGATCTCGATGATCGGCAGCCCGCTGCGGTTCGGCGTCGCGACGTCGAGCCGCTCGAGGCCCTCGAGCGTCCGCACGGTCAGCCGGTGCAGCTCGGCGCGCAGCGCGTCGCCGCGGCGTTCGTTGACGTCGAAGCCGGCCAGGACGGTGGCCAGCGAGGCGACGGGCGACGGGCCCGAGTACAGGTACGGCGGGGCCGCGACCTTCAGCATGTTCTTGACCGGCGTCGGACAGGCGATGAAGGCCAGCAGCGAGCTGTAGGACTTGGAGAAGCCGCCGACGAGGATGAGGTTGTCGTAGGACTCGCCGAGGTGGCGGACGATGCTGTTGCCCCGCGCGCCGTACGGGCTGCTCTCGTCGTCGCGGCGCTCGCCGATGACGCCGAAGCCGTGGGCGTCGTCGACGTAGAGCAGCGCGCCGTGCCGGCGGCAGACCTCGGCGAACGCGGGCAGGTCGGGCGGGTTGCCCGTCATCGAGTTCACGCCGTCCATGCACACCAGGCGCGTGGGGTCGCGCTCGGCGCGCAGGAGCTCGTCGAGGTGGTCGGGGTCCTCGAAGCGGAAGCGGCGCACCGCGGCGCCGCGGGCCCGGGCGGCCTGGCAGCCGTCGTAGATCGTCTTGTGCGCGCGGGCGTCGAGGAAGATCGTGCCGGAGGCGGCCAGCAGCGGGATCACCGACAGGTGGATGTGGGTGATCGTCGGGAGGACGAGCGAGTCCTCGCAGCCCAGCAACTCGGTCAGGCGCTCCTCGATCCGCTCGTAGAGCACCGGGCTGCCCAGCAGGCGCGACCAGCTCGGGTGCGTCCCCCAGGCCTCGAGATAGGCGGGGATCGCCTCGATGATGTCGCGGTCGAGATCGAACCCCAGGTAGTTGCAGGAGGCGAAGTCGGCCAGCCACTGGTCGCCGACGCGGATCATCCGGCCGTCGATCTCGTCGATGACGGCGTCGACCATCGGGTGGGTGGCGCGGAGCTCCGCGAACTCGCGGGTGGTCTCCAGCCAGTGGTCGATCCACGGGCGGCGGACGGCGGGCCCGGGCGTGGCCGCGACCGCAGACAGATCGGGTACGGGACGCATCGATCCCCTGATCGGTTGTGCCCTCCCACAGTTGAGGGAGGGGTTCGGTCATCCGTCCAGCCGTTCGGCTAGAAACCCCGGTCCGTTAACCCCGCGCGCACGGCGAGCACCGCGGCTTGCGTCCGATCGCTGACGCCGAGCTTCGCGAGCACGTGGCCGACGTGGGCCTTCACGGTCTTCTCGCTCAGCCCGAGCTCGCGCGCGATGCGCTTGTTCGCCAGGCCCTGCGCGAGGAGCGCCAGCACCTCGCGCTCGCGCGGGGTCAGCGCCGTGGCGCCGGGCGCGGCGGGGGCGCCGCGGACGTGGTCGACCAGCCGCGCGGCCACCAGCGGGTCGAGCAGCGCCTCGCCGCCGTGCGCAGCGCGCACGGCACGCGCCAGCTCTGCCGGCTGCACGTTCTTCAGCAGGTACCCCGCGGCGCCGGCCTGGATGGCGGGCAGGATGCGCTCGTCGTCGGCGAAGCTCGTGAGCACGATCACGCGGGCGCGCGAGCCCCGGTCGCGCAGCTCGCGCATCGCGCTGACGCCGTCGCGGCGCGGCATGACCAGGTCCATCAGGATGACATCCGGCGCGAGGCGGGCGGCGTCGTCGAGCGCCTGCTCGCCGTCGGCCGACTCACCCGCGACCTCGATGCCGTCCTGCAGGGCCAGGTACGTGCGCAGGCCCTCGCGGACGACCGCGTGGTCGTCGACGATCAGCACGCGGATCGCGCGGGTCGGTTCCGGTTCACCCACGCGGCACCTCGAGGCGCACCGTCGTCCCGGCGCCCGGCGCGCTGCGGATCTGCAGGCGGCCGCCGAGTCGCCCGGCGCGCTCCTCCATCGAGGTCAGCCCGAGACGGCGGGCGCGGATCTCGGGCGCGGCCGGGTCGAAGCCACCGCCGTCGTCGCCGACGTCGAGGACCAGGCCGCCCTCGCCGTCGTCGTGCAGGCCGACCCGCACGTGCTCGGCGTCGGCGTGGCGCAGGGCGTTGGCGAGCGCCTCCTGGGCGACGCGCAGCACCTCCGCGTCGCGGTCGGGCCCGGCGCTGAGGCCGTCGTCGACGTCGAGGTCGATGCGGGCCGGGTGCAGGCGGCGCAGGACGTCGACCTGCTTGCGCAGGGTGCCGCACAGGCCGTCGCGCGCGAGGTCGGGCGGGCGCAGCTCGTGGATGAGCGCGCGCAGCTCCTCGAGCGCCTCGCCGGCCAGCGCGCCGACCCGCGCGACCTGGGCGCGCGCGCCGGCGTCGCCGTCCGTGCGCTCCAGCAGCGTGCCGGCCGACTCGGCGGCCAGGACGACGCCGAAGAGCTTCTGGCTGACGGCGTCGTGGAGGTCGAGCGCCAGGCGGTTGCGCTCGGAGAGGATCGACAGCTCGCGGCTGCGCTCGTTCAGGCGCGCGTTGGTGATCGCGATCGCCGCGTGCGCGGCGAGCAGCTCGATGAGCTCCTCGTCCTCGTCGCCGAAGGTGTCGGCGCCCTCCTTGTGGGTGAGGTAGAAGGCGCCGATCACGCCTGCATCGGGCGCGACGATCGGGACCCCGAGGAAGGAGCGCATGTCCGGATGGCCCGCGGGCCACCAGCCCTTGAACGCCGGGAGGGCGTGCAGGTCCTCCGTGCGCAGCGGTGTCGCGGTCTCGAGCATCGCGCCGAGCACGCCGTGGGTGCGCGGGAGCGGGCCGAGGCTCGCGATCAGCTCGTCGCTCATGCCCGCCACGAGGAAGCGCCGGAAGCCGCCGTCGCCGTCGGGCAGCCCGAGCGCGGCGTAGCGCGCGCCCGCCAGCTCGCGCGCCGCCCCCACGAGCCGCTGCAGCACGTCGTCGACCGAATGCTGTGCGGCGACGGACAGCACCGCGTCGCTGACGGCCTTCAGAGCGGGGTGGGGGCGCTCGGGCATGGCGGACAGGACGGACGATACGGATGGGTACGCTCGTGGGCGTGGATGCACGGGTGCGGGACGTCGACGAGCGCGAGCGCTATGAGATCAGCGAGGACGGGGAGCTGGCGGGCTTCGTCGCGTATCACCGCCGGCCGCGGCTGATCGCCTTCGTCCACACGGAGATCGACCCGCGCTTCGAGGGCCGGGGCCTGGGGAGCGTCCTGGTCGCCGGGGCGCTGGACGACGCACGCGAGCGCGGCCTGGCCGTCCTGCCCTTCTGCCCGTTCGTCAACGCCTACATCCAGCACCATCCCGAGTACCAGGACCTCGTCCCCGAGGCGTTCCACCGGGAGTTCTCCTTGTGAGCTCCAAGCAGCTCGCGCTGCTGGCGGCCATCATGGGGTCGTTCGTGGCGGGGCTGGACGCGACGGTGGTCAACGTCGCGCTGCCGTCGATCTCGGCGGACCTGGGCGGCGGGCTGGCCGGGCAGCAGTGGGTGTCCAACGCCTACCTGCTGATGCTCGGCTCGCTGATCCTCGTCGGCGGGTCGCTGGGCGACGTCCTGGGCGAGCGGCGCATCTTCACGATCGGCGTCGGCGGTTTCGGCGTGGTCTCGGTGCTCTGTGCACTGGCGCCGTCGATCGAGGTGCTCATCGCCGGGCGCGCCCTGCAGGGCATGTTCGGGGCGCTGCTGACCCCGAGCGCGCTGGCGATCATCGTGGGCGCCTTCCCGGCCGACGAGCGCGGCGGCGCGATCGGCTCGTGGACGGCGTGGTCGGGGATCGCGACGGTCGCGGGCCCGCTGGCCGGCGGCTACCTCATCGAGGCGACCTCGTGGCGATGGATCTTCGCCGTCAACGTGCCGTTCGTCCTCGTGGCCATCGTCCTGGTGCGGATGGCGGTGCCCGCGCGGCCCGGCGAGGGGCGAGCCGCGCGGATCGACTGGCCCGGCGCGGCGCTGTGCGCGCTGGGGCTCGCCGGCCCCGTGCTCGCGCTCATCCGCCAGCCGGAGCTCGGCTGGGGCGACCCGGGCGTGTGGCTGCCGGCCCTCGCCGGCGTGGCGCTGCTGGCGGCGTTCGTCTGGCGAGAGGCCCACACGCGGGACCCGATGCTGCCGCTGGGCCTCTTCGGCCGCCGCAACTTCGCGGTGGGCAACGCGGAGACCTTCGCGATGTACGGCGGCCTGGGCGCGACGTTCTTCTTCCTGCTGCTGTTCCTCCAGCAGGTCGCCGGATACGACGCGCTGCAGGCGGGCCTCGCCACGCTCCCCACGACCATCGTGATGTTCCTGCTGTCCAAGCGCGCCGGCCGTCTGGCCGATCGCCACGGCCCGAGGTTGTTCATGGGGTTGGGTCCGCTCGTGGCGGCGGCCGGCCTGGCGCTGATGCTCCGGCTCGACGCGGATCTCGACTACTGGACCGACCTGCTGCCCGCGCTGCTGGTCTTCGCGCTGGGCCTGTCGGCGACGGTCGCGCCGCTCACCGCGACGGTCCTGGCCGATGCCGACGAGCACAACGCCGGGATCGCGTCGGGCGTCAACAACGCCGTCGCCCGCATCGGCGGCCTGCTGGTCGTCGCCGCGCTGGGCGCCGCGATCGCTGGGTCCTTCGCCACCCAGGTCGACGACGCGCTCGGGGCAGCGCCGCTGAGCCCGGCGGGCCGGCGGGTCGTCGACGAGGCCAAGCGCCGCACGCTGTCGCGGCCCGACACGTCGCGGCTTCCGGCCGCCGAGCGGCCCCGGGTCGACGCGGCGGTCACCGACGCGTCGGTGGCCGCGTTCCACCTGGGCATCGGCGTCGCCACGGTCCTCGTGGCCACGGGCGGCCTGCTCGGCCTGGCCGGGATCGTCAACCCGCGCCGCGAGGTGCGCTCGGCCGACTGCGCCGGCGGCCAGCTGGCCGGCGCGCCCCGCGGCGCCATCCGGGTGCGGATCGGTGAGATGTCATGAGCGATGTGCTGCGCCTCCTGCGGGCCGCCCATCCGGAGGACGCGGTGCTCGACCTCGCGATCACCCACGCGCTGCTGCGCGGCGTGGGCAATGGGGAGGTGGAGGGCGCCGTCGCCCGCGTGTTCCGGCCGGGCCCGACGATGGCCTTCGGGCGCCTGGACGTGCTGCGCGACGGCTACGCCGCCGCGGTCGACGCCGCGCGCGGGCACGGCTTCGAGCCGGTCCTGCGGCTGGGCGGCGGGCACGCCGCCGCCTACGACCAGGGGTCGGTCATCGTCGAGATCATCACGCCGCAGACCGCGATCGCCGAGGGGATGGACGAGCGCTTCCGCACCGGGACCGCGCTGCTGGCCGAGGCGCTCGTCGAGGCGGGCGTGCGCTCGGCCGAGGTGGGCGAGCTGCCCGGCGAGTACTGCCCCGGCCAGTGGAGCGTGCACGGGGGCTCGATCAAGCTCGCGGGCACCGCGCAGCGCTCGATCCGCGGCGCGTCGCTGCTGGCCGCGGTCGTGCTGGCGCAGGGCGGCGACCGGCTGCGCGACGCGCTCGTCGACGTCTACGCCGCGCTCGGGCTCAACTGGGATCCGGCGACGGCGGGGGCGGCGGAGGACCTGGTCCCGGGGCTGCTCGCCGACGGCGTGCTCGTCGCCTGCGTCGCGGCCCTCGGCCGGCGCTGGGACGTGCAGGAGGTCGGGCTCGACACGTGGACGCTCGAGCTCGCGCGGGGGCTGATGGTCGACCACCAGCCCGGCGCGGCCTGAGGGCGGGCCGGGCGCTCGCAGGAGCCCCAAGCGCCGCACGCTCAAAGACGAACGGGCCCCGGAGGGCCCGTCAGTCAGGGGAGGAGAGAGACTGCGTCCGGGATGATGCTCCGCGCGCGGCCATCCGTCCAAGAGCGATCCGCTCTCGGAGTCATGCACGACGACGCAGAGGGTGGGGAACACCCCACCATCGCGCCCGGGGGTGCGCCGCGCGAAGACGCCTCCGCACCCCAGCGACGCGCGCGGATCCCGCTGGGACGGTGCGGGCATGACTCCTCGCCCCTCCTCCCACACCCCCGGCGCCGGCGCCATCGCCGCCGTCGTGCGGCGCGTCGCCGGCGCCTCCGCACGCCGGCCGAAGGCCGCCATCGCCCTGTGGCTCGTCCTCGTCATCGGCTGCCTTGCGGGCGGCGCGCTGACCGGGACCAAGACGCTGACCGACGCCCAGAGCGGCGTCGGCGAGTCGGCGAAGGTCGACGAGCGGCTCGACGCCGCCAAGCTGCGCGACCCCGCCGTCGAGAACGTCCTCGTCCGCTCCGGCGACGCCGCCACGACGCGCGCTGTCGCGCGTGAGGTCCAGCGGCGCCTCGGCGCGCTGGACCACGACGTCGCCTCGGTCCACGGGCCGCAGGACACCGCCGGTCTTTCCACCGCGGGCGGGCGGACCGTCCTCGTCCAGGCGTCCCTGCGCGGTGATCCCGATCACGCCAAGGACCGCGTCGCGCCGGTGCAGGACGCCGTCGCCGCCGTCGCCGCCGCCCATCCGGGCGTCACCGTCGTCCAGTCGGGCGACGCGAGCTTCGACAAGGCGATCGACCAGGTCGTCGAGCACGACCTCCAGCGGGCCGAGATCATCTCGCTCCCGCTGACGCTCGTGCTGCTGCTGCTCGCCTTCGGCGCGCTGGTGGCGGCATCCGTGCCGCTGCTGCTGGGCATCACGTCGGTCGCCGCCGCGCTCGGCGCGCTGGGCGTCGTCTCGCAGGTCGCGCCCAACAGCGACTCCACCGCCTCGCTCGTGGTCCTGATGGGCCTCGCCGTGGGCGTCGACTACTCGCTGTTCTACATCCGGCGCGAGCGCGAGGAGCGCCGCAATGGCGCCGGGGCGCACGCCGCCATCGAGGCGGCCGCCGCGACCGTCGGCCGGGCCGTCCTGGTCTCCGGCATCACGGTGTGCGTCGCGCTGGCGGGCCT
>Ga0157379_10005196_pt1 | contig 11182 bp, 11 predicted proteins | sample S25metaG_FD_121802 | JGI IMG/M metagenome (GOLD analysis project Ga0157379, IMG submission 121802) | Switchgrass rhizosphere microbial communities from Kellogg Biological Station, Michigan, USA - S2-5 metaG | ecosystem: Host-associated > Plants > Roots > Rhizosphere > Soil | place: USA... | reverse complement strand
GACGAGGGCGCGAGCCGGCTGGGGGAGTTCGCGTTCGGCAACAACTTCGGCATCCAGCGCCCGACGCGCAACATTCTCTTCGACGAGAAGATCGGCGGGACGGTCCACGTCGCGCTCGGACGCTCCTATCCCGAGACCGGCGGCAAGAACATGAGTGCCTTGCACTGGGACCTGATCTGCGACCTGCGGCAGGGCGGGCGTCTCACCGCCGACGGGCAGGTCATCCAGGAAGACGGCCGCTTCGTCGGCTGAGAACCACCCCAACAACAGGCTTCCGGGCGCCGGGCAGTACCGTTGCGAGATGCGATGACCCGCCGCACCAAGATCGTGGCCACGATCGGCCCCGCCTCCGGAAACCCCGAGACCCTCGCGCGCATGATCGAGGCGGGCATGGACGTCGCCCGTCTGAACTTCAGCCACGGGTCCCACGAGCAGCACGCCGAGACCGCCCAGATGGTCCGCGAGGCCGCCGGGCGCGCCGGCCGGCCGGTCGCGCTGCTGCAGGACCTCCCCGGCCCCAAGCTGCGCATCGGCCCGCTCGTCGAGGGCACGGTCGAGCTCAAGGTGGGCGACAAGGTCGTCTTCGAGTGCGGCCGCGACGACGGCGCGGGGGACGCGCGCCGCATGTCGATCTCCTGGGAGGGTCTGCCGCGCGCGATCTCCCCCGGGGAAGTGCTGTATCTCGCCGACGGCTCCGTACGGCTGCGGGCCACAGCCGTCCGCGTCGCCGAGCTGGAGGTCGAGGCGGAGGTCGAGGTGGGCGGCACGGTCGCCTCGCGCCAGGGCCTGAACATCCCGGGCCCCGCCGACGAGCTGCCCTCGGTGCCCGAGGAGGACCTGCGCCATCTCGAGGCCGGCACGCGCATCGGGGTCGACCTGGTGGCCTTGAGCTTCGTCCGCCGGCCCGAGGACGTGCTGACCGTCCGCGAGCACACGCGCGTGCCGCTCATCGCCAAGATCGAGAAGCCGCAGGCGGTCGAGAACGCCGAGGAGATCGTGCGCGTGGCCGACTGCATCATGGTCGCCCGCGGCGACCTGGGCATCGAGCTCCCGATCGAGGAGGTGCCGATCGTCCAGAAGCGCCTCATCGCGCTGGCCGGCGCGCACGCGCGGCCGGTGATCACGGCGACGCAGATGCTCGACTCCATGGTCACCTCGTCGCGGCCCACCCGCGCGGAGGTCGCCGACGTGGCCAACGCGATCCTCGACGGGACCGACGCCATCATGTTGTCCCAGGAGTCGGCGGTCGGCGCCCACCCGGTCGGCGCCATCGCGATGATGGACGCGATCGCCCGGCACACCGAGCGCCACGCGCCCTACGACATCTGGCGCGAGCAGCGCGTCAACCGCGACCGGCGCGACCCGTCCTACACCGTCGCGCACGCGGCCTGCCAGGCCGCGCACGAGCTGCAGCTCGACGCCCTCGTCGTCCCGACGCTGTCGGGGCGCTCGGCGCGGCTGATCTCCGCCCACCGCCCGAACGTGCCGATCTACGCGCTCTCGCCCGGCCGCGAGACGGTGCGCCGCTGCGAGCTCATGTGGGGCGTGCGGGCCGCGTCGATGCGCCGCCACGAGATCACCGAGGAGCTCATCGCCGACGCCGCGGCGCGCGTGGTGGAGCTCGGCTGGTGCCGCCCCGGGCAGCGCGTCGGCATCACCGCCGGCCTGCCCAGCGGCCGGCCCGGCACCACGAGCCTGTTCCAGGTCCAGGAGCTCAGGCCCGCGGTGCCCGGCGGGGGCCGCGCGCGCGGGTGATGCGGACGTCGCGCCGGGCGAGGGCCAGACCGCCGACGGCCAGCGCGACGAGCAGCCCGATCGCGACGAGCGCCTCGGGCGAGCCGAGGTCGTCGAGCGACCCGCCCAGCGCGGTGTAGGCGAAGGCGCGCGGCGCGCACCCCAGCGCCGTCGCGCCCGCGAACGCGCCCAGGGTGACCGGCGACAGCCCCGCCGCGTAGTTGACCAGGCTGTACGGGAGACCCGGCGTGATCCGGGCGTAGAGCACCGACAGGAATCCGCGCCGCCCGACCCAGGCGCGCAGCGCCGTCATGCGCGGATGGCCGGCCTGGAGGGTGACCACCGCGTCGTGGGCCAGCCACCGCGCGAGCGCGAAGGCCAGGACCGCGCCGAGCGTCGCCGAGACGATCGACACCGCCGTGCCCAGTGCCGTCCCGAACAGCAGCCCGGACGCGCCGGCCAGCAGCGGCCCGGGGAACAGGCACACCGTCAACAGCGACGACACCACGATGAACACGAGCGGCCCCGCGACGCCGTAGCCGTCGACGTGGTCGCGGACGCCGCGCGCCGACAGCGAGCCGGACGTGGCCACGACGACGAACGCGGTCGCGACGAGCAGGCCGAGGAGCACGAGCCGCGCGATCGCGCGACCGTGACCGTCGTGCCGGCTCAGGCGCGGGCCAGGAACTCGGCCTCCTGGCGGCCGAGCTCGGTCTGCGGTTCCTCGCCGTAGATCCACTCGCGGGCGATCCGGTGCCAGTTGGCGGTCGCGCGCAGCTGGCTGATCACGGCGAGCGTGAGCATCTCCAGGCGGCGGCCGAAGAGGTGCTCGGGCGGCAGCGTCTCGTGACGCAGCTTGCCCCACCAGCGCGAGCGCGGGTCGCTCATCTGGAGCATCACGTCGGTGGCCATGTCGGGCGTGAGCTCGATCTCGGCGTCGAGCGTGTACCAGCCGGTGAGGTCCGTGAACTGCTCGAGGATCGACTCGGCGTCGTAGTACTCGGGCTGGCCGAGCCAGCCCCCGGCGTGCAGGTGGGTGATGAGCTCCTCGCCGCGGCCCTCGATGCCCAGCCGCTGGGTCTGCAGCTCGTACTCCGCGGCGTCCTCGCTGATGCGCTTGAAGAGCCCGAAGTCCAGGAACGCCATCCGGCCGTCGTCGAGCAGCAGGCAGTTGCCCGGGTGCGGGTCGCCGCTGAACTGGCGATGGCGGTACATCGACCCGAAGTAGAACCGGAAGATCATCTCGCCGAGGCGGTCGCGCTCCTCCGACGGGCAGCTCTTGAACTCCTCGAAGCGGCGGCCGACGACGAACTCGCTGACGATCACCCGCTCGTGCGACATGGAGGTGATGACCTCCGGGATGACGACGAACGGGTGGCCGCGGTAGATGCGCGCCAGCGTACGCTGGTTCTGGGCCTCGAGCTCGTAGTCGAGCTCCTCCTCGACGCGGCCGCGGATCTCGGCGCCGAGCTCCTTCGGGTCCAGCCCGGGCGCGACGCTCTTCATGAGGCGCAGGATCATCCCGAGGTTCTGCATGTCGGCCCGCACGGCACTGGCGACGCCGGGGTACTGGACCTTCACCGCGACGTCGCGGCCCTCGTAGCGGGCACGGTAGACCTGGCCGATCGATGCGGCGGCGACGGGCACCGGGTCGAAGCTCTCGAAGACGTCGTCCAGGCGCTCGCCGTACTCCTCCTCCAGGACCTTCTTCATGTCCTTGAACGCGACCTTCGGGGCGGCGTCGCGCAGCTTGGCCAGCTCGGCCTGGAACTCCTCGCGGAACTCCTCGGGCACGAGGCCGACGTCCAGGAAGGACATCACCTGCCCGAGCTTCATGGCCGCGCCCTTCATCGTCCCCAGCGCGGCGACGATCTGCTTGGCCGTCTCGACCTGGCGGCGGGCCATCGCGTCCTGCGCGGCCTGCTCGTCGCGGGTGACGTTCAGCGCGCGCGTCGCCGCCTGCTTGGCGCCCTGCGTCGCCGCCAGGCGCCCGACCCGGGCCGCCCGGGCCCACCGCGAGGTCGGGATGCGATCGTCGCGCGCCATCGCCTCAGCCGCGCTGCACCCTGCTGCCGGGCACGATGTCGTCGCGTCCGTCGGGCCAGCGGACCCAGGCCTTGTGCCCGCCGTCGTAGTCGTCGCCGAACAGCACGAGCGTCGCGGGCTCGCCGAGGGCTGTGCAGGGCTCGTCGCCCTCGGGGTCGAGCCCGCGCCAGACGCGGATGAACGCGTTGGTCTCGTACTCGTCGCCGACCGTGGAGGGGTCGGTGTGCCCCGGCTGCAGGACGGTCTCGGGCGGGAGGGCCATGATCGTGTCCATGATGGAGGACCGCAGGTCGGCGTACGAGGTGGAGCCGGGCGCGCGGACCCCGCCCACGGAGTTCTTGAACAGGGTGTCGCCGGTGAAGAGGTTGCCCTCGACGAGCAGGCCGAGCATGCCCGCGGTGTGCCCGGGGAGGTGGATCGCCTGCACCTCCAGGCCGCCCGCGTGGATGGTCTGACCCGCCTCCATCGTTGACGTGGCGGTGTCGATCTCGTCGCGCTCGAGCGGGTGGATGAGGACCTGCGCGTCGGGCCAGCGCTCGAGGATCTGCGGCACCTCGGAGACGTGGTCGCCGTGGTGGTGGGTCAGCAGCACGTGCGTCGGCGTCAGGCCGTGGCGCGCGACGGCCTCGAACAAGGGCTCCATCGGCCCGCCCGCGTCGACGAAGAAGGCCTCGCCGCCGGGCTGCGCGGCCACGAGGTAGGTGTTCGACAGGTACCGCGGGTGCATCGACCGCTCGAGGATCATGGGGGATACATTGACATCCTCATGCCCGAGCTCATCCACACCTGCTACCGGATCGGGAACATCGACCGCTCCGTCGCGTTCTACGAGGCGCTCGGCTTCGAGGAGCGCCGGCGGATGAACCTGCCCGACGGGGCCATCAACGTCTTCCTGGGGATCCCCGGCGACGGCGACCGCCTCGAGCTGACCTGGAACCCGGGCGTCGAGTCCTACGACCTCGGCACGGGCTACAACCACATCGCGCTCACCGTGCCGTCGCTCGAGCAGACGCTCGGCGAGCTGGCCGAGCAGGGGATCGGCCCGCAGAAGCCGCCCTACCACGTGGGCGACCACGGCCCGCTGATCTGCTTCGTGGTCGACCCCGATGGCTACCGCGTCGAGCTGATCGAGAGCCCGTAGCGACGCGGGCGCTCAGGCGCCGTCGAACGAGATCTCGGCCAGCGGGGAGTCGCTGACCCAGGCGTCGACGAGCTCGTCGTCGTACTCGCGCTCGATGTCGGCGAAGATCCCGAGGACGATCCGGCGGCGCTCCTGCGGGTCGGTCAGCGGCGTCGCGGTCGCCGGCACGTCCGCCTGCACCGCGCCCTTCAGGTGCAGCGTGAACCGCGGCTCGGCGAGGACGTTGGCAAACCAGGCGCGAGGGCCGGGACGCCCGCCGAGGAAGAACCGGCCGTCCGTCCGGAAGAGCCAGACCTCGATGCGCCGGGGCGCGCCGCTGCGGCGGCCGATGGTCGTGATGTCGATGAGGCGCTCGGTCCTCAGCGCGGTGGCGACGGCCTCCTCCATCGCGCCATGATCGCCGGGGCGCGGCTGGCCCGCAAGGCGAACCCTGGGCCGCGCAGCTTGGCCCGCGGGCCGGTGCGCGGGCGGCGGCGGGACGGCAGAGTTCGTCGCCGTGCTCGCGTTTCGCCCTCGCGCCCGCTCGGCGCGCCCCGCCATGGCGCCGTTCACCGTCGGGCTCGAGGAGCAGGTGATGGTCCTCGACCCCGCGCGCTGGGCGCTCATCGCCGACCTCGCGCCGGTCGCCGGGCTGCTGCCGCGCGGCCTGGCGTCGACGATCGACTGCGCCGCCCACGCACCGGCGCTCGAGCTGCGCACGCGGCCGCACGCGACGGTGCGCGGGGCGGTGGCCGAGCTCGGCAGCCTGCGCGCGCGGCTGAACGCCGCGTTGGGGCGTGCGGGGCTGCGAGCCGCGGTGGCCGGTGCGCACCCGGCGCACGACGGGCCGACATTCGCGCTGCATGTCCACGTGGGGCTGGGCGCCGACGACAGCGCCGCCGACACGCTCGGCCGGCTGCACGCGCACCTGCCGCTGCTCGTCGCGCTGTCGGCGAACTCGCCGTTCGTCGGCGGGCGTGAGACGGGCTGCGCGTCGGCGCGCATCCACGGGGCGGTCGACGACCCGGTCGGCGCGCGGCTGTGCCCGCAGCACGGGACGCTCGAGGTCCGGGTGATGGACGCGCAGACGCGTCTGTCCGAGGTCGGCGAGCTCAGCGCGCTCGTGCAGTGCCTGGTCCGCGAGGAGGCGCTGCGCCGCCCGCGCCGTGGCGAGCGCCGGGCCGAGCCGCTGGCGATCGCCGCCGACCTGCGCGCCGCCGCGCGGCTGGGGATGCGGGCCCGCCTCGGCACGCCGGCGCGCCCGGCGCGGGAGCTGGCCGCCGAGCTGGCCGAGGCCTGTGCGCCGCACGCGCTGACGCTCGACTGCGCGGCCGAGATCGAACGCGTCGGCGTGCTGGCCCGCCGGCCGGGTGAGGCCTTCCAGCGCAGCCGCGCGCGCCTGCGCCCGGGCGAGGCGGCGGGCGGCCGGCGGCTGCGGACGCTCACGGGCGAGATGAGCGCGGCGTTCTTGGAGGAGTAGCCGCCGGTCCGCGCGAGGACGCACGGGGGGCGAGAAGTTGTCGTGGTTCACCTAGTGCAGGAAATGCCTGCATCACTCGAACCACACCATCTCGATCGGCAGTTGGCGGCTCTCGCGGCCGGCCAGTTCGGAGTCTTCTCCCGGGATCAGGCCGTCTGTCTGGGCTTCCATCGCGGCCACATCGCCCACCGGATCGACACACGTCGATGGTTGCGGCTGCACCGCACCGTGTACGCCTTGGGTCACGCAGAGCTCCGCCACGAGGGACGATGGCTCGCCGCCGTCCTCGCCTGCGGGCCCGACGCAGTGCTGAGTCACCGTTCGGCCGCCGCAGCGTGGGGCCTCCAGGCGCCCGGAGCGGCGCGCATCGACGTCTCGACCACGCGTCGAACAGGACGCGCGGCCCCGTCCGGCGTGCGGCTCCACCGGCTCCGCTCACTCGACCCCGATGACCGTACGCGCCTCGGCCCCATCCCGATCACGACCATCGGACGCACCCTCCTCGACCTCGCCCCGACCAGCTCACCACGCGCGTTGGAGGAGCTCATCAACCAGGCTGACCTGCTGCGGCGCTACGACGGCCGAGCGGTCCGAGCGCTGCTCGACGCGCATCCGCACCGCGCCGGGTCGCCGAAGCTGCGCACGCTGGTCGACCGCCTCGAAGACGACGGCGGCGCGGCCCGCACCCGGAGCGAGCTGGAAGTCCGGTTCCTGCAGCTCTGCGACGACCACGGGCTCCCCCGTCCGCAGATCAACGCGACCGTGGCCGGCCGCGAGGTCGACTTCTTCTGGCCGGCCTGCGGCGTCGTCATCGAGACCGACGGCTGGGCCCATCACCGGATGCCGGGCCGGCGCGAGGCAGATGCGGCCAAACGACTGGCGCTCGAAGCCGCCGGCCTCCGGGTCGTCCCGATCACCTGGGCGCAGGTGGCCGACGACAGCGCCCGGACCGCCACGGCGCTCCGGGCGGTCCTCGCCCGGGCGTCGGCGCTCAGACCAGCTGCTGCGCCAGCACCGACCGGTGCGTCGGACGCGCCGCCGCGTAGCGCTCGCGGCCCGCGTCCGTGATCACCGCGTTGATCCCGCGGCGGTCGTGGGGGCACATGCAGCGCTCGACCAGGCCGTCGGCCTCCAGCCGGCCGATGAGGCGCGAGAGCGCGCTCTGGGACAGGCAGACCGCCTCGGCAATCTCCTGCATCCGCTGGTCCTCGGCGCCGGCCGACGCCAGGCGCTCGAGAACCTCGAACTCGGTGAGGCCGATCCCGTGCTCGCGCTCGAGCGTCTTCTCCAGCGCGCCGGACACGCGGGCGTGGCGGGCGACGATGTCGCGCCACGCCTCCACGAGTGCCTCGTCGTCGCGGGTCCTGGCCACGACCACCACGATACCGCCGTCCGAAACTTTTGTGGGTCCAAATGATGCTCATGCATTGTTTGCACATGCATGTACTATGAGCGGCCATGGCCTCTCTCCCTTCCTCCACCTTCGCCGACGGCCGCTGGAACGCCCGCACGTGGGGCGCGCTCATCCTGCTGTGCGGCGTGCTGTTCCTCGACGGCCTCGACGTCTCCATGGTCGGCGTCGCGCTGCCGTCCATCCGCGCCGATCTCGGGCTCAGCACGGCCCAGCTGCAGTGGGTCGTCAGCGGCTACGTCCTCGGCTACGGCGGCCTGCTGCTGCTCGGCGGCCGCGCGGCCGACCTGCTCGGGCGCCGGCGCGTGCTGCTCGTCGGCCTCGGCGTCTTCACCGTCGCGTCGATGCTCGGCGGCCTCGTGAGCGACCCCACGCTCCTCATCGTCACCCGCTTTCTGAAGGGCGCGAGCGCCGCGTTCACCGCGCCTGCGGGCTTGTCCTACATCACGACCTCGTTCGCCGAGGGCCCGTCGCGCAACCGCGCGCTCAGCGTCTACGCCGCCTGCGGCGCCAGCGGCTACTCCTCCGGCCTGATCCTCGGCGGCCTGATGACCGAGGTCGGCTGGCGCTGGACGTTCCTGCTGCCCGTCCCGTTCGCGATCGCGATCCTCGCCTTCGCCCCGCGGCTGCTCGTCGCCGACCGCCCGGGCGCCCGGGCGAAGGGCAGCTTCGACCTCGCCGGCGCGGTCACGATCACGGCGGGCATGCTCATGTTCGTGCGCACCGTCGTCGAGGCGCCGCAGCACGGCTGGGGCTCGGCCTCGACGGTGGCGTCGTTCGCGATCGCGGCCGCGCTGCTGGCCGCGTTCGTGGCCATCGAGGGACGCGTCGCGCATCCGCTCGTGCGGCTCAGCCTGCTGCGCACCGGGCACCTGTTGCGGGCCAACCTCGCCGCGGCGGCGACGGCCGGCACGTACTTCAGCTTCCAGTTCGTGGCGACCCTCTACCTCCAGTCCGTCCTGGGCTGGTCGGCGCTGGGCACCGCGATGGCCTTCCTGCCCGCCGGCCTGCTCGTCGCGTTCGGCGCGCCGCGCGTCGGGCTGCTGGTCGACCGCGTCGGGACCGCGCCGCTGATCACCGCCGGCTTCGTGTCCTTCACCGCGGGCTACCTGCTGTTCCTGCGCACCGGCCTCGACCCGAGCTACCCGCTGGTGATCCTGCCGAGCCTGCTCCTGCTGGGCCTCGCCTTCGCCCTGGCGTTCCCGTCGTTCAACATGCAGGGGACCTCCGGCGTGGCCGACCACGAGCAGGGCGTCGCCTCGGGCCTCATCAACACCTCGTTCCAGGTCGGGGGCGCCGTCGTCCTGGCGGTCATCACGGCCGTCGTGGGCAACGGCGACCCCAGCAAGGCCGACGCGAGCGCCTTCGTCGACACGATGCACACGGCGGTCGCCGTGGTCGCCGGGCTGGCCGCGGCGACCGTGCTCGCGACCCTGACGGGCGTGCGCCTGCGCCGGGGCGCCCAGGCCGCCGCGGTGCTCGAGCGCACCTGAGACATGTCCGACGAGCCGGGACGGGCATAATCGCCCCCGTGGCCGAACGACGCATCGCCGTCTGCGACCTGGGGTCCAACTCGTTCCGGCTCGTTGTCTTCACCGCCACCGAGCACTGGTGGCGGCGGACCGACGAGATCCACGAGGCCGTCCGCATCGGCGCCGGCCTCGCCGAGACCGGCGCGCTGAGCGAGGCGGGCATCGCCCGCGGCCTCGCCACCGCCGAGGTCTTCGCCCACTTCTGCGAGGCCGTCGGGATCGACGAGATCGATGCCGTCGCCACGAGCGCGATCCGCGACGCGAGCAACGCCGCCGACTTCCTCGACCGCTGCGCGCTGCCCGTCCGGGTCCTCAGCAAGGAGGAGGAGGCCCACTACGGCTATCTGGCCGCGGTCAACTCCACCACCTTGGCCGACGGGGCGGTCCTCGACCTCGGCGGCGGTTCGATGCAGCTCGTGCGCGTGGCGTCGCGCCACGCCCGGGAGCTCGGATCCTGGCCGCTGGGCGCCGTGCGGATGACCGAGCGCTTCGACCTCGGCGACGCCGTCGCGTCCAAGAAGCAGCTGCGCGCGCTGCGCGACCACGTCGCGGCCGAGCTCGAGGACGCGCCGTGGCTGGCCAAGGCGGGCACGCGGCTCGTCGGCATCGGCGGCACGGTCCGCAACCTGGCCGCGGCCGTACAGCGCGCCCAGGGGCTGCCCGAGTTCGGCGTCCAGGGGTTCGTGATCGTCCCCGAGGCGCTCGACGAGCTGGTCGAGCAGCTCGCCGCGCTGCCGTCCGCCGAGCGTGCCGGGGTGCCGGGCATCAAGCTCGCGCGCGCGGACCTCATCCTCGCCGGCGCCGCCGTCGTGCAGGCCGTGATCGAGATCGGAGGCTTCGCTGGCATCGAGGCCACCGAGGCCGGCCTGCGCGAGGGCGTGTTCTTCGCCCGCCACCTCCCGGGCGACCCGCCGCTCTTCGACGACGTCCGCCGCGCCTCCGTCCTGAACCTCGCGGCCCAGTACCACGTCGACGCGGCGCACACGCGGCACGTCGCGCACCTCGCGCTCACGCTGTTCGACGAGCTCGCCGAGGCCGGCCTGCACCCCGGCGACGCGCTCGAGCGCGAGCTGCTGTGGGCCGCGTGCGTCCTGCACGACATCGGGATGAGCGTCGACTACGACGACCACCACAAGCACTCGCGCTACCTGGTGTTCAACTCGGGCCTGCCCGGCTGGGACCAGCGCGAGGTCGCGCTCATCGGCCAGGCCGTCCGCTACCACCGCAAGGGCATGCCCGACCTCGGCTACCTCGAGCCGATCGCGGCCAAGGGCGATGCGGCCGTGCTCGATCGCTGCGCGGTGCTCCTGCGCCTGGCCGAGGACCTCGAGCGCAGCCGCGACCAGCTCGTCCACGAGGCGCACGTCAGCGTCGGCGACGAGACGGCAGCGCTGACGCTGGAGGCCGGGGGCGACGTGCGCGTCGCGCGCTGGGCGGCGAGCCGCGAGGTCGAGCTGTTCCGCCGGGCCTACGGACGCGAGCTGGCGATCTCGGCCGTGCCGGCGACGAGCGCGACGTCGATCGGCGGCACGGGCCTGCCGTAGAGGTGGCCCTGCACGAGCGGGCAGCCGAGCCCGCGCAGGATCTCATCCTGGTCGGCGGTCTCCACGCCCGCGGCGATGACCGTCAGGCCCACCCGGCGCGCGAGCGTCAGCACCGCCTCGACGACCGCGCGGGCCTCCGTGCTGCGCACGAGATCCGCGACGAGCGAGCGGTCGATCTTGATGATGTCGAGGGGCAGCGCGCTGACGGTGGTGAGCGATGAGGGGCCCAGGCCGAAGTCGTCGAGCGCGACGCGCACGCCCAGCCGGCGCAGCGCGCCGAGCGTCTGGCGGGCCAGGTCGGGCCGGCGCAGCACG
>Ga0157379_10005195_pt1 | contig 11183 bp, 10 predicted proteins | sample S25metaG_FD_121802 | JGI IMG/M metagenome (GOLD analysis project Ga0157379, IMG submission 121802) | Switchgrass rhizosphere microbial communities from Kellogg Biological Station, Michigan, USA - S2-5 metaG | ecosystem: Host-associated > Plants > Roots > Rhizosphere > Soil | place: USA... | reverse complement strand
TCTTTTTCATTTCTTTTTCATATGGATTTGGAATCTCAGAGTCAGAGGGAATTTGTGAAGAGTTCACAAGGCGCCGGATCAGCGCACTTACACTCATGCTCATTTAAGCGCCAGCGCACTTCATTTCCACTCATTTGGGATCCCCTCCATATCGGAGTGTGAACGATGTGCGTGCAATGATGATCCCGACGGCTTGGTGCTGTGCAAGAGAGACCTTCAAGTTAACAAAGAAAAGGAACAAGTACAGGGTCACGGACGCCTTGACTATTCTACAAGATGATTCCTGGAATATACGACAAGGAGGTCGGAGATGAGATTGCAGGGTATATCGATCTTGATACTTGAGCGTTGAGTACGTTTATGCTTCTGGAAGTCCCAATTGACGGAGAAATTCGGAAATGAAGGCGGATCCCGGATATGTGGACATCTACAGTAACAAAGAAATGACCAAAAAGATTTTGCAAGTGAGTCACCGTGACCAAACATTCGATGAATCTTGTGAGTATGAAATGCTAATCACAAAATGGATTTCCCGCAGCTTGGTATAGTCCACGCAAAGTGAGGTCGATCACTAAGCGGATGAGGCGGGACCTGGACCATGACCACGCCCTTCTATCGGCCCGATACGGCACCTCATCACTGATTAGGATGTGAATGCAACGACTCTACATAATTAAAACTAGAGCAGCAAACACTTGGTACGCAAGGTTTGAACTTGTGATAATTATATTGACAGTCTACAGCCCAATTCTGTCACTTTATAAGACGGACTAGTGAGACATTTTCTCAGAAGAACAACCGCAGCCCTCCAGAATTAACGGCCGTCGATCCTCCACCATCGTGAATTTGGTTGCCCGTTAATATCATATGTGCAACCTTACAGCTGAGAGACGAATATAACATTGTTGTTTCGTCATTGCAACATGATTCCGTGGCCCAACCACTAGAACGGATCATTATGTCGTAATACATCATCCTTGGTGTTACTTTCGATTTGTCCGACGACCGTGAAACTCTATCTCATTCGACCGTCGACCAACTAACTGATAAAGGATGAGACTCAGTAAGTCGATTCAGGAAGATTTCCAGAGTTTGACCCGTATAATATCATTACATATCCACTCTTAAACCATAGCCAAAGGATCTATAGCCTGCCTATACTCCCCCAGGTGAATCCCTCTGGGTGAAGTCCTAAAACAATTAATATAATACTTCATGTTGTGTTTGACTCTTACTCTATCTACAGGGAGAGCAGAAAACTAGAAATGAAGATCTTGCAGTCCATCGTCCCTACAGTTATTCACGCTCTCTCCCTTTAACCTGTCGTCGTTGCCTACCATATCACGCTTCACTGTTTGGTGATCTGCTGCACTGTAGTCATGCCTTGCGTTCCGGGCGGGTATGAATTTAAGAAGGGTACGGCACAGTGTCCTTACTGGACATATAATCATGATGTGGACTTCCAAGCTCAAGGTTCGAAGGGGCTTGGACATAGGGTGATAAAAAACGGATTCCTCTTGAACACAGGTCCATGATTGTCTATCTGAGAAAGAACAAAATATTTACGCAGGAAACGATGAACTTGGAGGAATATTAATTCCTAGAACTGAATCTCGGAGAAGCGGACTACTCCGATCGGACATGAGATATGTAATAGTATCCTCTCTCTGTCTATTGTCTGTGTATCATGAATGATAAAACTTCGTATTATAGTAAAGGATAGTAAAGGGTAACAGGGCGTCTAGTTCCCTAAATAACACGCTCATGAGGCTGTGCTGGGACAGTGGTACTATAATGACTTTACATCTTCAGAACATCATTGTAACTCGACAGGGAAGTATTATATATAGCCCTGAACCGCAGTTGACGACCTTCATCGCAATCTCATCCTCTTCCTGCCCTTTCTGAATGGGAGTTCGATCATCTACCCAGAGGGCCCACGCGAATGCAAAGGCCCGTGAGTGGGCTTACATCTACCGCAGCTGAGCGGAGTCATCAGTATTCAATTGACGGATTCAACTTATAGGAAACGATGAGATTGAAGTTGAAATCGAGCATGACCGTCTCATGGCAGAGAACGAAGTCCAACTGCTCTTTCTTGGGAAAGGACAATCGGAAATATCCACCATCATAAGACATATGAAGCTTATGCATCACGAAGGGTATAATGACCAGCAGAGAGGGGAATACAAGGAGATCCTATTTCACAACGCCACTCAGAGCATGCAGTGCGCATTTCTCTAATATTTATGCCTGGTTATCTGATACATTGATAGAGCTGTTCTTTACGCGATGCCCATCCTTGAACTATCGCTACAACCGGGAAACGACACCCACCGTGCCACAATCCTGTCTCTTCCTATCCCATATGAAGGTATGGGGTTTGTTCCCTGTTGTCTTCTAAATCCTCAGATTTAACATTGCAGGAGCTTCTCTATCCCGTAAAGTCAGTGATGCCATTCGCCGCTTATGGGCAGATCCTGGTGTTCGGGAGGCCGTAAAGAGAGGAAGAGAGTTTAAGGTACGTAAGTCCATTTTGGCTCGTATTTTTGCAAATATCTACTTCAATAGTTGAACGAATCGGCTATGTATTACTTCAATGCCATTGATCGCATGAGCTTTCCAGGGCATCTCCCCACAGATCAAGATATACTGCAGGCATCTGTAAAGACTACAGGAATTATGGAGACTGTTTTCAGGGCATGCCGGTCAGGTCTTAAGACACAAGTGTTGGGTTCTAATGTAATGAACCATCCGGGCCAGATTGGCGAATTGACTTACAGATTCCTCGACGTCAGCGGCCTGCGACCTGCCATGAAGAAATGGATACCCTGCTTTGAAAACGTTAATGCAGTTGTGTTTGTGGTGTCGTTGAGCGATTACAAAGAAGTGCTCTATGAAGACGAGAGCGTGGTAACTGCATCTTCTCTGTGGTATTTTATACGATCATATCATATTTCCAGAACCGCCTTCAGGAAAGTTTGACACAGTTTGATGTCATCTGCAATTCGAGATGGTTTATCAGGACGTCAATTATCCTGTTGCTAAATAATATCGATAAATTCGCGAAAATACTGCCAATATCGCCACTGAATTACTACTTTCCGGATTATACTGGGTACGCGTAAGGGTAGTCGTTCTGGCGCCACTAACCGCCTCTCTTTTGACAGTGGGGATAACTACGATGCCGCTTGCGACTATATTCTCCACCAATTCCTGAGCCTTAGCCAAAGTACCTCCACCAGGCAAATTTATGTACATTACACTTCTACTACGGATACGACGCGGATGAAATGTGCGTACCTTTCTTCCCTCATGTAGTATGTAGAGATCCTATAACGGATATAATCTCTTCTAGTCATAACGTCTACTATGCAAGACATTCAGCTTCAGGAACACCTAAGATCACTAGGCTTACTCGACCCATTCCATCCCCCTGGAGCATAGCCTCAAGATCATAAGAGCATCCAACGGGGGCATTGGAAAGGCAATATATCATTGAAAGTGTCCGTAAAACGGGTAGCGAACAGAGCTATGTATTTAATATGTATTTAAGGAGGTCAAAAGGTCGTTTGGACCTCAGGTAGGAAAGTCCCTTGTTATTGCCAGTCCCTATTTTGGTTAGGATACACCTCAAATAAGGAAAGCCACGCTATTTGCATCATGGTCTTGCAGAAAGGACACAGGCATCTAGACGATGAATTATCTAAATTAGCATGCACCCACCTCTGGCCCGTTCTACTTCGAGGATATAGGACGATACTACGCGAGATACTGGAAGCATGCGGAACCTAGTCACGTCTTCACACTCCACTACACCATCTAGTCCGCGCTATTCGAAGGAATCGGAGTTGAGGAATATTAATATTGCAACGTCGAAACTCACCTCTGAATATAAACATCCGGTCCGCAACATACGATTCCAACCTGCAAGAGATCACGTACGGTCACGTAACTGAAGAAGGGATGGAGGTAACGCTGATAGGAGACGACGAATGTATTGGGAGGGCAGGGAGAAGAACGAAGTGGAATGTGGAATGGGGAGATTACTTGCATCTGCTATCATGACAAGGCGTTTCAGTCGGATTAAGCCACCCTCTTACTATGGTTCGATCACGAATTCTGGATTGAAGGCTCTCTGTCCGATGCGAGTAGTTGCGGATTTTGATCCGACTGAAGTTGGAGTCAAAACATGTGAAGTTGTACCATATTCCCTTCTCACTTTTGTTTGAATCTTGCTCAGTGATTGGGATGGTTATGGTATATGTGCTTTAGATTACAATGCTCGAAATAAACCAATGATCCTCTTACTCTTAGTAACATGTACATCACGTTCTGCCTTGTTCAAAGGTTTACTCCCATTTGTCGAAACGACGATTACTGGCTGGGATTTGGCTGATCGGGGAATGTGCGTTTGGTTATCCTCTTTAGCTCGAACTTCAAGGAAGATCCAGCTTAGATATTCGTCTCTACTACCAACAAATAATTGATATCCCATCAAATATATGATACATTTACTCACCCACCCAGCTCGTTCCGCTGATGGTGTTGAAGAGAGTTATAGGCGAAACAGAAATCTACATGAAACGTCAGTCCATTGTTCGGCATATCATCGCAGGTACCAACTTGGTATTGGGACTGCCCAAATTGTGGAGAAAAAGTCGCATAGAAGAACAAAAGCAAATAAAAAATTGATTAGATCTGTCATCAGTGGGAATAAGTGTGAATAGGAGGGAGGTTGCGTCGAAACACGGAAGGACCTCAGCCAGATCGGCCAGCGAGGTAGATTGGGTGGGAAGAGCACGATTTATTAGCCCAGTATATGGAGGGTCTAGGTCAATCTTCCGAACATTGTAGCCGTCAGCTCGGGTGAGGTAAGGTGGTTAGTACTGACCCTTCTTGTTTCCGCGGAGGTCCGGTGCTTGTGTACGTCCCGAGGACCAATTGCATAGTGTTCTAAAGGCGGTTGTAGTGGATGGACCCTGTGCTCGCTGCTCATAATTGGCATGAACAAAATGACAAAAATTATGAATGGATATCAAATGAAACCACACAGATAAATAGCATGATTCCGTTGAGTAACCGGTATAGCCATCGAAGTGTGGTGATGGGTTGAGACGAATAGCACGAAGAATCAGCAGTTCACGTATGTAATTAAATAGGAGGAGCTTATCGAGGAGGAACGGAACGAGCGACAAAGGAAATGGAACAAGTCGACCAGAATAATCCTCGAGTTCTGAATAGGCGGATATTGGAGAAATATGGGCAAGAGGAAACTGGGACAATCAATGTTGCGACCTGGGGAAATATGAGCAGAGGATCGAGAAAAAGGTGTGATTCCCAATGGCGCCCCTCCGTTAAGAGGTCGAAAATGTTCCCATGGAGATAACTGGGGCATAACAGAAGGAAAGGTTTTTAGTGGAAGCCGTAGTTTGCCAGAGAGCGCTCGAAGGTGTTCGTGGAGACAGCTTGTGGAACATGACATGCTGGATAAACAAGAAATTGTATGTGGTCAAGCACAGGGATGCTGCGATCTAGAAATTTAATAACGGGTTCAAATACAATGGGGGAAAGACGCTGAGTATGGAAAGTGAAAAAATAAAAAAAGACACAGCGTTCAAATCAGATATTCTAAGAGTCCCTGAATGGCAAGCGAAAGGGGAATATCATATACTCACCTTTTTCATTTCTCTCCGAAATGGTTGGGTGCCCGGTATGGAATTTCAAGGACGGATACGGGTCCCGTCGCCGTTAACGCTCCACGAAGAAAGACGTGGGTAAATTTAGCAACAAAGAGACATTCCATTTAGTGCCAAGTTGTTTACTAGGATTTACCATCCGGTGCGCCGTTGGGTGCATGGCCTGACAGAAATACCATACTTTAAATACCACCAGAAGTTACGAATAATGATTTGTGTAGTGTCCGAAGCAGAGTTCGGGGTTGCATGACCCAATTATGAGGTGGGTACATTTGATGGATGTGGTCCAGCTGTTAAATCCAATCATTTTCAAGTGCGTTAGAAAGACCACTATGAGAAATAATGGGGACATACGTGCAATTTGAAGATGATACTAAGTTCTACAGTTTTATCCGCCGTTCGTTTTTGAACGCTTATTACCCCTGGAAATATATCGTCAACAGCGATATTCGAGGTTCTTGCCTTCCGAAGTCCGCTGGTTGACGAAGAAAAAAGAAAGCTAGCTCAAGCAAAAGCTCATACGGGGTGGGATCGCCGACCGGTTGCCATCGTTACACTAACCCCAGCAAGTCGACCTCGCTTCAAGCGTTCTGGATCACGCCTTGAGCTCAGGCTCAAAGATACCAAAGTGACATAACAAACGGCGGTTATTCGTGAATGCTGTTGGCCACAGATATTGTCACAGCAGTGAATATCAATTTATGATATGATATTATGGCGTTGCCTTCGATGGCGATGTCGGGCGCTCATTAACGGACTGTCATTAGATGCAAATGACAGACCATGGTGCGATTTCGTATATGAGGAGACCAAAGAGAACGTTAGAAGAAAAAAGTGATAGTAAAACACTGTAGCCGAGGACGGAACTTCGCAGAAAGAAGACGTTGAATTGAAATATGACTGCTGGGATCAGCGCAGCCTCGGGGGTGGCAAATTTCCTTTGGTTCCATTTGGTTCGCATTGGATCACATTGTGTGCCTCGGGACGTAGCCACAGGTAAACCGAACGTCCACCTCCATGGTCACGAGTTGGGGTCGCAGCAGGGCTTGGAATATTCCTGAACGTCTGAAGAAAAATATTAAAAAACAAAAACAAATTATTCTACACATCAAAGCTCGAGGAATGTGCGCTTGAAGTGGTGCTTCGGCGACACCGAGGCTGAATTCCCCAGCAGGTCAAGGCGGTCGACGAACAGAGAGAGGCGCAGAGCACCAGGAATTGAAACTCCGCTCAGCATAAGACAGGTGATCACACATGACGTGATTCTGTACAAACGTTACCTCCGTCCACCACCTTCTCCTCTCAAGGACTTTACTTCGACGCTCTACGATTCTTTTTAACGTCTTTTAAGAATGGCCGATGTAACTTGGAAAGATGGCATCCTTTTGAAGGTGAGCACAACTGATTGCACATTCCTAGGCTATATGAATGTTGTGTGCGGGGATGCGGGGAGCCAAAAGAAGAATGCTGACTTGTCCACTCTCTCTCGCAGATTGTTAATATTCTTGTTTATTTCTTCTTCTTGGGCTCGAACATCTACACCATCGCCGCGCCTGAAGGCATCTACTACGGCGGCAAAGAAACGTACTTCACACCTGCATCTTGGGCATTCGGTCTATGGTGCGTCATTTCCGCGATGATCTTATGCCTTCTATTTGCTCACGGTCCCACAAAAGGTCTTTGGTTCACCTCCTTCTTTTGGGATACATCGTCTACCAATTCTTCCCCGCCGGCCACCGTGTCATCGTCGACGGTATTGGCTGGCGCTTCCCGCTCTTGGCTATACTTAATGCCATCTACATCAACGTCTGGGTATGTGGACCTCTCATCCCCAAAAGGATCCTAAGCTGACCACAACTATTCTCCCAGAGCCGCCAACACTACATCATCGCATTCATCTTCGCACTCCTTGTCAGCTCCACCGTTTCTCACATCTATTACATCGTAAAGAAGAACCACGCGAGCGAGTCTCTTAATGACGAATGTACGTCTCCATCTCCGCAATGCATGTCTTTAGCGCTCAATTACGCCCTTGTGTACCAGTATGGGTCCACCTTCCTTTCTCATTGTATCACGGCTGGACCACCGTCCTCGTCATCCTCACCGCCTTCGAAGCCTTCGGTGTGAACGCCCATACTCATCACGCTGGTATCTTCACCAAGGTCCTTGTCTTCCTCGGCTTGTACGTATTTCTCCATCATTCCCCTCAAGCACTTCCCCCTGTGTGCCTACCTGGTTGACACGAGCTGACATGACAATTTCCTCTTGCCAGGCTCTTCCTTGAAGCCACCTCAGCCGCCTACGCCTTCTCCAGCCCTGAGGGTGATATTGCAGCCAGCATCGCCATTGCCTGGGGCTTGTTCGCCATCTTTGCCCGTACGTCCACATTATATATTCCCGGAAAATGTTTGATTAATTAATTAACGTCTTCCAGATCAAAGCAACACCTTCATCCATTGGTCTGCTTTGGCATTCTCCCTTCTTTCCCTCTTCTGGATCCTCAAGTCCCTTTATGGCCATTTCTCTGGATACCGTGGCCGCCGGGGTGTCTTGCACGACGAGGAGAGGGCTCCCCTTGTCGGAGGCAACTAAACTACTCAATCCTAGGGTGTTATCAACCGGAGAGGTTCTTTTTCTACCCAGAATAAAAAAGAAGTCCTCTTTAGTCGATCCTGCAAAACCCCTGTGTATCACCCACTCCTCTCCAACTCCTCTCTCTTATCAATCTTGCTTCTCGCTTCATCCCATTGCTTATTCCTACGGACTGTTTATTTCATTTCTTTTAAAGTAGGATATTATTCCTGCTGTTTTTCTTGAAATGCATCCCAACCCCAATCCGCACATAACAATCAACCCAATCCTATTATCACCCCTTACCGTCCCTTTGTCGGTGTTGTATAAAAGTACTCTCATAACTTTAACAAACATCACACTTATATAACCCCACCGTTGAAACGCGGCGACTGAAGATGATATCGACCCGATTTGGTTGAATCCGGAGATCTCTGATATTCTAACGCAACCTTGAGTGGCTTCTTGTCACCTCACAGGAAGGGGTTCACTCTAAGCGCTATTCATAAAATCGACATTCTCATAATGATTGAGATAAATCTCATATTCCATCAGAATTGGATCCAAACCATGGATTTTAAGGGAGAGATTGCATAATGCATAATGCATAGTTGGAAGTGCTTTTTGTTACGCATGCGCGGTGACTAGTGCAGCGAAATGATGGAAGCAGACAGAAAAACTCTTCATTACTAAGCAATACTCAAGTGTACATAACAGCTCACAAGTACATTTAATGTCAGTTTGCTAATATAAATACCAAATCCTAACACTTTTTATATGGGTTATGCAACTACATTAATTTATCGATGACTTACTTAGTCAGCGTAGTGTGGACCAGGCCATATCTCGGAAACTTCGAATCTAAGACCAATAGTGTAAGACGAAGTCGATTCTACGGCACAATTGTCGCAGTATCTATCGAATATTTTACTGATCAGGAAGGTCATTAAACAACAGGGATTCAGAGGGGGTCTTCATCTCATTGATCACCATTCCCGAACCTCGCGCTATGAGCAACTCCGTCTAGTGGCCTTACCAGCTATAAATAACCATACTGATATGTGGACAAGCGTTGCTCCGCTTAAGAAACATGAAATACCGGTCGTATCAGCTCACCTCCCGATCTCATGGGAGTACGGAGGTCCCATATAGAAACATGACAGGTCAAGCCGCAGCGTCGGGTGCACCGTCCAATCCGAGTCGTTGATTCCTGCAATATTTCTGCAGTATGTGTTAAGTCGTTCATTCACCTTCCTTCTTTCTCTCCCATGAGGGGATGCTTTGTTTGTATCTTGTCGATACTATGGTGCTCACTCAAAGCATGATGGCAGTTCCCCTAGTCACTTTACCGCGGTTTGTAAAAGGATTATCTTCCGGCCAGTATCAGCGCATTGGCTGGATTAAAGGATCACTCTGTAGCTTGCTTCTTCCTATTCGAGACTTCCCAATGGATGAGATTCTTTGCTTGAAGCCACCGCACGACGGCTTCCATTGTTGATTGTATTTTTTCCTGTAGCAATCTTCTGAGAAGACTAGGAAACTCAGTAAATGTCAGTTGGCAGGACGTCAGCTATTGAAATAGCCAATGAACACGACTCATTGTTTGTGCGAATACAAAACGACTGAGTGAACAAAACAGTAGCTACGTGTATATATGCGGTTCACAATGCCTGATGTGATATAAGGAAACGGAAGTTGACATACGGAGCTTGGGTGAACAAGCATATGACTGAGATAGATCTGGAAGGGTCATAATAAAATAGAAAGAGCATAAAAATAAACAATGAGGAAAAATCAAGTACACAGGCATGAATGAAATATTGCCAGTGCACGCGCAGATCAAAATGTAATACTTGTGTTATATTATGTCAGATGCGTAACGGACCTAACGGGGGTGCATAGGTTTGCATTCCAACATCAACTTCGAAAAAGAAGAACATAGATTTACCAAAGTTTCCTCAGACGACAAACCCTACATTACGGAAAAAGAAATGGACCCATGGTGAGGGATCCATAGAGTGGGTTACACAGGAGCTCCTACGCCGTCAGGAACGGGTAGTCCTATAGTTCAATCACAGAGATATTTTTTGGTTGGGGGCACATCTTCTGTGCTCAATGGGTTACTGTGTTAATCGAGGAGAACTAATTGGATGTATTATAGCTCTGGAGAAATGTTTCCCAATCATCTCCTTGATCATGAGTCTACTGTATTTATTTATTTATGACTGACTATCATTTTTGAGAAAAATGTGTATGATATCATAATGAAAGAGAGAATCTCAAGAAGATGGTGTCTCCTCCAGTACAAAGAGAAAGAGAGGTATAATAAGCATGAGTCCAGTGCAAGTTCTTTTTAGGGAGAAACCAGAATTTTTTACAAAATTGACATATCAGTGTAATACTACAATGCAGTGTAGACTGGTAATAGCCCTCCCCCACTTTCATGACATCTCCCCTCCTATAGCCAATATCACAAATGGATAACAAACTGGGTCTTATTCATTGTCCAATGTCACACACTGGAGACATGCCAAAATTTTCTGAGACACAAAAGTTACAGAATATTTTGAACCAATGCCATATTTTGTCATATATTTTTGAGGCAAGAAATTGACAAAAATCTCCCTTTTTAAAGACATTTCTTGGAACAAAAAATCTGAGAATTTTTTCTTCTTCCCAATGGTTTTTTGAGCAAGGAGATTGGCAGAAACTGCACAATTGTTCTTCCATTGTTGTCATCATACATCTGAAAAAAATACAGCTTTTGAGATAATTTTTTGATTGAAGAAAACTTCAAAAAAGTAGAAATTTGGAAATATTTTTTGATGCAACAAATGAAATAGAAAAATAAACATCTCCCACATTTTTTAATGTAGACAGGATGACAGAATTTTAACTTTTGGCTTAATTTCT
>Ga0157379_10005194_pt1 | contig 11184 bp, 10 predicted proteins | sample S25metaG_FD_121802 | JGI IMG/M metagenome (GOLD analysis project Ga0157379, IMG submission 121802) | Switchgrass rhizosphere microbial communities from Kellogg Biological Station, Michigan, USA - S2-5 metaG | ecosystem: Host-associated > Plants > Roots > Rhizosphere > Soil | place: USA... | reverse complement strand
TTCCGCTCGCGCCGCTGCACCAGCCGCACAATCTCGCGCCGATTCGCGCCCTTGCGCGTCGCGCACCGGCGCTGCCGCAGGTCGCCTGCTTCGACACGGCATTCCATCAGACCCAGCCCGCGCTCGCGCAGGCGTTCGCGCTGCCGCCGTCGATCACGGCGCGCGGCGTGCGGCGCTACGGCTTTCACGGCCTCTCCTACGAATACATCGCGAGCGCGCTCCCTGCGATCGACGCGACGGCGGCGCGTGGCCGCGTCGTCGTCGCCCATCTCGGCAACGGCGCGTCGATGTGTGCGCTGCGCGGCGGCGCGAGCCAGGCGACGTCGATGGGCTTCACTGCGCTCGACGGGCTGATGATGGGCACGCGCTGCGGTGCGCTCGACCCGGGCGTGGTGCTGTACCTGATGGACGAGCTCGGCATGGATGCGCGGGCGATCGAGACGCTCCTCTATCGCGAATCGGGGCTGCTCGGCGTTTCCGGATTGTCGTCCGACATGCGCACGCTGCTCGCGTCCGACGCGCCGCAGGCGCGCTTCGCGATTGCGCTCTTCTGCTATCGGATCGTGCGCGAGCTGGGGTCCCTCGCCGCGGCGCTCGGCGGTCTCGACGCGCTGGTGTTCACCGGCGGGATCGGCGAGCGCGCGGCGCCGGTCAGGGCAGCGATCCTCGCGCAGGCCGGCTGGCTCGGCCTCGCTGCCGACGCCGCCGCCAACGCTGCGCATGCGCAGCGCATCACCAGTGCGCAAAGCCGCATTCCCGCCTACGTCGTTCCCACCGACGAGGAGCGGATGATCGCGCGCCACACGCAGGCCCTGATCGACGGGCAGGCGTAAAATGCACAGGATGAGCGACCAGTTCCGCCTCGAAAAGGACGCGCTCGGCGAAGTGCGCGTCCCCGCCGCGCACCTGTGGGGCGCACAGACGCAACGCTCGATCGACAACTTTCCGATCGGCGTCGGCCGCTTCCACTGGGGGCGTCCCGTCATCCGCGCGTTCGGTGTTCTCAAGCTCTGCGCTGCGCGCGCCAACGCGGCGCTCGGCGAGCTCGCGCCCGACAAGGCGGCGCTGATCGAGCGCGCGGCGCGCGAGGTCGTCGATGGGCGCCTCGACGCCGAATTCCCGCTCGTCGTGTTCCAGACCGGCTCCGGCACGCAGTCGAACATGAACGCGAACGAGGTCATCGCCAATCGCGCGATTCAGCTCGCCGGCGGCGTGGTGGGCTCGAAGAAGCCGATCCATCCGAACGACGATGTGAACCGCGGCCAATCGTCGAACGACACGTTCCCCGCGGTGATGCACCTCGCGACTGTCGAGGAGATCGACGCGACGCTGCTGCCCGCAGCGCGCGGATTGCGTGAGACGCTCGACGCCAAGGCGCGCGCATTCGCCGACATCGTGATGATCGGCCGCACGCACCTGATGGACGCCACGCCCGTCACGCTGGGGCAGGTCATGTCCGGTTGGGTCGCGCAGCTCGACGACGCGATCGCCACGATCGAACATGCGCGGAACGGCCTGTACCCGCTGGCGCTCGGCGGCACTGCCGTGGGCACCGGCCTCAACGCGCACGTGCGCTTCGGTCACGACGTCGCGGCCGAGATCGCGCGCGAGACCGGCAAGCCCTTCACTGACGCCGAGAACAAGTTCGCGGCGCTGTCGGCGCACGACGCGATCGTCAACGTGAGCGCCGCGGTGCGCACGCTCGCGATCGCCGCAATGAAGATCGCCAACGACGTACGCTGGCACGCGAGCGGCCCGCGCGCGGGCTTGGGCGAGATCGCGATTCCCGACAACGAGCCCGGCTCGTCGATCATGCCTGGCAAGGTGAATCCGACGCAAAGCGAAGCGCTCACGATGGTGGCGACGCGCGTGTTCGGCAACGACACGACGGTCGCCTTTGCCGGCTCGCAGGGCAACTTCCAGCTGAACGTCTACAAGCCGGTGATGCTGCACGGCACGCTGGAGTCGATCGAGCTCCTCGCGGACGCGCTCGCGTCGTTCGACCTCCGCTGCGCGCGCGGCATCGAGCCGATCGAAGCCAATCTCAAGGCCAACGTCGAGCGCTCGCTGATGCTCGTCACCGCGCTCAATCCGCACATCGGCTACGAAAGCGCAGCGAAGATCGCGCTTTGCGCGCATCGCGAAAACCTGAGCCTGCGCGACGCCGCGCTGAAGCTCGGCCTGGTCGACGCCGACGACTTCGACCGCTGGGTCGATCCGCGCGCGATGACCCGCCCGGGCTAGGCCCGAACGCGCGGCAACTGCTGCTCGGCGAGCGTCACCCAGTAGCTGGCGCCGATGCGAAGCACATCGTCGTTGAAGTCGTAGCGCGGGTTGTGGATGTTGGGCGTGTCGGGACCCTGGCCCGCGCCGAGCCAGACGTAGCAGCCGGGCCGGGCCTTCAGCATGAACGCAAAGTCCTCGCTGCCCATTTCGGGCGTCGGGTTGGTGTCGACGTTCGCGGCGCCCACCACGGCGACGGCCGCATCCATCGCGTACGCAGTCTCGCGCTCGCTGTTCACCGTGGCCGGGTAGCGGCGCTCGTAGCGCACCGTGGCCGTCATGTCGAACATCGCAGCGGCCCCGTCGACGATGCCGCGCATCCGCCGCTCGATCAGCGCCTGCACGTCCTCGCTGAACGTCCGCACGGTGCCGCGCAGCACGATCTGCTCGGGAATCACGTTCCACGTCTCGCCGGCGTGCACCTGCGTGACGCTCACTACGCCGGCATCCTGCGGATGCAGGTTGCGCGAGACGATCGTCTGCAGCGCGCTGATCGCGTGAGAGGCGAAGAGCATCGGATCCTTGCCCTGATAGGCCATCGCCGCATGCGCGCCCTTGCCGGTCGCCACGATCTCGAAGATGTCGTAGGCCCCCATCAACGGCCCGGCGCGCATCGCGAACGTGCCGGCGGGCATGCGCGGCCAGTTGTGCATGCCGTAGACGGCGCGCGCGGGAAAGCGATCGAACAGGCCCTCCTCGACCATGACGCGGCCGCCGCCCTCGTTCTCCTCGGCCGGCTGGAAGATGAAGTACGCGATGCCGTCGAAATTGCGCCGCGCGGCCATCGCCTTGGCGGCGGCCAGCAGCATCGTCGTGTGGCCGTCATGGCCGCAGGCGTGCATCCGCCCCGGATTTCGCGAACAGTGCGCGACGCCCGTCTGCTCGTGGATGTGCAGCGCGTCGAGATCGGCGCGCAAGCCGATCGCGGTGTCGGCGGTGCCGCTTTGCAGCACGCCCACCACGCCGGTCTTGGCGAGCCCGGTGTGCACTTCCAGCCCGAAGCTGCGGAGCTTGTCGGCGACGAAGGCCGCCGTGACGGTCTCCTCGAACGCCGTCTCGGGATGCGCATGCAGGTGGTGGCGCCATGCGCGCATCTCGGCGTCGAGCGCGGCGACTTCGGGAACGATGTTCATGGGGGTCACCCGTAACGGAATGCCGGACATCGTAGCGCATCCGCTACAATTCCGCGGCGGCGCCATGGACGAATCCCCCTACGACTTGCTGGTGGTCGGCGGCGGCATCAACGGTGCCGGGATCGCGCGCGACGCCGCCGGTCGCGGCCTGTCGGTGTTGCTCGTCGAGCGCGACGATCTTGCGGCGCACACGTCGTCGTGGAGCACCAAGCTCATTCACGGCGGCCTCCGTTACCTCGAGCACTACGAATTCCGTCTCGTCGCCGAGTCGCTCGCCGAGCGCGAGGTGCTGCTGCGCGCCGCACCGCATATCATCGAACCGCTCGCGTTCGTGCTGCCGCACGAGCCGCACCTGCGGCCGGCGTGGATGATCCGTGCCGGGCTCTTCCTCTACGACCGGCTGGGGGGGCGGATGTCGCTGCCGCGCTCGTTCGGCGCGCGCCTTGCCGGCGAGCGCTGGGGTGCCGGACTGAAGCCGCGATTCACCAAGGGCTTTGTCTATTCGGATGCGCGCGTCGACGACGCGCGCCTCGTCGTCGGCAACGCGCAGGATGCGCAGGCGCGTGGCGCCCACATCCGCGTGCGCACGCGGCTCGTGCAGGCGCAGCGCGACGGCGGCCTGTGGCGTGCGACGCTCGAAAGCGGCGGCGTCACGCACGTCGTCGCCGCGCGAGCGCTGGTGAATGCGGGCGGCCCGTGGGTCAAGGACGTCCTCGCGAGCGTCAGCACGGGGCCCGTCCGCGACAACGTGCGCCACGTGAAGGGCAGCCACATCGTCGTCCCGCGCGTGCATACGGAGAGCCACGCGTACATCCTGCAGAACGCCGACAATCGCATCGTCTTCGTCATCCCCTACCAGGACCGCTATTCGCTGATCGGCACGACCGACGTGGCCGTCGAGGCCTACGACGACCCGGCCATCACGCAGGACGAGATCGACTACCTGCTTGCGCTGGCGAACGGCTATCTCGACCGTCCGCTCGCGCGAAGCGACATCGTGTGGACCTACAGCGGCGTGCGCCCGCTCTACGACGACGGCACGGCGGATCCCTCGGCGATCACGCGTGACTACGTGATCAAGGTCGACGCGCTGCCGGCGCCGGTCGACGGCGGACGCGCGCCGGTGCTGTCGATCTTCGGCGGCAAGATCACGACGTATCGCAAGCTCGCGGAGCACGCGCTCGCCGACCTCGCGCCGTTCTTCCCGGCGATGCAGGCGCCCTGGACGCGCACCGCCTTGCTGCCGGGCGGCGACCTGCCGGGCGGCGATCGGGCGAAGTTCGCCGCGGATCTGGCCGCACGGTATCCCCAGCTTCCGCCGGCGCTGCTGCGCGCGCTGGCGCATCGCCACGGCACGCGCGCGTTCGACGTGCTGGGCAATGCGCACACACGCGCCGATCTCGGCGAGGATTTCGGCAACGGCCTGACGGCGCGCGAGGTCGACCACTTCATCGCCCGCGAGTGGGCGCACGATGCGACCGACGTCCTGTGGCGGCGCACCAAGTGCGGCCTCGGCATGGCGCGGGAGGCGCGGGAGCGCGTGGCGGCATACGTCGCTGCGCAAGTGCACACATGAGCGTCCGCGTGCCGGCGCACGACGTGCGGAGGAAGCATTGACCGCATCGACGCCCCTGCCGCTCGCGGCCATGCCCGACGCTGTCCGGCGCGGCATTCGCGTCGTGCTGACTGACATCGACGACACGCTGTCCACGCACGGGCGGCTCACGGCGACCGCCTATGCGGCGCTCGAGCGGCTGCAGGCCGCGGGCAAGCGCGTGATCCCGATCACCGGCCGGCCTGCAGGGTGGTGCGATCACATCGCGCGCATGTGGCCGGTGGATGCGGTGGTCGGCGAAAACGGCGCGCTGTACATGCGCCACGATGCGCAACGACACACGCTCCTGCGTCGCTTCGTCGCTGATGCGGCGACGCGCGCAGCGCAACGGGCGCGTCTCGCCGACATCGCGACGGCGATCCTGCGCGACGTGCCGGGCTGCGCCGTGGCGTCCGACCAGCACTATCGCGAGACGGATCTCGCCATCGACTGGTGCGAAGACGTGGTACCACTCGCGCGCGCCGACGTCGACCGCATCGTCCGCGCGATGGAAGAGGCGGGCCTCACCGCGAAGGTGAGCTCGATCCACGTCAACGGCTGGTTCGGCGACTACGACAAGCTGACGATGACGCGGCGACTTCTCGCCGAGGCGTTCGGCCTCGACATGGACGCGGTGCGCGATACGATCGTGTTCGCTGGGGATTCGCCGAACGACGCACCGATGTTCGCGTTCTTTCCGCACGCGGTGGGCGTGGCCAACGTGCGCGCGTTTCTCGACCGCATCGCCACGCCGCCGCGCTATGTCACGACGGCGGCGGCAGGCGCCGGCTTCGCCGAGCTCGCGGACTTTCTGCTCGCGCCGTAGCGCCGGCTGGTTGCTACTTGCTTTCCTTGGCGTGACGCACGGCCATCAGCGTCTCGAGCGGGCCATGTCGCGCCTTGCTGTCCGCGGCGGCCTGGGCATCGAAGGCATCGGCGCGCCCACGGACCACCGCGCTCGCGAGGGCGAGAACGACGCCGGCGGCTACGGCACATGCGACGCCGGCCAGAACGTAGCGCGGCGATTCGGCGCGCGGGCGCCGCTCGGGCGCGGCGGCGGGCCGGGGTTGCGCCGCGACGGCGTTGGCGGAAGCGGCCGGCGCCGCCCCATCCGTCGCCAGGAAGGCGAACGGCAGCCGGGTGCCGCAATTGCCGCAAAAACTGCCGCCAGGGGTAAGCGCGGCCGAGCCGCATTCGGGACAGAACATGGGACCACCTCCTGCCCGGGACGGTAGCAAGAACCCGGCCCGCGGCGACCCCCGGCGCCGGCCGGCAGGCCCCGCCCCGGGGTTTCAGGCGCCTCGCGCCCGGCCCGACAGGGCGCCGGCCCCGGCGTAGCGGGCTGCCGGGCCGAGTGCCGCTTCGATCCGCAGCACCTCGTTCCACTTCGCCATCCGTTCGCCGCGCGCGAACGATCCGACCTTGAGCTGCCCGGCGTTCCAGCCCACCGCGAGATGGGCGACGGCAACGTCCTCCGTCTCGCCCGAACGGGCCGAGACGATCGTGCCGAAGCCGGCCGCGCGACCGGCCTCGAGCGCCGCGCGCGCCTCGGTCAGCGTGCCTGCCTGGTTGGGCTTGATCAGCACGGCGTTGCAGCTTTGCGCGCGCGCCGCCGTCGCGACCCGCGCAGCGTCGGTCGTCAGCCAGTCGTCGCCGACGATCTGAACGCGGTGTCCGGCGGCGCGGGTGAAGGCGATCCAGCCGGCGGTGTCGTCCTCGGCGAACGGATCCTCGATCGAGGCGATGGGAAACCGGTCGAGCCAGTCGAGCCATAGTGCGGCCAGCGCATCGCGGTCGAATTCGCGGTCGTCGAGGGCGAGCCGGTAGCGGCCATCGCAGAGCAGCCCGGACGCGGCGATGTCGAGCGACAGCGCGGCATCCCGGCCGGGGACGAAGCCGGCGCGCTCGATCGCGGCCACCAGCGTGGAGAGCGCGTCTTCGTTGCGGTCGAAGCTTGGCCACCAGCCGCCCTCGTCCGCGACGCCGGCGAGCGCGCCCCGCGCCTGCATCAGCTCGCCGGCCGCACGATAGATTTCGGCGACCATCTGCAGGCCTTCATCGAACGACACGGCGCGAAGTGGCATCACCATGACATCCTGAAGATCGAGGCGACGACCGGCGTGAGCGCCGCCGCCGAAGATCTGCACTTCCGGCAGCGGCAGCGATACGGGCGCGCCTGCGGCCGCGTGCTGCCACAACGGTATTCGTTGCGCCGCCGCCGCCGCCTGCGCGACGGCGATCGAGACGGCAACCGTCGCGTTGCCGCCGAGCCGCGCCTTGTTCGGCGTACCGTCGGCCGCGACCAGCGCGGCGTCGATGCCCGCCTGGTCGAGCGCATCCATGCCGGCGAGCGCGGCGGCCAGCGTGGTTTGCACGTTGGCCACGGCGCGGTTGACGCCGAAGCCGCCGAAGGGCGCGCCGCCGTCGCGCAGATCGATCGCCTCGCGCGCACCTCGCGAGGCGCCGGCCGGTGCGATGGCGCGCCCGCGCGCGCCGCCGTCGAGCACGACATCGGCCTCGACGGTGGGACGCCCGCGCGAGTCGTAGACCCGCCGTGCGAGCACGGCCCGGATGCGCGTTCCGGTCATGGCGCCGCCCCCCGCCAGGCGGCAGCCAGCGTCTCCGGGCGGGGCGCGGGGTCGGCGAGCCACCGGCGCGCGAACACCCGGACGGTCGCCCTGTCCCGCTCGCTCACGAGGTACTCCGCCGGCGATTTGCCGTCGACGCGCGCCAGCATCAGTCCGGGCAGGAGCGCGGCCACGCGCTGCGCCAGCGCATCATCGCGCTCCCAGTCGACGTGTTGAAAGTAGGCGCTTGCTAGCGCGGAAAAGGCATCCAGGTAAGCCGATTTGAAGGCCGGCCGCCAGACTCCCTTGAGCAACAGATGGTTGAGTACGAAGGCGACGTCGAACGCGGGGTCGCCAAACCACGCACATTCGGCATCAAGGATGACCGGCCCGGCAGGCCCGATCAGGAGATTCTTGGGGCTGAAATCGCCGTGGACGAGCACCCGCTTGTTCGCTTGCGTCGCGGACACCAGCGTCTGCAGGCGCGCAGCGAGATCGGGATGCGCCCGTGCCGTCGCGACCAGGTACGGTTCGAGGCGGATGGCGTAAAAGATCGCGTCGGTCGGAAAACGCGCGGCGACGTCGACCCGGTCGGCTGTCGCCGCGTGGATGCGGCCGAGCGTGTGGCCGACGGCCGCCGCAGCGGCCACGTCCGCGACACCGTCCTGCAGCAGCGTCTTCCAGACGGGGAACCGCTCGGGCGGCAGCCATGCCATCGCGAAGGCACCGGCGGCGGCATCCTCGCCCAGGATCGCCGGCACGGCGTCGGGCACGATCCCGCCGGCGACGCGCATCCATTCCGCCTCGTAACGGTTGCGGTCGACCGGCGCGCGCCAGTCGGCAGCAACCTTGAGGCGGGCGAGCGCGCGCTTGACGCAGACGGCGCCGCCGGGCAGGTCGGCGCGGTAGATATCGGACGACACGCCGCCCGCGAGTGGCGTGAGCACGACGGGTTGGCAAGCGCCCACCAATCCCATCCGCCGCAGCGCGGCGGCCAGGACCTGAGCGGCCTCGTCGGCGGCGTCCGCACCGGTGGCCGGCCCGTCCGCGCCCTCGGAACTGTCCGCGGGTACGCAACTTGCAAGCGGTTTCTGATCCATGCTCCCGGATTTTCGATCCAAGTCCCTGAAGTGTAGGGCGTGGGGAGGGCCGGGGGCGATCAACGCAGCCAAGAACGGGAGGCAGGCGCCATGACCCGATTCGGATTCAACGTGAAAACGCGCTCCGGCCAGCGCGTGGAGAACATCGTCATCATGGCAGCGTCGCGGGACGACGCCGAGCGCCGGCTGAAGCAGATGTACGTCCAGTGCGAAATTATCGACTGCCGCTCGCAGACGGTGACGCCCCCGCGCCGCGCGGATGCGCTCGACATCGAGGCCGTCATCGGCCTGATCGCACAGGGGCCGGCGTCAATTCAGCACCCCGGTACGCACTAGCTCGTCCGTCAGCGCCGAGTAATCGCGCGCACCGCGCGACTCGGGCGCATGGCGGAAAATGTCGAGCCCCACGGCCGGGCTCTCCGCCAGCCGCACCGCTTCGCGGATCCGCGTCGCGAAGATTTCATCGGGCCGCATCAACTCCTGCATTCGTTCGACGACGATCGCGCCCATCCGCCGCCGCGAATCGAACCGCGTCAGCAGATAGCGTCGCGGCAGCCGCCGCTTGAACACCGGCTCCAGCGCGTTCAACGCCCGCTCGACCTGCCCCGCACTTTGCAGCGACAGATAATCGGCCGACACCGGAATGATGACGAGATCGGCCGCGAAGATCGCGTTGAGCGAGAGCACGTTGAGAAGCGGACTGCAGTCGATCACCACCGGGCCCGGCAGCGCATCGGGCGCCTGCAGGGCAGCGCGCAGGCGCGTCACCACGTTGACGCCCTTGCCGAGCAGCGCATCGAGCTTCGCGAGCTCGAGATGCGACGGCACCATGACGACGCCGCTCTTGGTGATGCACGCGATGTCGGGCAGCGGCCGCTGCTGGACGAAAAAGCTGTAGACCGAGTCGTCGGCCAGCGCGGCCTTCACGCCGAAGATGCCGGACAGGTGTCCCTGCGGATCGAGGTCGATGCCGCTCGGCCGATAGCCGCGTTGCGCGATGGCCGCGAGGAGGTTCAGTGCCGTGGTCGTCTTGCCGACGCCGCCCTTCTGATTGAATACCGCGATGGTTGCCATGGGCCGCGATTCTACAAGGCAAAGGGAGGTCCTCCCCCGAGCATCGTTGCGCGACGCTTCCCCCTGACGGGGGCGGCGCCTCGGGGCGGCCCGGCGGCGCTCGCGCGCAGCGTCAGAGGACGCGCTTGCGGACCTGTGTGACGACGACCTCGGCGACGACGACGATCGCGAGGATCGCGGCGAGGATCAGCGCGACTTTCGACCACTGGAAGAGGTTGAGCGCGGCGTCGAGCGCCATGCCGATGCCGCCGGCGCCCACGAGCCCCAGCACGGCCGACTCGCGCACGTTGATGTCCCAGCGGAACAGCGCGATCGACCAGAATGCCGGCTTCACCTGCGGCCAATAGCCGAACGCGAGGATCGAGCGCCACGGCGCGCCGGCAGCGACCAGCGCCTCGACCGGCCCCGGCTGCGCTTCCTCGAGCGCCTCGCCGACGAGCTTGCCCACGAAGCCGATCGAGCGGAACGCGATCGCCAGCGTGCCGGCGAGCGCCCCGGGGCCGAAGATGCCGACGAAGAGCAGCGCCCACACGAGCGAGTTCACCGAGCGCGACGACACGAGCACCAGCTTGGCGAGGAGGTTGAGCGGCGTCGACGGCACGAGGTTGTGCGCCGCCAGGATCCCCACCGGCAGCGCGAGCACCAGCGCGAGCAGCGTGCCGAGCGACGCGATATGGATCGTCTCGATCAGCGCGCTGTGGACGTCGACCGGATAGGCGGCCCAGTCGATCGGCCACATGCGGCCGAGAAGGTCGGCGACCTGCTCCGGCGCGTCCGCCAGGAACTCCGGAATGATCTCGATCGTCTGCACGGCGGTGACGATCGCCGCGACGATGACGAGATAGACCATGAAGCGCGCGACGCGCTGGGCCGCAGTGAAGCGGTGCCACGCGCGGTCGCTGCCGGCAGCGGCGGTCGCGCCCGTCATCGTGCGTCCGCGGCGTTGCCGGCGGCGCCGCGCGTCATTCGTCCTCCACCAGCCGGTCGCGGCGCTGCACGGCGCCGCGGCGGAAGAGGTCGGCGAGCGTCGCGTTGCCGATGAAGATCGCGCGCACGCCGGTCGCGAACAACTCGCCCAACATGATGAGCGAGATGATGGCGATCAAGATCGCGCAGACGAAGTCGTAGTCGAAGCGCTGGAACGCGGCGAAGAGTGTTCCGCCGATGCCGCCGGCGCCGACGATGCCGACCATCGTCGAGTTGCGCAGGTTGGAGTCGAGCTGGTAGGTGGCGAAACCGATGAAGCGCGAGAACACCTGCGGCAGAACGCCGTACGCGAGCACGGAGAAAAACGGCGCGCCGGTGGCGCGGACCGCCTCGACCTGCTTGAGCGAAATCTCCTCGATCGCCTCGGCAAACAGCTTGCCGATGAAGCCGATCGACGCCACAGTCAGCGCCGCGATGCCCGACAGCGCGCCAAAGCCCAGCGCCTT
>Ga0157379_10005192_pt1 | contig 11187 bp, 17 predicted proteins | sample S25metaG_FD_121802 | JGI IMG/M metagenome (GOLD analysis project Ga0157379, IMG submission 121802) | Switchgrass rhizosphere microbial communities from Kellogg Biological Station, Michigan, USA - S2-5 metaG | ecosystem: Host-associated > Plants > Roots > Rhizosphere > Soil | place: USA... | reverse complement strand
CGTGGAGGCTATCGTGTTAGCGCATAACAAATGCTTCGATTGCGAAGGCACCGTCTGCGTGATGAATTGCAGCGGACGCGCCCCCTCGCCGGAAACGCCTATTGCGCCGACAGAGGGGACTAACGCTGTAAACCGGAATTTAACCGATGATCAAGAAAGACCGGGAAGAATTGACGACGCTTCTGGACGGGATAGAGGCGTGTTTGGAACTAGCACTGAAGATGCTCCGCAATTATCGACAGGGCAACAAGCTTTATCGCTCGCCATCGGGCGATTGCACGTCGCCGCATCCCCGCTCACAGGTTCAGGAAACATTACGGGATTGATTCGCGAGGCAATCGACATGCTTAACTGGCTTGGCGCGAATCCTGAAGCACTATCCGCCCCCTCGCCGAAAGCACCAGCCGTCGATGCGCCGTATAGCGCGCCATTCACGACAGACGTTCCGCATTGCTGCGGCGATCCGGAGACCTGTGATGACCCATGCCAGCCCGCCCGCACCACTACCGAAGTGCGCAAGGTAAGCCCTGAGATCGTTGTGGCGATTCAGGCGTATGGCGACGCGCGAGCCGATAACGTCGAGGCCGTTTCGCAGCTCACGAACGTCATTACGATGATTCGTGCCTCTTACGCCGCCCCTGTCGCTGACAGCGCAATGGCGAAGGATGCGGAGCCGATCTGGTGCCTGGCGTGCGGCGACGGCATTACAGCGCATGACCCGGGCATCTGCGGCACGTGTTTCGCGATGAAGTATCGAGATGCTGCTGTGGCGAAAGATGCGGAGCGGTATCGCCACCTTCGCGAATGCAACAGCGGTTCGCTGGTAATCGTCCAGATCATCGGAACGGGCGACGACGATCAGGTTGTGCTGACGGAAAGTGACGCTGACGCAGCCATCGACGCTGCTATCGCGGCATCCGCAGATAAGACGGGGGAGTGAAATGCAACACGCACCTGACTCTTTCGCAGTGCGTCTGATCAAGGCGCAGAACCTAACGGGTAAACGCAATCGCGATATCTGCGCGGAAACAGGCCTGAACAGTTCTACCTATTCACAATTGCGCACGTCGCGAATGCCTGACCCGAAAACGCTCGTGAAGATCTGCAGGGCGCTGGGATGCTCCGCCGACTACCTGCTCGGCCTGACCGACGATCCGCAAGTGAGGACAGCATGACGCATATCGCAAGGATGAAGGTGCGCCAGCTCGCCGATCTGATGGAAGACGGGAAAGAACGCACTGCTCCGATGGCCGCCAAGGAGTTGAAATGGTCAGCCAATGACCTGTGCCGGGCAATGAAGCAACTCTACCGCGACGGTCACGTGCACATCATCGACTGGCATATTCCGAAAACTGGCGGCTATGTCGCGGTCTATATCATCGGCCAAGGCCCGGACAAGCCTAAGCCGGTTCAGAGGACAAGCTATGAACGCAGGCGTCTCCAGAGCGCGCGCGAACAAACGGAGCGTCGGCGGCTGGAGGTCGAGAAGATGAAAGTGTTTGTTCCGTTTCGTGATCCGTGGACGGCCGCACTTTATGGTGAGTACCAACGGGAGGCAGCATGAGCGAAATCGAACAACTGGCTAGAGATCTTCAATACGCATGGACAGGAAACTCTGCTAATGGGTGTGCCGTATGCCAAGCAGCCTCTTATTTACTTATAAAACAGGACGAGAGAATCAAGGAAATGTGTGGCGACCTTAGCGAACTTAACAAAAGAAATCACGAACTTCTATCCGAGATCTTAAAACTGGAATCCAATCTATCGGAGCAGATGGTCGCGTATGCTAAATGTGCATCGAAGCGAGACGCTCTCGTTGATGAAATCGCCAGATTCAAACCTGTACTGAATTGGTTCAACGAACAAGTTTGGTTTAGTTCAAACCGAATAACAGAACTTGAGTCGGAAATTGAGGCCCTCAAGATCGACAACGCATCATTGACAAAGAGCCTTAGTAAAGAATCTTCAGCACGTTGCGATTTGGAAGATCAGGTCAAGTACTGGGGCGAAAAGGCGTGGGATCTTATGATGAAAAGGAACGGAGCCACGTCTTTTTCGGAAAAAATATCGTGCGAGGGAGGATGCGGTGGCGATCGTGACAAACAGTGAACTGATCGAATTGACGGGCGGCCTCAAGCAGGGGGCTGCACAATTGCGATGGATTGAGCGCAACCTCGGGATCAAATGCCCGCGAAAGGCAGACGGTCACCCTCTTATCACATGGGAGCGGGTTAATAACCCTGCAGGAGTACGCAATGAAGACATACGCAAGCCGAATTTCAACTGGACAAAACCTGCATGAAACACAGAGATGGGCTTCTTCCCCGCATGGAAGCCCGCATAAATAAAAAGGGGATCACATATCGCTACCATCCTGTCGGGGGGAAACCGATAAACCTTGGTAATGACAAGATCGAGGCAGTTCGGAAAGTCATGAACCTGCAAGGCCTCGGCGATGACATCGGGACCGTCAACAGGCTATGGGAACAATACAAGGAATCCAATTATTGGAAGCGTTTGTCCGACGCCACCAAAAAAGACTACACGCAATGCTCTACCCCGCTTCTGAAAGTGTTTGGTCCATACAGGGCGTCTGACATAGACGCGCCGGCCGTTGCCCGATATCTTCGGATCGAAAGGTCCGATGCACAGGTACGAGCCAATCGTGAGATCGCTCTTCTGTCAAATCTGATTGGCTTGGCGATAGAACGCGGCGAAGCCAAACACAACCCGTGCCGGGAAGTGCGGCGCAATGAAGAACAACCGCGTACGGAGGCACCCGATCCGGAAGAATTCCAGGCGTTCGCCGACTGGCTTTCTGCGCAGGGGGGCCAGCGAGCCATGGTTGGGATGGCCGCTGAATACGCGGCGCTGGCAGGTAGCCGGAAGATTGAATTTCTTGATCTTGCATGGCCTCAGATCGATGAGGCTGAAAACGTCATCCGGACTAAGCGGGCCAAGCAGCGCGGCAAGAAGCGCGGAGAGGTTATCGAGCACGTCGAGATGACATCGGCTATCCGCGAACTGGTAGGGCGGCTCAAAGCGGCCCGCAAGGACGACTGCTTATACGTATTCTCGAACCGGTATGCCACCCACTATACGCAGCAAGGGTTCAAGGCAAGTTGGGGAAAACTGATGAACGAGGCGATAGAGCGAAAGGTGATACGGCATAGATTCACGTTTCACGATCTGCGTGCTTACTACGTGACACGGTTCAAGACAGAGCGTGGGTCGCTGCCCGATCTGCATGCAAATCCTGCCACGACTGCGCGCGTGTACGACCGGAATCGCATCGTCAAGAGAAAGGGCTTATAGTTCTTGACATACACCGTAATGGTGTATATTGTGGTGTACATGAAACGAACAAATATCTACTTGCCCGATCAACTTCTCGCCAGACTTCGGGCTCTGGCTGAACGAACCGGCCTCAGTGTTGCCGATCTGGTGCGGCGCGCGGTCGAGGAATACCTGATGAAACGGGAGAAGGAAAAATGACGAGGGACGAAGCCAGGAAAATTTGGGATGCAATACCGGGGCAGTTGCAGAATGAACTGACGTTCGAAGTGATACGGGAGATGTTCAGCGAGGCTTCAATGTCGATGAACACGAAATGGTATACGGACATTCCGACGAAAAAAACAGGGTTCCAGATTGAGCTTATTCATTGTGGATTAGACGAGCCTCTGGCTACCGAAGACATCAAAGAATTGATGATGTATCGATTCACGGATGACACGGAGGAATTTAAGCCGCATATTGAAAGCATACGCGACATAATGCGGAGCTTCGCCGACGAGCTGGACGATTTGCTTCGCTCAAACTGTAAATGAAATTCCCGTTTTGGGAATTTTCAACTGTTCGTAAACACAGTTGACAGGCTGGAGAGCCTTGTATTTATTGGGGTGGCTGATGGGACTCGAACCCACGACGACAGGAATCACAATCCTGACATCCAATCCTTCATATACAAGGCTTTGAATCGAATTTCCGGGAATTTTGTTGTTTACTTGACCATTGATTTATAAGGATTTTTCAAGGGTCGTTCCCACCAAATAGCGGTGCATCGCCGAGTTGGCGCTCGACGACGCACCTGCCCCACAAACCCGACTGTAACGGAGTCAGGATCATGAGCTGCATCAAGTTTAGCGCACTCGCTGCGCTTGTCGCCCTTTCCGCGTCTGCGCTCAGCGGTTGCGGCGGACAAAATGAAGGCCCAGCAAATCCAAGAACGATAAAGGCCGTCGCCCCGATGATAGCGCCGCCCCGCATGCCGGTTGATGCGCCTGCATCGGCGCCTGTTGCTGCCAGCATCCCGGACGCCAATCCAGCCCACCCCAAGAAACCCATCGATATCGACATCTACGGCGATGACAGCATGATGGGCCTGACAGGCATGGGCTTTGGCATACCAACCTTGACGCAGAACACCGAGCCGAACAATTCGCAAGCGATCCTGCATGCCACGTTCCCGGAGGTGACGATCACGAATCATGCGTCAGGCGGAACCGCTAGCTCGCTGGTCAATATGATGGCGGGTATGGATGGTGGGGGCCTGCCGTTCGCGCAGAGAATCGCTGGTTCCAAGGCTGAAATCGTCGTTGATAACCACGCTATCAATGACGACCTGATGCAATCACTTGGGCCGTATACCGACGCACTAATCCAGTGGATTCAGGATGTCAGAAATGCCGGAAAGGTGCCGGTCATCGAGGAACCGAACCCAGTATGCGATGGGAACCATCCGCATCTGGACGGCTACGTCATGACAATGCAAAACGTGGCCGCCGCTTACAACGTTCCGATCGTTCACCAGTATTACGAGATTCTGTCGATGCCAGACTGGCAATCACACATGTGGAACTGTTTTTTGCCGGATGAATATCTACTCAATATCAAGGCTCAACGCCAGGCTGCTGTTTTGGCGCTGCTCGTTAAAGCTGCGCTTGGAGAATAATCATGAAATCTGCGGCAACGTATAATCGCGGTTTGTGTGTTGGACGGGTAATCAATCATGCTTGGCATATTTCGGCGCTTCGCAAACTGGTTTTTCGTGCAGGCCCCGCCATCGTCGAGGTCACTCCGCGCTGCATACGACATGGGGATGGAGGCGGATCCAAATTCAGCCAACCCGTTCCAGAAAGGCAGCCCGTCGCACAAGGCATGGCGAGACGGATACGAAGCTCACATGCGGCAGGAATATTTCTGGTAGCTTGCGCGCTCTCCGCATGTGGCAGCGGCGGATCGTCCTCGCCTGCGCCAGTCGAGAAGGCCCCCGTCAAGCCGATCAGCATCACCCAGTGGGGTGACTCGACGACCGTCGGCTACTACAAGCAGGCAGACGGCACCTACGCCATTTACGCCGGTGCGCCCGTCCAGATGCTGCAGACCGCATTGCAGGCGCAATATGGCTCCAACGTGACGGTCAAACTCGCTGCAAGGGGCGGCGCGACAGTTCGCGACATGATCGACGGTACAGGCAGTTTCCCGCAACCGCTCACCGAGGCGATTAAAGCTGACACGTCGCAGATCGAGACGATCCGGTTTGGACTGAACGATGAAGGCCGCTACGACGTCGCCACGTACAAGGCGAATCTCGTCGAGGCTGTGCAGATCATGCAGGCGGCTTGCAAGACGGTCGTGCTAGAGGAACTGACGCCTAACGTGCACTGGCAGATCGACAGTAGCAGGCAATATGCAGATGCCGTCGACCAAGTCGCGGCACAGTTCGGGTTGCAGGTCGTCAAATGCTACAGCCTGACACTCGCTATCCCAAACTGGACATCGATGCTTTCTGACGACGAGCACCCGACGCAACCGCTCTATCAGCAGATCTCTGACATGCAATTGCCGGTGCTCGGGCCGATAGTGAAGTCGATGCAGTGAATCAGGTTCCAGCCGGGTATGCCGGTTTGGCTGGCAGTCCCTGCGATGCATCTCCATTTACCGCACTGATGATCGCGCGCAGGGCTGCCCGATAGTCTGCCCATGCAGATGGCACAGCCACCCCATGCTCAATGCAGCGCAGGATGGTCTTGTCGGAATCGTCGAGGGCGCCGCGCGCCTCGCTTTGAAGCAACGCCCACTTCGCCGCGCCATCGTTATACGGAGTGGGTAGGCCGCCTGATCCGACCCATTTCTGATATGCCTGATAGTCCGAATTCCTTTCGTCAGCGGGAATCGATGCACCGTCTGCATCGCGGATGATTCCGCCTGTTGCGCCGATTGAGTAAGTCATAGTTCTGCATTCCAGTTAAGAGATCCAGCGCCCGAAAAACCGAAATAGACCGAGAAACCTGCAGACAGACCTGTCCCTCCCCCGCTCTGCAGGAAGCCATTTACATTCGTGTTGGCCGTCGCCGTAAATGTCGTGCCCGGCGTTCCCCCTGCAGGTGAAATGCACGTCATCGTTCCCGCGATCGATCCCGTCGGCGTTGAGCGCATCGGCGGATCGAACGGAATGCCGAGTGCGAAGCAGAAACCGCCCGTGCTGGAGAAACCGTTGAACGACGAAGACAGTTGCGGATCGTTTCGGTAGTACCGACGGCACATCGACCACTGCTGCTGATAATTAATCTGCTCGAACGGACTCGCGACTGTGCCTGTTTCCAATTGCCACCCGCTTACTGTGATCGAAGCACCCGCATTCGCAACGAGAGACACGCTGCCGGACGTGCCGTTCGTGTTGCCGCCAAACCAGATATTCGGCGTGCCCTGGAAGTTGACGCCAGAACCGAGGTCGATACCGACGTACATGAAACCGGCATTGCTCGCGCCGACCCACGTGCCGCCTGTGTCGCCCGGAATCGTTACTGTGAAAAGCTGAGGCGTGTTCGCCGCCGTGACCGTGATCGGTGCGACGTACGAGCGCGTGGAAGCGAAGTTGACGAAATACAGGCAATAGGTGCCTGTCAGCGACGCCGAGACCTGCACCTGAAGCGTGACAGGCTGCGCATTCGCAGTGCCCCATAGGAAGTCCTGGACATTCAGACCTTCGATCGGTTGTGTAATGCCGAACTGATCCGCAGCACCGGCTGAGAAAGCGGACGCGACGCTGATACGCAAGGCGAATGCCACGTTCTTGAACCCAGTCGGCGCAGCAACCTGCTGGAACGTCAGTTTCGAGGCCTGCGTGATGACGACTTTCCAGCGGTCGATCGGATAGACACTTCCGACCGTCGGCGTCACCGCACTCGACCCGTTGTACTGCGACACGCGGTAATCGCCATTGATCAGCCGATTCTTGCCGACCGCGAGCGTCCCTATGATCGGGCTGACGAGTTGAAACTGTGTGCCGTCGTAACGCACGCGTACCGACATGCCGGTTTGCAGATCACCGGGCGCGAGCTGGTTCGCTCCAAACTTTGTGATTGCCTTGGCGCCTAGAGAACTGATATTCAGCGTTACCGTATTGGTCGTATTCGGCCCGGCGACAATGAATTCATAGACTTGACCGGCGGCATAGGCGCCTGGAACAGGAGAGGCAGCCGCTGTAATCGTATCCGTCCCAGCAACCGCAGAAAGCGTCGACGCGGTGCCATTCTGTATCTGTGCGACCGTTGCTGCATCCTGTAACCCCGCCCCGTTTCCGAGGCCGGTCAATCGGTTGTTATTGAACGGGATATTCGCCGTCACCGTCTGCTGGCCGTCCTTCGTGATGCAGTTCGATAGGCCATTGTTTACAAGGTCTGCGAGACTATTGTTCGCCCACGTCGAACTGATGAGCGTTCCCGTGACAACCGGGTTGCCAGCGACGAGCTGAAATACTCCTGCGCCGTTATAAGGCATATTATTCCCCGTCTGGAATGATGGCGTCGCCGCCGATTGTTGAGGTAAGCGCGTTATCGCAGTGACCGGGGTTCACCCAGTCGAGCGCGCCGCAAAGAATGCAGCCCCACTTGCGGCCCGCATTGCGCGCCTTTGCCGAGCGCTCGCTGATCGTTTCGTTGCTCGCGCCGAACAGGAAAATCACGTTCACGCCGATGTCGAGCCACTTCAGGATGTTCAGCAGGTAGTTTTTGAGGAGCTTCATTTCTGGCTCCCGGCGAGGATTTCGGTCTTGCGATCGCTACCGGCCGAACTGCCAAAGTAGTAGGCAATCACACCCGTCCATGCGGTTCCGAGCGAGCCGAGCATCAGCATCAACGCATCATGCGTCGCCGATGGAAGCGGATAGAACATCATCAGCGCGAGCACGCCGAAGAAACCGAGCGTCACGAACAACGCTAGAAACGGAGCCGTCATGCTCTTCGTGCTGATCTGCATCTGACGTGCACTCTCGCGGTCCTGAACGGACAGGCTGGCGAGCGTCTCGACGTTCTTGAACCCGGCTTCAGCCATGCGCGCGGCATAGTCCTGATCGGCTTTGCGCATTGCCGCCAGTTGCTCGGGCGTCGCGCCGCTAATCGCCGCAGCTACCGCGCTTTGACGATCGTCGATCGAGGCATTGGGTTGTGCCGTGATGCCAAACACCGATTCGAGCGCGGTCACTGCGCCGCCAGCGAGCGGACCGCCGATTACCGAAGCGATCGTCGGCGCAAGCTTCGCGACGACGCCAAGTGCGTCTGCCCATCCGCTCATAGCGATTCCCCTGTTTCCATCATCTTTGAGAGTCGTTTGGCGCGCGCGCCGACTTGTGACGCCCACGCGGAATTCAACATACCCTGCGCAGCATCATCCCAACGACCTTGGCGCATCGCGGCGAGTGTGTTCTTAAAGCCAGCCAGCTTGCTCATCCCGAGGTTGAAGCACATATTGCAGATAACGCGCTGGCGAACGTCGTTCAGATCCGTCCACCACGGCAGAGAGGTGTTCAGGTCGTGATAGACATTCGCGAGGTCTTGCTCAAGCAATGTGTCGACCTGCGCATCTGTGAGCGGATAGGACCATCCAGAAGGCAGCGGAGAGGCTTGGAGATTGTGGCCGACGCCAACGGTAGGTATGCCCTTGGTGTCGTGATATGGCACATACCGCACGCCTTCGTCGAACCGCAATTCGTCGACGAGAAGCGATTCGTTTTCCGGACTCATTCGACCTCTCCTTCGCCACGCCTGAAATACTTTGCCCATCCCCAGAAAAGCTGGGAGATGACATATACGATCGTGAAGAACGACACCCACCAGGCAAGCTCATGATTCGATAGCCACAGCCACCAGTTGCCAGCGATGGGCGGCAAGTTCTTACCGATCGTTGCCCAGATCGAATCGGTGCTATTCATCGGCTTCCCCGTCACGTTTTGAGCCATTCCGTCCACCTGTCTGAAGGCCCCGTTTAGTCATAAAAAAAGCCGCACAAGGCGGCATGGTCTAGAATTCGATAGCCGCTCTTTTGGCGGCCTAGGGAGAAAACGTGAACAGTCAACAATTCTGGCAAGTCGCCATTTCCTCGGCGGTCGTTGGAGCCATTCCTGTCGTCCGCGATCTACTTCGCGAGAGCCGCGCCAAGCGCAGCCGCGAAGGGCGAAACACTTTTTCCTACGAACTGGCCCACCGGCTGGGCAAACGATGGGCGGCTCATAAGCAACGCCTGCGTCGCCCGCTGGCCTAGACCAGTATAGGGAAGCGCTGCAAGCCCGGCAGCCGCACCTGCAGCCAGCGTTGGCCCACCGAATCCTGCCGCCGTCGCCCCGCCGCCGCCGAGTGCACCGAGAATGCCCATGAGTGCCGCGCGCCCGGGCGTACCGCTATTCGGATACTTCGAGCCAAGCGCGCTCTGCCCTGCGCTGGACAGATCCTGCATCAGCGCATTGCCGGTTGCGGTATCCCCTTTTCCTGCTGATTTATCCGCCGCGCGAACTGCACTTTGCAACTGCGCAGCCGTGAAAATACCGTCGTTGTTCATCGCGCCAGTAGACGCGGCAGCGCCTCGCAGACGGACGAATTTCGCATAGGCGGCATTGGCGTTTGAAAGCGCCTGTACATCACCGGGCGCGTTATAGCGCGTCAACGATGTGTCAATCGCATTTTTGATTTCGCCGATGGCCGCGCCGAGCTGGCGGTTATCGAACGACGCATCGCCTGTATAGCCGCGCGAGATACGCCCGAGTTCGCTTTGCACACCCTTCAGCGTCTGGCCATCCATGACACCCTGCGGACTGACCTTTCCGAATACCTGAGTTTTCAGGACGTTCATGAACGTCTGCTGCTGCGGAGCCGGAAGATTTTGCGCGAGCCCAGCCAGATTGGTGATATCGCTCTGGAATGCAGGATCGGATGCCTTGAACGTCATTTTTGACAATGCGCTGTCGTATGCATTGCCGATTTGCGACTTCACGGCCTGCACAGCTTCGCTGCCTACTGGTCCGTCATATGTCTTGCCAATTGGTGCAAGCACATCGTTGTAGACGGCCTTATTGAAGCTCTGTACTGAACGCTGCTGCGCGTTCTTGATCATGTCGCCGAGAATCGGGACGCTTGTCAGCTTGTCCTCAGTACGCGCGAATCCGCCGCCGAGAGCTTGACCGGGCGTCATCGTTACGCCAGCATCGGCCAGCGTTTTCTGAGACGTTCCACCCGCGCCAGAGATGACTTTCCCAAGAGCGTTTGCAAGCAAAGCGCCGCCCGCACCGAAAGCCGCTCCGGTGCCCGCCTGCCCTAGCTTTTGATCCCAGTACGATTCCTGGCTGTTCGGATCGGATGGCGTCATGGCGCCGCTCGCTGCGCCGATGGCCGCTCCGGTCCCGACTCGACCGAGCGCAGTCGCTGTCGCTGCGGCCGGCGCGAGCGTGGCTAAAGGCGCAGTAGCGGCGATATTGCCGCCGATATTGCCTACCGTATTGGTCGTCGAATGCGCTGCTGCATACGGCTGATTTTGCGCGTCGAGATTCTTCACGCCTTGTTGCGCGTCGTTGACCAGCCACGGGCCAACGCGATCGGAGCCAAGTGCAGTCAGGCCCTTTCCGAGCAATTCCTGAGCGCCCAAGACAGTGCTGCCGAAACCATGCCCGAGCCCGGCTCCGAGGGAAGCAACCATTCCAGGTTGTTGCCCGGCAGCGGTTGGTTGCGCAGGCCCCGAACTGCCCGCTGCCGACGCCGGAGCTTGAACGGAAGAATCACGTGCAATGATCGAATCAAGCGGCGACGCCTGCTGAGCTGCCGAGTCTCGCGCAATGATGTCGTCGAGTGCACTCATTTCAGCACCCCATTCTGGGCCGCCCATTCAAGGCGCGCGCGCATCTGAGGATTCTGGGCT
>Ga0157379_10005191_pt1 | contig 11187 bp, 8 predicted proteins | sample S25metaG_FD_121802 | JGI IMG/M metagenome (GOLD analysis project Ga0157379, IMG submission 121802) | Switchgrass rhizosphere microbial communities from Kellogg Biological Station, Michigan, USA - S2-5 metaG | ecosystem: Host-associated > Plants > Roots > Rhizosphere > Soil | place: USA: Michigan... | reverse complement strand
GGCCCGGCGGCGTGCTGTGGCTGAGAAGGCTTTCCCCCATCCGCCTATTTCCCGTATCGACCGGGGTCGGCCCGGCGTCGGGGTTCTTATCAGGCATAAGCTTCTCCAGACTGCGCGCCGCCCCGGGCTGCCCGGGCTGCCCTGCGTCCATGAATAATGCTGAATACCACGGGCACAAATAGCAAGGTGGCGCCGGTGGCGCAGAACAGGCCGCCAATAACGGCCCGGCCCAAGGGGGCATTCTGTTCGCCGCCTTCGCCCAGGCCCAGCGCCAGGGGCGTCATGCCGATGATCATGGCCAGCGCTGTCATGCAGACCGGGCGGAAGCGGGTATAGCCGGCCTCCACGGCCGCCAGCACCGCGTCCCCATGGGCGGCCAGCCGCTCGCGGGCAAAGGAGATCACCAGGATCGAGTTGGCGGTCGCCACGCCCATGCACATGATGGCTCCGGTCAAGGCGGGCACCGACAAGGTCGTGCCGGTGATGAACAGCGTCCAGACGATGCCGGCCAATGCCGCGGGAAGGGCGGTGATGATGACAAAGGGATCGATCCAGGACTGGAAGTTGACCACGATCAGCAGATAGATCAGCACCACCGCCGCCAAGAGGCCGTAAAACAAGCCCGAGAAGGCGGTGTTCATGGTCACGACCTGGCCGCGCAAGGTGACGGTGGCGCCGCGTGGCAGGTACCTGTTGTTGGCGTCGATTACCTTTTGCACGTCCTTGGCCACGGCGCCCAGGTCACGGTCCTGGGTGGTGGCATAAACATCCATGGTGGGCAGGATGTTGTAGTGGGTGACGACCGTGCTGGTTTGATCGCGGCTGAAACTCGCCAGACCCCCTAATATCTGGGCAGGGCCGCCATTGGCGGGCGTGACGGGCAGGTTCATCAGCGCTTGCAAGGAATCCAATTTGTATTCCGGCGTCTGCGCCGTCATGTTGTAGGAAACGCCGTTTTTGGGGTTCAGCCAGAAATTGGGCGCCGACTGCGATGTGCCGGCCAAGGCGGTAGCCATGGCATAGGTCACGTCCCGCTCGGTCAGTCCCACCTGCGCCATGCGGCTGCGATCGGCATTGATGTTGAGTTGCGGCTGGCCGCTGGACTGCTGCATGCGCGCGTCCACCAGGCCCGGTATCTTGCGGATCTCGCGCAGGATGCGCAGGGCGAAGGCCTGCGTCCCGTCATGGTCGGTCCCCGTCACCTGCACATCCATTGGCGCGGGCGCCCCAAAATTCAGGATCTGGCTGGTGATGTCCGGCGGCGGATAGGAGAAAGTCACATAAGGAAACAGCCGCGGCAATCTTTCGCGCAAGGTGCGGACATAATCGGCCGTGGGATGGTGGTTCTCGTTCAGGGTGATGAAGGTATCGGCATCCTGCAGGCCCACGGTGCCGGTATTGTTGTAGATCATGTTGGTGGGGCTTTGGTTCAAGCCGACATTGTCCACGATGCTGGCAAGTTCGGCCTTGGGTATGACGCGGCGAACCTCACGCTGGATTTGCGCGACGATTTGGGTGGTGTCTTCGACGCGCGTGCCTGGCGGCGTGCGGGTGTGCAAGGTGAGCTGGCCGGAATCCACGCTGGGGAAGAAATCCTGGCCCAGGAAGGGCACCAGCAGCATGGACAATGCCACCGCGCCCAGGAAGCCGAACACAAAGGGACGGCGCTTGGTCATGGCCAGCGCCAGCAGGTTGCGATACCCCTCGCGCGTGTCGGCAAAGCCTTTCTCGAAGCGCTTTTGCAGCCGCGCGAACATATTGTCGCCGAGCGCGGCATGTTCCTCGGAATGAAGCTTGAGGAGATAGAGCGCCAAGGTCGGCACCAGGGTGCGCGACAGGATGAACGACGCGATCATGGCGAACACCACCGCCATGGCCATGGGCACGAACAGGAAGCCCGCCACCCCCTGCAGCGAAAACATCGGCACGAAGGCGACGCAGATGCACAGCAGCGAGACAAAGGCCGGCTGGGTAATCTGGCGCGCCCCGTCCATGATGGCGTCATAGACGCGCTTGCCATGTTCCAAATGCCAATTGATGTTCTCGATGGTGACGGTGGCGTCGTCCACCAGGATGCCCACGGCAAGGGCCAGCCCACCCAAAGTCATGATGTTTAGGGTCTGGCCGGTGGCCCACAGTGCCATCAAGGCCGCCAGGACGGCCAAGGGAATGGAGGTGGCGATGATCACGGTGGAACGCCAGCTGCCCAGGAACATCAGGATCATCAGGCTGGTCAGGCTGGCGGCGATGACGCCTTCGCGCACCACGCCGTTGATGGCGGCTTTCACGAATAGCGACTGGTCCGACAGCACATCGATCTTGAGGGATTCCGGCAGTTGGGTCCTGAGCAGCGGCAGGACAGCCTTGACGCCATTCACCACATCGATGGTCGAGGCTTGGCCGTTCTTGAGCACGGTGGACAGAACGGCGCGCGAGCCGTCCACATGCACGATATTCTGCTGGGGCGTGTTGCCGTCGCGCACATGGCCGACATCGCGCAGATAGACGGTGCCGCCATTGACGGTCTTCACCGGCAAGTCGTTGATGCCTTCGATGGTATCCGCGGCGTTGTTGAGTTTCGCGACATATTGGTAACTGCCGATCTTGATGTTGCCGGTCGGCACGATCTGGTTCTGGTTGGCGAAGGCGTTCTGCACGTCGATGGCCGACAGGCCGCGCGCCTGCATCGCCTGGGGATCCAGGTCGATCTGGATCGAGCGGTATTTGCCGCCATAGGAAAATGGCACCGCCGCGCCATACACCGTGGTCAGGCGCGGGCGGGCGAAGTTCTGGGAATAGTCCAACACCTGCTGTTCCGACAGCGAGGTGGAGGAGAAGGCCATCTGCAGCACCGGCACGGTGGAGGCGCTGTAGTTGATGATGAACGGCGGCTGGGTACCCACCGGCATCTGGCGGATGCCGGTCTGGGCGGAAGAGGTGACCTGCGCCGTGGCGAGGCGAATGTCCACATTGGGCTGGAAATAGATCTTGATGATCCCCAGACCCTGCATGGACTGGCTCTCGGAATGCTCCACGTCGTTGACGTTGTTGGAAAGGAAGCGCTCGTAACTCGCCACGATGCGGGCGCCCATCTCGTCCGGCGACAGGCCCGAATAGTTGAAGGCCACCCCCAACACGGGGATGCCGATATTGGGAAAGATGTCGGTGGGCGTCTTGACCGCCGCCAGGGGGCCGAAGATCAGGATCATCAAGGCCATGACGATGAATGTATACGGACGGTCCAGCGCGACCTTGACGAGCCAGGTCATCGTCCTGCCGCTGCCGAAAATAAGTCTGTCATAGCAAGCCCTTGCCGGAACATAGGGCAATTATAGCGGCAATTCATCGAGCCGCATCGGCGGGGTTGTCGCAAGCTGTCGCGGGTTGCCCCACCGGCCTTCGCCACTGCGCGAATAGCTATATTCCATAGGAATTCTAGGGTATTCATGGGCCCATGATCTCCCAGAAAGCCCGCTATGCCTTGCGTGCGCTGCTATACCTGGCGGCCCGGGGCGACACGGCTCCGGTCCAGATCTCGGAAATCGCCGAAAGCGAGAAGATTCCGCGCAAATTCCTCGAAGCCATTCTGCTGGAGCTGAAGAAAACCGGAATCGTGCGCAGCCATCGCGGCCGCAGCGGCGGTTATTCCTTGGGAAAGCCGGCGAAGGACATCAGTTTTGCCGATGTTTTGCGGGTTACCGACGGACCCTTGGCCTTGAGTCCTTGCGTCAGCGTGATGGCCTATCGCAAATGCGACGACTGTTTCGAGGAATCGATTTGCGCCATCCGCAAGGCCCTGCTGGCCGCCAGGGACGCCACCGCGGAAATCCTGGAATCCCGGAATTTGGCCGCCGCCGCGCAACAATTGCGGCGCTCCGGCGCTTTATAGCAAGCCGGTATTTTCCCAAAGTTCCAGAAACTTCCTAATCCCTATTGACTAGATAGAGATTTAGCAGAATCATACCTGCGTCCGGTCCGAAGAGGGCTGGCCGCAAAAATTCATGGGGTAATAATGCATAGGGTTGGTATTTCCATTCTTTTGGCCGGCGCAGCGCTGAGCGCCTTGTCCCAGCCGGCCCTTGCGGCCTCCAAACATCAACAGGCACCGCCGCCGCCGGATCCGCGCATCGGTGTGCTGGAGCAACAGCTGCGTGACGTGCAACAGCAGTTGAATGAGATCAAACGGTCGCAGGCGCCCAATTATAGCGGCGCGGTGCTGGACCTGAAGCGTTCAACCTCGGACCAATATACGGACATCAGCAACCAGCTTGCGGCCCAGAACAAAGTCGCGCTGGACAATGGGCGGCTGACAGTCGCCAGCCCCAACGGCGCCTTCAGCCTGTCGCTGCGCGCTTTGGTGCAATTCGACCTGGGCTATTTCGCGCAGGGAAAGAATCCGCCAAGCGTCGATCTCAATAGCGGCACCAATTTTCGCCGGGCGCAGCTGGGCTTTCAAGGCATCGCGTTTCGCGATTGGTCGTACAATTTCCTTTACGACTTCGGCGGCTATGGCGTGGAAAACCGCGGCTATATCTACAATGCCTATGTCGAGTATGACGGGCTGAAGCCATTCTTCTTCCGCATCGGAGCTTATACGCCTTTCCTCGGCCAGGAAGACCAGACCGGCTCAGGCGACTTGTTCTTCCCTGAGCGGGCTGCCGCCGTGGATGTTTCGCGCAACATCGCCGGCGCCCCCAGCCGCGAAGCCGCGAGCATCTGGGCCCAAGGCGACACCTACCTGGTCGCGCTTTCCTATACCGGCAAGAAGAGCGGCGATGGCACCACAACGGGCGCGGCAGTCGGCACCTTTGATGCGCAACAGGCCTTGATCGGCCGCGCCGCCTTTTTGCCCATCTCCACCCTCGAATTCAAATGGCTGGTGGAAGGTCATGTCACGGACGTGCTGAAATTGCCTGACGCCACCCCCAGCCCGGCCGCGACAGTGATCAGGCTCAGCAACGGCCCCGAAGTCGCGGTGGATGCCAGCAGGACCGTGGACACCGGCAATGTCGACGCCAAAGGTGTTCGGGAATTCGGCCTTGAAACGGCGGGAACCTATGAGCGCTTCTACGGGCAGGCAGGCTGGTTCCGCTACGAAATCGACCGCCGCACGCCTGTCCCCAATCCGCATTTTTCGGGCTGGTACGGGTTCCTGACTTATTCGCTGACGGGAGAGCAGCACCCCTACGATCCTACTACTGCTAGTTTCCGAAACCTGCGCCCCACCAATCCGCTGGGGACGCCGGGCGGCTGGGGCGCGTGGGAAGTGACCGCCCGCTACAGCAAGATCGATCTCGACTACCAGCCGTTTGCAACAGCGGCCGCTGGCGGCATCGCCGGCGGAAAACAGGATGTATTGAGTCTGGGACTGAACTGGTATCCTAACAACACCATCAAGTTCCAGCTCAACTACGACAATATCAAGGTCGACCATATCAACGCGCCAGCCAACGATATTTCCGCCGATGCCGTCGTTCTGCGCAGCCAGATCGCCCTCTAAGGAGCAAGGAACATGAAGCGCATCCTTTCCCTGATTGTTGCTGCCGTCCTGGTCTCGGCCTCGGCGGCTGAGGCTGACATCACCTTGCTCAATGTCAGCTACGATCCGACCCGCGAGCTTTATCAACATCTGGGCGATGCCTTTGCCGCCAACTACAAAGCGGACAAAGTCACCGTAAAGACCTCGAATGGCGGTTCCGGCGCCCAGGCGCGCGCCGTAATCGATGGCTTGCAGGCCGATGTGCTGACCTTGGCGCTCGCAGCGGACATCGATGCGGTATCCAAGAATGCCGGGCTGTTGCCGGGCGACTGGCAGAAACGCCTGCCGGACAATTCCACACCCTATACCTCGACCATCGTGTTTTTGGTGCGCAAGGGCAATCCCTGGAAGATCAAGGATTGGAACGACCTGGTGAAGCCGGGCATCCAGGTGGTGACGCCCAACCCCAAGACCAGCGGCGGCGCGCGCTGGGCCTATCTGGCGGCTTGGGCCTATGCCGAGAAGGCGCCGGGCGGAAATGCGCAAAAGGCGGAAGGCTTCGTAGGCAATCTCTACAAGCATGTGCCGGTGCTGGATACCGGCGCGCGCGGCTCGACCACCACCTTTACGCGTCGCGGCATCGGCGATGTGCTGTTGTCCTGGGAAAACGAAGCCCATCTGGCCCTGAAGGAATCACCCGGACAGTATGAAATCGTTTATCCGTCCCGCTCCATCCAGGCCGAGCCGCCGGTGGCGGTGGTGGACAAGAATGTCGACCGCCACAAAAGCCGCGCCGCGGCCGAGGCCTTCGTGAAATTCCTTTACACCCCGCAGGCCCAGGAGATCGAGGCGAAAGACTTCTATCGTCCCCGCAATGCGGAGATCCTGGCCAAATACAAGAACCAGTTCCCCAACATTCCCTTGGCGACCGTGGACGGCGATTTCGGCGGTTGGCAAAAGGCACAGACCACCCATTTCGCCGATGGCGGCATATTCGACAAGATCTATCAGCCCGGAAAATAGGCATTCGGTTTTCAATTTTCTTCCCCAACTGTCCCGGGCCGTCCTTGCGGTCCGGGAGTTTCTTTGAAAGCATTTCGGAACCCTCATGAGCGCGATTGGCCTGAAAATCCCGCTGCGTTCCCGGCATGTGCTGCCGGGCTTCAGCCTGTCTTTGGGTTTCACCTTGTTCTATTTGACGGGGATCGTTCTCATTCCGTTGCTGGCCCTGGTCATCCGGCCATTCGAACTGGGATGGGGCGGATTCTGGGCCGCCATTTCAACGCCCCGGGTGCTGGCGTCCTTGCGGCTGTCCTTCGGCATGGCGCTGTTCGCGGCGGTCATCGATGGCGTGTTTGGCTTTGTCATCGCCTGGGTGCTGGTGCGCTATCGTTTTCCCGGACGCGGCGTGCTGGATGCCATCATCGACCTGCCCTTTGCCCTGCCGACGGCGGTGGCCGGCATCGCGCTCTCGACCCTGTATGCCCCCAATGGCTGGCTGGGGTCGCTGCTGGTGCCCTACGGCATCCGCATCGCCTACACGCCCTGGGGCGTGCTGGTGGCGATGGTCTTTATCGGCCTGCCTTTCATCGTGCGCACCATGGAGCCGGTGTTGAGCGAGATCGGCCAGGAGGTCGAGGAAGCCGCCGCCACCTTGGGTGCCACCCGCGTCCAAACGATTTTCCGCGTGGTACTGCCCATGCTGACGCCGACGCTCTTGACGGGCGCGGCCATGGCCTTTGCCCGGGGCGTGGGCGAATACGGCTCCATCATTTTCATCGCCGGCAATATTCCCGGGGTCAGTGAAATCGCACCGCTCTTGATCGTCACCAAGCTCGAGCAGTTCGATTATGCGGGGGCCGCGGCCATCGGGGTGGTGATGCTGGGCGCCAGCTTCATCATGCTGCTTGCGCTCAACGGCTTGCAGGGTTGGGCGGCCGAGCGCAGATGAGCAAGCACTCCTTCAAAAAACCCACTGACGATCCCATCTGGCTGAAAGCGCTGCTGGGGGCGGTGGCGCTGGGCTTCATCGGCATTCTGCTGTTGGCACCGTTGGTGTTGGTCTTCCAGGAAGCCTTCGCCCAGGGCCTGGGGGGCTTTTGGAGGGCGATTGCCGATGACGACACGCTGGATTCCGTATGGCTGTCGCTGACCGCCGCCGCGATCGCGGTGCCGCTCAATACCCTGTTCGGCATCGCGGCCGCCTGGTGCGTCGCCAAGTTCGATTTTCCGGGCAAGGCGTTCCTGGTCACGCTGATCGACCTGCCATTCTCGGTTTCGCCGGTGGTCTCAGGCCTGGTCTATGTGCTGGTTTTTGGCATGCAGGGTTGGTTTGGCAAGAGCCTGGCCGACCATAACATCCACATCCTCTTTGCCCTTCCAGGCATTGTGCTGGCCACCATCTTCGTCACCTTTCCCTTTGTGGCGCGCGAGCTGATCCCCTTGATGCAGGACCAGGGACGCGACGAGGAGGAGGCGGCCGCGACACTGGGTGCTTCCGGGCTCGGCACGTTCCTGCGCGTCACCTTGCCCAACATCAAATGGGCCCTGCTTTACAGCGTGCTGCTGTGCAATGCCCGCGCCTTGGGTGAATTCGGCGCCGTTGCGGTGGTCTCGGGACATATCCGCGGCGTCACCAATACCATGCCGCTGCATGTCGAGCTGCTTTACAACAATTACGACTATGTCGGGGCTTTTGCGGTATCCGCCCTGCTGGCGATGCTGGCGGTGCTCACCCTGGCCCTGAAATCCTTGCTGGAATGGCGCTATGCCGATGAATTGGCCGCCGTTCACCGCCGCCACTAGGAGAGCAGCATGTTGAATGTCGACTCTGTTTCCAAGAAATTCGGCCGCTTCGCGGCCCTGAACGGCGCCAGCTTTGTCGCGCCGCAAGGCGGCTTCATCTCGCTGCTGGGTCCTTCGGGCTCCGGCAAGACGACGCTGTTGCGCATTCTCGGCGGACTGGAATTCGCCGACAGCGGCAGCGTCCGTTTCGCCGACTTGAACTGGCTGGACATGCCGGCGCGCACCCGCAATGCGGGCTTTGTCTTCCAGCAATATGCCTTGTTCCGGCACATGACAGTGACGGAGAATATCGCCTTCGGCCTCAAAGTACGGCCGCGCCGCACCCGCCCCTCCGTCGGCGACATCCAGAAGCGGGTCAAGGACCTGCTGGAGCTGGTGCAATTGTCCGGCCTGGAAAAGCGCTATCCCAGCCAACTCTCCGGCGGCCAGCGGCAACGCGTGGCTTTGGCCCGGGCATTGGCCATCGAGCCCCGCATGCTGTTGCTGGACGAACCCTTTGGCGCCCTGGACGCAAAGGTGCGCAAGGAGCTGCGCGCCGACCTGCGCCGCATCCATGACCATGCCGGCGTCACCACCGTCTTTGTCACCCATGACCAGGAAGAGGCCTTTGACGTCGCCGACCTGGTGGCCGTGATGAAGGAAGGCCGCATCGAGCAATATGGCGCGCCGGCCGATGTGCGGCGCAACCCCAAGACCGAGTTCGTGTCGGAGTTTTTGAGCGTCTAAGTTTATTTTGAACCCCCTCCGGCCTCGACTAACACGCATCCGCTTCGCGGCTGCGCCCGTCGAGGCCACCTCCCCCTTAAGCGTGCTTACGCACGCGAAGGGGGAGGCGGGTCACTTGCCTTAGCGGATGGTCGCTCCGCGGAATGCGTCGCTCGAGATTCCTGGAACGGTTAGCAACGGAAGGGCGCTCTAGCTCTTCGCAATCGCCTTCGCCACAGCTTCAGCCACTTTGATGCCATCCACTGCCGCCGACAGAATTCCGCCGGCAAAACCTGCGCCTTCTCCTGCCGGAAAAAGGCCCGGCGTGTTGGGGCTCTGGAAATTTTCGCCCCGCAAAATCCGGACAGGCGAGGAGGTGCGGGTTTCCACGCCCGTCAAGACCGCATCGAAGCGGTCAAAACCCTTGATCTGGCGGCCGAAGGCCGGCAAGGCCTCGCGGATGGCGGCAATGGCATAATCCGGCAGGCAGGACGATAGATCGGTGGGGGTCACGCCGGGACGATAGGACGGAGCCACTTCGCCCAGCGCGGTGGAGGCTTTTGCCGCCAGGAAGTCGCCCACCAACTGCGCGGGGGCGGCATAGGTGCCGCCTCCGGCTTCAAACGCCCGGCTTTCCCAATGCCGTTGCAAATCGATGCCCGCCAGGGGATGGCCCGGATAATCGCTTTCGGGCGTGATACCGACGACGATGCCGGCATTGGCGTTGCGCTCGTTGCGGGAATATTGGCTCATGCCGTTGGTAGCGACTCGCCCCGTTTCGCTGGTGGCGGCCACCACCGTGCCGCCGGGACACATGCAAAAACTGTAGACGCTGCGGCCATTGCCGGCGTGATGCACAAGCTTGTATTCGGCGGCGCCCAATTGGGGAATGGATCGGCCGAAGCGGGCCTTGTCGATCAGGCCTTGCGGATGCTCGATCCGAAAGCCGATGGAAAAAGGCTTGGCTTCGATGGCGACGCCGCGCTCATGCAGCATCGCGAATGTATCGCGGGCGCTGTGGCCCAGGGCCAGCACGACATGGCGGCTGCGGATGTCCTCGCCATTTTCCAGCCTGACCCCGGCGACGCGGCGGTCGCCGTCCAGCAATAGGTCGGCGACCTTGCTTTGAAAGCGGTATTCGCCGCCCATGCTTTCGATGGATTCGCGCATGCTTTCCACCATGGTCACCAGGCGGAAGGTGCCGATATGGGGATGCGCTTCGGTGAGAATCTCTTCCGGCGCGCCGGCCCTGACGAACTCGGTCAGCACCTTGCGGCCCAAATGGCGGGGATCCTTGATCTGGCTGTAAAGCTTGCCGTCGGAGAAAGTGCCGGCGCCGCCTTCGCCGAACTGGACATTGGACTCCGGATTGAGCACCGAACGCCGCCATAGGCCCCAAGTGTCCTTGGTGCGTTCGCGCACCACCTTGCCGCGTTCCAAAATGACGGGCTGAAAACCCGATTGCGCCAGGATCAGCGCGGCGAACAGGCCGCAGGGGCCGGCGCCCACCACCAGCGGCCGCTGGAAATCCTTGGGCGCCTGGGCGACGAACTTATAGTCCATGTCCGGAGCGGGGCGCGCGTCCTTGGGCGCGGCTATGCCGTCCTTGAGCGTGACGTCCACGGTGTAGATATAGAAAATCGCGGTCTTGTTGCGGGCGTCGTGGGCGCGTTTGAAAACGCGCCAGTCCAGCAGCGCGTCGGCCGGCAGCTTGAGTTTTTTCAGGATCGCGTTCTTCAGCGCGTCCGGGCGATGGTCGAGAGGCAGTTTGATGTCGGTCAGCCGCAGCATGGCGCCCGACCTATCGCGTCACAGGCGCAACTTCAAGCCAAGCTGGAAGGATATGGGCTGGCGCAAAGTGAGCGTGCGCGGGTCGCTGAGCGCCGGGCTGACCAGGCCGGCGGTGTCCGACGGATCGAAATAAGCGCCATACAGCGCATCGTGATTGTCGAACAAATTGTCCATCGTGGCGAAGAATTGCCAGCTGGGATTGATCTGCCAGGCGCCGCGCAGGTTCACCACCACACTCGCCGGCAGCTTGGCATTGAGGTTCGACGGGTCGCCGTCGAAATATTGGCTGCCGGTAAAGGCCAGTTCGCCGCCCAGGCTGATACCGTTCGTCACCTGCACGTCGCCGCCCGCGCGCAGACTGTCGGCGGGGTTGAGCGGAATATGCCGTCCCGGCGTCACAGTCACAT
>Ga0157379_10005190_pt1 | contig 11188 bp, 8 predicted proteins | sample S25metaG_FD_121802 | JGI IMG/M metagenome (GOLD analysis project Ga0157379, IMG submission 121802) | Switchgrass rhizosphere microbial communities from Kellogg Biological Station, Michigan, USA - S2-5 metaG | ecosystem: Host-associated > Plants > Roots > Rhizosphere > Soil | place: USA: Michigan... | reverse complement strand
GAGCATACAAGCCGTAAGTTCAGTATTTTCGCCCCCTCGCAACATCTCACTTTCACTTAGCCTCCTATGGTTCCGTCCCAATCTCCATTGTATGCGACAGACTCCGATACCCCAACTGGCTTCTCTGACGTGGCCTCTTTCCCTGGCGGCGGCCAACACGAGATACTTCCTATATTTTCTTCTGGCGCCACGCGACCAGAGAACTACGTTCACTCTTTTCGCGTTGCCGGCAAATCTATGTTCAAATGTACGTGGCCGCAATGTCCAAGGGGCCTTTTCCGGCAGGCCGAAAAAGCGTTGGATCATGTCTGTGGCCATATCCAGGTGAAGCAGTTCCGCTGCACATGGTGAGAGACTTGCCTCATACTTGCCTTTCTTTTATTCATTTTGCATTTAGTGGGAAGATATTTGTTTCATCCAGTACCGCAAAGCGTCATTGTGCTATGCAATCAAAGGTTTACCCTTGTCAGTTTTGGTGAGAGAACAATTGTGTTCTTCCCTTCTTCCCCCGCTCATCGTCTGCACAGCCCCAAGCGGTTCGCTAGGAAAGATTATCTTAAAGTGCACGAAACACGATGTGCAAGTACCCATCACCTCAATCAACGTTGACTTTAGGCATACCTTCTGCCGCGGACTGCAGTGCTCTGTTATTCCCTTTATCTTGCTCAATATTTCGCTATCTCTTATTTCTTCCTGCTATATCGGTGAGATCCGTGCTGTATTTCCTAGTGAGTTCATGTATCGTAAGCCTCGTAGTGTAATGCATCAGTATTGCGGGAGTGTCCTCCGCTTCAAGCTCCGCCTTCCATCAGATGAGAGTCCGATATGTATCCACTCCTTCTAATAAGGTCCGCTTTCGTTCTCCTTTGGGAAAGCCAATCGTTGGTTTCAGGGATATTAATATGAGCGCAGAAGGCGCTTGAGGAAGCGATACCACACATAGAAGTTGTTAAAGTCTAACTTTTGTGAGTGGTCAACGATCCTGTCTTGATCAGCGACGGACTTATATATATATGATGATAGAGACGAGTCCCCCGATATGTCGGGCATTAAATGGAAAGAAGAATATCAAATAGGTCAAAGGTGGAGGAAGCCATTCTGCGATAGAAAACTACTCACAAAAAAGCTCTAAAGTCAGCGATGAGATAAATCACTGTCGTATTACCATATATGTGTATTCTATCTATTGCAAAACCAATCCAAGGTATGTGTCTCTGAAGAATGCTCACATTTTCAGCTTTAAACCCATTGGAACCATCTGAGTACCGAAAGAAAAAGAAACGCTTTACTTCCTATTTACCCAATGCACGATCCCCGTACCGACCGCGCCCTCCTCGCGGCATGAGAATCCCTCATAGATCGTGCTGATGAACCTCGAGGTTGACTCCCCACGATATAGGGAAGTCCTTACGTAAATGGGGACATGCGGCATCTTCTCTCATGGACTTTGCGGTAGTCCTTTCTCGCGAAATACTTGTCGCTATAATGATGGGAGATCATAGGCGGTGAGTGCTTCTTAAACGCCGAGTTGCAGATAGTAACTCACCAGAACTGGCACGGAAATGCTTTGTTCTGCGTGTTTCGGTGCCTTCTCGCCGTTGCTCCGGTGGCAAACCTTTTTTTACTATATCCAACTCCATCAGAATGCTATGACCGTGAGTAGTTTTAAAGGATAACTTCGTACCAAGTCGTACACTCATATTGTTTAATAGATAAATGACGAGCCATATGGTCGTAAGCCTGACTGTTATTAGTCAACACTGGACTATCACATCCGTCCCATGTGCACTTCAACCCTTGGATACCGCCGACCATATAATTTTCGAACCATCTCTCGATATCCGCCTTCTTTATGAGATTGAGACTCTTCACGATGTGACCAACACCATTATTCGTCGTTGGAGCTGCCGTTCTAGAATTACGATCAGATGTCGGCAACCCAACCAATGACTTCGACTATTAAGCTGGAGACAGGGGGAGTATAAGACATGCAACGAACTATCTGACGGGCACTGGGGACAGAGCTTGTTTCCTCACATGAGTTTGAAGGCCCTAGCGAAATATTAAAAATAATTCCGAACATTTGGACCATCAGCACTCACCCACTGATGGTAGTCGTGGTTGTGGCCCGGTAGAGTACTGGGATGTGGTACCTGGGAAAACAATGTCAAATGCCGGAGGACTTTTAACATTTTTCTAGGCGCACGATTAGACGCATCGAATTCCACACCACTTCCCATCCCTAAGAAGGTATTCCAGGAAACCGCAGGGTCATGCATGTTGGAAATAGTTGGTAGGTATACGTCGCCTGATAATTCCATCGATCAGAATACGATACGAGAGAGAAATGTAGGGGATAGGGGCGAGAAGGAAGGCAATTGGAGCAACACCAACGGAATCTCTCACCCACCCCTGGAGAGTCAAGGGTCTTTTGCTGAGGGGGAGAGATGTACCACGACCATCTTTTTCCCAATCAGTATATACTGCGCTGCTGGCGACTGCCAACCCAAGAAAGGAGCGGTTATGATGCCATACATCTGCATGTTTGAAAGAACCCGTTGGAGTATAGTGACGTATCAACTCTTCAACTCACGGCGCTATGCGTCCCCTATGCGGATATGTGCGGTGTTTGCGAAGGAATATCATCCCTTGTTATATAGCTGCCGCGGTTTAAATAGTTGCGACTTAAACTTATAGAAGTATTCTTTCAGAGAATGGAATCTACAGCAAACCTGGGGGTGATAATATTAGTTGATTTCTTTATTGTGAAAAAGGTACAAACTATTCTAAAGGAAATAGCCATTCAGCGTCTCTTCTCGGGGCGAGTCTAGACTCTACAGCCGCTGCCTGTACTGGTTAAATGATGTCACATCCCTTTCGAAAGTGGAGGCCGCTGTCGGGGACCTGTCAATTTCCGTAGATGATCTGTAGAACTTCGTCATAGAGGCAATGGTGGTGTCTTCAGAGGATCGGCCGCTACTGGGAGGATTGGAATAACCATCGGGAGCCACCCAGTAATACAGCTATAAAGAGGGCAATATATATTCAAAATATAGAGACGAGGCAGACGACTAGGCTACAGTGGGAGGCTAATGATGAAAGTCCGTGAAATGGCATGACTGGGGAATTTTTGGTTAAATAATTAGGGAGAGTGGCAACCACAGTGTATTGGTGGTGATGACCAGCAATTTTACTATGCGTTATAAATAAAAACGGCCAGTGAGCGGTGAAGACGAATGGCAAAGGCAAGATTTGAACCGTAGAGAAAGCGAAGAGATCCGGCAATACATTGTCGAGTGGTTCTGCGAAGAAGTCACCCTATTCAATTTGGACGTTGGTTGCATTTCTGTTGGTGAACTTTGCAGTAATCCTTCCTGCGGAACTCCTTTCCACTAATATTAAATTAGCATTTGGACCCCACAATCAAATAATTTAACAAATTTACCAATATTCACAAGGGTAGCTTTTTTCTTGCATATCCTTGTGGCGCTTAGCTGTCTGCAGTGTTGCAAACTCTATGTTGCTATGGTCACCGGAATCAATGAGCATCTTTGACATCCCCGACATTAGGATAACTCACCATGTTCCACAGACATATCTTTTAAGTTGTATATGCCCTCTAACGTGATCGAACGCAGTCTCGTCGTGGAGAAAGCCGGCGGAATCGCAGTTGGGCCAACGACATACGAACATGGGCTGCCCTTGGATAACTTGAAATTCTACCCATTTCCACACACTTCTATGATCGGGTGAAGGAAGTGAAAGAATTTCATGTCCTCCCGGGGAGGAAGTAGAGTCCGGGTCATGGGATGTAGAATAGACAGTTGCATTACTTGATCCCTGGCTATAAAAGCTCTGTTTCCCGTCAGAAATCTAGGTTCCGCTGTATAGGAACCGATATAAAGACTCACCGTAGCCCCGGCCGAAGTGCCATAGTGGTGAGCGCCAGAGTGCCCTGCATCAGGATAGCTCCCAGAAGCCTGTAAAAATCCCAAAAAGGATATAAAAATTACCGCCATTAGTTCACATTTAGACACATACCGAATATCTTGGATAGGAGGTTTGTGCTCCGTAGGCCTCCTGTTGAGCATTTGGTACTGTGTTCCCTTGAGCAGATACGTTGTGTCCAGACACATATCCCCCGTATTGGGTAGAATCATTAGAAGGTGTCGTATTTCCACTTCCAATGGAATAGACTAATGAAAAAGGGAGGAAAGGTCATTACAGCCTATCCTCAATGCAGATTGCACAGAATGACCCACCATAAGAATCATATGCACGTTGCCCCTGTCCGCGGGTGGAGTTATAATGGCCTGAAGACATTGTGTAGAGATCTCTGAGTACTGAATTACAGATAAGTTCGTCCGCCGTATATAAACAAGGCTGAGGCGTTGGAGCAATGATGTTTGAACAGCCACCGAAACATTTGTGGTCCTCGTCGTCCAACAATTGCAACAGAAACTTGGTCTCCTGAAAGCCCGAATGTTCTCGGGGGTTGATTGCTGAAATCTCAGTCGCCCACGTCCAGATGTTGGCAAAGCTGTGAGCGTCATCGAGCATCATCGTAGCAGAGTAAGCCAAGTGCGGAGAAGTTTGGTGAATTGCGGATGACTGCCATTCTTGTACTTGACATTCCAACTAGTTGGGGCCATCCTGTTTTTGGATTCTTCCCAAAGAAGTGATCGACAAGTGCGCTCCGGAGAAAGCTTCTTCCAGGTTTGATGCCTCGCCACGTGGGATTAGTGCCAGGGGATCCTCATTGGACAAAGGGTTACCGCAACAGGTTGTCAAAACCGAAAGTATTATGGGGGAATATGATGTCAAAACCCAGCATGGCGACTTCTTCCTCACGTGGCCATTCTGAAGAAGGCTCGTAATTAAGATGAAGATAATTGTAGGGAATAACAATTGGAGCGTATCCAATATAAGACTATTCCTTGTCGCGGTGGTGTGTACAGACCATTTCATGGTAATAGTATAACCTTGAAGAGTTTTAACAATTAATCCGTAAATTGATACAATAAGATTTACCCTGATCAAGTCATCGGTCTCCCCGTTCGGTAATCTAGCTCTGATGCACCACCCCTCGTCCCTTTGTGCATCGTGGAAGTATGTCAATCTCGGGACCTTACCGTGATGCCAACTTGTAGTCGTGTAGATCCCATTCCCAACTGGCTACAGAAAGCAACGCTAAGAACTGATACAAGCCTTAACGATCTTTCTAAATTTTCTTTTGATTTGGACACAGTGTTTCCGAAAGACTGCACTGTATCTTGTTTCGCTGTCTGGATCACTTTAACCGATCAGGTCAAAACTGTTGAGTGTACGACAGGCCACATGGACTTACTCAACCTCCTAATGCCGAATATTGTGGCCATTACATCCGATATTTTTGTGCCGTTATCTCTCATCAGTGTTTTCTATCTGGCTCGATGGTGAGTGTGCTGAGAGAAACGAAAGTCACCTGTCACAAAACAGTCACACTCTTCTTTGAGTGCTGTTTCACACATATCAACAGTCAATGACATTCGATACTGCTATCCGCCCATTCCATTGCCGAGAGGGAGTATTCGATTATACTTTTGACAATTGGATAGAACAATAGCATGTGAAGTGCAAGCAAGGGGGGGATAGAGAGGCTAGATAAATCTATGACCTGAACAAGTTGAACGGCATGAGGATGCCGTGTATGGCGGGACGTAGAAGCAACACCTGGCTCTCTTAAGACAGATAGAGAAGCCAGCGACTGAGATATGTACATCATGATCATTAGATCAGTCGGAGTATCATGGATATTATGGGCCACTTTCTCATACAGAAGTATATAAAGTAGAAATCCTCAATACAGTTCCACAATCACGTGCAATTTGTTATTTTTGAACAATTTCACATATTTTGTGATTCTATGCAGACCCTTTGTGTTAAGACGAAACATTTTGACCATAGCACTGTGTATATATTTTCAGTTGCATATGGTCATTAGTTGGATCTTAGACACACTAATTAAGATGTGGCTCACTAAAGGTAAAGAGGCTCTCCTGACCTCTCTGTACCAGATTAGGGCTTCATATCAGATAATTGAAGTATTTGAGTCATATGAAATTATATGTGAAGCCAAATTTGCCCTAAGAAGGACTATCTCTCTTGCTTATCTCTCTGCTCACTTGGAGTCAGAGGGGAACTCATCTCCCTGATTGCAGGCATATTGGGTCTCATGTGGTAATTAAATACATAGCAGTACTATATAGGTATCCCTAGATTACACTGGGGGAGTATAAAACAAATATTTCAGGCTGGTACTGTTGATTTCTTCCTCTAACATTGAATTGTATAGGCTGTGTCTTAGATATATTCACTATATGGATATGGCAGGGAGTGTGTTCAGGATATACTTTTCAAAATTCTGTGGCCTAAATCGAAGTGGTTACAGAGATATTGCGAAAATATGAGGTGTCCTCAAAACTGACAAATTAGCTGTAAAACTCCATTTGGTAGTCTTTTGTAATTCTCTCTCTTCAGTGTCTCAAATGTTGGATTACGAGCACTCAGCAGGTCATGCTGTGAGTTCCATTCCGCGCTGTGCAGCACCAACCTGCACCAGCTCCTTTTATTATTTCCCCATTCGATTGTACAGCATGTATTCGGTATAAAAGTAGTCTACATACTGTACATACACTATCCGTTTGCCTCACGGGCTCACCGAGGTCAAACGTAAATTTACTCCTTATTTTGTGATTTGCAAGGTTTATTCCAACATCAAAATGTCGGGACAAGTAAGCCTGGTATTATGTGTGATTTGAGAAAGCATATCTCAAGGAATGAACTGACTCCTAAATGAACATGGGGTTCTGAAGGAAACATTCAACTATGGCCGGCGCTTACTCATTAGCTCTCACCAATGACATCCACAATGCGAGCAGCGAGCAATTGGTCAGAGCAATGAGCTTTATCATTCACTAAAGACGAATTAAATAGGCCGCTCGAATGGCCCACTCGATGATCAAAGTTAATGGGCTACTGCCCCTCTACCCGCATGTCGGCAGGAAAGTTACTTCACGTTAGGAAAGCAATATTTTTCAGGAGCACATCTCCGTGGCCTGGCTATTCCTATCTCTGCAAGAATACTCGTTGTGTCAGCTCTTTGATTCACCAGTCTCTCGGTACCGACAACCTTTCAATTTAGTAAAATAAAAATAATTATTTCTACTGCTTACTATCGAGCGCTCCCAATGCGTCCCACTGGCAGAGCAGACCTAAATTACAGCCCCTCTGGTTGGAAGCAAGCCGTAAGCTACAAGATCCACATTCACACTGCATCCTAGATAAGAGGTATCTGGTGGGGTAAGCATATTTCTGATGATCCGTCAGTCAATTGATCGCATTCAATTGAATCAGAGTTATCGTCCTAGGACACAGGTTACAGCGTCATCTCATTATGCTGAGCATCATAAATCTCCCTACGAATCCCCCACCCTGACCGAATTATACCCATAACTCTCTGGAATAAGTCGGTTCCGTGAGGACACCTTTTCCGCGATACTCACCATCAAGAATGAAGTTGATCTCATAATTAGTGGAGAGATGGAATTTTCAGCAACCATCGGTCGCTTACCGGCTCTAAGTTATTGGGCGAGCTTTCAAACAGTATCAACGATGGTATGCCTTCATCGTGATCCAGAAATATAGCCGACCCCGTTGGACGATGGGAGAGATACATCTCACAAAGTGCTGTCAAATTAAGGGGTCTATTCGCATCTTATCTTGTGCCCAACAGCTATACCGTGAGTTGTAGGGATTCGGTAGAAAAAGATCGTTGAAGATAGTGCTCTCTAGCCACCTTGATCTTTGAAGGAATGATCTTATATACTGCACAGACGCGATAATATACGAGGAATCGAACTCGAACCTCGAACCTCAAAAAGCATTATGAAGTAGGGATGTGAAATGACGAAACAACTAGTTGGGTGAGCCAATATCGCTGAAGTAGGAAAAAAAATACCATAATAAAGAAATACTCTCTGCGTCAATAGAGTGAAGAGAGGAAGCAGCCCGCAAGCTGTTCCTCTATCATTGACTACGTATTTCGCAGAGGACGAATCATATTTACCCACATTCCCTCCGACTCATAATGCATCGCTTGCTTCTCTTCTATTCGCCCCCTTCAGCCATAATCTTCAGTGAAGATCGCCCAAAGGAGTAGGATTACCGACAGACTGATCGTCATCACACACCTCATCCTCCCCATAGAATACTTCCATCACGACATCATTACGAGGACCTTTTCCTTCGCGGTATACTGCGATCCTTCAATTGAATGCCATGTTATACTCGCCACGGTTGTGTTTTATCGTCATTCCCTGATATTCCATGCGCTTTGGAGAAGTAGAGTAGATCCTGTTGAATTGATCTGCATCCGCTGAAATAGCAACTATGATTTACTTCTGATCGAAAGCTGTCTCCGTAAGATATTCTGTCGAATTGACAGATAAGTCCAGGAAATATTGCCCAACTTGATCGGCTCAACGAACCTCACCCTAATGCGTTAGACATGTAGGATAATCTTACCGAGAAGTCAAGTAGCTGTGAGTCATCTGCTCAGTACCTTCGATGTTTCCCACATCTTTCACTGGTCAGAACACGGGTTCCAGCCTTCCTAGAGATGCGCACTATGTGGGCTTGCTTTTCACGAGGGCAAAACAGACTCCCTGCTCCTCGGTTAAACAAACTGCAAGAAGTCGTTCAGCGAACTTAGGGAGACTTCGGGGACTGACGAAAAGACACCACCCTATCATTTATTGTAATCCAAAATAACATTCAACTTTAATTTTGTAGGAAGTGGAGAATATGATGCATGTGATTCACTCCCTATCGTTCTCTGGCTTTGCGCTTTTCCACTCATACCTACTATCAGAGAGCTCCACTAAACGAAAGGGGGTGAAAAGCCATTGGTTTATTTACATGCACCACGGAAAATAACTGTTGATCCATAGCTTTTAGGCTCCTCAGTCAAAACGGACTGGTCCTCCCTCGAGCTCCTCCCCTTTCCGGAGAAGACACGAGAGATACTGGGTGGATAGGATTGAAAAGAAGGTAGGGTACCACCTCCCATGGATATCTCGATATTGATGAAATAATTCCTCTGAAACGGATTACTTTTGGTTGCCCTTTGGGAAAAATTGTCGCTCATGAACTTAGGCCCTCCCTTGGCTGCCTATTGGCTCAAACTGGGGTTCAAAAGAAAAAAGAAAAAGAAAAGAGGAATCCTTACAAATAATCTTGAGTGTTCAATAAATAAACTTATCCATAACTCTTGATCGATTTATCCAATAGCTTGAAACTCATTTGTCAGGACGGGACAGAGTGGACACCTTGTCCCCCTCTTGTTCCGACATACCGCGGAGTAAACAGAGGTCGAGGCCATGGAGGAAGGGAACCACCACCTCTCAATACATAGATTCTGAGAATGTATTGTTCCGATCCGGATTTCTCATCGTTGCTCTCTCCAAAGTACGAAATACACGTCCGTAACAAGAACACTTGAGCGAACTAATCCAATGACTCCACCGTATTATTTCTTTGGGAAATGAAAGTTGGGACACGTAGGATTTACTCTCCATCTCTGTACATGCCTAACGCCCCCAGCTCTTAGCTGGGACTGGAAACTCAATGCCGATTTTCTAACCCCATGCAAACAGCCCCGCCAAACAAAAAGAAATTTTTCTTTTGATTATTTAACGAATCAGCCACAGAGAACCTGTCCATAAATACTGGTCCAAGGACTTGAAACTCGTTAGTCAAGACGGTTAGTTCCCCTTCCACCTTCTCCGACGAATCTATGCAGATGGCCGAGGCGGATCGACATAGAGGCAGGAAACCACCGTCCTTCGATACCTCGATGTAGAAGCCAATACAGCGGATCCCCTTTGGCTGTTCTCTGTTGCCAGCAAGTTCAAGCCTCTCCTCCCTCGGATTAGCTATCTCCCGAGTCACCTCGTGGTTCAAAACAAGACGAAAATGGAGAAGAAGGAAACCTCCCTTTCGTTGCTTTTGGTTTCTCCCAAAAATTAAATTAAATAAAAGCCATAGAAAAAAATCTATCTATTGAGGAATCAATGGTTGAAATTACTCGGTTAGACCGACTTGTCCCGTATTCTCGTTAAGTCTATGGAGGTGGACTCACAGGAAGGCAGGGAGCCACCGCTCCTTGACACCTCGATGTTCGCTATCCAAAAAATTCTGGTTGCTCTCCGTGAAAATAAATAAATAAATAGATAATACCTCCGTCAGTATACGGACTGACATACTGTTGCCAAACGTCCACTCGAATGGCCAAAATTTCATGACATGATGGAAGCAAGGCTGTTTTCCTCAAGCCTTCTCTCGCAAATCTGATCGAATCCGCTATTACTCTCTCAGAAAGATGCAGCTGTTAACACCTCCGGATACGGAATGACTAACTTGTACACTGCAGTGGCCCTGACCTGATGCCATATGATTGAAGTTCCGAGGCTATAACATCATTGATCTCTCCACGCAAATCCTGTCTAACCAATCACATCCGAAGACACTCGATATAGTTAGGTGTAATCCAGAAAGAAGAAAACAATTAGTCAAACAAAAGGAAAATTGTATATCGTATCTTATGTATATCCATACCACATATGCATGCCATACCGGGAATAAAGAGTCAGACCCCATCATAGGAGGGCCTCCACAATGTTTTAAATACACCTAGCCACCGCCGCCACTATCACCTATCACCCACCGCCAACATCAACCGAGCCAGCTTCATTTATTTACTTCTTGAGCTTGCCAATGACGGCTTCCGGTGCATAACGTGGGATCACCTAACAGAACGCAAAGATGAGATGATGGGCTTATGAAAGGGAAAGGAGAGTTAGAAACGAACGAACCTTCTTCTCGTGCAACATGTTGAATTCTTCTGTTGCATCACGACCAGCATAGATGAGGATGGCCTTCTCTCCTCCAGGGTGATCGGGCAGGAACTACAAATCACATCAGTATCAGTATCGAATGAAGATCGAACGGTTAGGAAAACATGACGAAACGAACCTTAGTAATATCCAAAACCTCATCATCAATAATAACCCAAATATCATCCTTCTTGTTATGCTTTGCGACCTCGTCGGTAGTGAAGGCCTTTACACCACCCTCGGCCTTCTCTTCT
>Ga0157379_10005189_pt1 | contig 11190 bp, 9 predicted proteins | sample S25metaG_FD_121802 | JGI IMG/M metagenome (GOLD analysis project Ga0157379, IMG submission 121802) | Switchgrass rhizosphere microbial communities from Kellogg Biological Station, Michigan, USA - S2-5 metaG | ecosystem: Host-associated > Plants > Roots > Rhizosphere > Soil | place: USA: Michigan... | reverse complement strand
AGGGTGACATGGCCTGGGCGATGGTTGAGCCGGTCACCGGGTGCCCAATGTGGATAGCCGCAGGCGATCACTGCATCGCCTACGGCGATTTGGTGAGTCGCGGGGTCCAGCTCAAAATACTCGGTAGCGGGAATCGGAGTATGGTCGAGGATCGCAAGGTCGCGGTGTTCGTCCCGCTTGAGCACCTTCACCTTGAACAGCGTCGAGTGCTTCGAGGGGTGGAGCAGCTCCGCCTCATCCAGGCCCGTGACGCAATGCGCCGCGGTCACGAAACCTACGCCTTTCAGGAAGAAGGCGCTGCCATATTGATCGACATGATCGACCACCCAGACGGCACGGTCCCGCTGCTCTTCCTTTGTCGGCATCAGCTTAATCGGATGCGCGGTGAAGCTCTTGTTGTACCGGGATGCGATCGTGCGGACGACTGGATCGCTCGGCCCTTTCAAATGGCTCACATAGGAAATCTTGCCGCGCAGATGGGTGGCGATGCTTCCCTTGCCGCCCTTCTGCACATATTTAGCCTGCGCATCGTCGAGACCCAGCGTCTCGATCGAGTGCAGCACCGCCCGGACATGGCGGATGAAACGACGGTCGACATTGAGGCCGGAGTTGATCTTCACGCCGGTGATAATGCGCCGCGAGTTGCGGTCGGCGTAATGCGCCTTTTCTGGATTGATGATGAACCCGTTGCTCTGGAAGGCGTCGCGCAATGTCGGGGCGAGCAGATCGGGCGAGAAGCGGCCGACCTCGGGTAGAGCGCCGTCGAACAGCGGCGCGGGCGGCTGGTAGCTGGAGAAACTGATATCGTCCGCATAGCGCGTGTAGATTGCCCGGGCGCCCTTGGCGAGGCGCAGCAACTCGGTATCGAGCCGATAGCAGATCATGTTGGAAAGGACCGGGCTGGTCGGCGCCCCCTGGGGCAGATAACCATTGAAGCAGCACAGGCGCCCGACGATATCCGCGACCCGGATGTCCACGTCGAGTGCTCGCAGCACGCCACGTACGCGGTTCTCGGTAATCGTTTGGAAGAAATCCTGTAGGTCGAGATTGACCACGAAGCGCCGCCGCCCATGCGCCTCGGCATTGGTCTTGACGGACCGGTCCGGTACGAAGCCGTGCACTGGGTTGCGAACGCGGTAGAGCTGATCGAGGAGCTTGGCGAGCTTAGTCTGCAGGATCTTGAGCCGGCGGTCCGGCGCGCTGATCAGCCGGACCTTCCCTGTCCGCTTCGCGATCGAGAAGTGTTGATACATCCGTCGGCGAGACCACCAGATCTTGTTGAGCTCCTTGGCGCTAAGGCCGAGATGCGCGAGCAAGGTAGGCTCGTCAGCAAGTTCGGGTGGAATCGCGATCGGGATGCGTTTCCCGAAAATACGCGCAGCCGATGGCACGAGGTCTCCCTTCCAATCACGCCAGTCGCCAGTGTCGAGCGGCGCGCCCGATGTGTCTAGACATTCGCTCTTAGGCCGCAGTTCCACAACCCGTATGCGAAGGAAGACCTCGTCGGTTGCGGGCCTATCAAATGCCTGCGTGCCAATCCAGCCTTCTGGGCTACATGAAATTGCGGAAGTCGTAGACTGTGTCGACGATGTTCGGATTCTGCTGGATGATTGACGCAAACCTGGCGGAATAGACGAGAGTCACGGGGAGTTTCTTGTACAGCGTGTTATTGTTCCAATCCATTTTGGTTAGGCCGAGAATTCCGGAACAGGTCTCATGCCATCCCCCCGATCCGGTGTACCGCCTGACCAGCACGGGCGAGGGTACGGGCTTGAGGAAGCCTTCCTTATAGACATCCTGATTGGCGCGCTGGAGATTAACGCCCGCGACGCTGCCCTGTGTCCACAACAGTGCCTCGTCACCCGCGAGCGGCATGTACAGGCCGCGTTGAACGGGGTAGCCGGCCGGTCCGTCGCTGGCGCCGCCCTTGAAGCGGATGCCCTTCCACGGGACGTCCTTGACGATCTGGACCAGCTCGACCTCCGTGCCATCGCGAAAGCTGTCAATCGCGCCGAGAATCTCCTCCTCCCGGAACGGTGTGTTCTTGTGGATCGTGACCTTTTTCGGCGAACGGCCCTGATGGCCGGCCTGATAGACGTTGAGGCTTCGCGAAAGCACCGACTGCATTTCGAAATAGCTCAAATACGGATTGTGCCGATCGTCCTCGCTAAATTCCTTTGTATCATAAGCGACGAACTCGAATCCGGTCCCATCAGGGTCGAACACCTGGCTGCAACATGTCGTATAGGTCGTGCCGTCGGATCCAGGCTTCATCGCATAGCTGATGCCGATGAATGCCTCGTTCTTCCTCAGGCCCGTAAGCTTCCAGGGCACGCCTCCCGCTTTCGCGTAGAGCGCGACGCTTAGGCCCCACAATACGTTCGCACGGCATTCCTGGTCGAGCGCGGTGTCGGTAAGGATCTGCACAGGGATATTGGAGGGCGCGCAAAACGCCTTCAGATAGTCGTGGAAGTCGAAACCTTCGTCGGCGAAGCATTCCCCCCAGTCCGGTGGCAGGTAGACCAGCGCCACGTCGAAATCCGCGCGCACCTTACGCAACCGCGCGATGGACTCGAAAAGTCCTTTGGCGAGGCCGGCCTTGTCCTGCGCTTCGGCCATCCGGTCGAGATCGGCCGACAGCGCGAGGAGCGTACGGTCCGTTGGTGGCGTTAGCGGCACACGGAATAGCTGAGCGAAGCCAGGATATACCGGATAATAGGTCGGGGCGAATTTCGGTGTAGCGCTGCCGTCAAGCTCCCGAACTATCCGCTTGAGTTTTGGCAGATCCTGCTCACGGCAAACCACGGCAAGACGCAGTGATCCCAGGATGCCGAGCCGCGCGCTGTACGGGCCCGCGGCGACGAGGCCGCTGAGAGGATGCTTGGAGCGATGGCCGTTGTCGAACAGGAGTTCGGGTTCGGCCATGCTGGTGTAAGTCGACAGCGTGGGGGCAGCCGAGTTCATGCCGTTTGCTTCCACGAGTGCGCGGTCTGGCTGCCGATCGTGAAGGCCGGCGGGTTTGTTCCGTTAAGCGTGACCGAAAGATCGACCGCGCCGGTGCGCGTTCCGAAAATCGCATCGATCCAGGCAGAGACAAGATCGTTGTACCGATTGTTGAACCGTCCGCGCCGTCGGCCGTCGAGAAAATCTCGTGCCAGCTCGCGGCCGCGCGGCGGCCAGACCCACACGTCAGGATCGATCACCAGCCAGGGGCTACCGTTCCGCCAGCTGAGCGAGATTCGGAGGGCCTCGGCCCAGAATAGCGGCTCGGGGATAGGGAACGCCTCGGTTGCCGGTGTCATCAGGCCGGGAATCGGACCAAACAGGACGCCTGCTTTCGACTTGACAGGTGCAAGGGACGACGCGTCCCGGCTATTCCGGTCAGCGATCAAAATGCTTCCCGCTCGCATGCTGCGCGCGATGAGCGGACGTCCGCGCGCGAGGGCTGTGACCAGGCCCTCTTCGAGGAACCCTTTGATGTACAGCTCGTCCGGTCCGTCCGGATTTGCCGGGAGGTCGAACGGAGCGGCGCCCAGGAAATTATCGCCTACGGCCGCTGCGATATCCGCGTCCGATCCCCATGCCAGAACCTCCTTGCCTTTGGTGAAAATCACCCGTCGCCCGACCTCACGCTCAAGTGCTTTTAGGTCCTTCCATTCCATGGCCTTCTTCGTGCGGATGGCAACTGCCTGCTTGGGAAGCGAGCGAACGGGGAGCGCGTTTAGCCTCAGTAGGGGGCGCGCACCCCTGGTGGGCGGCATCGGAATGGAGACACCCGCGACAGTTGACCGGCGGACCTTCGCATCGAGATCCGCTGGCCGGTTTTCCAAGTTGCGCCAGAGCCGCAGCATCAATGTGTCGTAGGTATCGATGTCGATAACGGCAGCGGTGATGCCCTTCGCTCTAGCGCGATCGATCAGGTCAGTGACGGCGGGCAACATGCGAGCTCCCTTTATTTCCGTCCAGAAAAGGCCCGCCGGGAACGCGTTCGGCTGCTCGATCGCCTTGGCCAGCATCGCCATGAGGCTTTCGTCACGGCCGCTATAGCCAGCAACAACGAAGCCGAACCGCGCGGCGCATGCCATCAGCGCCGTCGTGAGCTGCCGATCCTGCTCCACGAGATCGGCGGTCAAATTCTTGATGCTGTCATACCGGAAATCGCCATGCAATTTGACGTAGAGCGGGAACTCTTCCTCATTCAACGCCTGGACCGCGGCAGTCGAACCGTCGAGATGGAAAGCGTGCAGCGCCCGTCCGGATACCTCGGCATAGGCCCGTTCTACGACGGGATCGAAGTTGGTGGTGAAAACCGCGCGCGCCATGCCGCCTGCGAGCATGGCGGCGAGAATACGATTGCCCACGGTCAGCCTGACCCTATCCTCCGCGAGGATGCGCGAGAGGTAGTTGCGCTGGCGCGCCTTGTCCGCGCCGAATATCTTATCGAAATAGCCGGAATATTCCCCTGCTGACCACTGCTCGGGGAATCCGCGGGCGTCCATAAAACTCTGGATTCGCGTTTGCACGGCGTCGCTGTGCATGTCCTGAAGGCTTATATCTTCGCCTTCCTCGGCGCAATAATACTGGCGCTTGAGGTCGGAGATGATGTCGTTCGCGGTAGGCAGTCCGGACATGCGCGATGCGCCTGCGCCAATAAACCAGGAAAAAGCCGAAGGACGGTGCGCGAACAGGCTGACGAATTCTGCCAAGGTCATAGAGAAAATCGTAGAGCGTGGAACTGATTTATGCCAGCGGGTCTGCGGTCCAGTCCACAAGCCATTGTTGACTGAGCTTCAACCCGTCGTTCCCAATGCGGCTATGTTAGACAGGAGGTAGCGAAATGGCGATTTCTCCCGGCCGCGAAATTGCGGCCAAGGAGGCGATTATTGACGGCGCCCGCTATCGGTCCCGGACGGAGGCGCGTTGGGCGATATTCTTCCTGAACCTCGGCATACAGTTCCACTACGAGCCTGAGAGGATCGAGCTTTCTAGCGGGGAGAGCTATCTTCCCGATTTCGTGCTCCCGGAGTTTGGCGCTTTCTTCGAGGTTAAGGGCGACAACGACGCGCTGGTCACGGCAGAATGCACGCGAGCACGGACGCTTTCCGCTGACCGCCCAGGACAGCGCGTCTGGCTTGCTGTCGGCGCGCCGAGCTTCGATCCGCCGAATATCCTCACTTTAGAGCAGTGGAACCCCGTTATCCCAATTGAAGAGATTCTTGCTGACCCCGAAAACCGCTATCATTTCTTGCAGGATCGCCGTGACGACGGCGTCTACTGGCTGCAAGCGAATGCCGTGGGTGGTGGATTTCGAAGAACCTTCCTGGTCGGTGGGCCGGGAAACGTCACCGACCATGCACGGGAGCCGATGATGCTACCGCATATTGAGGCGGCCTATTACGCTGCTCTCAAGGCACGATGGGGATGATGCGGCCATGCTGATTGCAAGAAGGTCGTCATGAGATCAGCTGACGGCTCAAACAGCGGCATGGATCTCGAGCGCCTATGACGCCTTTCACGATCACGTTTGGGCGATTATCCAAACAACATGGCTTTTGGCGTTTTCATCCACCGCTCTGATTCGATCTACGATGATACGCCAGCCGAGCGGTATCAGTTTCCGAAGCAATATCTGGATCGAGCCCGCGCCTGCGTGGGCGATTGGATCGTTTATTATGAACCGAGGAAAGTCGTCGGGTCGAAGGGCTATTATGCGGTGGCGAAGGTCGAACGTGTCGTTCCCGATTCATCGGCGGCCGGCATGTACCTCGCGCTGATCAAGCCGGGCAGCTATCTAGATTTCGTGACGCCGGTGCCGTTCGCGGACGAGAGCGGTCCCATAGAGCGAGGCGTGCTCAACGAAACTGGTCGCATATCCGGGCGAGCTCAGGCGGCCGTGCGCGGGCTGTCTCCGAGCGATTTCAGTCGGATCGTCGATGCAGGCCTTGCAGACGAAAACCCGGTATTGCCGCGCACCGGTCGCGCCGATCCCGAACCAGTCATCAGCGAAGAACGTGCACCTTATATCTTCGATGATGCACGCCAGCGAGTGTCAGCGATTGTATCGCGGCTGGTCCGGGATCGTGTTTTCAGGCGGATCGTCTTGCGCGCTTATGACGAACGCTGCGCGGTGACCGGGTTGAAGCTCATCAACGGTGGAGGAAGGGCTGAGGTTGAAGCTGCGCATATCCGCCCCGTGCAAGCCAACGGGCCTGACATTGTCAGCAACGGTCTCGCGCTCTCGGGTACCGCTCACTGGATGTTCGACCGCGGGCTGATCGGTCTCGATGACAATTTGCGGATCATTGTTTCCCGGCAGGCCAATGATCAGGACGGCATCCGCTCCGTCATCAATAGCAGTGGCCGCATTCTAACGCCTTCGCGAGAAGCGGATCGCCCACATCTTCAGTTCGTGAGGTGGCATCGCGAGCATTGCTTCAAGCACTGAAGCTCAATGGATGTCCAAACCGGTAATGCGTAAACCGGCTCTCGGATACACGGCTGAATACACGAGCTGGTACTCGTCATTGAGACGGCGGCAGCTCGCCGTTTATGTTACCCAGACCCTCTGCTCGCGCAGCAGGCAAACTCGGCCAGGCATCCCCTCATCCTACGCTACGAATAGCTCTGGCTGCAGGAATCGAAACGGAACCTCGACATCCGCGTTAGTTCGGCCAACGTTCTAACATAAGTGAGGGGTCGATGCGTTGAAGCTGGGCACTCGGTTGCGTTCGGTCGCTCTCTTCGAGCAGCTCGGCCCGGGCCTCGTCACTGGCGCAGCCGATGATGATCCGAGCGGCATCGCCACCTACTCGCAGGCAGGCGCGCAGTTCGGCTTTCACCTTTTGTGGACGATGGTACTGACCTATCCGCTCATGGCGGCGATCCAGCTCGTCAGCGCCCACATCGGGCGGGTGACTGGGTATGGTCTTGCGAAGAATATGGGCGAACTCCTGCCGCGAGGGCTCGTGACCAGCCTCGTCGTGCTGCTCTTCATTGCTAATACGATCAACATCGGCGCCGATCTTGCCGCCATGGGCGATGGGGCGGAACTCGTCTTAGGTCGAGGCGCACACCTTTTTACCCTGCTTTTCGCTGTCGCCTCACTGCTTCTACAACTGTTCGTGCCGTACCGTCGCTACGCCAACTTCCTCAAATGGATCACGCTAACTCTGCTGGCGTATGTCGCTCTCTTGTTCATGGTCGACCTGAAATGGTCGGCAGTGCTCTCCGGCCTCGTCATCCCTCGGATCGACGGCAGGCAGGCTATCATAACCCTCGTCGCCATCTTCGGGACGACGATCAGCCCCTATCTGTTCTTCTGGCAGAGCGCTCAGGAGGTCGAGGAGGTTATCCAGGATCCGAATGCCGAGCCGCTCGTCGAAGCCCCGTGGCAGGCCAGGCGAGAATTCCGGCGGATGCGCATCGACACGTTCGCAGGCATGGCAGTCTCAAACATTGTCGCCCTCTGCATCATGATCGGAACCGCCGCCACCCTGAATGCCGCCGGACATAGCGGTATTGGGACGGCAGCAGATGCGGCGAAGGCGCTGGAACCGGTGGCGGGGCGCTTTGCCTTTCTGCTCTTCGCGCTCGGGATCATCGGAACTGGCTTGCTTGCGGTGCCTGTTCTTGCTGGATCCGCCGCTTACGCGATTGGCGAAAGCCGCGGCTGGAAATGCGGCCTCGAACACAAGCCTTGGGAGGCGGTGGGCTTCTACACGATCATTGGCTTGGCGACCCTGTTGGGCGTCGGTATCGACTGGTCACCCCTCAACCCGATTAAGGCGCTTTTCTACAGCGCCGTGATCAACGGCTTCGTTGCGGTTCCCATCATGGCAGCCATGATGCTGGTGGTGGCACGCGGCCGTGCGATGGGCAAGTTCGTCGCCAGAACCCGTCTCCTCGTCCTCGGCTGGCTCGCCACAGCGATCATGGGGGCAGCCGCACTGGCGATGGTGATCATGCAATGAACCAGCAAGTCGCAGCGCATGAGTTGCTGCGTCGCAACGAGCTTTGCAGGACCGAGGCCAAGGGCGGTTGACGATCGAGAGCGGTACCGCCACCTACCTGCTTGTCGGAGACGCTAGGCCGCGATCGTAGCAGCGACTTCACGCTGAAATTGCACAAGATGGATCGACGTCCGCTCTTCCGATCATCATAGGCATCGCGTGCTGATATCCGAAGGCACGCCGACGATAACCAAGGAGAATTCACTAAGCATGCCCGAATTTCAGAATCCAGGATTTCAAGAGCGTCAGCAGGCGGCAGCCCGCGCCCGGAGCGCCGCACTCGCGAAATACAAGGCCCGACCTCCGGTCGAGGCGTCTGTGTTGGCGGAACGGGCCGCCCGCCATGCTGCTCGCGAGAAGGCAGAGGTTGAGAAGAGAGCGGCGGCCGTTCGCGCTAAGGAAGCAGCAGCTCGTGCGAAAGAAGAGACCGCCGAAGCGAAGCGCGAGCAGGCCCGACAGGCTGCCGCTGTCGCCGAAGCTGCGGTGAAGGCCGAACGGGAGGCGGAGGTCCAGGCAAGGGTGGAGGCCAAGGCGAAGAAGCGGGAGGAACGGCTGCTCTGGACCGAGGACGACCGGAAGGCTGCTCGCGACGCGCGCTACGCGGCAAGGAAGGCGCGTCAGACCAGGCGGTGATATCTGGTCCCCATCTAACGCATCGAGCGCTGCCACTGGTCCGTAGCTGTAGAACTGCGTTGAGTAATGCCACACTTTTCGCCCTGGGAAGTGGTCGCCTACCAGGGAACGATATTGAGGCTTAGTTATGACTGCGATCGCGCGTTGCCGCTTCCAGCGCTCGGTATCGAGCCTCTGGACGGCTCATATGCGTGAGAGGAGCGTAATATGGAACACCCGACCATTCGCGAGCCGGGTGTTCCGCAATCTCCAGATTGATGCTTAGAGTATGCGTTCTCCACGAGCATATCTTTGGCGTTCCGCTTCAACCTGCTCGCGATCGTACGCTGGCGCAGTTTCATCGAAGCGTGACCATCCTGTCTCACGATATGCATTCCCGCGTTCAACCGGATTGACGGCGCCGGACCGGTTCAGCACGGCTTCGGCTTCCGGAACTAGATTGTCGGGCACCTTGGCGCTCACCAAGGTGCCACCACGGCGAACGCCTTCAGAGTACACGTGTGCATCATGTTCGCTCACGCCTTCCTTCTGAAGAGCGCCAACCAATCCGCCTGCGGCGCCGCCAATGGCCGCCCCGACGCCAGCGCCGACTGCAGTCGAAGCCAGCCATCCCGCGGCCACAACCGGGCCTAAGCCGGGGATGGCAAGAACGCCGAGCCCAGCGAGAAGTCCCCCAAGGCCACCAATCGCAGCTCCAGTGCCGGCGCCCTTACCGGCATCCTCGGCCGCTTCGCTGCCAGCAAGATGTTCACCATGGGCATTGTTAGCGACGATGCTTATGTCCGAATGCGAAACACCAATTCGCTCAAGTTCAGATACTGCCGCTTTAGCATCTTCATAACGATCATAAAGGTGCGTGATAGTCTTTGACATGGATCATCTCCTAAATTGGACCTGGTTATTTGCTCGAGACATTACCCTTGTAATCGAGGGCGACGTTGACACTCTTGCCGCCCTTTGTGGCGCTTCCCTTCCAAAGCCCGGCATCGTCGTTCTTCAGATCGGAAATGTTGGTATATCCGGCTTTTGCGATCCGCTTTTTTGCCTGCGCCTCCGTAAATGAGTTCGCTCCGCTTGCCGGACGTTGAGTTTCCTTCACCGAAGAGTGCTTTACGGCAGGGTTGGTTGGGGCATTGTGATCGGCTTGTGGCTCAGCGCTTTGAGCCATCGCTGTTCCTGCGATGAACAAGCTTGCGGCAATTCCGATTGGTACAAATTTCGACATTTTATCTCTCCTGATTTGTGGGGCTGAAGGCTGTCAGTTGCGGCGCCAGAGCAAGGCCAGCGCGAACCCAAGGGCACCTACGATTGCTGCGGTGACAAAAGGCTGCTCGCGCGCATAACGGATGGCCTGTTCTGCCGACGGACCCGCTCCATCAACGAGTGCGTCACGTGCCGATCCGTATGCTTTTTGGAGCTTTCCGCCTACCTGGTCAGCCAGCCCTTTGCTTTGAAGTCGTCCTGATCCTGTGAGATCGCCAGCTGTCTCAGTAAGCTTGCCGCCCAAGTCGCGACCTTCGCCGTATAGATGGTCCTCGTTCATACTTGTCCTCGTCGTGAATTTCGATGGTACAACGAGCGGAGCGGCAAAAGGCTCACATGTTAGTGAAGCTGACGCCGGTGCAATGCGCAGGGTGGCGCGGCGCTGAAGGCCACCTTGCACCAGAGCCGCTAGTTCATGGTCCATGCGCTATAACGATACTAAGTGTCGAGTTTTAGCGATCGCGCGAGGCCGCCGAGCAGCCGACTGTAAGGGCTAAGCTGCCCACGGAACAGCTTCGTACTTACTGCATCGTCCACTCACCTTCACGTTTGCTGGAGGACACTCAGTAATTGCAGGGCGTCGGCGGTCGCCGCACCGCTCGCGGTGTTGTCGAATATAAGCCAGCAATCTTGCGACGGAGCGGCAAGAGCCGCCTCAGCGAGGTCGCACAGGCGCTCCTCCCCATATGGCGAGCGGTACATGTTGGGGCTGCCATGGAGTCTGAAATAGGCCAACCCCGCAAAGCCGCCTGGACGGGCAGCATCTGGCACCACCGCTGGATCGGCCGCAGCGCGAGCGATCTGCCGCGCCATGAAAAACTCATTAGCCTCGGGAGTGAACCACGAACCATGCCGCGGTTCGCAGACGATCTGGCCGGAATGCTGATCGCGAAGGCCCGCGAAGAAATTGTCTGCGGTGCGAGCATTGAATTCGAGGCGCGGCGGCAACTGCACAAGCATGGGGCCGCGCTTGGCGCCCAATTCAGATATTTCGGCCAAGAATATTGACAGTTGCTCCGCGCAATCCAAGAGCCGCCGCTCGTGCGTGATGGTCTTCGGAACCTTGACCGCGAACCGGAAGTCGTCAGGCACGTTGGCGGCCCACCGCGCATAGGTGGACGGGCGGTGGCTGCGATGGAAGCTGCTGTTGATCTCCACGACGGACAATCGTGCCGCATATCGCGCCAAGTTGCTGCCTTCGTCTGGAAAATCTTCCCGGACGGATGCTGGAATAGCCCAACCTGCTGTACCGACCCTGATCATCGGTTCAGAAACATCTGCGCCT
>Ga0157379_10005185_pt1 | contig 11192 bp, 16 predicted proteins | sample S25metaG_FD_121802 | JGI IMG/M metagenome (GOLD analysis project Ga0157379, IMG submission 121802) | Switchgrass rhizosphere microbial communities from Kellogg Biological Station, Michigan, USA - S2-5 metaG | ecosystem: Host-associated > Plants > Roots > Rhizosphere > Soil | place: USA... | reverse complement strand
GTGTTCGGTCACGGCCAAGGCGATCGGTCCAAGTCGAGGGCCACGTCAGCTCACCCGAGGTGAATCCCGACGCATAAACCTGAACGACGACGTCGTTTATCGCTGCCTGCGGCTCGGGCCGCTCCACGAGTTCCATCCCGGCCGTTCCAGCACCTTGGTCCGTCACAACGATCGCCTTCATGATCATTTTCTCCTCGGTCATTTAACTGTTTGGTGGAAATGTTGCAGCGATTGAAAGCCCGTTCAACATCTCAGTCATCCATCGTGGCGAGCGCGGCCGGGCTGCGCGCTGGCCGATATTCTCGCTTCCGCTCTTCGCCGACATTTCTTCTCCTGTCCTGGACGTAGCGCGGGAGCGGTCAACAGCCAGGCAGACAGCTGCACCACGTACACACGATATGAGCGGAGGGTGTGTCGTCGCGCTGATCATCATTAGCTCCATAATTTTGTGTGTAGACGGACAACGATATCAATGCTGTTGGGGGACCTGACGAAGCAGTCCGGTGCGACTCCAGGCGCAGTCTCCCCATTGGCAACATCCGAGACCATGAGCTGAATCAAGTCCCACTACATTTCCGCCACTGCCAGTCATGAGACTCGATCGCGTTCGAAAACAACCCTATCGGCAAGGTCGCCATTGGGACGGGCGCGTCTTCCAGGACCAACCGCACTCGCCAAGCGTTTCGGAGCATCAGGAGCGGCGGGAGCCGTGAACTATTCCTCCAATAAGAGGGAGCTGAGCGGACGGTTACGGAGATACTTCGCAAAGGCGGCCCCTGCAATTGCGATTCACGCAGATGTCTCAATGGCGGCTGACGCGCGGCTATTCCAACAGCCCAAGAAAGCGTTTGGTCGGCCAGCGTGCTGCTGGACAGGGCTGTCGTTATGGCTTCGGTCCGATCGATACGATATCGAGGATGCGTTTTACGGGAAAAGCCTCAATCGCCCCGAGCCGATCCCATTGTTGACGAAGCCCTGAAGTATTTTCCTGAAACTACGCCCCCTCGGGGCCGCCGAGCGCATCTGTCCAGCGACATCGAGCGCGCAGAAGCCAAGGCACCGTTCAGGGTCCGCCGATCAATTGATTCAACGCATGGTACTTCGGGGAAGTGAGAATTATCGTGTCAGGGCCGCCTCAGCTTAGAAGCCATCACTCATCGAATCTGGAGTGGGGACGACACCACGCGCTATGAAAACTGGAGTGTTCAATGGACGCAGAAAAACTAGCAAATGATTCAGCAAAGTCAACGGAGCCTGAACGAGCGACCGATATGGACAGCGGAGAACCGGAGACTCTACGCGACGTAGGACCGAAGTTAGAGCCGGAGCACAGTGAGTTCGACGACCCAGGATTTCGATCCGCTTGGGTGATGCCGATAGGCCTAGGCATTTTTCTCGCAGCTGTTACCCTGGTCATGATCATGACATAGAGAATCGAGTCATGGTGCACTCTGCGCGGTGTATGGGTGGCGGTGTTGGACTGTACACGAAGGACGTACCACGCGCTTTGGCGGCCACGGCTGCGCCACGCGAACGGGTGGCTCACTTGCGCAGGCGGCAACTACCCCAAGAGTGTTCCTGCGTTTGATGCGCCGCCCCGCGGCGATGCACCGCCGAGGCTCCCAGTGTCTGGTGTCTGTCGGCCCGAATGTTCTCAACGTGGCCCTGCGGAATCACCGCATTGCTATGGGTGGCGAGATGAGGCACATCGACGACGGGTTCATTGACCATCTGAAGGGGTCGCTTTGTTTCGACGCTTCGTCACTCTGGCGCTGGAAATTAACCGATTCAGTTGGCCCCTAGCAACCGGAACAGGTAGTCACTGTACGACTCGTCGGTGCTGATCGCCGGTGGCATTTCGAGCTTCTCCAGCTTTTTGTAGCGCCTGCGTTGCCTGTTCGTAAGCTTCAAACGATGATTCCCCAGTCGATCAAACTCAGCGAATTGCTTCACCGTCATTGCCCTGTGCTTCTCCATCGGCGCCTTCTATCGTTTGATACGGCCGAAGCGTCTCAAAAATTGGGGAGTTCAGCAATTGCTGAGGATGACTGACTGGCAGCCCGCTGACAGCACTGCCTCCGAACGTAGCCGCGCCAGCAATCCGAACAGCGGATTTGACTGGTACACGTGCCGCTGTGCGAAGTCGAGAAACACTTCTTTAGCAAAGACGTCAGCATCACGCAGGACCGGCCAAACCCACGGCCACACAGCCTCGGGCCGTTGCTGCAAGCGCGGGATGCGCCCAAAGTGATTTGAGGTGCCGCAGATAGAGGAACTGAACAGTTGGCCGAAGCTCACCGGCGGCAGGGGTGTGCACGTCATGGTGCCGGTGGGCGACCGCGAATTGACTCATGATGAGTCGCACCGGTTCAATAGGGCGCTGGCAGAAGGACTATCGATTGACGAGGCCGCCCTTCGCACCGAACAGTCCGCGTCGGCCACGAAAGTCGGCATCCATAGAGGTTTGAAACGTCTTCGCCTGTTGTGGAGTCGAGGTGACTCCGATGCAAACGACCGATCTCATCGAACGCCTGGCTACGGATCTGCGGCCGACACGGTTCGTACCCAACAATAAACTGCAACCCGTTGTGGGCGCGCAGCCTATTGCGGGCTGAGCCGTCACCGGCGGCGGCGCGGACTACCTTCACGCCCTCTTTCGCCACCGCTGACCGGTGGCATGTGCCTTGCAGTAAGGCACGCATGAACACGAACTCACCACAGCGTAGGGCTACCGAATTCAACATTGGCTCGCGCTCTTGCGGAACGTTCATCGTACAGCTGGTGGCGGTAGTTGCGCTGTTCGCATTTGACTCGCCAGCCTCGCGCGCGCAAATCATCGTGAATAGTGCCTCCACGACGGTCACGGTCGAGGGTTACGGAAACTTGACGACAGGTGCGAGCCTGCGATCCGACTCGACTCAGGGCGCCGCGCCAGATGCGGTGATATTTGACGGTGCGGCGCGGGTGTTGGCCCGGCTGACCCCTCCCAAAGGTCCCAATATCGGATTGCGTGCTGTGACGGAGGCATCCAACAACTACCTGCGCGTGAGCGAGGCGAGCCTTTTGCTATTTGGAGCGGGCGGCCGGCTCGAAATCGGCAAGCGGATGGGGCTACCGGATGTGCTCACCGGATATGCGCCAAACAGCTTTACATTCACGACGGCTGAATTCGGTCCCCCGACCGGGCGCACTCTCGATCCGGGCGGCGGACTGCAAACTCAATTTCTGCGAGCTAGGCTGCGGTCTCGGATCGAGCCGCTGGCGGCACGGGGTGTCACAGCATCCTTGTTCAATGATGAGTCGGCCAAGATCCTCTATGTCCTGCCAAAACATAAAGGATGGCTCGGGGGTGCTTCTTTTGCTCCCGACGCTGAGGACGTCCGGTTCGACCGCTTGATGCAGATTGGGCTCGTGCACGAGACGTACTGGCACCAAAACGTTTGGCGATGGGGTGGCTCATATGCGCATGCGCGTGCAAAGCCCGTTAATGGCAGCGCGGGCTTCCGAGACCTCGACTCCATAAGCCTGGGCACCAGTGTGTCGCTGAATGACGCCCTCGACATCGGCATTGCCGCCAGCCATGACGGTCATGGCGGAAGCCCGCTCCTCGTTCCGAATCAAAATACGGCATCGGCATGGGGCGCAACTGCCAGTATCAATTACAACAGGGGCCCATGGACTGTTGGTAGTTACTATCAACTGTCGCGCGGGTCTACTGACGCGGGCGCAGCGATTGGCGAGCGGTTGTCCGCATTTGAGGTCGGGGCCTCCTACAGGTTCACGACCCGGCTCCGACTATACGGAGCATGGTTTTTGTACGACCTGGCAAGTGACCGGCGCAGCGAAGGCCCGCTCATCAGCCGAGGCGGCGCCGTCACTTTGGGATTGCGGGCCACTCTCTGAGTAATACGCGATCGATTTCACTGTCACGCAACCTCAACACACTGGAGACTCACAGCATGAATACCTCAACGGACGATGCGCGCGCAGCCCTGATCACTGCCGCCGTGCTCTCGTTGTTATCCACCTCGGCTTCGGCTCAGATCCATCCAGAAAAACCAACCTATAAATATGAGAAATGCTATGGCGTCGCTCGCGCGGGCATGAATGACTGCTTCTTTGCAGGCAACTCCTGTGCAGGAACGCTGGCCAAAGACAACGATCCGAAGGCATGGATCTACGTACCACAGGGTACCTGCAAGAAGATTACTGGCGGCACGCTCGAACCGCCGAAGTAGAGACATCCCATCTTTGATCACACTCAACAATCGGAAAACCAACGGCATGATCCAGTCGATACGTTTGGCGATAAACGAGCCGGACCACTAGGACAACACGACCGCCTGCATCTATTGGGGACGGCGGGATGAAACTACGCGCGAGCACGCATTTGCAGACTATCCCGCGAAATGACGGCATAACCTCTAAAGGGTTCGATCATCCAGACCTGGTTTATCCAGCAGTGATCGCCTTGCTTTTCCCGATGGCGAGCGCAGCGATGCCCTTGCGGAACGGTTGCGGAGGTCGTCTCGATGTCAGAAGTTGGTGTCTGGAGGAATACGCAAGACAGGTGCGTCGCGCGTCAGCGGTCCCTGGCAGTGGGCTTGGACTCAAACGCCGCATGCAGACCGATGGCCAGCAAAACCGGCGCGGCGATCAGAAAGACCAGAGGCGTAATAATGAATGTTCGTATCAATACCCAGGCCATGATGAATCTTCCGGGTCGCGGATGGCCTCGCCCGTCGAGGCCGTTAGGGACCACATGTTTCAGAAAGCAACGGCCATGCCAACCCCTCGATGGCCATCGAGTGTCGATAACTTGTTAATTTCCCGTTTTCTTCGCAGAACGATCGCGCCCGGCGCCGCAACCGGCTGTGGCCCCGCCCGTCAGTGGCTGCGAACGCTGCAGGCGATTACGGCGAGCCCCCAACGTGCAATCGGCCGCTGGGAAATTAAACCGGGAGGGGCTGGTTGCCCGGGCTGAGCCCAAAGGATCGAGTAAAAAAAATTCAGCCCCAGGCGTCGACGAGCACGCCGCGGCGATCGCCTCCCGCGGGAAGATCCGGCGTGGCGCCATTCTGTGTGTTGGCGGCCAACATGTTGCCGTGCGACTGTTGCGCGCGGCCAATCTTCTGTTTGTCGGCGCTGATTTCGCCGGAGAGCTTCTGCATTTCAGCCTGACCCTTAGGGGTCTTGGCGGAGACGCAACTAGTCCAATCGATCACCTGCACACGAGCCTGCTGGATCCGGCCCTCCAGGGCTGAAACGTTGTTGCCGCCCGCGGTCGCCGGTAGCCTGATGGGGAGCCGTATGGGGAGGGTCCGCTGCAAGTTACTATATTGGATTCCGGCTGACCTCGATCAGCGTAGCTCCAACGGCCGCCTTGGAGCGCGACGCCGTCGTCACTTTCAGCCAGCCGGCCTGCAACCTCTGCTCCAGCCGAGGATCGTTTGCAATGAAAGCGAGACTGGCCCGGTCTTCTGAACCTGACCAAGATCCGCAGAGCCTCATCATCGGAGCGGCCCGTTCTGACGGCAGTGCTGGCGCTCAAACGACAGTTCGCCCTGCACTCATCGGGGCGGGTGCGTGACCAACTTGCCTTCACTGTTCGCAGCCGTGAGGCGCACGCCAGCCTGAATAGGTGCGCAATAACGCGCCTGTAATTCCGGTCCACTCATGCAGCCGCCGAATCCGGCGGCGCCAACGCATGGTGTGTGTGAAGCATTTTCAATTGGCCGGTATCACCGCCCTGGTGCTGCTTTGCGCGGCTTGCGGCTCCAGCTCCGAGCCTTCGCCGGCCGGGGCTCCGCCGGCAGCATCCATGGTTTTCTCGATGACTAATGCGGAAAGCGGCAATTACGTGTATGCATACGTCCGCTCTTCGGACGGTACCTTGGCTAACGCAACAGCTCTGCCGACCGGCGGGATAGGGACAGGTCACGGATTGGAAAACCAGGGCGCCTTGGCATTGAGCCAGGACAATCGATACCTGTACGTTGTCAATCCGGGGAGCAATGACCTGTCGGTGTTCCGGATGAATGGGACCGATTTGCAACTCGCCGACCGCGTGCCGTCCGGTGGCAATCTACCGGTCAGCGTCGTCGAGTGGAACGGGACCGTATACGTCCTGAATCGACACAGCGGTCCGGACCCAGGCACGGGCCCGTCGATTTCAGGATTCCGTGTTTCCGACGCCGGTACTCTCACTGCGATTGTTGGCTCCACCATCACATTGAGCTCGGCCAACACCAACTCGGCGCAGATCGGCATCAGCCCAGATGGGCGCTGGATCGTAGTCACGGAGCGGGGAATCGATGAGCTCGATGTTGTGCCCCTCGCCGAGGACCACACCCCAGGCACGCCGCACACGGTAGCATCTGCAGGGCATGGCCCGTTCGGATTTGCTTTCAGCGACGCGCTGCGCCTTTACATTGCCGAGTCCGCCGCCGGATCGACCTCCGCGTACAATATCGATTTTCGCGGCAGTCTATCTGTGCTGTCCGCGGCATTGCCGACGGGGCAAGGAGCGACCTGTTGGTTGGCTATCTCCCCCGACAACCAGTGGGCATACGTAACCAATACATCGAGCAAGTCAATCAGCAGTTACCGAATCGCCGCAGACGGCGGCTTGACTTTGGCAGCCTCGATTGCGACCACGACGTCAGCGCCGCCGATCGATGTTGCCGTCGACACGGCCGGTGGATATCTCAGCGTACTGACCACAGACGGAGCGATCGAGACATTCCGGGTCGACAGGGTTTCGGGTTCGCTGAGCTCCATTCAGACGCTTACCGGGCTACCCAGAGGTAGCAATGGGCTGGCAGGCAACTGAGGCCATGCGAACTTTTATTTCGGGAAATGGCTCACTGCGCAACGTAGCCCCCGTCGACCGTCAACACACTCCCCGTCATGAATTTCGCATCGTCGCCAGCCAGAAACAGAATTGCCGCTGCAATCTCTTCCGGCTTCGCCAGCCGGCCCATGGGATGGGAATTGGCAAATCCCGACTGAGCTTCCTTGCTTCCGCCGGTGAAACGCTCGAGCATGGGTGTCGTTACGCCACCAGGAGCGACCGCGTTCACACGCACGCCCATGCGTGCAGTTTCCAGGGCAGCAGACCGCGTGAGACCATTGATGGCATGCTTGCTGGCGACGTAGACCGACGCTCCAGCCATGCCCACATCACCGACCATTGAAGACAAATTCACGATCGCCCCGCCCTGTTTTGCGATGACGGGAATCTCGTGTTTCATGGCGAGCAGCGTGCCCTTCACGTTGACATCGAAAGTGCGAGTGAAGTTTTCTGCTGTCTGCTGTACGACCGGACCCAGCGTACCTTCGGTTCCGGCGTTGTTGACGGCGACGTCCAACCGGCCGAACTCACGCACAACCGCTTCGACCCAACTGCGAATGTACTCTTCGTTCGCGATATCTCCGGCAGCGAATGCCGCTCGCGCGCCGCGTGAGCGCAGAGTCGTAACTAGGTCTTCTCCCGCCGCCTCATTGCGGCCCGTCAGGAAGACCGCTGCGCCAGCCGCGGCGAATGCTTCAGCCGTCGCACGGCCGATTCCAGCCGTTGCCCCGATAACCAGAGCCACTTTGTCTTTGAATGTAGCCATGCGCATTTCCTCGTCTTCTGCCGGCTTGGCAGGGTCTCCAAACTAAAGCGCATGCCGATCCGAGGAAATTCCCGATATGCGCAAACCCACTTTGCAGAAACGCACAGCCGCACTCGAATGGGATGATCTTCGCTGTGTACTCGCGATCGCACGAGCGGGCTCGCTGAGTGGCGCCGCGCGGGTACTGGCAGTGGAGCATTCGACAGTCTTCCGCCGATTGAATGCGATCGAAAAAAGGCTGGGCGTGAAGCTGTTCGAGCGTACACGCAACGGGTATGTGCCGACAGGGAGTGGAGAGATCACCGCAACAGCCGCGAGCGCGATGGAGTCGCAGGCGCTCGATATCGAACGACGCATCGTCGGCGCTGATGAACGCCTGTCCGGACTCGTGCAGCTCGCGACGAGTGAGCTGTTTGCGGGATATCTGCTTCCGCCAGCGCTGAAGACTTTTACCGCCGGGCATCCAGACATTGAGATCGAAGTCGATGCCGCGAGCCGCATCGTGGATCTCAACCGGCGTGAAGCAGACGTCGCACTACGCGCCTCGACATCGCCACCGGAGCATTTTGTTGGCCGACAAGTCGGTGAGCTGCGCTATGCCGTGTACGGAGTGCCCGAGGTCGTCCCGCCCGCGCCTTACAAACTCTCGGAGCTCCCGTGGCTGGGCTTCCATGAAAGTCTCTCGTACCTGGCAATCGCGAGATGGCAACGGGCACAGAGCGCGCGCCCACCCCGCGTACGATTCGGGTCGCTCGCGTCGATGATGCAGGCGGCCGTTGAGGGGCTGGGGGTGGCGATATTGCCGCTGTTTGCGGCTGAACGTCAGACTGCCTTGGTGCGATTGGGGGCAGTGCTGGATCAGCCTCGTATGAAGCTTTGGGTGCTCAGCCACAAGGAGGTGCGGAACAACGCCCGCGTGAAAGCGCTCTCCCGGCATCTCGCACGAGAAATCCCTCGCGTGCTCTCGGCTCGCCAGAAAGTCGCATCATGAGACTTTCAACAGAGCGCGATGATAACCAGAAACACGCAGGTTGGACGCTCATCCGAGCGGGAACGTAAATCGCTGCCATATCTTCTCCCCTCCTCCGGTCACATAACGCAGCCCTGCATCGTGGCGTAGCTCGCGATGAGCGGCCTCGATTCAAATCATGGAGAACCCATCATGCGTAAGACCCTGTCGAGCTCGTTTTTGACATTACTCGCTGCGTTCGCTGTCCAACTCGGACTCTGTGCTGTCAGTCCAGCTCTGGCGGGGATTCCGGGCACAATCTCTCAGATTAACCTCGATGCTCACGGAGTCGCACTCGGCGGTTACGATCCTGTCGCCTATTTCGACAACGGTAAGCCCACCCGCGGCGACGAGAAAATCTCTGCATCCTATGGCGGCGCACGTTACCTGTTCGCTACCGCCGCACATCGAAGCGCATTTCTGAAGGATCCTCGTGCCTACTTGCCGGAGTTCGGCGGCTTCTGCGTGGTAGGCACCGCCTACGGCCAGAAAGTAGATGTCGACCCGGAAACGGGCAAGGTCGTGAACGGCCATCTTTATCTCAATAATAGCGCGCGTGCACTCGAGATTTTCGACAAGGATCCCACAGGTATCATCAGCAGGGCAGAGACTAACTGGCCGACTGTGAAGGAAAAGGCTCTCTGACTCGTTGTCGTCAGCTCCGGCAGTGCAAGATTCTCAATCACTGCCGGAGCGCTACGCCGATGCGCTCTCAGGTGTTACCGCGAGCGAAGGCCCTCGTGAACTCGCTTGCGAGAACGCTCGAGGAGCCGTGCGCGTAGTTTTCCGAGGTCACCCCGGAAACGTACGAAGCGCACGTGCTTGCACTGGTGCAAGGGTAAGGCCCGCGAAGACCCGTGGGTTGGCTGGCCAGATGCCCAAGTCTCCGGTTCAGCAGGGTGAGCGATGAGGGCACGTCGTCTGATAAAATGAGCGCCTTAGTCAGCGCGGGTACGCGGCCGTCAATCATTGGCGCCGCGGGGAGCGAATGTTCATGACAGCAGCGCATCGACCCTCGACCTCGACGCCGAACCGTTATCAATACGTGCGCCACTCGATGCCGGTGCGTGTCATGCATTGGGTCAACGTCCTTGCGCTGCTCATGTTGCTCATGAGCGGTTTGCAAATCTTCAATGCTCACCCCGCGCTGTACTGGGGAAAGTCGTCGTACACGGGGCGTCGTCCGGTGTTGCAAATGTATTCGCGGCAAACGGCTGATGGCCGTGATATCGGCGTGACGGAGGTTTTTGGCCGAACATTTCACACCACGGGCGTGTTCGGACTCTCCGAATATTCGGGCGGCGGGCTGACAGAGCGGGGCTTTCCGTCATGGATTACTGTGCCCAGCAACCAGTGGCTCGCCATGGGGCGGCGCTGGCACTTTGTGTTTGAATGGGTGTTTGTGATGAACGGCCTGCTCTACGTTGCATATGGTCTGTGGAGTCGACACCTGGTAAATGATCTCGCACCCACTCGACAGGACTGGCGTTCCATCGGCCGCTCGGTCCTCGATCATCTGCGCTTTCGCCATCCCTCGGGCGAGGCAGCCAAACGCTATAACGTGTTGCAGAAGATCACCTACCTGGGTGTGATTTTCGGCCTGCTGCCTTTCATGATCCTGATGGGTTTCGCCCTCTCGCCGCGCCTCGATTCGCTCTGGCCGGGGTGGGTGGACCTGTTCGGGGGCCGACAATCCGCCCGGACGCTGCATTTCCTGACCGCGCTTCTCATTGTGTTGTTTACGCTAATTCATGTCTTTGAAGTGATCGTCAGTGGACTGTGGAACAACGTGCGATCGATGATCACCGGGCGCTACGAGGTTGCCGATGCACAGAAGCAATAGCCGGCGAGGGTTCATCGCGCGCTTCCTATTCACCGCATCCACCGCAGTCATTGCCGGTTGCGACCGGATTTCCCGCAGCAGTTGGGCTCCCAAACTCCTGCGCGGCGGTGAGTTGGCCAACCGGGTTGTGCAACGCGCCCTGACGTCGAAAACGGCATTGGCGCAAGAGTTCAGTGAATCAGACCTGTCGCCGGAATTTCGCAGTAACGGCACTTCGGATCCGGAGGATGATGATTATCAACGCAGTGCGGCTGCGGGTTTCGCAGATTGGACACTACGTGTTGATGGCTTGGTCGAGACCGTGACCGAGCTGTCACTCAGAGAGTTGCGTTCCATGAGGAGTCGCACCCAGATTACCCGACACGATTGTGTTGAGGGTTGGAGCGCGATCGGCAAGTGGACGGGGGTGCCGCTCAGCGAGGTTCTCCTGCGGGCTCGCCCTCGGCCTGCCGCCCGGTATGTGGTCTTTCACTGCGCGGATCCGATGGATGAAAACGGAACCCGATACTACGAGAGCATCGACTTGGACGAGGCCAACCACCCGCAAACGATTCTGGCCTATGAGCTGAATGGCAAGGCTTTACCGGTCGCGAACGGCGCGCCGTTGCGGGTTCGCATCGAACGGCAGCTGGGTTACAAGATGGCGAAGTACATCATGCGAATCGAGCTCGTGGAGGAATTCAAACAGATAGGCGGCGGAAAGGGCGGCTATTGGGAGGAC
>Ga0157379_10005184_pt1 | contig 11192 bp, 7 predicted proteins | sample S25metaG_FD_121802 | JGI IMG/M metagenome (GOLD analysis project Ga0157379, IMG submission 121802) | Switchgrass rhizosphere microbial communities from Kellogg Biological Station, Michigan, USA - S2-5 metaG | ecosystem: Host-associated > Plants > Roots > Rhizosphere > Soil | place: USA: Michigan... | reverse complement strand
TCGAGCACGGTCGTGAAGCGCTCGTGCGACGCGGTCAGCTGGTCGCGGATCCGCTTGGCCTCGGTGATGTTGGTCATCGACGTCATCCAGCCGGTCTGCTGCCCCTTCGGGTCGATCAGCGGCGAGACGTACATGCGTGCGTCGAAGAGCGAGCCGTCCTTTCGCATCACCTTGACCTCGATGCCGCCGGTCGGGCTCTTGCCCTGCAGCTCCTGCTCGAGCAGGCGCGCGTTGTCGTCGCGGCGGTCGTGCGGCCAGTACGGGAAGGGCGGCGTGCGGCCGATCAGCTCGCCGTCGGAGAATCCGGTCATCGCGCAGAACGCCGGGTTGACGTAGCTGATGCGGCCTTCCATGTCCATGGCGCGCATGCCGGTCAGCATCGAGTTCTCCATCGCGCGCCGGAAGTTCGTCTCGGAGACGAGCGCGGCCTGCATCTGCAGGCGGCGGCGCATGTGGCGCCAGGTGCCGAGCAGCATCCAGACCGTGAGCGCCGACAGCAGCATCACCATCCAGAAGAGGCCGTTGCCGATCAGGCCGATCGATGTCCGGTAGCCCTGGCCGCGCAGCACGAGGCCGTTCTCGGCCGGCGCCACCGGCAGCTCGAAGACGATCGACGGCCGCGACTGCTTCGATCCCGGCTGCATCATCACCGTGCTCGCCAGCGAGCGGCCGCCGTCGTCGAGCACGGTGATCGCATGCCGGCGCGCGATCTCGCTCGAGACGAAGTAGCGGAGCAACCGCTCGACCGAGTACTCGGCGACGAGGGCGCCGTGGAACTCGCCGTGGTCGACGAGCGGAATCTGCGTCTGGAAGACCGGGTTGCCGAAGCTGTCGGGGAAGGGCGCCGAGAAGACGGTGCGGCGCGTCTCGCGGGCGCGCTCGAAGGCCGCCTCTGGCGCGCTGCCGGACCCCTGGACGGGCAGCGACGCCGGCGTCTCGACGCCGCTGATGCCGGTCTCGGGCGGAAAGCTCGTCGACGAATAGCCGCCGATCGGAGCGCGCGCCTCGTCGAGCCAGATCAGGTTGCTGATCTCGGGATGCTCGAGCGTGAAGTTCGCCGCCTGGACGAGGAAGCTGTCGTGGTCGAGCGTGCGCGCCATGAGCTCGCGCGCCATCCGCGTCAGCTGCTCGTGGTTCTCGATCAGGCGCAGGCGCACCTGCTGCTGCGCGACCTCGGTGTCGCGGCGGACCGCCTCCTGCTCGCGCTCGAATTCCTCGTTGCGCAGGTACCAGAACGCCGAGACGATCGCGGCCAGGAAGAGCAGCACCGACGCGAGCGGGCCGAGCGTCGCGTAGCGGTCCTGATGCGCCGCCGACTGGCGCCGCCACCACCTGCCGAAGACGCGCTCGGCCCAGGTCCGCGTGGCGCGGGAAGACGACGTCGCCGGTTCGGCACGTTGCATGGGCAGCGATTATCGAGCCTCGGAAAACCCCCGCGCCGCCGGAAGGCCGCCGCTCGTCGGCCGCCGCCCGACGTCAGCGCAGCAGGTCGAACAGGGTGCGCGCGACGACCTTGGTCGCGCCGCGCAGGTCGTCGAGGACGAGGTGCTCGTCGGCGCGCTTGGCGTTGCTCTCGAGGACGGTGCGCGGGCCGGCGCCGTAGATCGCGGCCGCCGCGCCGGCGGCTGCGTAGAGGCGGACGTCGGTGTAGAGCGGCGTTCCCGTCGTCGCGACCGGCTCGCCGAAGACGCCCTCGGCGTTGCGCTGGAGCGCAGCGACGAGCGGCGCGTTCGCCGCGCTCGGCCGCCACGACGTCGCCAGCAGCAGCCGGCGAACGTCGACGCGGATGCCGTCGACGCTTCTCGCCGCATCGTCGATCGCGGTGCGCACCTCGGCCTCGACAGCGGCCGGGTCCTCCTCGGGGATCATGCGCCGGTCGAGCTTGAGGACGACCTCGCCGGGAACGACGTTGGTGTTGCTGCCGCCCTCGATCCGGCCGACGTTGAGGTACGGATGCGTGATGCCCGCGACCTGCGAGCGCACGGCGCGGTAGCCGCGGTTGAGCGCGTAGAGTCGCTCGAGGATCGCGACCGCTCCCTGCAGCGCGTCGACGCCGGTGTGCGGGATCGCCGCGTGCGCGGCCTTGCCGTGCACCGCGACCTCGAGCTGCAGGCAGCCGTTGTGCGCGGTGACGACCTCGTGGCTGAAGCCGGCAGCGATCACGTAGTCGGGCCGCGTCAGCGCGTGCTTCAGCAGCCAGCCGGGGCCGAGCTCGCCGCCGAACTCCTCGTCGTACGTGAAGTGCAGCTCGACCGTGCCGGCGACCTTCGTGGCGAGCGATTCGAGCGCGCGCAGCGCGAACGTGTACGTCGCGAAGTCGCTCTTGCTGACGGCGGCGGCGCGGCCGTAGAGCTTGCCGTCCGTGATCTCGGCGCCGTACGGGTCGTGCGTCCAGCCTTCTCCCGGCGGAACGACGTCGCCGTGGGCGTTCAGCGCGACCGTCGGTCCGGGCCCGTGGCGCCGCCGCACGATCACGTTGGTGATCGAGCGCATGCCCTGCGCGCGGACCTCGTCCTCGGCAACGCGGTGCAGCTCGGGAGCGAAGCCGAAGCCGCGCAGCAGCTCGGCGGTGCGCTCGGCGTGGCGAGCGTTGTCGCCGGGCGGCGTGTCGGTCGGCACGCGGACGAGCTCCTGCAGGAAGCGCACTTCTTCGTCGAAGTGCGCGTCGACCCAGGCGTCGATCGCGTGGTGCGCCGCTGCGGCATCGGTGCTCATCGCGCCTCCTCGGCGAGGTCGTCGAGCAGGCGCGCGAACGCGCGCACGCACAGCTCGGCGTCGTCGTTGGTGATCGACTCGAGCGGGTTGTGGCTGATGCCGGCGTTGCCGCCGCGCAAGAAGAGCATCGCCTGCGGCATCACCTCGTGCAGCTTCATCGCGTCGTGGCCGGCGCCGCTCGGCATGCGGTGCACCGGCAGGCCGAGCGACTCGACGGCGCGCTCCCAGCGCCTCTGCCAGGCCGGATCGCTCGGCGCGGCGGCGGCGCGCACGGTCTCCTCGAGGGTGAAGTGGAGGCCGCGGCGCGCGCAGATCGCCTCGAGCTCGGCGATCACGTCGTCGGTGCACGCGTCGCGCACCTCGTTGGTCGTCGCGCGAATGTCGAGGCTGAACCGGCAGCGCCCCGGCACGACGTTGATCGAGCCGTTCGGCACCTCGAGCATGCCGACCGTGCCGACGAGATGAGGGACGCTCGCGGCGCGCTTCTCGAGGTAGAGGACGAGCTCGCTCACCGCGGCGGCGGCGTCGCGGCGGCGGTCCATCGGCGTCGTTCCGGCGTGGCTCGCCTGGCCTTTGACCTCGCCGACGAAGCGGACGCTCCCGTTGATCGACGTGACGACGCCGAGCGGCAGGTCGAGCTCGTTGAGCACCGGGCCCTGCTCGATGTGCACCTCGACGAAGCCGCGGTAGCGCGAAGGGTCGCGCTGCAGCTTGGCGATGTCGTCGATGCACAAGCCCGCGCTGACCATCGCTTCGCGCATGCCGATGCCCTCGGCATCCTTCTGCTCGAGCCACGCGGCGTCGAAGTGGCCGGTGAGCGCACCCGAGCCTAGGAACACCGCCTTGTAGCGCTGGCCTTCCTCCTCGGCGAAGCCGACGACCTCGAGGTCGAACGGCAGCCGCCGGCCTTCGCGGTGCAACGCGCGCACGCAGGCCATCGGCACGAAGATGCCGAGCCGGCCGTCGTACTTGCCGCCGTTGCGCACCGTGTCGTAGTGGCTGCCGGTGAGCAGGCGCTTCGACGATCGGTCGTTGCCGTGGTAGATGCCGACGACGTTGCCGACGGCATCGATCCCGACCTCGTCGAAGCCGCAATCGGCGCGCATCCAGTGGGCCAGGCGCTGGGCGCAGGCGCGGTGCGCGTCGGTCAGGTACGTCACCGTCAGCTCGCCGCGCTCGGCGTAGCCCGGATCGCTGTGCTCGGCGAGGCGCTCGGCCCAGTCCCAGACGTCGTTGCCGAGTGCCGGGACAACGCCGAACTTGTCGTCGAGGCGGATCTCGGCGATGCGGTGGATGTTGCGCAACGCTTCGCCGCGCTCGTAGTCGGGGTGGTTCTCGAGGCGTCGGGCGAAGGTCGAGAGGATCTCGGCCTTGCCGAGGCCCGTCCCGCGCGGCCCGCGCACGGCGAGGACGAACGGGAAGCCGAAGCGCGCGTTGTAGTCGGCGTTGAGCTTCTGGATGCGTGCGAACTCTTCGGGTGTGCACTCGGTCAGGCCGGCCCTGCCCTGCTCGCTGGCCGACTCGGCGGTCAGCGTCCTCGCGACCATCGCCTTGCCGGCGAGCTCGGGGTGGGCGCGGATCAGCGCCAGCTGCGCCTCGGTGCCGCTTGCTCGCACGACTTCGACGAGGGCGAGCTTGAGCTGCGCGAGGCTTCGAAATGGCCGCTTGTCGAATGCGCGCTCGGCGATCCACGGCGAGTGCTCGTAGGTGCCGTCGAGAAGGCGAACGAACCCCGCACGGTCCGCGGCGGCGAGCTGGTCGAGCGTGATCGGCATGTCGTTCTCAGTTGGACCGCGGCCAGACCAAGGCCGTCGTCGGGTCGAAGGGATGCGTCTTCTTCCAGTGGCGAGCGATGTCGATGCGTCGCGTCACCCAGACGCGGTCGTGGCGCTCGATGTGATCGAGGAAGCGCTGCAACGAGCGCAGCCGCCCCGGCCGGCCGAGCAGGCGACAGTGCATGCCGACGCTCATCATCGCCGGCCGCTCGGCGCCCTCGGCCCAGAGGACGTCGAACGCGTCGCGCAGGTAGACGAAGAAGTCGTCGCCCTGCGCGAACCCCTGCGGCAAGGCGAAGCGCATGTCGTTCGTGTCGAGCGTGTACGGGACGACGAGCTGCGGCACGCGACTGCCGTCGCTGCGCTCGACCTGCAGCCAGAAGGGCAGGTCGTCGCCGTAGTAGTCGGCGTCGTACTCGAAGCCTCCGAAGTCGGCGACGAGGCGGCGCGTCGCCGCACTGTCGCGGCCGGTGTACCAGCCGAGCGGTCGAGAGCCGGTCGTCTTCGCGAGCGACTCGACGGCCTGCGCCAGGTGCGCGCGCTCGGTCGCCTCGTCGACGACCTGGTAGCTGATCCAGCGCCAACCGTGGCTGGCGATCTCGTGGCCGGCGTCGACGAACGCCGCGGCGACCTCGGCGTTGCGCTCGAGCGCCATCGCGACCGCGAACACGGTGAGCGGCAGCCGGCGCCGTTCGAACTCGCGCAGGATGCGCCAGACGCCGGCGCGCGAGCCGTACTCGTAGATGCTCTCCATGCTGAGGTGGCGGCTCGGATACGCCGGCGGGCTCGCCATCTCGGAAAGGAATTGCTCGCTGCCGGCGTCGCCGTGCAGGACGCAGTTCTCGCCGCCCTCTTCGTAGTTGAGGACGAACTGGACTGCGACGCGAGCGTCGCCCGGCCAGCGCGGATCGGGCGGATTCGCGCCGTAGCCGACGAGGTCGCGGGGGTAGCTTGGCTTGGCGTTCATGGCTCGGTGAGTATCTGCGCCAGATCGGGCGCGCGCGGGTCGAGGCGAAGGTCGCGCTCGACGTGGTCGAGGTGGTCTTCGGCGAGACGGACCGCGGCGCGCACGTCGCGGCGCTCGAGCGCCTCGACGATCGCGACATGGTCGGCCGACGACGCCGCCGCCGAATGCGACGACTGGTACATGAGCGAGATCAGCGCCGAGCGCGAGAGCAGGTCGGCCTGCAGCTCGGCGAGGACGTCGTTGCCGAGCATTCGCGCGAGCACGACGTGGAAGTCGGCAAGCAGGCGGGTGCGGCCGGGGACGTCGGTGCGCGACACCGCCGCCTGCTCGGCCTTGAGGTGCGCGCGCAGCTCGGCGATCTGGGCGTCGGTGATCGTCCGACACAGCCGCCTGATGAGCGCGCCTTCGATCATCTGGCGCAGCTCGAAGACCTGACGCGCCTCGTCGACGCTCGGCATCGAGACGTGCGCTCCGCGCGCCGGCTCGAGCGTGACGAGGCCGTCGCGGCTGAGCTGATTGAGTGCCTGTCGCACGAGCGTGCGGGAGACGTCGAAGATGTCCGCGATCCGCTGCTCGGCGAGCTTGGTGCCGGGCATGAGGCGGCGTTCGACGATCGCTGCGGCGATCGAGTCGACGATGCGCCGCGTCGCCGTCGGCTCGGCGTCGCCACCCGCCGCGCGCGAGCGGCGCTGCGCGCCTGGCGCCACCCGCGCGGCCTGCGGCCTGATGACCTTCAGCTCGGGACGTGCCATTGCCCTGCGATGCAAAAAGGGTGTTGACGTGTATTCCGAAGTGTATACACTTTGCCGCGGAACGCAACGGCGACGGGACGGGTGCCGGAGGCGCGACAGCAAGGAGACGACGAAGGCGCCATGGGTCATCTCAGCACGCACGTTCTCGACACTGCGCACGGCTGCCCGGCGGCCGGCATGAAGATCGCCTTGCAGCGCGTCGACGGCGAACGCGCCGAGACGATCAAGTCGCTCTCGCTCAACGCCGACGGCCGCAGCGCCGACGGGCCGCTGCTCGACGCCGCAGCGATGAAGAAGGGCCGCTACCGCATCGTCTTCGAGGTCGCCGACTACTTCCGTCGGCGCGGCGTCGCGCTGCCCGAGCCAGCGTTCATCGACGTCGTCCGGCTCGACTTCGGCATCGCTGACGCCGACGGCCACTACCACGTCCCGCTTCTGGTCAGCCCGTGGAGCTATTCGACGTATCGCGGCTCGTGACGGCGAGCCTCCCCGCCCTGATCTGACCGACCGACGATGGCCGAATATCTCCTCGATTGGGTGAACTTCCTGCTGCGCTGGGCGCACGTCGTCACGGCGATCGCCTGGATCGGATCGTCGTTCTACTTCGTGCTGCTCGACAACAGCCTGACGCCGCCGCAGGAGGCCGAGCTGAAGGGCAAGGGCGTCGACGGCGAGATGTGGGCCGTGCACGGCGGCGGCTTCTATCACTCCAACAAGTACATGGTCGCGCCGAGCTGGCGGCCGCTTCCCGAGAACCTGCATTGGTCGTACTGGGAAAGCTACAGCACATGGTTGACGGGCTTTGCCTTGTTCACCGTCCTCTACCTCTTCAACGCCGCGACGTTCCTGGTCGACAAGACGGTCCACGACTGGTCGTCGACGGCGGCGATCGTCGCCTCGCTCGTCTTCCTGGTCGTGTTCTGGATCGTCTACGACGTGATCTGTCGCGTCTTCGGGCAACGAAGGAACGGCGACCTGATCGTCGGCGTCGGCGTGTTCGCCTTCGTCGTCTTCGCGTCGTGGCTGGCGTGCCAGCTGTTCGCCGGCCGCGCGGCGTTCCTGCTCGTCGGCGCGATGCTGGCGACGGCGATGACCGCCAACGTCGCGCACTGGATCATCCCGGGCCAGCGCAAGGTCGTCGCGGCGCTGCGCAAGGGCGAAACGCCCGACCCGATCCACGGCCAGCGCGGCAAGCAGCGCAGCGTGCACAACACCTACTTCACCCTGCCGGTGATCGTCGCCATGCTGTCGAACCACTACGGCTGGCTGTACTCCGGGCCCCACAACTGGCTCGTCCTCGTCCTCCTGATGCTCGCCGGCGCGCTGATCAGGCACAGCTTCGTCGCCCGCCACAAGGCGCACGTGCAGGGCCGGCGCACGCCGTGGGAGCACGCGCTCGTCGGCGTCGTCGCGATCGCCGCGCTCGTGTTCTGGCTCGCTCCGCAGCGGCCCTCGGTGGCCGCGGCGGCGGCGACGATGAAGCCGGTCGCCTTCGCCGACGTCAAGGCGATCGTCGATCAGCGCTGCGTGATGTGCCACAACGAGCAGATCCAGAACAAGAACGTCGCTCTGCACACGCCCGCGCTGATCAAGCAGCATGCGCAGGCGGTCTACCAGCAGGCCGCCGTCCTGAAGGTCATGCCGCTCAACAACGCGACCCAGATCACCGACGCGGAACGGGCGCAGATCAAGGCCTGGTACGAAGCCGGCGCGTCGATCAAGCCGTGAACCGAAGACCCGAGGAACCACCATGTCCACCGCGACGATGACTTCGACCATGGCGGCGCCGAGTGCCGTCGACGAGAAGCTTCCGCCGCTGCGCCTGGCGGCGCTCGGCATCCAGCACGTGCTCGTGATGTACGCCGGCGCGGTCGCCGTGCCCCTCATCGTCGGCCGCGCCCTGAAGCTCACGCCCGAGCAGGTCGCCTTGCTGATCTCGGCCGACCTGTTCTGCTGCGGCCTCGTCACCCTGATCCAGAGCTGGGGCGTGACACGCTGGTTCGGGATCCGGTTGCCGGTGATGATGGGTGTCACCTTCGCCGCGGTCGGCCCGATGGTCGCGTTCGCCAACGCGATGCCAGGCGTCGATGGCGCGCGCGCGATCTTCGGGGCGATCATCGGCGCCGGCATCGTCTCAATGGTCATCGCGCCGATCGTCAGCAAGCTGCTCCGCTTCTTCCCGCCGGTGGTCACCGGAACGATCATCGCGATCATCGGCATCAGCCTGATGCGTGTCGGCGTCGGCTGGGCGATGGGCGCGCCGGCGCCGCTGGCGCAGAACGTCGACGTGCCCAAGCTCGTCGCGATGGTCGACAGCGCCAAGGCGGCGGCCGCTGCGGCCGCGGCGTCGGCCACGCCCGGCGCGGCGCCGGCGGCGATCAAGCTTCCCGGCCCGATCCCGATGGTCAACAACCCGGGCTACGGCGCGCTCGACAACATGGCCGTCGCCGGCTTCGTCCTCGTCGTCATCCTGCTCCTGGTCAAGTACACGAAAGGCTTCGTTGCCAACATCTCGGTCCTGATCGGCATCGTGGTCGGCTGCGTGGTCGCCGCAGCGATGGGCAAGATGAACTTCGACAAGGTCGCCAAGGCGCCGTGGCTCGACGCCGTCACGCCGTTCGCGTTCGGCGTGCCGACGTTCGACGTCGTGATGATCATGACGATGACGCTGGTGATGATCGTCGTCATGATCGAGTCGACCGGAATGTTCCTCGCGCTCTCCGAGATCACCGGCAAGCCCATCGGGCAGAAGGAGCTCGCCGCGGGGCTGCGCACCGACGGCCTCGGCACCGTGATCGGCGGCCTGTTCAACACGTTCCCGTACACGAGCTTCTCGCAGAACGTCGGCCTCGTCGGCGTCACCGGCGTGCGCAGCCGCTGGGTCTGCGTCGCCGGCGGGATCATCATGATCGTGCTCGGCCTGGTGCCGAAGATGGGGGCGTTCGTCGAGGCGATCCCGCAGTTCGTCCTCGGCGGCGCGGGGCTGGTCATGTTCGGCATGGTCGCGGCGACCGGCATCCGCATCCTGTCGAACGTCGACTACCGGACGAACCGCAACAACCTCTATATCGTCGCGCTCTCGATCGGCTTCGGCCTCATCCCGCTCGTTGCGCCGCGCTGGACGCAGCAGATGCCGGGCGGCCTGCACCCGCTGCTCGAGTCCGGGATCCTGCTCACCGCGGTCGCGGCGGTGCTGCTGAACCTGTTCTTCAACGGCGCCAAGGGCGAAGCGGCACGCGACGACGTGATCGCTGCAGCGAAGGTCGCCGAGGCGCACTGAACGATCGCAAGGCAACCATCATGGCGAAGATGAAGGCGGCGATGGCCGCGGTTCTGGTGCTCGAGCGAGAGGGCGTCACGCAGGCGTTCGGCGTTCCCGGCGCGGCGATCAACCCGCTCTACGCGCAGCTGCGCGAGCGCGGCTCGATCGCGCACGTGCTCGCCCGCCACGTCGAGGGCGCATCGCACATGGCCGAGGGCTACACCCGCGCCAAGGCGGGCAACATCGGCGTGTGCATCGGCACGTCGGGGCCGGCGGGCACCGACATGATCACGGGCCTGTACTCGGCGCAGGCCGACTCGATCCCGATCCTGTGCATCACCGGCCAGGCACCGCGCGCGCGCCTGCACAAGGAGGACTTCCAGGCCGTCGACATCGCGTCGATCGCTCGCCCGGTGACGAAGTGGTCGACGACGGTGCTCGAGCCGGCGCAGGTGCCGCGCGCGTTCCAGCAGGCGTTCCACCTGATGCGCTCGGGGCGGCCAGGGCCGGTCCTGATCGACCTGCCGTTCGACGTCATGATGGCCGAGATCGAGTTCGACATCGACACCTACGAGCCGCTTCCCGTCTACAAGCCCAAGGCGACGAGGAAGCAGGTCGAGAAGGCGCTCGAGATGGTGGACGGCGCGACCAAGCCGCTCATCGTCGCCGGCGGCGGGATCATCAACGCCGACGCGGCCGAGCTGCTTGTGCAGTTCGCCGAGATCGCGCAGCTGCCGGTCATCCCGACATTGATGGGCTGGGGCGCGATCCCCGACGACCACCCGCTCATGATCGGCATGTGCGGGCTGCAGACGAGCCAGCGCTACGGCAACGCCAACCTGCTCGCGAGCGACTTCGTGCTCGGCATCGGCAATCGCTGGGCGAACCGCCACACCGGCTCGCCCGAGGTCTACTGCAAAGGCCGGCGGTTCATCCACGTCGACATCGAGCCGACCCAGATCGGCCGCGTCTTCGCGCCCGACTACGGCATCGTCTCCGACGCCAAGGCGGCGCTCGAGCTGCTCGTCGAGGTCGCCAAGGAGTGGCGCGCCGCCGGCAAGCTCGCCGACCGCAAGGCCTGGATCGCCGAATGCCAAGGCCGCAAGGGATCGGTCGAGTACATGCGCAAGACCAACTTCGACGACGTGCCGATGAAGCCGCAGCGCGTCTACCAGTGCATGAACAACGCGTTCGGCAAGGACGTGACGTACGTGTCGACGATCGGCCTGTCGCAGATCGCAGGCGCGCAGTTCCTGCATGTCTACGGGCCGCGGCGCTGGATCAACTGCGGACAGGCCGGCCCGCTCGGCTGGACCGGGCCCGCAGCGCTCGGCGTGCGCGTCGCCGACCCGGCGCGCAGGATCGTCGCGCTCTCCGGCGACTACGACTTCCAGTTCATGATCGAGGAGCTCGCCGTCGGCGCGCAGTTCAAGCTGCCTTACATCCACATCGTCGTCAACAACAGCTACCTCGGCCTCATCCGGCAGAGCCAGCGCGGCTTCGCGATGGACTACTGCGTCCAGCTCGGCTTCGAGAACATCAACGCCGCGGCCGGCGATGCCGCGGCCCAGGGGTACGGCGTCGACCACGTCAAGGTGGTGGAGGGACTCGGCTGCAAGGCGATCCGTGTCCAACGCCAGGAGGAGATCGCGCCGGCGATCGCGCAGGCCGACAAGGGGATGGCCGAGCACAAGGTGCCGGTCGTCATCGAGATCATCCTC
>Ga0157379_10005176_pt1 | contig 11202 bp, 15 predicted proteins | sample S25metaG_FD_121802 | JGI IMG/M metagenome (GOLD analysis project Ga0157379, IMG submission 121802) | Switchgrass rhizosphere microbial communities from Kellogg Biological Station, Michigan, USA - S2-5 metaG | ecosystem: Host-associated > Plants > Roots > Rhizosphere > Soil | place: USA... | reverse complement strand
GTCGGAAGGGAGATAAGAAATCGGAAAAGGATCGGAGTGAAGGAATAAGGAATATCGGAGGTATCGGAAGTGGATTGGAGGTGAAGACCGGAACGGGACTTAACATCCTCCGGACTTCCTCTGGAGTCGACCCCTAACAGTTGGACAGAAAAGGATAAACAGGGATGAATGGAAACAGAACAAAGAAGATAAGAGATAAGAGATTCGGAAGGAAGATAAGAAGTCGGAAAAGGATCGGGGTAAAGGAATAAGGAATATCGGAGGTATCGGAAATGGATCGGAGGTGAAGACCAGAACGGGACTTAACACAGGTCCTAAACCCTCCCCATTTTCAATATCAGTTGACCAATCACTCTCCTGATCTGAATAGTCTCCCCAATGGCTTCCTCTTCAACATCTTGCTCTGAACTGCTCCCTATCTCCCCAGATTCACACTCACACTCAATAAATTCAACATTTTCTTGAATATCTTTATAAGAAGACTTGCTTTTCACAAATTGACCACCACTAGACCAAGAGAAGGTGTGATGTTTTTTTGTCTTTGGCATTTGATCCAGAGAAGAGGTGGTGGGAGTAGGGGAAGCTCACTGTGAATGTGGCATCACTCGCACTTGTTAAGTGAGGTTAAGCGCCCATCCGGGAGTTGCCAGTTCCTGAAAAGCGCGAAATTGAGGGGGTAGGTGGTCAAAGGTGAACAGGGGATCAAAGTGGTCCGTAGATTAAATAGTAGCATCTATTAGCTATCTAATTACATGATTTGGAGGGGACTCTATATGTTCCTGGTTGAGCCTATACCAATTCGGTTTTGAGCCCAGCGGCTAACCATGAATAGCCGTCTTCTATTATAGGGGGAGTGAATGTACCTTGTAGATACATGGTCAGGGCTAGGTGAGGTGGGTGTCACTATAATATGTTTATTGACATCGACTGTTTCCAGCTGAAAGTCTATGCATCCGGACTGTTCACTACTCTCAGCCTGCGATATTTTGGACTTCTCACGGAGCATCCAGGCCTTAACAAGTCTCTTGCAGAAATTATTAGGTTTGTCACCACGACATACTTTCACATCACTTCAGACTTTCGCAGCGTGAGAAACGCCGCTGTCTGTGGTCAGAAAACGGTGTCTCCAAGCATATTGATGTGAATCCTCTCCCACTCTGAGGAGGGAGGCGTTCATCAAACATAGGGAAAAGGAGATGTTGAGACAACATGAGCGATTAATTAGATCCTTGAAAAGGAACAGTTTATTCTTGCTTCGACTATTAGACACGCAAGACGAGGAGAGTATAGTAACCCATAGAATTCTCAAGAGCATATTCTCTAATAATTTTTCTTCTTTTCGTCCACCGAAAAGCTTCCGGGACCCATGTTAGCGAGGAGTAATAATCCCCCGACGATCGCTAATTTATACAGTCAGAAGAGTGTCAAAAATGGAGAAACGAGGTGTGCTCACAGAGGGTTTGGAAAAAGTCGTATCTGAGAAACAGAACTAAATAAAGATCACTGTAGAAGAGTATGCTACTCACTTGAGGAAATCACGTTGGTGGTGTTCTTTTGGGATGCTCCACCAATTGTTGACGAAGACATTGAAGATGGAGAGAATGATGACCAGCAACGCAGCTGACCATTTCGCTTTGAATCCGACGCTGACCATTCCGCATAACCCGAGACCTAGTAGGGAAAAGATGATGCGAGAGAAGGACCATTGGCCTTGAAACATCACGCCGAGGAAGAGAAAAATTAGGAGGACCCGGCCAGTTAGCTGGAAGCTAGACATAAAATAAGTTGAATGTCACGGAGTTGATGAATAAATTGTACAGACTATTTCCGACGATCTGTTTCGCTGAGGGTTGGTAATCCAGCAAAGTTCTTCTTTCCGCTAACCATTGAATCACTGAATACCATCAATAATCCACCGATCACAGATAGATTTCGTAGGAAGAAATTCATCTCGGTAATGAGCCCATAACCGATGCCTTGAATAATGACCACGCTTAGGAGACCAGCAACTGCGTATTCGGTATACCTTCTGGTCATAGTGAGGAAGGATGCTGTGAGCATAACCTGAAGGACACGCGATCAATTATGGAGAACGTTTCCATTATAGTAAATACGCACCACGACATTGAAGGCGAGGAAAAGATGTGATAATCCCTTCGGAAAGCCTCTACGGCTAAAGGCGACGTCAATCGACATTCTCAGAGATACTGAACGACTTTCTAACCTTTCCAGGAACCAAAGTTGCGTACCCCAGTCTGTAACGATTCGAAGGGCATCTTCCAAGAAAGTGGAGATAATGAGGAACCGCCCAAGCGTAGGTAGATACGGTCTGAGCGGATGTGAATAAATATCGACATAGTCTTCAACTTTTGCTGCATATTTGCGAATATTTTCAAGATATCCTTCAGAAACGGAGCGGAAACCTGGGGATTAAACGGTTCAGATAAAACAGGACGGCTTTAGGATTCGATGCTATAATCTTACCTGGTGAGCTCATGGTGGCAAAGGAAAGAGTGAAAGAGTGGGAGACTTCATACTGGGAAACGTGGCCCTATGACGAAGCTGGTGTCGACAAAGATCTTGGATACGTGGCTGTTCAATTGTTCCTTGACGGGCGCCTTTCGCTTGTGCACCGCGTGGGAAGTCTCGCACACACATGACAACAACGAGCTTCGGCGTCTTATCTTCGAGGTGAATATAATCTCTAGCGATATTCGTATCCGCGCATCCATTATTTTCTTTGACGGTGTCATTTACAGACATGGCTCGCGACGATTAGTTGGCTTTCCGAGCCCCCGTGGCTGACGATGCATCGAGAAGTTGGATGATGGCATGGATGATGACATTGGGAATGGGGATGAATCGGGGCGTGGCGTTGTGCGTGTGAGTTAGGCGACCTGACCTTTAAGTTTTGCTACATCCCTTTTCAGGCGCCAGGCCGCTCGTTCGTCGCACCACAGAGTATCTCCACGAAGTTTCTTGTGATCCGTAGAAGATTGTATGCGAGGATATCGGTCTTCTCTGAGTTGCCCACAGCTGCCTGCAGCAGGTCACTCCACAAGCCACCTCAGTTATCACGCCCTCAACTAGCTGGCCACGTCATCCGCTCAGTAAAAGAAAGACGGGCATTATGGTTAAATTCCAACAAAGAAGTCGGAGCTTGATGCTTTGAGGATTCATTAGACCCAAAAAGCTGCCCTCCATGGCAGATTTTTGTGGACCATCACTACTCCGGGGGTTCTGATAGTCATAGTATGGAATCTTCCGTTTATTTGCTACTTGCTCCATTAATTAGTTTTATTCAGAGATGGGAGTGTCTGCGATCTTGAGCCCGAAGGCTACGTCTCTGCTAAAAGAGTCTCCAGTATCCTGTGCCTCACCAATTATATCTGTGTCGAATGATCTCTCAACTTAAAAAATGCCCGAACTTTGTCCTTATCTTCTTCACCCCTTACACGTGTCCACCGAATCTCTCAGTATCCTCTTCCCACCTCATTTGCTATTTTTCTTTTGATCAGAAATCGGAGATGGCGCTTTCTTCGGAATCCGCCTCACCGTTCATTCTTGTTTTCATTTCCCCAAATACGGTCAGGCCCGCTCTTTTGGGAGGAAGCTGATCCTACGACGGGGACAATCGTGGGCATGGAACGGTGGCCGTCCCGCTTTAACCGAAGCATCCGTTAACATCCACGTTCTTATGCCACTCTGCTTTTCCACACCTGAAATAATCGCCTTTGCTTCGGAACAAAGTTCAATCTGCATATGTGTATGTATAATCGTTACGACCTTTCTCTAAGGTACTTATAATGATAATGGTTTTTTTTTGCTACCCGCTTCAAGGAAATCATTAGACTTCAAGAAATACAACCAAGTCCAGCTTTTGGAATTCTGTACCTCCGCTTTTTCACATGGTCGCCTACCTATAACTCGATTAAGCAATCCCGGCCCAGAACACCTTGTTTTGGAACCAGATTCCTAGGTCGATTCCATGGAACCAAACTTTTAGTCCGACCGAATACACGGCAATATCACATCATTTCAACATTGGCTTATTTGAAGCTTTGTGGAGGAACAAATTCATCAAAGGAATTGGCATTTTGCCGTGGCTTTGGTAGAAAAGCTCCGACGTGTAAGGGCCAAGATCATCAACGATGAAGGCTTGTTCTTTAGTCTTGTTTTGGACTCGCTGTATTCTGTTAATGCACAACAAACGGGATATGGTGAGCTATTAAACCCCGAACTTATTTCTCTACTAATAAGCATTTTCTTCTAGGCCAGTGTGGTGGCACGGGCTGGACGGGACCAACACCTTGCCTCTCCGGCTTTGCCTGCACATACTCCAATCCTCATTACTTACAGGCGCCTCCTCTCTCCCCTTTAGTCCTTATTTTCAACACTGGCATACTGTAGTGTGTGCCTAGCACAGCAACCAGTAATCCAACCATAACTACAGTAAAACCCACGACGACTACGGCTGCCCGCCTGCCAACACCCAGACTTACACCCAGCCTATTTTCTGAAACGACCTTGTAGATCTTGATATAATTCATATCAATAACACGTTCTACTATTCTGCCTCAACTATGCACTACTCGCCTAGAGTTCCAATCCTGCAATCATATGATCTAGTAAATATGCAGTACATCGGACATTCCGGTGTCTTCCATAATACTTTTGAGATTTTTCAATGTATTAAATCGCCCATTTTAGTGCCCGTCCTTGACTGGTCTTCCACGTATGATCTCACAGATGGCCAGCGGGCCTACATCAAAGGCATTCCACATACGTCTATACTGCACCCTCAGCTGCGGGTCCCTGGACCAAACGTGCGACTATCAATAATTGCCATTATGATGTTGGACCGTTGGTTGATGACGATGATAGACCCCATTTACAGATATACGATACATTTAATAACAGAGAAATAACGAAACCATAACTTCACCGTAGCGTCGGTTAATTGTCGAATACAGCACTCTGGTTACTTTTGGCAACCGCGACCCCATGTGTGCTGTGGAAAATACGAGATCCGGATTAAATACCGAATTTCCGAACCTAAGCCCCTAACTCCATGGTAGAAACAATTAACCGCTTCACGGTTTATATTTCTCGCGAGCCAGCGTCAACTAACTGATTCAGCGGGCAGCCACCCCTCATCATGAAAACCTTCTCTTCCCTGTTAATTGCTGCGACAACACTGTTCATATTCGTCACTGGACATTGTACAGGGCTTTCCTGATTATATATACTTCGTCAAGCTCACTGATACCTTTTTGCTCAGATACATTCCCGAGCTTGATAGTTGGGGGAAAGAAGACCGCTCCTTGGGTAAATGTTCGGAAGACAAACAATTTCGACAGTCAAGCTCCCGTTGGATATTTCTTGTCTTTTCTCAGATTCACTACCTCATTAATTCATACCTAGGTGACAGACGTCAATAGCCCAGATATGCGGTGCTATAATTCACAGACGCATGCGATGGCCCAGACCATTACTGTAGCGGCCGGTTCACAGCTAGGGATTGCCTCTGATAGTACTATCTATCATCCTGGAGTAGGTGACGGTTTATATCTTCATTCCAAGGGATTGATCGCCACTACAGGTTGTGAATATTTACATGGCCAAAGCCTCGGGCGACGTCAGCAAGTTCGCAGGAGACGGGAAAGTGTGGTTTAAGGTACGTGAATCTAGATTCTTTGGCATGTGCAGTGGTCAAATGGAATCCGTAGGTTCACGAAATTACTGCAATAACGAACGGCGGCAAATCCATATCCTGGCCCGCCCAGTGTGAGTGATACGACTGGCAAAGCAAACACTCAATTGAATTACTTTGTCCCTAAAACAGTTCTTCCAAGTGTGAGCTTTACGGTTCCGAATAACCTTCCCTCAGGAGGGTAAGTTACGCCACCAGTCAGAGATATTTGTTGCGTCTTCATTCAACTCGTACAGATATCTGGTTCGGATGGAGGCTATCGCCTTGCATTCAGCAGTAACTTTAGGAGGAGCACAGGTATGCTGTTTATTTTCTCGCATGGTCAATGTTGTCTAATGTTTATGGATCTTCAGTTCTACATTGCTTGTGGGCAAGTCCAAGTCACCGGGGGTGGGGAAGGTACCCCTGGTCCTCTCGTAAGCATCCCTGGAGTATATTCCGGCGAAGTGAGTGGTTTCCGTTCGTCAATGACTCAATGCACTAGGATGGTAAATATACAACATTTAGGAACCTGGCATCCACATAGATATCAATTGGCCTATCCCTCCGACGTACATTCAGCCGGGTCCGGTGAGAATCTCTTATTTTTAGTTTTATTTGTAATTGCAATCACTTACCGCTCTTACAGAAAGTGTGGACAGGATGAAGCCATATACGCGTCATCATGAGCTGGTCTTTTAGGTTTCAGGGAGGTCGTTATCTCAGGGATAGTGGGTTTCCTTCTGACTAGAGTATCAATCGGGATATTCCTCAGTATAGCCACCTTCCGATACCGAGGCGCTTTGTTTCTAATTTCGAAGGGTTTATGTAAATTCAAAATAGACATTCAGTGCTCGTCAGTCGATTTCTGAAAACTAAAGGGAGATAACAGGACCCGCTGTGGAAGTACCGCACCATAGCAAACTTTTGACAACTCTGACAAATGTGCTCGCAGTTCGGACCATGGATAGTTGAACGTAGGGTCTTTTATTCGGCCTTGCACTGGAGTGAACTTCTTATTCCCAACGAATTCTCCCGAACAAATGCATAGTGGTATAGAAGAACAATGAAGTCGGTATGGGATGTCATAACATGAAGTATATTTAATGGGCAAAAACACTGAGGTCGAATTGTCCAGAGGCAGAAACGTCGGTATACTGGTGTCCAACTGCAGTAGACCACCTACCAGGCAGGTTTATGTTGTGAGAGATGACGAAGAGAATGCGCAACTTACCCACCGAATGGTGTACCCATAGTAAGGCTCTATAACAGGACATCATTAAGAGATCCAGGATCGACAGATTCCGACAGACATACCTGCACGTCATTGAAGGTAGCGAACCAAAGAGGGGCAGCACTATCGAGTACAACACTAGTAGAACCAAAGAGAGTGCTCCATTCCTGAACGAGATTTCAGGAAACGAATCCATCAGTGAAATTCGTCTTACCCCAGGGCTACTATAAATCCCAAAAGTGAAACCAGTGGCCTTGATCGCGGCGATAAGTGACTTTGCCTGAGCGAGATTTCCTGCAGTGCCATAGTTCCACTGCAATGCGATTAAAATAGTGAATGTGGCACAAACTGCGACTAACATTATTGCAAACAGCAGCATCCTTCTCCAAATCGATCCAAATGGTTCCAATCTTCATGCTGTGGGCACTGAAAGTTGCCGATATCTCACTCAGCTGCGTTGCATAGCTTTTGCAGTTGTTACCACTCCCATTGCAAGGGAACCAGTACATATCGATGTCGGTATAGCCAGCAGCACGAGCATTATTGTAAGAGCTGACGAAATTCGGGTCGACTTCACCACCAACACCGCAAGCCTCTTCGTAGCCACGAATGATTGCTTTGGTAAAGCCTTCACTTCGAGCCTTAGCGTATGTGGCTTCGGACACAAGAGTAGAGGAGTCAACAGCAGAGATTAAGGCGTAAGCCGAAGCAAAGAGCGCCGGGAGAAGGGCGAGTGAGTGAAGCATGCTAAGGAACTAACCTTCACCACATTGTGAAACCGTGCTTTTATCTGTCTGACCAACCAGATACATGTGCATGACCATACGTCTACTCTCCCAGCAACGAATGAATATCATCCACGGACGAACATTTGCCACCATTATGGAAGGGAATAGTAAACTCCACATGGCCAGATTGAGGAGTGGCGCAGCGTAACGCCTATGCATCACGACGATCTGTCAGAATCGGTGAGTGCATCCGTAGCCGAGTAAGAAAGGGTGAAGAGGGAGATCATAAATAGCTCCAAATATGGACTAAAAATGTGCGGTGGCGTTGGATTGGACTGTTGTACACGGAATGGGAAGCCATTGGTTGATTGATGCATCAGATCGAATTACTGGCTAAAACTAAATTAGAACCTGATCCCATGTCGATCAACTAACTTGGGTATGCGTTGGACACGACATAGGTTGCGCACCTTGAGCTGCAGCTGGGAAAAGGTTGGATCATCGCCAGACGGAGACATGGTGATTTTCGGTTCCGTTTGCTGGCGCACATGCCTTCTTCGCGAATAACTTTGGATGCTGTAGCTGTGGTGTGCAAACCACCGATATGCGGAGCAAATGCTATCGTTTGAATTTCGTGCCACAACATGATTTGTTTGCCAACGAGCCGAGAGCCATGTAGATAAGAGATCCGGTAAAGCAAGGATGACACGCCCTTGAATCCATGCTAAAGACATAGAAAGGGTCCATTACTGCAGTGGTGGAAATGTGTCAAAGTGAGACCGCTAGATTGTATGTCGATTTCGATGAAAGTGCAGTGCAGAGCTCGGGATTGTTCCAACGCAGAAGATCGCAGTGCAAATGTTGTAATCGCTGGAGATGAAGCGGATTAAGATCTGAATAACGACCTTGTACGATGAAGTGGATAGATCACAAAGCAAATTGGTTCCTGGCGATGTACCCAAAAGTGTTTGTACATGTTTGAGGCTGTGGGCGAATGAGGTCTCCACAGGGACCGGAAGTAAACGTCGACTCAAGGATAAATTTAGGAGTGCATTTAAGGGTTGTAAGTAAAAGGGAAGTGTCTTTCTCTACAGGTCAACATAGCGGTCATCAGGCGGAAGATTTTGACTATTCCACCAACTGCATTGACCAAATGAGGGTGTGATAAGGAGGCATGTTAGTCGATGCTGAGAGCTGCATTGAGTCGAGGTGGACTACTCAGAAGATATGAGGTGAACCAGCCATATCCAGTCGTGGTGCGGATCCGAAAGGATCACGAAAGCGGATCATTGGAGCGATCCACTTCTTTCTCCGAGCGTTGAGACCAAAGGGAGCGTTCGCCATCTTTGTATCGCAAATGCTGACTAGAATACTCACTTCCAGAAAGCTGTCTCAATCCTGGTAAAAGGTTAATAGCTAGATAGTGAGTTTATGAAAACGTCAACGTACCAAATTCATGCAAACGTCGGAGCTTAAAGAGCAGCAAAAACGAGACACCCGAGTAAAAGAACTTCTCCCAGCGTGTATACATCGAACGGTATCCTCGGCCCAGCTAGTACATGTATTGTTGAAAATACATTGAATAAACAAAAAAAAGCGGGATCTAAATGAAGAGCGACAAAATGACTTGCTGGAACGAGGCAAACTTTAAACAAGGAAGTACTCGGCACCAGCACCATGTCGAGTAACTCTTCATAGAATTTATGCACCATTCAGACCATAGGCTTTCCTGATGGCGCCTCGCTTCCCCTGGACACCTTCGCGAAGACGGTTGAGGACTTTGACGGTGTCTTCCCATGATATGCATGCTAAAAAGGATGTTATACTCGCCTTTAAGAGGGTTTGGCGAAAACGGTGGACGTACCATCGGTGACACTTTGACCGTAGACTAGAGCTGAGGGGCCGGCCGGTGGGATATCCTGTCGGCCTAAGGATATTCTGGTAGACGCTAATGTTTCGATGGGAAAAGGAAAGAAGATTCACCTTCGACTAGGTTGGATTCTAACATAACGCCCATTATGAGGTGTGCGGTGTCAGAACCTTCCGTCTCTAATTGTTGAGCCTAATCGGACGAAGATGGGTAAATATGAAATGATGCGAAGGGGCGAGTTAAAAGGAAGCGTACTATATCTTCACCAACGTCGATTTGGCGTTTGTGCTGCTTTTCAGAGTTCCCATGACTGCAATCGATCTGATAAATATAGATAAGTTAAACGGAATATTATTGGAGAGGTAATCAATGTGACGCACCATGATTTTTTGTAGTTGTCCGGCCTTGGCTAACTTTTGACCACAGACACGGACGAAGGGTGCGGCATAGTTGGGACCTGTTGCGCCACCGCGGAGAATAATGTGGACGTCTGGATTACCCTGTCGAGAGTGTGACTATTACGCATTTATTCCGAACACAAATTCACATCTAACATACTTCCGTCTCGACAATCCCACAAAGACCTTCCTTTCCAACGGACAGGAAGCAATGACCACTTTGAGCAGAACGGCATGCTTGGATGGCAATGTCGATACCGCCGTCGGTGCCGTTCTTGAAGCCAGTGGGCATGGACAGGGCAGACACTAATTCACGGTGGACCTAAGAGTGTCCGTTAGGAAATTTCTGAGAAATCCAAAAGAAAATGACAGAGACGTACTTGTGATTCTGTCGTACGGGCTCCGATTGCACCCCATGTTACTAGGTCTGCGGTGTACTGTGGTGTAATAGTGTCTAAAAGAATTTATTAAACATTCCAAACTGTGGGACGTGTTTGATGTACCTAGGAATTCACAGCCCGCAGGTAATCCCAAAGTAGCGATGTCAACGAGTAACTGGCGCGCTACACGAAGACCCTTGTTGATTTGGAAGCTGTAAGGAGGTCATCAACCGCCGCCAATGATATAACCTGCTCGGGAGCCGGGACGAACCTGCCGTTCATATCAGGATCTGATCTGGTAATAAGCTTAATTGCGAGAGGATTGATCGGGATAGGACTTGCCATTAATGAGACCTTTCCAGCCGACCGTCGTGCGTGGTCTGTAGAGGTGAATGGAACACATCAGGATACAAACGAAGAGGGTGAATGTGGTCTATCCCACTTTTCAAAGTAAACCCGCATGATAATGAGGAGGTCCTCTTTAGACTCTTCGGCGTAGTCACGAAGTAATTTGGCATATTCCATGGCTGCTTTGGGGTTGTTGACTGAGCACGGCCTGTAGGAATATGGACTTTAGGTGACATCGGGATGCAAGAATGGGCATGGACGCACCCAACAACAACGATCAACCTGTCATCATCTCCTCGTAAAACTGCCTCTACGGCCCGACGTCCTTGTAAAACAGTATTCGCGGCGATTAAAGAGCTACTTCGTTCTCAACCATTACGGATGATGAAGAAAGTTGAATGCAACTCACAGTGGGATGTCTTCTGCAAGGATTTGAGGAGGAATAAGCGGTCTAATTGACTTGACACGCTTGTTAGAGATGTTGTGCGCGTCCTTTAGTGGGATAGACATCGTTGTGTGTCTGGAGTTCTGTGAGTCACCACCGTGCCACTT
>Ga0157379_10005175_pt1 | contig 11204 bp, 11 predicted proteins | sample S25metaG_FD_121802 | JGI IMG/M metagenome (GOLD analysis project Ga0157379, IMG submission 121802) | Switchgrass rhizosphere microbial communities from Kellogg Biological Station, Michigan, USA - S2-5 metaG | ecosystem: Host-associated > Plants > Roots > Rhizosphere > Soil | place: USA... | reverse complement strand
GTGGTCTTGCACCATGTGCTCGGCGAAGCGGCGCACCTCACCGGATTTCGCGTTCTTCTCCGCCAGCTTGCTCAGTTCGACTTCCGCGATGCCACCTTCGCCGGCTTTCTGGATGAATGTGGCGTCGGCACCGGCGCTCTCGGAAGGTTGTTGTTTCGCCGCGCTCGATCCGCCATTGGTCTGTGCGGCAGCGCCGCCGGCGGACACCACAGCAGCAACGACGTATGGAATGGTTCGGATAATCTTGTTCATGCGGCTCTCCTTATGGCATGCCGTATCGCTGCATCGCATGTGCCAAACCGCTGGGCGATTGCTAATTTTCTGCGCCTGGTTAGCGGCGCATGCGCTGCCCAACCCCGCCGACATCGCGGTTCTTGTGCCCGGAGTTGGGGCACGAGTTCAATTGCATCCATAATCGCTGCCGCCCGAGGATGTCTCATGCGCGAAGCTGTCATCGTTTCAACCGCACGCACGCCGCTGACGAAGTCGCATCGCGGCGAATTCAACATAACACCGGGGCCGACGTTGGCGGCGTTCGCGGTCAAGGCCGCCGTCACACGTGCGAAGGTCGACCCGGCGTTGATCGATGACGCCGTGTTGGGCTGCGGCTATCCCGAAGGCATCACCGGCCGCAACATCGCGCGCCAGGTGGTGATCCGTTCCGAACTACCGTTGTCCATCGCCGGCACGACGGTTAACCGTTTCTGTGCCTCGGGTTTGCAGGCCATCGCCATCGCGGCCGGACGCATCATCAGCGACGGCGCTGCGGCGATGATCGCTGGCGGCGTGGAAAGCATCTCGGGCATCCGCACGCGCGAGCACGGCAACAGCGGCATGGACCCGTGGATCGTCGAACACAAACCGGCGCTGTACATGGAGATGATCGACACGGCCGACGTGGTGGCGCGCCGCTACGGCATCACGCGCGAAGCGCAGGATCGCTACTCCGTTCAGAGCCAGACCCGCACGGAACAGGCGCAGAAGGCCGGCCGCTATCGCGACGAGATCGTGCCATGCGCCACGCTAATGGCCGTGACCGACAAGCAGACTGGCGCAATTTCCAAGCACGAAATCAGCGTGGATGCAGACACCTGCAATCGTCCCGGCACAACGTATGAAGCGCTGGCCAAGCTGGCGCCCGTGAAAGGACCGGATCAGTTCGTCACGGCCGGAAATGCGTCGCAGCTTTCCGACGGCGCCAGCGCCTGTGTGCTCATGGAGGCCAAAGCAGCCGAGCGTCTCGGCCTTGCGCCGCTCGGCGCGTTCCGCGGGCTCGCGGTGGCCGGCTGCGAACCCGACGAGATGGGTATCGGCCCGGTGCTCGCGGTACCCAAGCTACTCTCACGTCATGGCTTGAAGGTGCAGGACATCGATCTGTGGGAGCTCAACGAAGCATTCGCCTCGCAGGCGATTTACTGCCAGCGGAAACTGGATATTCCCGTCGAGCGGCTCAACGTCGATGGCGGCGCCATTTCCATCGGTCATCCGTTTGGCATGACCGGTGCGCGCCTGGCCGGTCACATTCTGATCGAAGGTCGCCGGCGTGGCGCCAAATGGGGCGTGGTCACGATGTGCATCGCCGGCGGCATGGGTGCTGCCGGCTTGTTTGAAATCTACTGAACGCGAGCCCGGCCGAAATTCGCGCAAGTCCGCCGCGATACAATGGCGGTCCTGTAGGCCGGTCGCTCGTGTTAACACCTCATGGATATCTTCAAGGTCTTCCACCTCGAAGCCGCGCATCGCCTGCCGAACGTGCCGGCTGGGCACAAGTGCGCGCGTCTGCACGGCCATTCTTTTCGCGTCGAAGTGCATGTGGGCGGCGATCCCGGTGCGGAAACCGGCTGGGTGATGGATTATGCCGACGTGAAAGTGGCGTTCGCACCGGTCTTCGAGCGCCTGGATCACAATTATCTCAATGACGTTCCCGGCCTGGAAAATCCGACCAGCGAGCGCTTGGCGATGTGGATCTGGGACGCGCTCAAGCCGACGCTGACGGCGCTGAGCAAGATCGTCGTGCACGAAACCTGCACGTCGGGCTGTGTTTACTCCGGTCCGGAACGACGTTAGCGCAGTTGCACCATATCTCCGCTCTTGCCGATATGGTCGCATCGATTTGTTTGTTACAAATGTATTAATAAAACAGTAGGTTAACCGCCATAAGGCGCGTGTGCGCAATGTATGTTGCATCGCACCAAATAATGCGGTAGAGTGCCCTCACACTCCCAACAACCTCGCGAGGGCAACACCATGTACGAGCAGATCAATACGCAAGTCCTGGCTATGAGCAAGAGCTTCGCCGATACCGCGTTCAAGGCGCACAGCCTCGCGGTGGAAGGTCTCGAGCGCATCGCCGACCTCCAACTCAAGGCGCTGGAAAAGAACGTTTCGGCCACGGTCGAATTCTGGTCCGAAGCCGCCGAAGTGCGCGATTTCGACGCGATGAAAGCGTTCTGGCCGAAAGGCGTGAACCTGGTGAAGGAAACCACCGAGAAGCTGTACGCGAACAGCCAGGAAGTGTTCGGCGTGACGCTGAAGACGACCGAAGCGCTGGGCCAGCTGGCCAAGGGCAGCTTCGAAGTCGCCAACGACAATTTCACCAAGCAGGTCAGCGCGGTGAAGAAGGCCTCCAAGTAAACAATCCCAACGGCGGCGTTTGCCGCTGCTAGGACACGCTGCGCGAGTCCCCTCCCCCTTGTATTCCGCAGCGTTGCTGGCCGGGTGGTCAATCCACCCGGCTTTTTTTATGGCCATGGACGGCCGGTATAGCCGGAAATGCAGGAGCAATTTCCGGCTAGATGGCCATGGACGGTCGCTATAGCCGGCCCGCTGGTGCTCCCGGCACCTGCGGGCACTTCCCACATCCGTGTGGGTCGGAAATGCGAGAGCAAGTTCCGGCCGGCGTATGCGCCGCGATGTAGTTGACAATCATTCTCATTTGCATTTCAATATGCGGCATGTACATCTGCATCTGCAATGGGATTACTGAACGCGTCGTGCGCGAAGCCGCCGCCGACGGCGTGCGCAGCCTGTCCGAATTGACCCGCCGCACCGGCTGCGCCGGCAACTGTGGCAGTTGCGCGGATCTGGCCGAGCAAGTATTGCGCGAAGAACACGAAAGCCGGCGGCGCGCCTTCAGTCTGCCGCTGCTCGCCGCGGCGTAAAAACTCACGCGCGCCCGCGCGTGCAAATGTTCACGATTCGCGTTTCTACAACGTGCTGCATGCGCGCGTTATAGTCGCGCTGATCTTTTCAGGAGCCGGCCCATGAAAGGCGACCCCACCGTCATCAAGCACCTGAACAAGGCGCTGTTCAACGAGCTCACCGCAATCAACCAGTATTTCCTGCACGCGAAGATGTACGCGAACTGGGGCTACAAGGAACTGGCCGAGCACGAGCACCACGAATCGATCGACGAAATGAAACACGCCGATCGGCTGATCGAACGCATTCTTTTCCTGGAAGGGCTGCCGAACCTGCAGGCGCTCGGTAAGCTGTTGATCGGCGAGACGCCGGTCGAGGCGATCAAATGCGATCTGAAGCTCGAACGCCAGGCGCATCCGGATCTCAAGGCCGCGATCGCACACTGCGAATCGGTCGGCGATTACGTCAGCCGTGATCTGTTCGCGAAGATTCTCGAATCCGAGGAAGAGCACATCGACTGGCTCGAGACGCAACTGGGCTTGATCGAGCAGCTCGGCGAAACGAACTACCTGCAGACCAAGCTGAAGAGCTAAGCGGTACTCTTCGCCAACAGCGCGTTCAACTCGACATTCACACGCTGGAACGTGCGTTTTAGCTCGGCAACGATCATCGGCGCTTCGTCGCCGAGCGTGCCGCCGCGTGCGCCGTGCTCCAGGCGCTTGGCCAGCTCGGACAACGACAATGCGCCGAGATTGGCGCTGGTCGACTTGAGCGAATGCGACGGTGCGATCAAGCCTTCGATGTCGCCGCGCGCCGCCGCCTGTTCCAACGCGGCGACCGACTTCGGCGTGTCTTCCAGATACACACGCACCAGATCGGTGAACTCGTCGCCCATCACATCGAGCAAGTCGCGCACGACGTCGGTATCGAGTGCGGCGCCGGCGGAAGTCCCGGCGGCAGCCGGGGCGGCCGTCGCAGAGGCCGGAGTTGCCGCAGGCACCGCCGCCGCGGGCTTGGTGGTTGGAGCGAGCATGCGCGATTTGGCGCCGGGTGGCAGCCACTTGCGCAGGGTCTGCTCCATCAGCGCGCGGTTGAGCGGCTTGGACATGTAATCGTCCATGCCGGCGCGCAGGCATTTTTCGCGATCGCCGGCCATTGCGTTGGCGGTCATCGCGATCACCGGCAGGTGCTTGCCGGGCGCGGCTTCCTCGTTCTGGCGCAGGATGCGAACGGCCGTATAGCCGTCCATGATCGGCATCTGGCAGTCCATCAGCACGACATCGTAGCTGTCCTTTTCGAGCTGTTCGAGCGCTTCCTTGCCGTTGAACGCGCCACCGAAGCTGATGCCCATCAGCGACAGCAGGCGTTGCGCGACCTGACGGTTGACTGGATTGTCCTCGACCAGCAGTACGTGGCCGGCGATTGGTTTGGTCGCTTCAGGTGGGGCCTCGATCTGTACTGGCGGCAGGGCTTCCGGCAGCGGATTGACGATCTCGACCGCTTGCTCGCCGACGCCGAGCAGCTTGAGCAGCGCACCGCGCAGTTCCGCTTCGCTGGACTGACGCGGTATGGTCAGGGCGCGCGATTCGTTGCCCAGGTCGACCGGCGTCGGCTCGTCGCCGAGCAGGAACACGCAGCGCACACGCTCCAGGATCGGCTCGCGGTTGACGTTGCGCAGCAGGGTCAAAGCCGCCGCCGGCGGAATCGCCGCAGTGTCCAGGATCAAGAAATCGTAGGCCCAGCTTTCGCCCATGCTCGCCGCCGAACGCAGCTTGCTCAGCGCGTCCGCCGCGGCGGCGCTTTGCTGGAAAGTGATGCCCCACGCGCCGAAATAACCGCTCAGGCGGCGCATCGTCGGCGCATCGTTGGCCATCACCAACGCGCGCGTGCCGTGCAGGTCCCTGCGTAAGGCGGTGGTGTCGCCGAGCGCCTTGAGCAGCGGCACGCTGAACCAGAACATTGCGCCCTTGCCGACTTCCGAGCGCACGCCGATCTTACCTTGCATCAGTTCGACGATGCGCTGGCAGATCGCCAACCCGAGGCCGGTGCCGCCGTGGAAGCGCGTGGTCGACGCATCGGCCTGGGTGAAGGCCTGGAACAGCTTGTTGACCGTCTCCGGCGCGATGCCGATGCCGGTATCCTTGACCGCGAACAGGTACTCGTAATGCGTGCGTGTTTCCTTGTGCTTGCTGACGTGGATCATCACCGAGCCGCGCTCGGTGAACTTGATCGCGTTGCTGACCAGGTTCGTCAACACTTGGCGCAGGCGCGTCGGATCGCCGCGCACGGCAATGCGCACGCCCGGCTCGATTGCCACGTTGAACGCGAGGCCCTTCGCTTCAGCGTTCTTGACCAGCAGGCGGTGCACCGAGTCGAGCAGCTCGCGCAGGTTCAAGCCCGTCGTTTCGAGCTCGAGTTTGTTCGCCTCCATCTTCGAGTAGTCGAGGATGTCGTCGACGATGCGCAGCAATTCGCGTGAGGACTTGTACGCCGTCTGCAGGTAATCCTGCTGATCCGGCGCGAGCTTGGTCGACAGCACGATGTCGAGCAGCGGGATAATGCCGTTGAGCGGCGTGCGGATTTCATGGCTCATCGTGGCGAGGAATTCCGCCTTCGCCATCATCGCGCTTTCCGCGTCCTGCTTGGCGCGCATCAGTTCGCTTTGCACGCTGCGCAGCTTCTCAAGTTCCGCCTGCATCGCCACTTGCGTGGCCGAGGTCTGCGACGGCTGCGGTCTGACCGCTACCGGCGCCGCTATCGGCGCGGACGCGGGCTCCGGCTCGACAGCGGCGTACGCGCGCCAGCCGATCCAGCCGCCGAGCGCAGCGAGCACGAGCGGCGGCGCGATCCACAACGCGAGCATCGGCGGCAGCACGAATGGCGCGCCGAGGCCGATCGCGGCGACGACGAACAGGCTCACGCGCACGATCCATGGCGCCGCCGGGTGCAGCCGCGCAAACGCGGAATCGCGACGATCAGGCCGTGGCGGCATTGAAGTCGAAGCTCAGTTCTTGTCCCGCCTGCTGCACGAAGTCCCCTTGCAGATAATCCACGCCTGCGTTCCACAGCAACGATGCGCTTTGGGCGTCTTCGATGCGCGGCGCGATCACGCGGCGGTCGCTGTCGTGCGCGCGCACGACGATCTGGCGCAGTTCCTCGCGCAGTACGGTGTCGCGCAGCCCGGCGCCGGTGTATTTCGGGGCGAGTTTCAGATACGCCACCGGCAGGTGTTGCAACAGCTGCAGCGTGGCTGCGTTGGCGTCGAATCCGGTCAGGCACAAGGTCACACCGATCGGCCGCAGCGCGTTGGCGAACGCCGCCACTTCGCGCACCGCGCCGGCGGCCTCGTCGAGGCGGAACTCCAGCACGAGCTGCGCACCGGACAGGCGCCGTGTCTCGAGCAGTTGGCCGAGCCAGCCGGCACGTTGCGGATCGCGCGCGGCCTCGATGCCCTGGCTGACGAACAGGCGCACGGGGCGGCGCTGGCGCGCGCGTTCGGCGAGCACGAGCAGGCACCGCGAGACCACCCAGCGGTCGATGTCGGCAGCGATGCCTTCGCGCTCGGCGATCGGCAGGATTTCGGCCGCCGTATACAATTTTCCATCGGCGCCGCGCAGGCGCAGCAGCGACTGGAATGCCTCCTCGTCGCCACCCTGCAACGCCACCATCGGCTGGAACAGCAGCTGGAAATCTTCGGCGGCGAGTGCGGCGCGCAGCAATTGGCCGAGCGACTGGTCGACCTCGGTGGCGATGCTGCTCTCGGCCCGGTACACGCCGACGCGGTCGCCGCCGGGCGTGCGCGCGTCGGCGAACGCGCGCTCGGCCGCGTTGAGCATGGCGCCGGCGTCGCCCAGGCCCGCAGCGAATGCACAGATGCCGAAACCCAGGCTCACTGTCAGCGTCTTGCCTTCGTGCTCGAACACTTCGCGCGAGGTGCGGTCGCGCAGATCGAGGGCGAGCTTGGCCAAAGCCGCATCGTCGCCGCTATGGCAAAGCAGAATGAAGCTCGTGTCGCCGTAGCGCGCTGCCAGATCCTTGGCCTCGATGTGCGAAGCGATGAACGCGCCGACCTGGTTCAGCAGGGCATCGAAAATCGTCAGGCCGACGCGTTCGCGGATCTGCCCGGCGCCGTCGATTTCCACGTACAGCAAACCGCCGCTTTGCGCCGTCGCGTCTTCGCCGGCCAGTGTGGCGTTGAGGCGGTCGAGCACATGGGCACGCTGATACAAGCCGGTGACCGGATCGCGCGGGTTCTGCGCCTGCGCGCGCTTGCCCAGCGTGCGTGCGCGGCGCACGCGATTCGTCACGGCGGAAATCAGGTGCTTGGGCCGAATCGGCTTGGACAGGAAATCATCGCCGCCGGCATTGAGTGCCTCGAAATGTTTCTCTTCGTCGTGTTCGCCCGACAGGAACACGATCGGCGTATTGATGAACGCTTCGCGCTCGCGGATGATCGCGGTCAGTTCCATGCCCGAGCAGTTGGGCATGTACAGGTCCATCAGGATCAGCTCCGGATTGAAGCCTTCCAGACGATCGAGCGCGGCCAGGGGATCGGTCACCGCGGCCGTGTTCATGCCGGCCTTGCGCAGGATCGATTCGGCGAAGATCGCCTGCGAGCGGTCGTCTTCGACGATCAGCACGCGGAACGGGTCGGTCGTGTCGGCATCGAGCAGCTCGGCCATGCGGCCCATGACTTCGCTCGATTGCGTCGGCAATGGCACGAAGCTGTCTGCACCGGCGCGCATCGCGCGCAGACGCACCGGCAATTCGCCGGAATCGGAAAACGCGAGCAGGGCCAGGCGTCGGCCGAGACGCGCGCGCGCGGCCTTGACCATATCGCCGATCGATTCGAGCGAATCCTGGAATGGTGCGTCGACGATGACCAGGTGCGGCGCGAACGCCGCCAGCACTTCCTTCAGTTCATCCACGCTGTCGAGCAGCGTCAACTCGTAGCCGCTGGTCTCGATTTTCTGGTCGACCTCGCAGGCCAGCGGATTGCCGTCGCTCAAGTGGAATACCTTGCGCTGCTCACTCTTCGCGGGCGCCGGCGCTACAGCCATCGGCGCGCTGACTGCCGGCGCGACGGGACTCGGCCGGGCAGGCGCGGAAATCGGCCTGGTCGCGGGCGCGGGGGCAGGGGCGATGGCAGCACTACGCGCCCCTGGAGCGACAGCAACCGTCGCGGCACCGAAGCGCTTCCAGTATTCCGGTGGTGGCGTCACCTGCAGCGGATAATTAGTGACCTGTGGCGCCGCCACGGTGAGCACGGCGGCTTGTGCCGCGGCGGTCACGCCCGGTTCGCCGCCGTATTGTGTTTCATGGGTGGCGATCAACGGATCGAGCTCGCGCAGCAACAGCGCAAACGCTTCGCTCTGCGTCGCATCCGGAATCGCCACGCGTTCGGCAAACGGCGCAAGAAAACGTTCCAGCGCGAACAGACGCTCGCCGATGTCGAGCAGGCCGTAGCGGCCGCAAGTGCCAGCCAGCGTTTGCAGTTCGCGGAACAGGTTGGTCAGGGCGTTGATGTCCCAGCCCTGCGTCGACAGGCGCTGGCCGCGCTTGCGCAAGGTATCCAGGCGCTTGGGCAGGTGGCGTAGAAAAGCCAGCCGCAATTCCGCTGCCTGTTGGGTATCTTCTTGCTTTTGCATCAGTTCCGCCCCATCCGCGGCACTATACCAGTCCAGGAACCGTCGAATAAGCCGCCATTATCCCGGTTTCACGACCGCCAGAATCACGATGGCGATCAACAACAAGGCTGGTACCTCGTTGAAGATGCGCAGCCAGCGCGACGAATGCACGCTGCGATCCTGCGCGAAAGCGTGGGCCAAGCGCATCAGATACGCGTGATACGCGATCAGGCACGCAACCAGTCCCAGTTTGGCGTGCAGCCAGGCCTGCTGCTGGTAGCCCGGCGCCAGGGCCAGTGTCCACATGCCGAAGAGCAGCGCCAGGCCGCCGCCGATATGCGTGATGACGAGCAGGCGCCGCTCCATCACCTTCAATTGTGTGCGCACCGCCGGGTTGCCGGATTCGGCGTGGTAGATGAACAGGCGTGGCAGATAGAACAAGCCCGCAAACCAGGTGACGACGAAAACAATGTGCAGGGCTTTGATCCACAAGAACAGCATCGGTACATGCCAAAGCGCAATCGGCGTCACAGTATAGCGGTGTACCGGAGGGCGCGGGCTTGACCGGTGCGCCGCTGAGGGCTATAAGGCGCTCCCCTGCTGCGAGCATGGGAACCATCGGAAGAACCCGCTGCGCTCGGCACCTAGTGTGCCGGCGATGCTCGGAAACCTCGTGTACTAGCGTGTACACTCCGGTTCCTGCGCTCCGGCGGCACGCAATCTGCCTTCGCTCGCGACGCTTCTTCCGATGGTTCCCAGAGCGAACGGATTCTGCATGGCCAAGGTTCTGCCTCCTCCTGTCCTGATCGTACGGCCGCATCGCGCGCAGCGTCGCTGGCGCGGCTCGTTGGTGATGGCTGCCGCGTGGTTGGCTTCGCTCGCGGGGGTGATTGTGCTGCTGCATCGTTTCGGCGATCTGGCGGGGCAGACGGCTATTACGCAGGCGCGCAACGAGCACGCCGAATTGCTCAAGCAGATCGCAATTGCGCAGCGCGGTGAACAGGTCGCCAAGAGCGCCAATGGCGAATTGCAGCAGAACCTGCGCGATCGTCAGGAAGAAATCGCCGGTCTGCGCGCCGACCTGGCCTTCTACAGCCGTCTTACCGACGGCCATGCCAGACCGGAAGGCCTGAGCGTGCACGGCGTGCATCTGAAACCCGGTTCCGCAGGGCATGTATACAACTTCACCGTGACGCTGACGCAGACGCTCAAGTCCGGCGAAGTCAGCAACGGACACATGCGTTTGAGCGTCAGCGGCGCGCGCGCGGGCAAGTTGGTCACCCTCGGCTGGGGCGAGCTTGCGCCGAATCAGGACGCAGCGGGAGTACCGTTCTCGTTCAAGTATTTTCAGCAGGTCGCCGGCAGCCTGATGTTGCCGGAAGACTTCACCCCCAACCGCATCCATGTCGAAGCTCAGGGCGGCGCCGAATTGGGCCATGTCGAGCAGGAATTCGCCTGGAACGACGCGCTGTCAGCGCAGGAGATTGCCGATGTTCAGCAGTAGTCGAAAAGAGGCGCGGCCGGCGCCGGAAGCCACCACGTTGATCGCCAATGGCACCACGATCAAAGGCGATATCCACTTTAGTGGCCGCCTGCATGTGGACGGCAAGGTCGATGGCGCCATTCGCGGCGACGGCGCACAGGCCATGCTCACGCTGTCGGCACACGCCAGCATAACCGGCGAAGTGCAAGCGCCGCACATTGTCATTGATGGTTCGATCGTCGGCGACGTCACTGCGAGCGAACGTCTGGAGCTGGCCAGCAATGCGCGTGTGGAAGGCAACGTCTACTACAAGCTGCTCGAGATGTCGGCCGGCGCGCAGATCAACGGCAAGATGGTGCATCGCGCAGAAGCGCCGAAGCAACTGCCGAAACCGGCGGCGGGTGCGGACGAATCGTCCGAGCCCGCGAAGGCGGCCGCCAAGGCTTGAATTTCCACGCTGCAGGCGCGATCTATATACAGCGAATAACATCTGCGCCGCGATGATGAACGATACGCCGAATTATCAGAACGCCTTGGTCGAACCGCTCGTGTTCACGACCGCGGCTGCGCACAAGGTGCGTGAGTTGATCACGGAAGAAAACAATCCGAACCTGAAGCTGCGCGTGTACATCTCCGGCGGCGGCTGCTCGGGGTTCCAGTACGGCTTCACGTTCGACGAGCAAAGCGCGGATGACGATCTTGCCGTCATCAGGGATGGCGTCACGCTGGTCGTGGACCCGCTGAGTCTGCAATACCTCATGGGCGCTGAAGTCGACTACACCGAGAGCCTGCACGGCGCCCAGTTCGTGATTCGCAATCCGAACGCGAAGACAACGTGCGGTTGCGGGTCTTCGTTTTCGGTCTGACTGCATGAGTTCGAGCGTGCGCAGTGGCGCCAACGTTTTCGCGGCGCTGGAACTGGATCGCCGCGCCGAGCAGCGTGACGATCCGGG
>Ga0157379_10005173_pt1 | contig 11204 bp, 6 predicted proteins | sample S25metaG_FD_121802 | JGI IMG/M metagenome (GOLD analysis project Ga0157379, IMG submission 121802) | Switchgrass rhizosphere microbial communities from Kellogg Biological Station, Michigan, USA - S2-5 metaG | ecosystem: Host-associated > Plants > Roots > Rhizosphere > Soil | place: USA: Michigan... | reverse complement strand
GTCCAGGGGCGCCACTGGGCTCTCGATAAAGGCTTTAATGGGAGGTGGTGTTTCACAACACGACGCGACATGAATTGAGGGATAAGGTAGAGTCGTTACGCGACCTGTTCTTTTATAAGTGCGGTGTGTTTTACGAGGTATTCCCGTTATTTCTAAAGCGAAGGTGGAATTAATTCATTGGGTGGCTTCCAATACGTTTGGGAGCGAGATGAAGAAAGAGATGCTGGTGGAGATCTTGAGGAAGCAAAAGCACTTGGATATATATGGGGTGCTTCGCCGGATCAATGCAGATGCTTCACAGTCCAAAAGCTGCCTGAGAATCGCGTTTTATCATTCCGTTCGTTCTACTTATCGCATATCTAAAAATAAATTCGTCATTTAGTTCAGGATATTACAAATAGAGTGCATCAGTCAACCACCCGGAGTGCCCCATGATTGTACCATCTCAGACCTAGAGTTCAGTGAAGAATTTCTCGAGACTATTATTCTATTTCTCAGCTTGTTCAAATAGGAGCCAATGACCAGTACCAAATTCTTCCACCAATCGGTTGGAAGCAAAACGTGTTGTTCCCTTCTTGTTCAACTCAGCAAGGCAAACGTGATCTTTCAAGGCAGCGATAAAAAGCGTTGGGATACAGAAGGAATACTTCTCCTGAGGAATCGCTAAATGTCCAGTATGAATAAGCGATATATCAAGATGTCATTTCGGAGATAAAGAACCAGATTCGTCTTCCTTGTTCAAGCCTTTCACGGCAGTCACATACCAAAAGCAGGGAGCCGTTAGTCCTTTTCGGAGAATGGCGATCTTATGCTCTTTCAGTGTCTTTGAAATGGTAGAACAAGTTAGGAACCAGGGTTTAATACGGCTTTGATATGCTTATATACCTTTTCATCTAACCCTTCAGGCCTAGGTGCCTACCTATTACAATTGAGCCATTCGCCGATTGTTCCCCGTTCGGATAAATTGGTCCTCCAGAGCATAGGAGCCTTAGCGAACACAATATTAATGAAAGGATTAATGGATGGATGCACTGATAGGAAAAAGAGTTAATTCTGACATTAGCCCCCATTCGCTTTGGCCCTTCCGACGAAGCGAAGTACTCCAAGTACCCCCATAGTTCTGATCCCAATGTAATTAACTACAATACTTATAGTAATTGCCGGATATCAAATTATTACTAATCCAACCATTTAAAAGGCTTTATACACATGGATGAACTCAATGTAGACTCAGTGCCAGCCCTCCGATGTTTGGCCAGCATTTACACCATAAGGCACAATTATAAACCAATACCTTAAATGGAGACAACACTTTCATATTTTGATTGTTTTGCATAGAAAGGTTTAATTCTCATCCTAATGGGTTCCTGATTCGGTCCACGGTACCAGATTGCAACATTGAGGAAGCTCATTTCACTATTCCTTCCATAGTTTCTGTAACAACATCCCTCTCCCAAGATTGCACATCTGATAAGATGATAAGACAGTTTGTTGTTTTAAAAAAAAATACCCAAAGCCTTGTCCCAAAACAGCAACACCCATCCTCAGCTCATTCAAGCATTAGGCCTTCCATGTCATACATTTTGTGCATCAGGCATCTGTTAAGTCCATTTCCATTGCAAACTCTGATCATCCTCCAGACCAACTCTGATTTCCAGACTTTATATCCTTCATCCCTTTTCAGTAACTTCTTTGTTCTGCATCCTCTTATCCTTACATTCTACACTGTGATCCCCCTGTGGTGGCTATGCTTCACCTGGTATACTTTTGTCTTCATCTCTGAGCTCTGAGATCACACTTCTGTTTATCTTCTTTTGTGAAAAATGCTTTTGCAATTATTTCCTTTTATGTTTTGTTCACATGCTATTTCATACTTACTCCAACTCTGGATCCTGTTCTCCAACTTTTGTATTTAAGCCTGTATCCTTTACAATACAAAGCAATCTGATTATTTTTGTTTAAACCCCATATCAATTATTCTTGTCTTGCTCCCTGTCTAACAAATCTTGACACTTGTCTCCCACCACCTACCCAAAACACCAATCCAGATCCATCTCCAATCTCTGGGCCCTGGAACCTCTGTTCCAAAATACTAGGACAACTTAGCATACATCAGGGTGACACAACACATAAGTTGAAGCCAAGTCCTTATCAGTAACCCATTCTGTCACTTACCTCAGAACTCTGTGATACCTCTGGCTGTCTCTGCACACTGGAGACTGGTCATAACAGCATCATAGACTTCAATTATATTGATGATGCTGAAGGTAAACTGATCCCCTGCCAAGAATAATACTGAGATAATTTATCTAATCATAGTAAACTTTTCCTCCTAGATGAATGTGTTCACGGTGTTATCCAATGGTTGGCATGTAGCATAAACCCACAGAAGAAAGTGCAATTGATCACATTCCATAAAGAGTTTAAGCAAAGTATAGATTGTAGTGAGGTTGATCTCTCATGGTTTGCAGTTCTTGAGGTATATATCTGAGATGGCTCCTGTGGACTGTGGAGCTATTGAAGAAGACATGATTAATGTTGCTGAAGAATTCATTAAATATTAATAGTGTTTAGAAGTGAGTTCATCTGGGTCCCCAACATGTTGAGTTGATTATCAAATCAAACTCAGTGAGTTGTGCAGATACAAATAACTATATAAATCACCTATTAAATGAAACTACAAAATGGTAAATAAATTAATGGTTCTGGTACAGGTTGGAATGCCCACCTCACCTGTTTGGGCAGATACATATGACTGAATGAGCAAAGAGATAGCTACACTGGAGGTGTAACAAATTTTCAAAAATGGAAAATCTTGAGAAGATCTTGAAAGCAGAGCTCCTTTTATTAGAATTTTTCTTGGCTGAAAACCTTAAAGAAAGACTAAAAATTTTAATATTTTCTCAGCATTTTTGTGATAATGCAGAGAAATTTCTAAAAAAGATTACAGTTCTTACAAAAATGTGGAGAAAATCTTAAATATATTACATTCTTTTAGGGCTTTCAGTCCCTAAAAATTCTAATAAAAGGAGCTCTACTTTCAAGATTTATCAAGGTTTTTCCATTTCAAATTTTGTTTTGCCTCCAGTGCTACATATTTATATGTTGAATGTAATGTCCCCTGTGATATAAAGGCAATGGAGCAGAGCAAACAGAACATATGAAAGAAGGGATGTGATGAAGGTAAAATCTAAGCAGTTGTTATGACTTAATCCCTGGAGTTGGAGTTGGAGTATAGTTCAGCAGGGGTCAGACAGTATGGGTAGGAACATGGCTTTAACTAATAGTTACACCCTCTCAGTTGTACATTGGTGATTATCCCAGTATTTCAGAAGGTAAGGTCAGAGATTTGGAGATTCAGAAGAGAGTTCAGAGAAGTCAGAGAATCATATCAGAGAAGTCTGTCAAAGATAGTTTTCAGATTAAGGAAGGAAGACTATGTTACATATCTTTTATACTATGAAGTGAGATCTTGATTAAGGTCAGAGTCAAGTGTAGCAAACATGAGTGCAAGACATGTGAATGAATACAAAAGGGGTACAGTAAGAGAAGTGAAAGGTTAGCATGGAACATAAGGTCATGGGAAGATAAGATCTGGGGAGTCAGGTGGAATATACAGATGGGGATGAGACAGAATTGAACAAATATATAACAAAGGTAAGTTGAGAGATAAACAATTGGAAGTCCAGAAGTTCAGAATAGGATTTGAGAAGGTCAGAGGTGGGACAGGTTATAACAGTACTCCCCTCTTATGACCAAATCCCATTGGTGTTGTAGGTTTGAGGAGTACCAACAAAATTTGAGAAGTTTGGCAAGTTGGAAATGAATTAGTTGAGGGGCTCAAAAATGTTTTTTTTTTTTCAAAGGTCAGGCATTTAGGACAAGCACATTTTGTCTGCTAACCACCACCATTTCATTGAAGAATGCCAACTGGAGATATCCTCTATCCTGTTATCCCTCATGACAACCTGCACTGTACCTTAGCTGGATTTGACCAGACCTGATGGAGTGTGGAAGCCATGTTCCCAACCAGTAAGAGAAAGAGGACAGTGAGTGTTTTGTTGTCTCAGATTGAACTTCTACTGAAGTTAGAATAAGGTCTCTCAACCATCCATCCAGACCAGTTTGATCACCCTCAACATGACACCATCTGCAAATTTTGCTTGCACTGGAGGGATAGAAAAGTTTTCAGCCAATAAAAATATTAGGAAAATCTTAAAGGTTAGCCACTTTTATTTAGAGTTTTCATAGGATGAAAACTAAAACAAAATTCAGCATTCCCAAAGAGTTTCATCAGAGTTTTCAGACTCACATAGGGTTTCATTAGAGTTTTCAAGGTTTGAGTCCAAAAAATATAATGAAACCCTTTAGGAATGTTTAATTTCATTATAGTTTTTTGTTTGATGAAAATCCTAAATAAAAATGGCTAACCATTAAGATTTTCCTGAAGTTTTCCTTGGCTGAAAACTTTTCCATGCCTCCAGTGTTGGACAAGAGCTAGAAGTGCAAGCAAGGAAAAGGTAATGACTCAGATGGTCTTTGTGTGACTTTCCAGGTCAATGTGATGTATCAGGTTATATGCATGATGTTGATGTAACATCACGGTGCATTTATAAAATATTGTATCCCCCTCTGAATTAGGAGCTCTGGGACTCTTGTTTTTTAATATTGAATCTGACAATGACATGGGTGATCCATCTGAACATAGCTGAAAGATAAGAGATGGAATTGCAGAGTAGGATGCCTATCTGCAGTATTCTCAAACCACAGCAAAGTGATGCACTGAACTGCAAGAGTTAAGAAGGACATATTGAAGATGCTTCAATATAGGTAATATTGACAGTGCATATTATGTAGCTGTGAGCTGCTGAGGGTGTTTGGTGGCAAAAAGATAATGATGTATTCCTACACAAAACTGGCTGCCTTGTATACATTTCTGGAGACACTCCAGTTATGCTATTTTAAGTTCTGAGACATAGAAAAATGGAGTAGAACATTCCTCAGAGGTCATCTAAGGAATATTCTAGTTATTTGAAATACAAGAATGAATAGGAATCAAGGAAGTGAGACATCATATGACCAGATGAGATATAAGTGAACATATTCAGAAGGGGTGTCTCAGAAGTGATCATACATGTGATAGTAAATCATAAAAGGCTGTGCAGAGGTCTCAGGCAAGTCTAGATATTCTGCACAGCATAGAAGACAGGTGAAATGTCTTATTCTGAAGAAGGGGGGAAAGGGGATCAAAATCAAACATATGATTGTTCAGACCTTGGAGCATGACTTCCAGTTGTCTCAGAGGGTCAGGTGAGACACAGATCAAGGTGGCACCTGGTATATGGCTTTATAAACATGTGATGAACATATTTAGATAAGCAGCTGAGCTGAAATCTGGGGTTTTGGATTTTGTGAAGAGGGAACTGAAAGGGTGGTGTTACAGGTATTAGTACAGCACATTTGATGAAATAAATGTTTTGTGCACTTTTTTGTTGGTTTTGAGGAAACAAATAGGAAATGTATTTAGAGGAAAGACTCAAGCAAAGAAATTGCATCATGAAGTAAGGAGGAGATGAAGAAAGTGGCACTGATACACCACAGTCAAACATACTCCTTCCTGGACCAAGGGCATATCTCCATCAGCCAAGGCCCAGATCAAGTACAATAAGGAAGTAGGTCATGATAGGAGAGGTTAGCAGAAGGAAACAGAGGGTTCAGCAAGTGGTTTGGGAAGAGTTCAGGGAAGGGGTTGGAGATGAAGTTAGGGAGGAGTCAGAGGGGAACCATAGTAGTGATAGATGGGAGGTGATAGATGGGTTGTATCAAAAGCTGGATGCAGTTCAGAGGAAGGTGAATAGGACAGATGTCATGGTTTGGACCATGGTTAGACAGGGATTGGGAGGTGGTCATAATAAACCATGGAAAGGTTTGTTGAGGGACTAGATGAAGAACTGGAGGACCTTTCATCCTTCCAAGGGATTGATAACTGATACATCACTAAAATGAGGAGGTTAGAAGAAACTGTGGAGGAGGTCTGGAAGGAGTGGTTTGAAGCAATGATAGAATTAGAGGATACAGAGTATGATTGACTGGATTGGATGAAAGTATCATTCCAAGCCATAACTGAACCCTTTTCTTAGTTATTTGTGTAAATAATCAGCAAATATCAAGAAATCCTCAAGCATTGTCAGTTATTGATTTAGATACCTCATCATTACTCATATTTCATTGTGATTACCATCATTTCCTCTTTAAACACTGTAATTTATGACAAATAACTGACATAGCTGGAAATAACTGAAAATTTAAGGGAAATAAATGCTATTCTTATAATTAATACCTGGGAATTTAGGACTATATACATGTTATTAGCATAAATCATTGAATCTCCCAAATCACACAAAATTACTACTCCCAAATTATCACTGGGGATAGTCAGCAAATACTGTATAAGTGATTATCTCAGAAGATTACTCCTGAATCCTTTGAATGTTTTCCAATGATAATGGAGGGTTACTGGATTTTGAACTTCATTGGTATTAAATGAAGAGATTGACAAAAATTTGAGAGGAATTACAGAAGCTATTTGCCTTAAACAAGTTGTGAAATCCAGATGCCTAAGGGCTATAATTGAAAATAGCTGATGACAGCTGATGATAACTAGTGCTTCACCCTAATAGTTGATAATCCTCACTAAACCAAAAACATAATTGTAAAGTAACTGTATTCCCCAAGCATTGGTCCTTAATACTACTTTGCACTACTCTAAGTAAATGATTCTATTATTTTAGCCCAATATGGACAGTCATACTGGCTTGCCCACAAAGTGGTTCCAATTTCTTGTCCTAGGATAGGAGCACTTCTCTTCATTCTGTCAAAATTGGAATAATGAACTTTCATCTTTCACTTAAAATTGCCTTGTGTGATGGGCTTATACTACTAATGTGGAGGGACAGCTCTATAGAAGAAGCTGTCTCCAGTGCTATGGTTTCTTTCAATTAAATTTACTCCACATTTCAGATCAGACTTCTAAGAAGCTCACTACTAAGTCTCACCTAGTGATGCCATGATTTGGTTCAGGCTGTACACCCACATTTTCAAACAGTTCAGGCTCTCCCCTTTGAGTGAAAAAAAGTTTCGTGAAAATTGGTTTCATAACTGGGTGAGATATAGCTGGGGCAATTCCATGCCAAGTTTCAGCCAAAACCATCCAGAGGTCCTTCACAATCTTGGGGATACAGTGGGTGGTTCAGCAGTTCTTATATGTGTATGTAATTTTTGTGTACACATATAAGAACCACTGAACCACTAGCTATATTTTCAAGATTATGAAGGAACCTCTGGATGGTTTGGGCTGAAACTTGACATGGACATTGCCCCAGCTATATCCCACCCAATTCTGAACTGATTTTCATGAAAGATTCTTGCACTCAAAGGGGAAAGTCTGAACCGAACCACAGCATCACTAGCCTCACCACATAGTTGAGCTTTTACACTTCCAATTAATGGGGCAATATCATAATAAGATTGGCTAGCTTGCAAATCAATTTGGAATAGGGCTAATTATCTAAGGTTCAAAGCAAAGTATCTGAGATATAAGAATCTCAATCCTGGATCTTGCAAGGAAACAGATCCCAGATCCATTGAGGTTTTCCCCCACAACTTGATTGAAACTGCGGGAACTAACAGTGAAGTGCCAAGGTTAGCTGCAGTCTGAGCACAGGATCCACCTATTCAAAAAGGCCATAATCCAAGCATATGCCTGGAACACCTTTAAAAGAAATTGTATCTAGCGGAATCATAAACCCAAAGATGAAAAACTTTCATTTGAGCCGAAGTGAGCCCCCGGATACCAAATATCACCTCTCACCATGAAAAAGCTGCTTCCCATAAGATAGGATGTAGATACCGTACTGGTATTTGTTAAGCACAGCTGAAGCTATATATTTATTTTTGAGATTTACAACTTATCCTGTAGCCCTAATTGTACGAGAGAGATGCAACTCTTCCAGACTATGCGACACTCTCTGTTCATCAAGACAGGGTATTTGAAATGCCAATTATCCAGGAAAGAGGGGACGAAAGCCAAGGAAATAAGTAAGTTGTCGACCATCTCCTACATTTCCGCAAATATCCTGGATAACTGGATATCAGCTTCAGATTTATTCTCATTCAGCAAGAAATTGCAGGCCTACAAGAGCAACCGAATAATCTTTCCTTCACCCAATGCAGACGGACATCCACTCAGAGTTACACCTCTCCATGCCCAAGAGGATAAATATTTCCAAGCGATCATTAATTCCTCTTATCATATGAAAGATAAATGAGGCTCACCGGTTTGATCGACTTTGGCAATCGTTCTTTATCACCGGTAAGTCCTTGGTCCTTCTCTGATGCACTGTTTCTGTGATATTTGGCGATAAAGATATCCCTATGTTCGTAACTCTTCTCGATCCCCTTCGGTTTGTCCCAATCAATCACGGATCTGATCGCAACTGTTTTGCATTAATCCTTCACCTACATTGTAATCCACTAAATTTGTGAACATTCTGGAAGAAATGTTTCTTAGGATCCCCAAACCATGAGATGTTGAATTGATTACCGCCAGAGATAGTAGGCCATTTTAGGATTAGGATTATCTCATCGGCTAAAGGTTCCGCAGCTAACATGGGAAGCCATAGACCCTTAGCCAACCAAGTCATGTAATTGCTAAAGGACCTAGTAGCGACATTGAGAAGTACGCCACGCAGTTTATCTTTGATATCCCGATGTTGGTGGATCAGTCACTCACCCTGGCTAGCTATTATTCTAAGGGCAACCACATCCATGACGCTTATGTGTAATTTATCGCCATATTAATACGTAAGGTCTCCATTTCACCCATTTCCCTGCCTAACACTATATTCTTGAACAAACAGAGACATATTCGGAAATACTGTTACTTAGTGATGGATTTATTCAATTCAAAGTATTGTTTCTCAAAGCTCGAGAAAGTCTCCCGCTATTGTTAAAGACAATTGAGGATTGCCGTCTTAATCATCCGTGGCTATCTTTCGGGTCTGTTCATTGAATGGGAACTGTATATAAACTGATCGGGGAGCAAGAGAGACCTGGAGGAGAGCTATTCGCGGACGCTTGGTACCAGACCTATATCAAGGGGAGGTCAGACTCACCAAAATAAATAAGTTTATCACTTACATCATTCTGGAAGCCGCACGCATAGAATCCTCCAACGAAGTTAAACGTCAATCGAGCCCCAAGCTGACTATTCTCGATATTCGACTGTATTTGGAATCCGTTGAACTGTGCGCATTTGTTTGAGCTGGATCCCGTCGTAAATCCTAATTGACCGTAATTTGTACACCCGGTGGAGGAGGGTATAAATCCAATGTTAGCCTTTGAGTAAGGTTGGTACCAGAGTCTGGAGCGGCAACGAAATTGCCTTGGGAGAAATAGAATGCTCCGATAGATCCGCTCCCTGTCAAAGTGGAGTATCCCCCAGCTCCACCATTTGTACGGAGAGGCTTTGGGGTGTGTCATGTAAGATTTCTGTGTAGCTGAAGACAATATATGAGATACACACGAGTAGATTTGATGCATTTTGCGAGGAGCTGGATACGAGGTAGAATTCAGGCGTATCGGCGCCTGGCGGAGTGATAGTTCCCCCAAGCGTGGCAAGGTAGACGATGAGGAGACTGTACACTAACTTATGAAGCATTGTAGTCGGGGGTGTTAGAGTATGCATGGAAATCGCACTTTGGTCCTCCAATTTATAGATATCCTCCAGCGGCTCCGAATCAGGGTGCCTTTAGCATTCAACACCCCTTGCATGATCGGCGTTTTATGTGGGCTGAATGTAGCCTGTCTAACATGTAATGCCTAATCTTGCGACTATGTCTAGGCACTTCCATGGATCCACGCTATTGACCCCATCCGCTCCGTTTGGCAACCGTGCCTTTGGTTCGGAATGCAATGCAACGGCATTGCGTCACATTGCTTGATTGTGTCCATAAATGACTGGGTAGATAGATCCAATTCAATGTCGCCGTTGCCGCTGCATCCGACGAGATTTCATGCCTGTTAGAGAAGCCAGAGGCCACGCAGCTCCAGTGAATGAAACGACCGTAGTTTGCTAAGGATGGACAGGTAATCGCGCAGGGACAGGAAGCAGCCTACCCACATTTGTGACACAACGAAGCCTTACTGGGACTTTGGCATTGTATGTTAGAACTAGTAAACATGATGCTGTTTCAACTCACTCAAATAACTGTCACTTCGCCTTTGGCAGACTGCAAGTGCTGCCTACATGCCAATATGTAGGACAAGGAATGTTTGAAATGGCACAGGGTAAATACAACCAGATTTACACTTCAAATGAATACCTTAATTGTTCAAAAAACACAATTTGAAGTATTTTGTCTGCTAGAAATTCTTATGTACTCAGAGTTTCGATTTAAAATAGATATCTTATTGTCCATCTTATTGTACATTTTAAATGGAAATGGCGAATACATGTCTCTGATAACATGTGGGCCTGTTCTCCAGTTCAAATATGAAATAAACTACAAATGTATGTATACATTTCGAATGGATATAACAGATGTATCCAAATTTCCAGCAGAGACAGCACTTGAAATGCCGAACTGACAAATCAGTGGATGCTTCACTTGAAGTTTAAGATTGGCTATAATCTTCGTTTCTATTTAATATAGTACTTCTCCTGCCTGTTTACATGATATCCTGGTTTACGGTCCCACATTCTCGATGTGCGCGTCAGAAAATGGAGCCATTCGTTTTCCATGACAAGGAATGTGCATGCCAGGTGGATTTGTGAAGAATTGCCCTGTAAATGACCAATGAGCTGGAATAAAACACTACCTGCTAAACCTTGTTCCCTTACCTCTATCCCTAAGACCCTGACAAGACTTTGTCGCGATTGACCATTCTCGCTGATAGCTACCTGTGAGAAGTGCCCGTGACAAGGTGCGACAGCTGCATCAGGAAAGTTGTCAATGGGTGTTTAACCTGCTAGCTATTTTTTGTGCAACTAGTAGCGTGGCAGGAAGCTACACGCCCCGATATCCTGTAGTCACCCAGAACCGTTTGTCAATGGAGTGCTTCCAGATGATCCACAACGATCACTGGGAATCAATTGGAGCTTGATGCCTGGAGACCCTCTTGGTTGGACTGTACACCAACGATTC
>Ga0157379_10005172_pt1 | contig 11204 bp, 9 predicted proteins | sample S25metaG_FD_121802 | JGI IMG/M metagenome (GOLD analysis project Ga0157379, IMG submission 121802) | Switchgrass rhizosphere microbial communities from Kellogg Biological Station, Michigan, USA - S2-5 metaG | ecosystem: Host-associated > Plants > Roots > Rhizosphere > Soil | place: USA: Michigan... | reverse complement strand
TAGATCGTCCGGATCGGGACCCAGGCGATCGTGCCGCCGATCCGGATGCAGGTGGTGATCTGCTCGACCTCGAAGGCGAAGCCCGGTTCGTCGCTCGCGAGGGTCGTCTCCGCGAGCCGGCGCGAGACGAGCCGGTAGCCGGACTGGTTGTCCGGGATGTCGCGTCCGACGGCCCACGAGAACGCCCGGCCACCGAGCACGTTGGACAGGCGTCGGGCGGGCGGCATCGCGCGGAAGTCGCGCCGGCCGATGACCAGGTCCGGCCGCTCGCCCGGAGCGGTCCACGCCTCGAGGAACGCCGGGATCTCGTTTGGGTCGTGTTGGCCGTCCGCATCGAGGGTGAGGATGGCCTCGGCGCCATCGTCGAGCGCCTGCCGAAAGCCGGTCCGCAGCGCGGTGCCCTTGCCCTGGTTGGGGTGCTGGACCATCACCCGTGCACCGGCCAAGCGGGCCGCTGCCGCGGTCTCGTCGGACGAGCCGTCATCCACGACGATCACAGGCAGGTGTCTCACCGCCACGGCGACCACCCGCCCGATCCGCGGCGCCTCGTTGTAGCCCGGGATCAGGGCAACGATCACCGGAGCTCGACGCCCGGCGCCCCGCCCGGCGCGACCGGCTCGACCCGGCCGACGACCCGATGCTCCACGCCGGCGTCCTCGAGCCCGGACCGAACCGCCGCCAGCCGATCGGGCGAGACGGCCGACAGCAGCCCGCCGGAGGTCTGCGGATCGTGGGCGAGGGTCACCAGCTCGCCCGGCACGCCGGTGCCGATCACCAGCGACGACCCGACGAAGCGGCGATTGTGGGCCGCGCCACCGGTTTCGACGCCGGCCGCCGCCAGAGCGACGGCGCCGTCGAGCGCCGGCAGCGCGGCCGCCTCGAAGACGAAGCGGGTGGACGACCCGCGTGCCATCTCGAGGCCGTGGCCCAGGAGCCCGAAACCTGTGACGTCGGTCGCCGCCGACACCTTGTGGGCGACCAGCACCTCGGACGCCGCCCGGTTCAATGACCGCATCTGGTCGATCGCGGCCGCGAGGCCGGTCGGGCTGGTCTTGCCCTGCCGATGGCCGCTCACCAGCAGGCCGGTCCCGAGGCGCTTGGTCAGGACCAGGACATCGCCCGCGTGGGCGCCGCCCTTGCGCAGGAGGCGGTCGGGGTGAGCGGCCCCGATCACCGCGAGTCCGTATTTCGGCTCCGCATCGCGGATCGTGTGACCGCCGGCGAGCGTCCCACCGGCCTCGCGCACCGTGCTCGCCGCCCCGTCGAAGATCGCGGCCATCGTATCGCGCGGCAGCTCCTCGGGGAATGCCGCGATCGAGAGGGCAAAGAGCACGCGGCCACCCATCGCGAAGACATCGCTCAACGCGTTCGCGGCCGCGATCTCCCCGAACGTCCGCGCGTCGTCCACGAGCGGCGGGAAGAAGTCCAGCGTGCCGATGATCGCGAGCTCGTCGCTGATCCGGTAGGCCGCGCCATCGTCCGCGGCCTCGAGACCGGCGATCAGCTCGGCCGGCTCCGGATTGCCCGCGCCGAGGCCACGCAGCGCATCCGCGAGGAGGTCCGCCCCGAGCTTGGCCGCGCAGCCACCGCAATCGGTCAGCTCGGTCAGGCGGAGCAGCGGCAGGCTCGGCGCGTCGAGGGTCGTCATCCACCGATCATAGGCGGGACGAACGGAGGCGCCGGCGAGGCCTCGCATCACGAGTCTTCGTCGGCGCCAACCATTGAGACGACGCGCTCTCCGAAAACTCATCGGTCGATCTCGCCGCGACGGCCCGTACCTGCGTTCGTCGTGAATGGGCGAGGCTGGCAAGGCGCCGCCGAGGACCGGAACGAGCAGGCTCGGATGCCTGTAAGTGAGGACCGCAGGCGGCAACGCCGCCAGCGTCGTTCAGTCGCGACAGCCGTTGGGTCTACCATCGGCCCAGGGGAGTGGATGGGTCCCGGTGGGTCCCCCGGTCTTCAAAATCGGTGACGCTGCGCTCGGCGTGGCGTGGTGGGTTCGACTCCCATGCGCTCCCGCCATCGGACAGCTCAGGAGGGGTCGTGATCGACTCGGTGAAGGCCGTCGCGGGTGCCCGGGGAGCCGATGGTCGCTGATCGCGCCGTCCGACCGCCGAGCGTCGAGCGGTTGCTGGCGGCCGTGCGATCGCGCCGCCCGGCCGGGCAGGATCACCATGCCCTGGCGGAGGCCGCGCGCTCGATCCTTGCCGAGGAGCGTCGCAGCCTCGCCGATGGAGTAGCGCCGCGCGCGCTCGGGGCCCTCGCGGACGCGCTCGTCGCGCGCCTGACGGCCTGGGCCGGCCCGCCCTCGCCGGCGACGATCAACGCGACGGGCGTGATCGTGCACACGAACCTCGGCCGCGCGCCGTGGGCCGACGAGGCGATCGCAGCCGCCGTCGCCGCGGCCGGCCCGCTCTTGCTCGAGATCGATCGGACGACCGGACGACGGGGCGCCCGCTTCCGGCTGGCCGAGGATCACCTCGTCGCCGTGACCGGTGGCGAGGATGCGCTCGTCACGAACAACAACGCCGCCGCCCTGGCGCTGGCTGTCGGGTTGGCCGGTCGCGGGCGTGGCGTGGCCGTCTCGCGAGGCGAGCTCGTCGAGATCGGCGGAGGGGTGCGGATTCCGGAGATCATCCGACGCGCCGGCGCGAAGCTGGTCGAGGTCGGGACCACGAACCGGACCCGGGCCGCGGATTTCGCGGATGTCCTCGTGGATCGGTCCGCGGCGATGGTCCTTCGGGTGCATCCGTCGAACTTCCGGCAGGACGGGTTCGTCGAGTCGGCCGACGCGCGCGCCGTCGCCGAGGAGGCCCATCGACACGGCGCGATCGTGATCGACGATCTCGGCTCGGGTGCCCTGCTGGCGACCGAGCGGTTCGGCCTGGCCCACGAGCCGACACCGGCCGAGCGCCTCGCCGACGGCGCCGACATCGTGACGTTCAGCGGCGACAAGCTCGTCGGCGGTCCGCAGGCCGGCTTCGCGGTGGGGCGAGCCGATCTCGTGGCCCGGATGCGACGCGACCCGCTGGCCCGCGCGATGCGCCCGGACAAGGTCACGCTGGCGGCCGTCGCGGCAACGCTCGGGCTGTACCGGGCGGGTCTCGCGCTCGAGCGGGTCCCCGTCTGGCGGATGATCGCCACGCCGCCGGAGACCCTCCGCGCGCGCGCCGAGGCGATCGCGTGCGACCTGCGCGACCCCGCCGCCGATCCGGGTGCGCGATCGATCGACGCGAGCGTGGTCGACGTGCGCTCGACCGTCGGTGGCGGCAGCCTGCCGGGCGAGACCCAGCCGTCGGCGGCTGTGGCGATCGAGGCAGCGGCCGGACGGGCCGACCACCTCCTGGCGGCGCTCCGGGCGGGCGATCCGGCCGTCGTCGGTCGGATCGAAGGCGGCCACGTTCTCCTCGACCTGCGGACGGTGGAGCCGGGCCTCGACAGAGCCTTGACGGCCGCGATCCGCGAGGCGGCCGCGCGATGACCGTCGTGATCGGCACGGCCGGCCACATCGACCATGGCAAGACGACCCTGCTGCGTGCGCTGACCGGCATCGACGCCGACCGCCTGCCCGAAGAACGGGCGCGTGGGATGACGATCGACGTCGGCTACGCCCATCTCGCCCTCGCCGACGGCACGGAGCTCGACTTCGTCGATGTGCCCGGTCACGACCGGCTCGTCGGGAACATGCTCGTCGGCGCGGGCGAGATCGACGCCGCGATCCTCGTCGTCGCCGCCGACGACGGGCCGCGCGCCCAGACACGGGAGCATCTTGAGCTGCTCGACGCGATCGGGATCGCCCACGGGCTGGTCGTCGTGACCAAGACCGACGCGGTGGGCAGCGACCGGGTCGCCGACGTCGAGGCCGAGGCGCGCTCACTCGTCGGCCGAACGATGCTCCGCGACAGCGCCGTCATCTCGTGCTCGGCGGCCACCGGCGACGGCCTCGACGCCGTCCGCTCGGCGATCCTCGAGCTCCGGGACCGGGTCGTGCGCAGCGCGTTCGCCGACGGGGGAGGGCAGGCAGAGGACTCGAGCCGGCTCGCCGTCGATCGTCTGTTCTCGATCCGGGGTCGTGGGACCGTGGCCACGGGCACGCTCCGGGGCGGGTCGATCGCGCGCGGCGCGATCCTTCGGGTCGTGCCCGGTCCGGACCAGCTCACGGTCCGGGTCCGCGAGGTCCAGGTCCATGGCCGGACGGTCGAACGGGCCGGACTCGGCAGGGTCGCCCTGAACCTCGCCGGCGAGGGGCTCGACCACCTGGAGCGCGGCGCCGTGCTCACCACCGACTCCGCGGTCGTCGCGTCGGATCGGCTGCTGGTGGCCCTTCGTCCCGTCGCCGCGGCGGACGGCAGCCAGATCTCCGCGCCGCGTCAGCGCGACGTGCCGCGTGATCGAACGCGGGTCGCGGTCCATGTTGGAACCGCCCGCGTCGACGGTGTCGTCGGGCGCAGCGGCCGGGACGACGCCGAGCTCGGTGACGGCGAGCGATCGGCGGTTGTCCGTCTCGATCGCCCGATCGCGGTCGCGCCCGGCGACCGCCTCGTCCTTCGCCGGCCGTCGCCCGCGGAGACCCTGGCCGGCGGCCGGGTCCTCGATCCGGAGCCGGCCCGCGGGGTCGCCCGTCGGCGCGTGACCGGCGAGCGGCTGCGGACGCTCGCGACCGCAGCGACAGGTTCGGAGGCCTGGCAGACGGCCCGACTCGAGCTGCACGGCGCCCTCGTCGATCCGACGCCGACGCTCGCCCCGGACGTCGGTGCGGCGATCGACGCGGCGCTCCTCGCAGCCGTCGACGGGCAACCTGGGCTGCGGAGTGCCGAGGCGCTCCAGGTCGGAACGGGGGAGCTGCGCCGGCGCGTCGGGATCCTCGGCTCGAGCGTCACCGCCGGCCGGGCCACGGCGATCCGGATCGTGGCGGGACGGCTCGACGCGCTCGTTGCCGCCGAACGGCTGTCTCGTGACGCCGACCGCCTGCTGCCGGCCGGCCTCGTCGTCGATGCCCCGCCCGCGGCGCTGACGGCTGCGATGGATCGCCTGGTGGCGTCGATCTCGACCGCCGGCCCGCCGCCCCTGTCGGTGGCCGCCCGTGACGCAGGTTGCCCGCCGGAGGGGATCCGCCTCCTCGAGCAGGCGGGTCGGATCGTCAGGCTCGACGACGACCTCGCCTGGGCGTACCCGACCTATCGCGATCTGGCCGCCCGGGCCCTCGCGCTCGCGGCCGCCGGGCCCTTGACCCCGGCCGCGTTCCGCGACGCGACCGGCACGAGCCGCAAGTACGTGATGGCCATCCTGGAGGACCTCGACCGGCGCGCGATCCTCCGCCGGACCCCGGATGGACACGTCCCGGGTCCGCGCGCGCCGCAGGCCTCGACGGCTCCTGCCGAGATGGCCACCCCTATGGCCGCCGGGCCCGGCGCCAGCTCGTCGACGTCGTGATCGACTCCGACGAGATCCAGGTTTCGGCGATCGTGCTCGCGGGGGGTCGATCGAGCCGGTACGGGTCCGACAAGCTGGCCGCCCGCGTCGGCGGCGGCACGCTCCTCGATCGCTCGGTGAGCGCGGTGGCGGACGTGGCGATCGAGGTCGTGGTCGTCGTGGCCCCCGGCGACGATCGTCTGCCCGCCCCGGTCGGTCGGCCCATCCGGATCGTCGCGGACGCGAAGGCGCACCGCGGCCCGCTCGTCGGCCTGCTGACGGGCCTCGAATCCGTCGACCAGCCGCTCGCGCTCGTGGTCGGCGGCGACATGCCCACGCTCAGCGCCGACGTCCTCGGCCTGCTCGTCCGGACGCTGATCGCCCAGCCGGCGATGGGCGCGGTCGTCCTCCGCTCGCGCGGCGCCCTCGTTCCGTTGCCCGCCGCCGTCCGGACCGGCGCCGCGACCGACTGGGTGGGACGCCTGGTCGCGGACGGTGAGCGGCGCCTGGGGAGCCTGTTCGATCGGCTCCCCACGCGGATTCTCGAGGAGGGCGAGTGGCGACCGCTCGACCCTGATGGAGACACGCTTCGAGATGTCGACGTGCCCGGCGACCTGCCCGCGGTCTGATCCGTGCCGGAAACGGCGAACGCGCCCGCCGGAGGACGGACGCGTTCGCGTGGAGGAGGGAGCGAAGGAGGCTGTGGAGGTCAGCCCCGGTACGGGTAGTTGGTCAGGTTCGGGAGGGTCAGCGGCTCGGTTGCCCCGCCGAGGAAGGACCAGACGCGCTTGCCGGTCGCGCGCTTGGTGCTCCTCGTGCGAAGGGTTCGGGCGAGTCGCTCGTTGGCGGCCTGTGCGCGCATCTCGCTCTGGTGAGCCGCGACGTAGAACTGGTTGAGGTTGAACACGTCTGATCTCTCCTTTCCGATCCCGTCATCGGGATCACAACGAGAGAATGGCCGACCGCCTCGATCGAACCCACTGACGCGCGACGGCAATGTGCCTACGTCATCCGACGGAGCCCGCCGACGCCGTCCGACCGGCCCGTGACCGCCCGAGCTCAGCCCAGCGACGGGTCCTCGAACACGGACGCCCCGCCGACGAACGTCCCGATGACCCGGGCCAGGCTGACCGGCTCCGCGCCGGGTGCCAGGACGTCACGGTCGAGGATCGCGAGGTCGGCAAGCTTGCCGGCCGCGATCGAGCCCGTGTCGTCGTCCCGGTGGTTCACGAAGGCCGAGCCGAGCGTGTAGGCCCGGATCGCGTCGGTCAGCGAGATCGCCTGCTCGGGCAGGAATGGATCCTTGCGCGGCGCACGCACGGTGGGATCGTCGGGCGTCGCCGCGGTCCGCGTCACCGCGACGTGGATGGCCTGGAGAGGATCGGGGGTCGACACGCTCCAGTCCGAGCCCATCGCCAGACGTGCCCCCGATCGCAGGAGCGAGCCGAACGGGTACTGCCAGGTCGTGCGCTCCGGTCCGAGGAACGGGATCGTGAGCACGTCCATCTGGTCTTCGTGGGCCGCCCACAGGGCCTGCGCATTCGCGACGACGTCGAGCGCGGCGAAGCGCGGGACGTCGTCAGGGTGGATCACCTGGATGTGGGCGATGTGCGGGCGGGTGTCGGTATGCCCGTTGGCCGACCGGGCGGCCGCGACGGCGTCCAGGCACTCGCGGACGGCCCGGTCGCCGATCGCGTGGAAGTGCGGCTGCAGGCCGGCGGCATCGAGGCGGGTCACCCAGCCGGGCAACCGCTCCGGGTCGATGAAGCTGATGCCGCGCTTCTCGCTCGGCGCACCGTCGGCGCCGAGATAGGGCTCGATCATCGCCCCGGTGTACGTCTCGAGCACTCCGTCCTGCATCAGCTTCACGCTGTTCACGCGGAACGGCCCGTACGAGCCCGTGCGGGATCGCTCGATCAGCTCATCGACCTGGTCGTCGCCGCGTTCGCGGTCCCACCACATCGCGGCCTCGACCCGGGCGGTCAGCCAGCCGGCCTCGGCCGCTGCACGATAGATCGCCTGGTCTTCGGGCCGGACGATCGCGTCCTGCCACCCGGTGATGCCGAGCGAATGCAGGTAGGCCTGTGCGATCCGGAGGCCGTCGGTCATGAGGTCCGCGGTGACCTCGGGCATCAGCCGCTCGACCAGATGGCCGGCGCCCTCGTGGAGCGTTCCCGTCGGCGTCCCATCCGGATCGCGCTCGATCCGACCGTCGGCCGGGTCGGGCGTGTCGCGGTCGATCCCCGCGAGCTCGAGGGCGTTCGTGTTCACCCACGTCGAGTGGCCATCGCGGTTCGGGAAGAATGCGGGCCGATCGGCAACGATGGCGTCGAGGTCCTCGCGTCGGGGCGTCCCGTTCGGGAAGTCCGCCATGGACCAGCCGCTGCCGATGATCCATCGATCGTTCGGGTGGGCCGCGACGAACCGCCGGACGATCTCGAGGACTCCCGTTCGCCCTCGTCCGTCGCGGAGGTCGCACTGGAGGCGGTCGACCCCGGCGAAGATCGGATGGACGTGCGCATCCTGGAAGCCGGGCAGCACGAGCCGGCCGGCAAGGTCGATCACCCGCGTGCGAGGTCCGGCGAGGCCGGCGACCTCCGCGGCCGAGCCGACGGCGACGACCCGCTCGCCACGGATGGCGACGGCCTCGGCCCGGGGCCGGCCCGAATCGACGGTATGGACGTGGCCACCGGTGAGGACGAGGTCGGCGGGACCCTCGGGTTGCAGCATCGGCCGAGGATGACAGCGCCTGCTCGCGACCACGCGCCCGGTCCGGACCGCGAGACGACCCGGAGCGATCGCGACGGCTGCTCATGCCCGCGCCTATCCTCGAGTCATGACCAGCGTGGAGTTGATTCACCCGGGCTACGTGCGTGAAGGCGGCCGCGTCGGCAGCAGCATCAGCCTGATCCGTGATGGGGACACGATCATCGTCGCGGACCCCGGGCTCGTCGCCTCGCACGCCCGGATCCTCGAGCCCCTCGCGGCGCGCGGCATCGCGCCCGGCGACGTGACCCGCGTGTTCCTGAGCCATCACCACCCGGATCACACGATGAACGTGGCGCTCTTCCCGAACGCCGAGGTCGTCGACTTCTGGGCGCGCTACCGGAACGACCTGTGGCTCGACCACGACGGCGACGGCTGGCAGATGACCGAGCACGCCCAGCTCTGGCTGACGCCGGGTCACTCGAACGAGGATGCCTCGCTCATCGTCCGGGCCGACGACGGGGTGTACGCCCTGACCCACCTCTGGTGGCACCAGGATCGGACGCCCGAGGTCGACCCGTTCGCGCCCGACCAGGCCGTCCTCGAGACGCAGCGGGCGCGGGTCCTGGCCGCGGTTGACATCGTCATTCCGGGCCACGGAGCGTCGTTCCGCGTCGCCGACTAGCGCCTGGGCGCCGTCAGGCCCGCGTGGCGACCATGTTCAACCGCACGTAGTCGATCACCGGCTCCGCGAGGCGCGACGCGACGTCGTGCACGAACGCGTCTCGATCCGGCTCGGCGAGCCGGGCGACGTGGCCGCCGAGGATGACCGTCCGGAGGAATGTCTCGAGCGCCTCGCCGGGCTCGAACCGGGTCGGCTCGGGCTGCAGCCATGTCTTGATGTCGGTGAACCCGGCGGCCGCGAGCCGGTCGCGCGTCGCCTCCGGCGTCTCGTAGTGGGCCTCGCCCGTCCAGCCGTCGCCGATCGTCGCGAGGATCGCCCGGACCGACGCGATGTTGCCCGCGCCACCGCATTGGGCGACCAGGCGGCCGCCGGGACGGATGACCGCGCCCAGGTTCCGGAACAGCGCGTCGTGGTCGGCGACCCAGTGGAAGGTCGCCGTCGAGAGGATCGCGTCCGCGACGATGCCGCCGGGCAACGCAAACGGCCGGCCGAGGTCGGCGACCATGTAGTCGGCCTGGTCGTCGAACCGACTGAGGCGGCGGCGCGCCTCGTCGACCATCGACGGCGAAGCATCGAGCGCCACGACCCGTCCGCGTGGCAACCGCTCGAGGAGAAGCTCGGTGACCCGGCCGGTGCCGCAGCCGGCGTCGAGAACGGTCTCGTCGCCGGCCAGCTCAAGCCGGTCGAGAACCGCCCGGCCCCAGCGAGTCTGCGGATCGGCGACACGGTCGTAGGTCGCAGCATCCCAGTTGCGCGGTGCGCTCATCGTGCCAGTATGGAAGGGAACGATCGTCAGGCCTAGATTCCGCAGCCTCGCGTCGCTACCCTACACACGGGGACGCAATCCGCCAGAACCGGGCGGCAGAACGGAGGGTGATCAGTGGCACAGGTCCAGGAGATCTGGAACAAGCTGAATCCACGGGAGCGGCTGTCGGCAATCGGTGCAGGCCTGCTCCTCCTGTCATTCCTGTTCAGCCTCACCAGCTACGGCGCCGGCGCCGGAACGGTCGGATTCCTCGGCGCGATCGCCGTCGTGGCGATCCTGTACTTCAAGTACGCGCCAAACACGAACATCACGTGGCCGGCGCCGCCCGCGCTCCTGATCGCCGGCATCAGCGCCGTCGTCGCGATCCTGGCGCTGCTCGACCTCCTGTTCAACCTCCGCTGGCTCAGCCTGTACGGTGCGACCGCCGTGCTCGCCCTGCTGCTCGAGGTCGCGGGCGCCGCGATCATGGCGTGGGGCGCCTGGCAGGAGTACCAGATCGTGAAGCCCGCGATGCCCAACCTCGGCGGGACGACGACCACCACGCCGCCGGCCGCGTCTCCGCCGCCCGTGTCCGCGCCGCCCGCCGCTCCTGCTGCGCCGGCCCCGGATCCGGTTTCGGCCGCCGACAACACCGATGAGGCGCCGCCGGCCTGACGCCGCGCACGTCTGGCGTTTCGAGAACCGGGCGGGTCGACCGCCCGGTTCGTCGTTTGCGGTCGCCCCTCCTCGGCCGCGGCCTGCGGTTCGATCCGCTCCGGCTCAGCCCGGCCCAGCGACCACGGGATCGGCCTTCGATCGCCTCGACCCGGCATCGCCCGGCCCGGCTCGCACCGCCCGGCCGGTCGTCGATCGCAATCCGAACCATGACGTCGCCGCGCCCGCGATCATCAGCCCGGCCGAGACCAGGGCCGCCAGGTGGAACGCATCGACCGACGCGACCTTGGCGGCCGCGACCTCCGCCGCAGGCGTCCCCTCCTTCGGCGGGTTGAGCGGCACGATCGCGCTCCGGACCGCCGGATCGGCCGGGTCGAGGCCGGGAACCTTGGTGGCGAGCGCCGAGTAGAACGACGCGGTGATCGCGACGAAGATGACCGCCCCGAGCAGCGGCTGGCCGACCCGCGACAGGGCGTTGTTGATGGCCGAGCCGAGTCCGGTGTTGCGTGACGGAACGGAGCCCATCAGCGTGTTCGTCAGGGGGGCCACGACCATCGACATGCCGACCCCGAACGCGAGCGCGGCCGGCAGGACGTCGATCAGGGCATCGACCGGCGGGATCAGGCTGGCGGGCCGGCCGAGCTCGGCAAGCCACGGCGCGGAGGTCGATGGGATCCGGGCCAGCCACAGCTGACCAGCGGCGACGATGAGCGGACCGATGACGAGGAAGATCCGCGACCCGAACCGGGCGGTCAGCCCGCCGACCCGGGCGGACAGGGTCGCGAGCAGGACACCGCTCGGCAGGCCGATGATCGCCGCTCCGGTCGCGCTGTAGCCGAGCGTGCCCTGATAGAGCAGGGCGGTGTACGTGAACGAGACGTACAGCGCGCCGTAGATCAGGAACGTGGCCAGGTTGATCGTCGCGAACTCGCGGTTCCGGAAGAGGGAGAGCGGGACGAGCGGCCGTGGGCGGACGGCCAT
>Ga0157379_10005171_pt1 | contig 11207 bp, 14 predicted proteins | sample S25metaG_FD_121802 | JGI IMG/M metagenome (GOLD analysis project Ga0157379, IMG submission 121802) | Switchgrass rhizosphere microbial communities from Kellogg Biological Station, Michigan, USA - S2-5 metaG | ecosystem: Host-associated > Plants > Roots > Rhizosphere > Soil | place: USA... | reverse complement strand
GTCACCATGGCCGGGCCTGACCCGGCCACCCAGCGCTTAAATGATTCTTTCGACGCGCGGACGCGCGTCGCCCGCTACGCTGTCGCTAAGGCGGTGGCCGCCTCGAGGGCGGCCATGGTGATGAGGGCGGGGTGCGGGAATAAATCGCCCATTTCCCCGGTCATGCTATACGGAGCGCGAAAAGACCAAGGCGGCAATCGCCCGAATGGATGACCGGCGCCGTCGTTTCGAGACGCAGGCCCTGCCGCATCTCGATGCGGCGTTCAACCTTGCCCGCTGGCTGACGCGTTCCGACGCGGACGCCGATGATGTGGTGCAGGATGCAATGCTGCGCGCCTGGCGCGCCTTCGACGGATTTCGCGGCGGCGACATCCGGCCGTGGTTGCTTGCCATCGTGCGCAATTGCTGGCGCTCGGCGCGTGCCGACAGCAAGCGGCGTGGCCAGGTGGCGCTTCCCGAAGAGCATATGGCGATGACCGGCGAAGTATTGCAGTTCACGGGCCCAAGCCCGGAGGCTTCCGCGGTGCGCAGCTCCGAAGGGCGCAAGCTCGACGCCGTGATTGCGAGCCTGCCGGAGGAATTCCGCGAAGTGCTGATCCTGCGCGAGATGGAGGAACTCTCCTATCGCGAAATCGCCACCATTACAGCCGTGCCGATCGGCACGGTGATGTCGCGCCTGGCGCGCGGCCGCGCCATCCTGCGGGAAAAATGGCTCGGTGACGTGGAAAGCGAGGCGCATCATGGCGTGCGATAGAGCCAGCGACGTTGCGGCTTATCTCGACGGCGAACTCGACGCCACGGCGGCGCTCGCGGTCGAGCATCACCTGGAAAGCTGCAGCGCGTGCGCAGCACTGCTGCGCGAGCTCGAAGCCTTGCGCGGCGGAATGCGGCAAAGCGCCAGCTATCACCGTGCCGACCCTGCCCTGCGCGCCCGCGTCCGCGCCGTTCTGGACGAAGCCGCGCCGGCTGGAAAGGCGCACATGCCGCAATGGCTCCGCTCGGCCTGGGCGGGAGCGGCGGGTGGCGTCATGGCGACCGCACTCGCCGCCTCGCTCGCCTTCTTCTTCCTGCTGCCGGCGGCGAGCGATGTGCTGGTGACCGACATCACCAACGCGCATTTGCGCTCAATCGCCTCAGAACATTTGATCGACGTCGCCTCGACCGACCGGCACACGGTGAAGCCGTGGCTCGCGGCGCATGCCGACCTGTCGCCGCCGGTGGCGGATTTCACGCGGCAGGGTTTCAGGCTGGTCGGCGGCCGCGTCGATTTCGTCGATGGCGCCCGCGCTGCCGTGACGGTGTATCGCCATGGCGCACACATCATCAATGTTTTCGCCTGGACGAATTCCGAGGGGCGGTTGCCGCAATTCGCCACGCGCAACGGCTATCACATCGTGTTCTGGCAGAGCGGCAATCTCGCCTTCTGCGCCATTTCCGACACTGCGGTGGACGAACTCCTCGAACTCTCGCGCCTGCTGAAGGAAATGTCGCTGCCCGACGGGCGGGAATAAAACGCGGCCCTGCCCGGTCTATGCCTCGAACCCTGGACGAGGCACTCATGACCGATTTCGACCGACCATCGCGCCGCGGCGCGCTCAAATGTCTCGCCTTTGGCGGCGCCGGCACGCTCTTCACGCTTGCGGGCGGCATCGTCGTTCCCGTCGACCTTGCCAGCGCCGCCACCCACAAGGCGCAGGCCACACCCTTATTCGTGCAGATCAGCGACAGTCATATCGGCTTCAATAAGGAGGCCAATACGGATGTTCCAGGCACGCTGAAACAGTCGATCGCGCTGGTGAATGCGCTGCCGCAGAAGCCGGCGCTCATCCTGCACACGGGCGACGTCACGCACCTGACCAAGCCGGAGGAGTTTGATCTCGCGCAGCAGATTCTGGCCACGCTCGCCGTCGGCGAGTTGCACGTAGTACCCGGCGAACACGATGTGACCGACGGCAATGGCGGTACGGCGTTCCTGGCGCGCTTCGGCAAGGCGTCCAACAATCGCGGCTATTACAGCTTCGATTCGAACGGCGTGCATTTTGTCGCGCTCATCAATGTTCTCAACTTCAAGCCAGGCGGTCTTGGCGAACTCGGCGCCGATCAGCTGGCCTGGCTCGCCGATGACTTGAAGGGCCGCTCCGCGAGCCAGCCGATCGTCGTCTTCGCCCATATGCCGCTGTGGACGATCTATGAACCCTGGGGCTGGGGCACCGGCGATGCCGAACAGGCGTTCGCGCTGCTGCGCCGCTTCGGCTCGGTCACCGTCTTGAACGGCCATATCCATCAGATCGTGCAGAAGGTCGAGGGCAACATCACCTTCCACACCGCGCGCTCGACGGCGTTTCCGCAGCCGGCAGCCGGCGTCGGTCCGGGCCCGGGCCCACTCAAGGTCGACGCGGCGGCATTACCCGGCATGCTTGGCATTACCTCCATCGCCTATGCCAAGCATCCCGCGGCAGCGACGCTCACCGACTCGACACTTGCCTGACTGAAACAAAGCAACGAGGAATTTCCGATGACAGTTCGAATTTTGAGTTACGCCCTGTTCGCGGCGACCATCGCGCTCGCAGGCGCCCAAGCCGCCGCAATGGCCGATCCCAATGTCATCACCATCAAGAATTTCGACTATGCCCCAATGGCGCTGACCGTCGCGGCGGGAACCACGGTGACATGGCGCAATCTCGACGGCGAGCCGCACACGGTCGTCAGTACCGACGGTCTTTTCCGCTCGGCGGCGCTCGATACCAATGAGAGCTTCACCTTCAAGTTCACCACGCCTGGCACATACAAATATATCTGCACGATTCACCCCAAGATGGTCGCCACCATCACGGTTAAATAGGTTCGCGTGGCATCGCTACGCGCGCAGAGCCGGAATGCCAACCCCGCCCATCCGGCGTTCCGGCTCTTTATTCTCTCATCACCCGGTAAAAAGTGGGGCGCGCCTGAAGCGGGCGACGACGGCGAGAAAGGGTGGAGTCAGCGACGCCGCCCGACCACACGCGTGAATCCGAAGAGCTTGTCCTTATCCGCTTCCAGCATGGCGATGCCATCGGCCGCGGACTTGGCGTGAAAGCCGGTGATGTGCGGCAGAATGGTGCGACACCAGTCGAGCCAGAGCGTATGGCCGTCCGTCATCCAGTCGGCGACTTCCACTTCGACCAGTCCGGTCTTCGTCCAATGTTGCCGCCACCAAGCGGGCGAATGAAAGCAACAGAAGTCCCACTCCCACCATGGTTTGACCGCTTCCGGCACGTCGGTGATTTCGTGGCTGAGGCCTGGGCATACGATCCCGATTCGACCTCCACGTTTGAGGAACTTCGTGATCGTGCCGAGATAGAGATCGTCGGTGCCGAAATACTGGTAGGCATCGAGGCTGACGATCGCGTCGAAACTATTTTCAGAGAACGGCAGCGCATGTGCCTCGGCGTGAACCGCCGTGACGCGGTCGGCAACGCCGGCAGCTTCGATGCGGCGCGCGTTATCCTCTGCCTTGATCCAGAGATCGCAGGCGACGACATCGACGCCGAATTCCTTGGCGAAAAAAATCGAGCTGACCGCCTTGCCACAGCCGAGATCGAGCACGCGCATGCCAGGCGAAAGCGCCAGGGCCTCGCAGAGATATTCCGCGAGCCACAGGACATGCGGGCCCATCAGGTTGTCGATGATCCAGCGCGCGTCATATTTGGAGGCACGCGGAAAGCGCTTCTTGGCGAGGCGGGCGTTCAGATCGGCGTCGTTCACACCGGCTCACGGGCATTTGCCGACGGCGCGGTCTCCGCAGCGTCGCCGTTTTCCGGCGCGGTCCAGCCTTTCAGGTCGGCGGTCGGCGGCATGCCGACGACGTTGAACCCGGCATCGACGAAGTGCACCTCGCCGGTGACGCCACCGGACAGATCACTCAGAAGATAGAGTGCCGCGCCACCGACATGGTCAAGCTCGACAGATTTCTTGAGCGGCGCGTGGCTCTTGTTCCACTTGAAGACGAGGCGTGCATCGCCGACGGCGGAACCGGCTAGCGTGCGCATCGGCCCGGCGGAAATGGCATTGACGCGGATCGCTTCGCGCCCGAGGTCGGCGGCGAGATAGCGCACGGATGCCTCGAGCGCGGCCTTGGCCACGCCCATAACATTGTAGTTCGGCATGACGCGCTGGGCGCCGAGATAGGTCAGCGTCACGAGGGAACCGCCCTTGGGCATGAGCCGCGCGGCGCGCTGCGCCACCGCAGTGAAGGAATAGCAGGAGATCGAGAGCGTGCGGCAGAAATTGGCGCGGCTGGTGTCGAGGTAGCGCCCCTTCAATTCCTTCGGATCGGAAAAAGCGATGGCATGCACGAGAAAGTCGAGGCCGCCCCACTCCTTCTTCAACACGGCGAAGACAGAATCGAGCTCATCATCTTTCTCGACATCGGCGGGCAGCACGATGTTCGAGCCGATGGAAGCGGCGAGCGGTTTGAGGCGCTTGGCCTGCGCCTCGCCCTGATAGGTGAATGCGATCTCAGCACCCTGGGCATGGAGCGCACGCGCGATGCCCCAGGCGATGGAATGGTCGTTGGCGACCCCCATCACCAGGCCCCTCTTGCCCTGCATCAGTTTGGCGTCTGCCATCTTGCCCTTGCCCCCTTGGGTCTTCTCTTCTTTTTTGGGACGACACAAGAACGCCGGGCCGTCCGATACACACTCTACCTTTGGCGCTGGAACACCAGCGTCGCGTTGGTGCCGCCGAAGCCGAAACTGTTGGATAGCGCGGTTTCGATCTGCGCATCGTCGATGCGCTTGCGCACGATGTTTGCGTCGGCGACGGCGGGATCGATCTCCTCGATATTGGCGCTCTCGCAGATAAAGCCCGACTGCATCATCAAGAGCGTGTAGATCGCCTCGTGCACGCCGGCCGCGCCCTGGCTGTGGCCGGTGAGCGATTTGGTGGCACTGATCGGCGGCATCTTGGCGCCGAACACTTCGCGAATGGCGTTGATCTCTGGAATATCGCCGACCGGCGTCGACGTCGCGTGCGGATTGATGTAGTCGATCGGCGCCTTCACATCCTTGATCGCCATCTGCATGCAGCGCACTGCACCTTCGCCAGATGGCGCGACCATGTCGGCGCCGTCGGCGGTCGCGCCATAGCCGACGAGTTCGGCGTAGATCTTGGCATCGCGCGCCTTGGCGTGTTCGTACTCTTCCAGCACCACGATACCGCCGCCGCCCGAGATGACGAAACCGTCGCGATTCTTGTCATAGGCGCGTGAGGCTTTTTCCGGCGTTGCGTTGTACTTGGACGACATCGCGCCCATCGCGTCGAACAATTCTGACAGCGTCCAGTCGAGTTCCTCGCCGCCGCCGGCAAACATGATGTCCTGCTTGCCCCACTGGATCATCTCCGCCGCATTGCCGATGCAGTTGGCCGATGTCGAACACGCGCTCGAGATCGAATAATTCACACCCTTGGTCTTGAACCAGGTCGAGAGATTGGCCGAGCAGGTCGACGACATCGCCTTGGGCACCGCGAAGGGGCCGATGCGCTTGGGGCTGGAGGCCCGCGCGGTGTCCGCGGCTGCGACGATCGCCTTGGTCGATGGTCCACCCGATCCCACGATGAGGCCGGTGCGCGGATTGGAAATGTCTTTTTCCTCAAGACCGGAATCGCGGATCGCCTGGTTCATCGCGACCCAGCAATAGCCGGCGCCATCGCCTTGGAAACGGCGTGCCCGGCGGTCGACGACTTCGTCGAGATCGATCTTGAGGCTGCCATGCACCTGGCTGCGGAAGTTCATCTTCGCGTAGTCGTCCGCCTTGACGATGCCCGAGCGCGCTTCGCGCAACGAGGCCACGACTTCCTGCGTGTTGTTGCCGATGGACGAGACGATGCCCATCCCGGTGACGACGACGCGTCTCATGCAGAGCCTCTTTTGCGGTGAGCAGTATGACGTCCTTCCCCGCTCACGGGAAAGGTCACGCCGACGCGGCGGCAGTTGGCGCCAGTGCCGCGGCCGCATCGGTAAAGAGGCCGACCTTCAAATCCTTCACTTCGAAGGCGAGCTTGCCGTCGACCCTGACGATGCCGTCGGCAACACCGAGCACGAGTTTGCGCATGATCACGCGCTTGAGTTCGACGTAATAGGTGAGCTTCTTGGCGGTCGGCAAAATCATGCTGGTCAGTTTGACGTCGCCGACGCCCAGTGCGCGACCCTTACCAATCCCGCCGGCCCAGCCGAGGAAGAAGCCGACCATCTGCCATAGCGCATCGAGCCCGAGACAACCTGGCATCACCGGATCGTCCTGGAAATGGCATTTGAAGAACCACAGACCCGGATTGACGTCGAGTTCCGCTTCCACTTCGCCCTTACCGGCACTGCCGCCCTTCTCGGTGATCTTGGTGATGCGGTCGAACATCAGCATCGGCGGCAAAGGCAGGCGCGCATTGCCGGCGCCAAACAATTCGCCGCGGGCGCAGGCCAGAAGTCCGGCCAGGTCGAAACTGGATTGGCGGGCAGGGTTTCGCGTGTCCACGTCTTAATCCTCTTGCCGGTGCCCTTGACATAAGCGGGCCGAACGCCGAATTCTATGTTAGAAGTATTCTAACAATGGCATAGTCGGCAGAATAGCAAAGATGCAGCCCGAGTGTCAGCGGCACAAGGGGTGAAGGATATCAAAACCTTATGGCGCGCAAGAGTCGCGATACTGGTCCGGATGCGACGCAAAGGCTGCGCGACGCGAATCTGCGTCCGACGCGCCAGCGCATCGAGCTTGTCGGCCTGTTGTTCGCCGCCGGCGACCGCCACATGACAGCTGAGTCGTTGCACGCCGAAGCGACCAAGGCCGGGGTGCAGGTCTCGCTCGCCACTGTCTATAATACGCTGCATCAATTCACGCAGGCCGGTCTGTTGCGCCAGGTCGTCGTCGATGCCGCACGCACCTATTTCGACACAAACACTGGCGAGCACCAGCATTTCTTCGTCGAGAGCGAAGGCACATTGATCGACATTCCCGGTACCGCCATTGCGGTCGCCGGCGTGCCTACCCCGCCCAAGGGAATGGCGGTGGAGCGTATCGATGTCGTCGTGCGCGTCAGGCGCACAGCTGCGAACCGCTCGCAATCTCTTTAGAATAATTCTAATCTATTGACAGACGCTTCGGCAGGGAGTTTTCTCCTCACCGAAGACGGAATTTCCCACGACAAAGGAGACACCCATGGCCAATCTGAAAGGTTCCAAGACGGCGCAGAATTTGAAAGACGCGTTTGCCGGCGAAAGCCAGGCCAATCGCCGCTACCTTTACTTCGCGCAGAAAGCCGACGTCGAAGGCTATAACGATGTCTCGGCCGTGTTCCGCTCGACGGCGGAAGGCGAAACCGGCCATGCCCACGGGCATCTGGAATATCTGGAGGTGGTTGGCGATCCGGCGACCGGCCAGCCGATCGGCGGCACCGCGCTCAATCTGAAGGCCGCCATCGCCGGTGAGACGCACGAATATACCGACATGTATCCGGGCATGGCCAAGACCGCGCGTTCGGAAGGCTTCGACGAAATCGCCGACTGGTTCGAGACGCTCGCCAAGGCCGAGAAGTCGCACGCCGGCCGCTTCCAGAAGGCGCTTGATACGCTGGGGAAATAGACCAGACGACAGGGATCAGGCATCAGAAGTTGTCCGCGCCTGATCCCACTCTGATACTTGATACAGTCATGAAAGAAGGCAGTCTCGGCGCGCCGACACGCCACGCCATCGCTTGGCGTGAGGAGGCGTACACTGATGCTGCTGCACTCGATCAGGAGATGCGGCGCGTCTTCGACATTTGTCACGGCTGCCGACGCTGCTTCAATTTATGCGATTCCTTTCCGCGCCTGTTCGAGCTGATCGACAACAGTCCCGGCGAAGACGTCGAGAGCGTGAAGTCGCAGGACTTTGCGTCCGTCGTCGAGGCTTGCACGCTCTGTGACATGTGCTTCATGACGAAGTGCCCCTATGTCCCGCCGCATCCTTTCAACCTGGATTTCCCCCATCTGATCCTGCGCGCCCGGGCCGCTGAACGGCGGCAGGGCAAAACGAGTTACACCCCACAGCAGCTGGCTGAGATGGATCGCAACGGCAAGCTGGCTCGTTTTGCGGCGCCGCTCGTCAATTGGGCATCGAAACGCGGCAATGAACTGACCCGGCCTGCAATGGAGGCTGTCGCCGGCATCGACCGCCGGGCGGAGCTGCCGAAATTCCACGCCCGAACTTTTGTTTCCGCCGATCGCCGCAAGTCGATTGCTATCAATCGCGACGCGCCCGCCTTCGGCAAGCGCAAGGCGGCGCTCTATGCCACATGTTTCGTGAACTACAACAAGCCGGCAACCGGCTTGGCCGCGCGCGCCGTGCTCAATCACATTGGTGTCGAGACACTCGTCACCTATCCCGGCTGTTGCGGCATGCCGTTCCTGGAACAGGCCGAGCTCGAACGCGTCGCGGCGAATGCGGCGAAGGTATCCCAGGAACTCGTCAAGCTGATCGATCAGGGTTACGACATCGTGGCCCTCACCGCGTCATGCGGCTTGATGCTGAAATTCGAGTGGCCCCTCATTGTGCCTGAGAACAAGGACGTGCGACGCGTCGCGGCCGCGACGTTCGACATCGATCAGTATGTCGTCGATATCGCAAAGCGCGATGGCCTGCCGGCAGACCTCAAGCCTTTGCCCGAAGGCGTCACGGTACACCTGGCGTGCCACGCCCGCGCGCAGAACATGGGACCGAAAGCGGCAGAAATGCTGCGCCTCATTCCCGACACGCCTGTCGATGTCATCGAGCGCTGCTCCGGCCATGGCGGCACGTTCGGCGTCGTCAAACCAACGCATGATGTGGCCGTGAAGATCGGGCGGCCGGTATTTCGCGCCGCGGCCGAACAGGCGCGTGGTCACATTGTCTCCGATTGTCCGCTGGCGGCGCAGCATATCGTGCGCGAAGTCGGCGAACGCGCCGCGAAAGACGGCGTGACCGCAAAGGTGCAAGCGCCCGAGCATCCCATCGAAGTGATGGCACGCGCCTTCGGCTTGCGGGAGAGCTAGATGTCAGAGGCTGAACGCAAGATCACACCGGCCGACATTCTTTCCGAAGCGCAGTACAACGCCCAGCGTGACGTGTTGCGCGCCCACTCGATCGCGGAGAAGAAGAACCGCCGCGTCGAGATCGGGCCCTATGCGACGCTCCATTTCGAAAATTACCGGTCGATGTGGCTGCAGGTTCAAGAAATGTTGCGCATCGAGAAGGGCGGCGCCGAACAGCTCGCGGGCGAGCTCGAAGCCTACAATCCGCTGATCCCGCAGGGCCACGAACTCATCGCGACCTTTATGATCGAGATCGAAGATGCGATGCGGCGCGAACGCGAATTGCGCCGGCTTGGCCACATCGAGGACAGCGTCTATCTCGAGATCGGCAAGGAACGCATCGCCGCCACGCCGACGGACTATGAAGATCGCACCACGGCGGACGGCAAAACTTCATCGGTGCACTGGCTGCGCTTCCGCTTCACGCCGGCGCAGATCGCAGCGTTCAAGGCCGACGGCGAACGGGTCACGATCGGTATCGCCCATCCCAATTATGGCCACATGGCGGTGCTGCCGGCCGCAATGCGAGCGGCGTTGAGCAAAGATTTTGCTTAGCCTAGTCAAGACATTCACCGTGGCCGCGCTCGAGGCAATCGCGAAGTGGCCTCGTCGCACTCGGTGGCCGGATCGGGCCCGGCCATGGAGTCATGGTTAAGCCGGGCCCATGAAGTCGCGCTTGCCGATTTCCACGCCGATGGAGCGCAGGATGTCGTAGGCGGTCGTGTAGTGGAAAAAGAAGTTGGGCAGCGTAAAGCCGAGCAGAAAGACCTGGCCCGTGAACTTCATCTCGCGCGTGCCGAATTTGAGGACGATCTCTTTGTCCTCGCTCCCGTCGATTTGTGCCGCCGTCGCGCTCTTGACGAAATCGATGGTCTTGCTCACGCGCTCCTTCAGGCCGGCAATGGTGGTTTCCGGGGCGCCGAACTCGGGCTGCGGCAATCCGGCCAGCTGGGCGATGCCGCGCGCGGCATGGGTCGTCACCTGCCCGACCTGCACATTCAAGGGAAACATGTCCGGATAGAGCCTGAGCCCCAACAGCACCGCCTGATCGAGCTTGCGGGCCTCGGCGAAGGCGGCCGCTTTGTCGAGCACGCCGTTCAGCGCATTCAGATTGCGCAGAAAAACCGGAACCGAGACCTGGTACATCGAAATCGACATGTCATTCCTCCAGAGAATATCGCTGCTGCAGTTTAGCGCGCCGTCCGCGCTGCGCAACGCGCCCGTCGCTGTGCTAGGCTACACCCAGGCAATAAACCGGAGAGAGCGATGCTTGAACTTTTCTATTGGCCGACACCAAACGGCAAGAAGGTCACGATCCTGCTTGAGGAATTGGGCGTTCCACACACCATCACACCGACCAATATCGGACGCGGCGATCAGTTCGATCCGGAGTTCCTGAAATTCTCGCCCAACAATCGCATGCCCGCACTCGTCGACACTGAACCGAAAGGTGGCGGTGCACCGATCCGCCTCTTCGAGTCCGGTGCCATCATGATGTACATCGCCGAGAAGCACGGCAAATTCTATCCGCAGGACATGGCAAAGAAGTATGACGTCGTGCAGTGGATCATGTGGCAGATGGGCAATCAGGGTCCCAAGTTCGGCGAGCAGGGACACTTCTTCCGCGCCTCGCAGAACGCGGCGAACGGCGATCTGCGCTATGCCGTGACACGTTTCAGCGACGAGGTGCACCGGCTCTATGGCGTGATGAATCTCGGCCTGCACAAGAAGGACTGGTTGGCCGCTGGCGAATACACCATCGCCGACATGATCTGCTATCCTTGGGCGGCGGGCTACAAGCTGCGCAAGATCGATCTCGACGAGTTTCCCAACGTGAAACGCTGGATGGCGGCGATGGAAGCGCGCCCTGCGGTGAAGAAGGCGATGGAGGCGACGCTGCCGCCCTCGGCGATCGAAGACCCGGCAACGATCTCCGACGCTGAGAAGGAGCGCCGTTCCAAGCTCCTCGTCAACCAGCGCGCAACCAAGATCCCGGCAAGCTGGGGGTAGTGCACTGCATTTTCACCATGGCCGCCCACCGAGGCGGCCAGCCAGCAGACGCGCGATCGCGCGTCGGAAGAGTCATTTGAGCGCTGGGTGGCCGGGTCAAGCCCGGCCATGGTGAACT
>Ga0157379_10005170_pt1 | contig 11209 bp, 17 predicted proteins | sample S25metaG_FD_121802 | JGI IMG/M metagenome (GOLD analysis project Ga0157379, IMG submission 121802) | Switchgrass rhizosphere microbial communities from Kellogg Biological Station, Michigan, USA - S2-5 metaG | ecosystem: Host-associated > Plants > Roots > Rhizosphere > Soil | place: USA... | reverse complement strand
GGACTCACAGGACATACCCAAGCACCCACATGAGCGCGCGGTAAGTACGCGAAGGTGCAGAACCACAACAAATTGAATGGTAAAACGCGAATCGGCAGAGGTGGTAATAGAATAGTGGCTAGTATCACGGAACATTTTTACTAGTATAGCGATCGATTTCAATAGGCAAGAGTAATAGTTCAATTCCCGGTGGAAACATGTTTTCAGCAGTCAACTTGACGAATAAATTGTTTTTATCTAATTATTATGGTTCTGCCCTGTTTCCTCCTCTTCCATGGACCTATAGAGTGAGTTCCTTATCATCCCAATCATAGTTTATGGTTTGGTTTAGATTGGGTGAGACATCTATCTCATTGTGTCAAATTATTCGATTTCATTATATGTTTATTTGAGTATATGTTAAAAATACGGGGATAACGCGGAGTGAAGGAAAGAAATTCTTTCGCTTGAGAGACAAAGGCAGGCTATCGCCCACTCGCAGCGCGCGGCGAGTTCAATTCCACAACTTTGGTGGAGCCTCAAGTTCTATGTAGGCATTGTACTGATGCTCTTTCGGATGGGCAAGGGTGTGGCGAGAAAGGGGAACATTTGAATGTCAATACAATTCTGGTCATGATAGCCGAGTATATCAGATAAGCACCCTATTATTTACCGTGCACATACACCATGTTATCAGCTCAACTAGTCTTGCTCTAGTAGTCGACCTAAATGTTCATAGATTCACTCAGAATTACTTCAATGAATTGGGTAACTAAATTCCTTTCACAATTTTTGGTATCGGGTTGGAGGGTGAAGCAAATTTAGCTTTCGGTTGATCCACTTTCCTTTTTGTAAGTTGGTGACGCTCGCCCACTGTATTCATTGTTACTATTTTGGCCAGTATAGATAAGATAAATGACACAGTGGGTTGCAGCGTACCCGAAGCTAACAGAAACTATATATTCTTGGGAATATGAGACAGAGAAACGGGATTTCTAAATAAGGAAAGGGTATGAAGATTTTTTTTGAGGTAGATTTCTTAGGTTCGAAAATCCAACTGGGAATTTATCTTCGGCGTAGCTGAGGGAGCGAGTATACGGTCACATGCCCTGTAGTTGTCCTCCATGGTCGTAGCGGAATTGCATTCACTCATTTGCAAGGCGCCAAACAGTGAATGGCGCAAGTGATTTGTGAATTTCATCCACGGGTGTCCCACTTACCGTACCCCGGAACAACACAATACTTCGAGAGAGAGAAGGGAGGATCAGTTATTGAAACCCCAACCAAAGGGCATATACTCAGACACCTGTCTTATTCGAACTATTCCCACGGGTATGGGCGGCTTTGACCAGAGAATTTTCGACTATGTCATCTGCGAAGTTGCGCACTGTAACATATATTCCATTGGTATGTACACGTTTTTCAGATATTGTTTTCCGGCGGGATGCAGGAAATACTTGGCAGTTTACTGCTGCTCTGTATTATTGATTAGAAGGAACATCACCTCAAGCCAGATCCTCATCGAAAGGGGGCCGCAATACTCAAATCACTTGTGCGCAGCTACCACCATGATATATAGATTGAAACTCGGTTGTCAGTGTTTATAATGACACGGTGCGGCATGATGGTCAAATAGTCCAATGCGTCGCAATAACATACCAGAGTCACGCAAAGTTGCTCCGCCAGCGATGGCTCAGAGAGGTATGCATCAACAACCTGTCCTAATTCCGCTGGGTTCTGTAAGTAGATCCCGGGAGGTTCAGAATCGATACTGCCAGGCGCCTCCGGTCAAGGAGTTGGTGCCGCAGCGATAGGGACTACGCATGCACCCTCTTCTGGGGAAAATCAGGAAAGCTGTGTGTCAATGTATAATACTTTGTGTTCTCACATCGCTTATTCACACTGTAGTAGGACATGCTAAAATTGCCCAGCGGCCTACGCATCACTTCTATTGCATTATTCGAGATGGTCCCCTGCTCCGCGATCCACCGTTGCTCACCTGTAGTCGCGTCCTGTAATGCCGAAGATCGTCCAGCAGTGGGAATTTCCGGTTTCCGCGAGATATCAACCATTGCAAGACTATGCGCTCGTGTGGCTGATTCTAGGCGATCGCAGCTTCATGTCCCAGTCTCAAATCCTATGCACGTCCTACAAGCCTCAGTGCAAACAGCTTTGATATAGGTATACCGCCGAGTTCCCCGTCGTACTGAGGATCATAGACGTGAGAACCAATTGCGGAATGCGAGGAGTCACGGAAATGAGAAGGTCTAAGAAGACTGTCTTCTAATGTTAGGCAGCGATCGCAGTTTCATGCGATGGGCAGCGGATTTACCACAGCTAAGCGTTCAAGTCCGCTCTAAGTTCGCTTCCAGTGCCTACACGGCGTTAACCCGAGACCTAAACATCTATTCTTTAAAGGACCACAAACAGCTACAATATTTGGTATCCGAACATGTCCTACAGGAAGCTACCTTTAGCCTCATGAAATCGATTATGGCTTTTGTGGCCTATTGGCGTACTGAGCTCATCATCCGTCGGCTTGTGGAAGTTATTTCATATCTTGCAGAAACTCTTGGGGATATGTTGATCCTGAGGAACCATCATTCTGCTACTTGGTGGCGGTCCAACCATAAGGTTTTGCGCTTCGCAACGTTCTCGAGAAGCGTCCCAGATTACGCACGGAGGAAGCCGGCCGAACCGAACCTATTCGACGGTCCATGTTCCCAAATGTATGTTCATGCATTCCGTTTTGTTACATCAAAACTTGGATCTAGTATAATGCTGTGGCTCTCTCCCATATAAAAGGTCCCCAGAGCTTCGAATCCTTCCATCAGCTCAGCCTCCACTGTAAACAACAGGATGAAAGCTACCACTGGACTTCTGTCTTTTCTACTGATCAGCTGCGCCGCTGCATTTCCTCAATATGGTTCCCTCGCTGGGCTCAGCGAGAGAGAGCTGGACGAGATTCTCCCCAGACTTGAACACGTTGGGGCCCAACCACCCCCCGGACCTATCAATGATACCTCTTCAAAATTAGTCAACGACAAAGCCCATCCTTGGAAGCCCCTCCGTCCTGAGGATATCCGCGGACCTTGCCCTGGTCTAAATACTCTTGCTTCTCATGGTGTAAAGTGATGCTCTTTTCTTCATATTATTCATCACTCATGTATTCTTTGGCGCAGTATCTCCCTCGAAATGGGATTGCTACTCCGGGACAAATTGTTACTGCTGTCCAAGAAGGTGATTTTGCTTCCGAATTGCATCTCCATATCGGGCCTAATTCATGATTATTCCAGGCTTCAACATGCCTATTGACCTGGCTACATTTGTCACCTATGCTGCCTTCATAGTGGACGGGAATCAGATAACCAACCTTCTGAGTATCGGCGGCAAGACGCCGCTGACTGGGCCTAATCCTCCAAAACCTGCCATCGTCGGAGGGCTCGATACACATGCGGTCTTCGAGGGTGATGCCAGCACAACTCGCGGTAAAAATATTATTCCGCCTGCAATGTTCAATTCTTAATCTCGAACTCACAGGTGATGCTTACTTCGGCGACAATCATAGTTTCCAAGAGTCCCTGTTCCAAGAGGCACGTCCGATTTATTTATTCAAGTTTATTACTTACTCCTTAGCTTTTAATAGCTTACTAACTTCAGCAACCGCTTTGGCGCAGGAAATTATAATCTCACTGTTGCCGGTGAATTTAGGTTCCAACGCATTCAGGATTCTATTGCGACAAACCCCACCTTCACCTTTACCTCCCCTCGTTTCTTTACGGCATATGCCGAATCGGTGTTTCCCGTGGCATTCTTTGTCGATGGTCGCAAGGCTGATGGACAACTCGACATGAAGACCGCCCGTGGTTTCTTCCAGAATAGCCACATGCCCGACGGCTTCTTTCGACCGAGCTTGAATTATACAAATAACATCCTGAATGTTGGTATCGATGCAGTCTTCAGCGCGCATCCAATCCAACCTGGAAAGAATCAAGGTCGCGTTAATTCATATACTCCTGACCCCAATTCTGCCGACTTCAGCACATTCTGCAAACTATATCAGGATTTTGTCAATGTCACGATCAAAGGGCTGTATCCCAATCCGAAGGGTGCTCTCAGAGATGCATTGAAGGTGAACTTGCATTCGTTCTTTTTAGGATTTAATGGGGGAGGGGACCCATCTGCATGTCCCGAATTATTCCCATACGGGAAATAATGGCTCGGCGCATATCTCTGCAACGAAATTTGTAGCCTTCCTTCTTTCCTTTGGAGACCTTCAGCTTATGATAATAGTTTACACAATAAATTTTTGGATGTTTCTCTCTATTTGTCTCAGTGGGCCGATAAACAATCTCCCGACGAGATATGAACGCGGGCCCGCGTCGCGAATGGATGGGAGAGCACTCACAGGCACCTTTTATAACCCTATCTCATACCATCCACATTCATGTTTGTGAAGTACCTTTCTTGGTGTCTTGGTCCTTGTGGCAGGATATCTATCTCACCGAAATCTTCTCTGGCAAAAACACTGCCACTGGCGAGGTAACATCCAGCACTCGTTCGGCTCCTTCATGGTCAGACATGGGACAGGTTACTCGTATTGTCGTCCAATAGAATGTCAGGATGAACCCTGTGCGTTCTTCTCCTATCCCTCGCGCACTTGTTTTCCGTTTCTGTTCTTGCATCTTGTCGAATACTCGTTTGTATCCCCACGGCATACCCTTCATTTGGAGACTGTCGCATGCTTCTTCCATTTGACAGTATCTCTTCAAGAGAATGAAAGACCGATAACATATTATATAGCAACCTACGAGAATCACTAAGATACAGAAACTTTCATTTGCCATCGTATGTATAATCCTAGAAGTTTCGACAGAGGAAACAAGTACTGATTCTTACAGTCAACGATCTTCAACGTCTCATCTCACTCATATTGTCCATCCAAATGGTTATTCTTCAGGGTCACTCACGACGACGACAAGTTTTCCAAGAGTCTTCCCCTGCAACATGTCCACCCACGCTTGACCAACGTTTTCGAGGCCGTGGACAATGTGTTCCTGCGTCTTGATCTTGTTCTCCGAATACAGCTTATACATGTCCTCCAAGAATAGGCCCCTCCACTTAGGCATAAGATCAACAGTGAGGAGGCCATGGATTGTGATGCGTTTCTTGAAAAGCCATGCGAGATTCTGGGGATTCAGTGAGTAAGGAACGGAGAGATATTTGGACGACTAGACTGCTGACCTTGACTCCGTATCGATCTTGTCCATTGTATTCAGTGATATACCCACAGGCCTGTATTGCACAAGCATTTTAAGATACTCCTGAATGTTGTAATAAAATCGACGCACAATAATCCTCGCGTGGACGTTACAGTGGTCAATTGCCGCTTCCAAGGTGGATCCGCCAACTTCAAAGAGGTCTCGTCAATACTGAAAAAGAAGTGGATGCGGATGCCATACCATTATCCCAATAAATATCGATGGGACCCCATTTGGCCAATGCATCAGACGGAGAAATAGAGTTGTAGTTGAAGGCATGATCAATTCCAATCTCCTCAAGGAGGTATTTCACTTTGTCTTCGGAACCGGTGGAACCGATGACTTTCAGACCGGCTAACTTGGCAAGCTGGCAAACCATTCTAGAGAAATGTAAATAGAGAATGCAATCATATTGAATAGGTCGCTCACAGTCCTACAGCGCCGGCTGCGGTTGACACGTAAATTGTTTCACCCTAATACGATCAAATTAGAACAAAAGAAGATATGTCGAGATATCTGGTAGCTTACGGCTTTCATATTTCCAAATTCCTTCAATCCCATCCATGCAGTTTGAGCGACACCACCCAGTACTCCAGGAACAGCCGTCCAAGGCGCACCAGGCAGTTTCTCGATCTTATATAGTCCGAGTCCTTGGAGAGCGTCGACATCAACCGTATACGAAGGCCATTTCCCAGGCTCAGAGGGCTTCCTTCCTTCCCAAGGATGTACAGTGAAGAGCTGCCATGCTATTTGCGATATACAAACAGGATCAGTTTATAGAAACAAATGACATGGCGAATACGCACGAACGAGTCCGGTCATAAAATCACCAACATTAACGTTGGGATCTTCAGACCTCAGGACTTTGACAATTCCTGGGCCGACGACACTGTCAAGAGCATTCAACATTGACGTCGACCATATGTGGCGTGGAACGACTCACGGCCACCCCAAGCGCATGGGAATTGAATAACTGGGTATGTTCGGATCCCTGTTCGAACACCATGAGCTTTCTATCTCTCGAGTAGGACATTCAGTGACTTGCCGCATTCTCTCTCTTAGCCAAGGTTCGGGACTTAGCAGCACGGTCTTCGTCAAGACGCCTCCGTGCAACGGCACATTCTCCAAGTCAATCTCTCTAGAATCGTCATATTTCGTGGTTTCGCCGGGGATCGGATAACCGTCAGGAATTCTGTTGAATACGACCCGTGGATTGCGGACTAGAGGCATATTCGATAGACAGGGGAGAATGAGAAAGGGATGGTCATAAATACGGAACACGAGCCATCCTCGCTTCCTAAGATGAGAAGATAGTGAACACTGCTCACTAGAATATGGAGGGAAAACACCTGCGGATGTGTCAGCCGCTGTGTCAAGCGAGCGCCGAGAAGGCCCAAATCGCAAATTGCAAATGCTTAAAATCACGTCTCCGATGATTGGGCCGCAGCCTTTCCTGATTTGTAATAGGTTACGCCAACTGGTTGTTCTCTGAGTTGATCATGAAGGCTGCTGCTGTCTCCCAGCTCCTAACCACCGATTAGATCCTCTGCATCCATTGGCTGATTTGGCGGCGCCTTTCATACCTTGTCTTCTAACGAGTACATGCAGTTCCAGATATTTCGCGTCAAACGTGCATCGGAAGGCTTTGGACAAATTACCACCGGTTTGTCCACTCCGTCTAGTTCTCCCAAGATGTTTAACCTTTTTCCGGAAACATCACTGCAAACTGTGCGTCCAAACTAGCAAAGTCCTTCGCCAAAAGGTCCAAACCGAAGGTTACTCCTGGCCTTATGACTTTATTTTCATATCCGGAGGAAGAGTAGAGACGCTTCACAAACTCTCTCGTGGCACGAGTGCAATATTAAGTACACCTGAAACGATCCCCAGACGTATCGGTGTCCTTAATACCAAACCGTCGCATCATGTTATAGGCTATTACCAGGTCGAGCTCCTTGTCAAGCCTCAATCTAACAGATTCTCCCCCTCTTTAGAACGGTCTTGCCCCTCTCATTTCTGTCACATATTACGAAGTGCATCAATTGCGTCACATATTCATTTTTTACCTTTACTCTGTTAGTGTCATGTCCCGCCTCTTCAAGTGTTGTCCCAGACGCCAATAACGTGTTATCACGTCTTAGACCGAAAGCACTGCGATACGGAAACCGAAGACATACTCTGAAAAAGCGGCGGATACACTCGCAGTGCCTTATGTTCCTATCCTGATGGAGAATTAATTTGGGCTTTACTCATATCTTATCTCGTGGCCAAATTGACGATGTTCCCTTGAGACGGTCTATGCCAAACAATGACGATGAATTCAAATAAAGTTCTAATCTATAACTTTATTCCGTTTATTTCCTCTAGTTGGCAGATTCGGAAATGAGGTACGAATGCGTATCAGAACAAAGTGACTATACCACATGAATTGAGGCTATCTTTACTGTAAGAGAATTCCAAGCACAGCGTGAAATTTTTTTTTTGGTTGTCCCAGAGCTGGTCAACCCGTCTGCTTCCGCAGTTTGGTCGAGAACCTTCGAACCAGCTGCATTATCCTCGGCCGCCTCTGAAGCATTATTGCGCTCAAGGAGAGCTTTAAACTCTTGCTTAGCATTGAATGTGCCTCCTGAACCACACCGATGTTGTAAGAGGGGGAACCAGGATGCGAAATCATCCTATGAGCCCAGACGCCACGAGGATCCCAATGAAAAACGACCGCAGTAGCGAGATGGATTTCATGAAGAAATGGACAAGGGTGTGTTGCGACGGGGCCATGTTCAATGTATATTTGCCAGTCGTCTTCAAGAACACAGAGGCGCGCGATTTGAAGGCGGTTGAAACAAGATATTGTTTGTATGAATTCTTCCAGGGGATACTGTGGCTCATATCAGAAACACTCATACTCCGTGCCGCCGGAGGGGAAAATAAACGTTACCTTGCTCATGCCAGGAGTACCGGTGATTCTCTTCCATCTGCCGATCACTAGCTCCGTCAAGAAGGGGAATAATTTAGAGGCGTGCGCCAGCTGATCAGGATTGATGGATATAAACCAACTAAGATCAAGAAGACGAACGGTATGTCCAGAGCTCAGCGGGATCCGTTTGAGGAAAGACAAAGTTGTCACCCATCCCGTTTCAACGATTCGTAGTGTTTCGAAATCCCTTGTCACCGAAAGATTTGGTAAGAGTGCTGCGGGGCCCGCATACGATTTCAAGAGACGCAGGGTGTGAGGTTGGATATCAGGAAAGGGTTCTATGTAGTCTGCTGCACACAAAGACAGTGAGCGTATTTGGTCTGAATCGTTCAGAATTCCTTCTAAACGTCGCGTTAGACCCCTTGTCCAGAGCTTAGAGGAGATAATATCCAATCTTGTCAGCGATTCCAGATTGCTGTGTAAAGATGGAGCGAGGAGATCAATGAATTGTGCATCGAGCCTAGCGGATCGCAGACGCAAGGAGCTCATCCCAAGCAGTTTGTGGAAGTACTGAGCACGGATGTCCGTCGGAGGAACATTATATATCAGATCATCGAGGACCTCCGGAACAACACGCTGTTCCTGTTCGTCATCATTCACACTGAACTCCAGGGCATTATAAGGGACCAGCATGGAATTAAACAGCGGCTCGCTGAAAAGTGGATGGCTGGTTGGCTCATCCGTAATCGTGAGCTCACAGAAAGTAATACGCTTCAATTGGGGAAGAGTGTTGATTAATTCGACTATAAGATGAAACGTAGCGATCCAATGGGAGAATAGCTGTTGTCTCAAGGTTGTGTAATGTAGATCCGACAAGCCAGTGTTATGAGGTAAATCAATGTCTTGATAGACTTCCATGGGCATGTCGACTGTTGTCCAGTTTCGCAGTTCGATAAAGCGGATGGAGGGGAGGAAAGGATCCTGTTTGATATGGGTTAATCGTTGTTCCGTATGAATTAGATGGGAGAAGCAAAGGCGAATATTCTTTGTCCATCGTGGACTGGATCCTTCGAATAGCATTGTCTGAAATAATAGTGGAAGTGTGCATGAACGAATAAGGTGGCACGTTTTGGACAGACTCAACAAATCTTCTTTGTGAAGGTAATTTTCGGCGACAATCATCCACACGTCAGCGGGAAGCCTAATGTGATGATTCATGGAAATTTCCATGAATTTTGAGTTTGCTAGTGGAAGGGCAAGGCTCAAAGTGTAGAAGCACAGGGCGTTGTTAGGCAACGCCTGAGCTGACGCCAGAAAGGAGAGCGTAACACAACCCTCGCGCCCGTGACACACTTAAGCGGTAAAAATAGCAGACTCAGATAAAAATGGAATCAAGTGCTAAGAATATTTATGCTTTATACTGTATTTGATGAAAATAAACCTCTGCTCTGCCCAAATTCGTGTTGCCACGCCCATAATTTTCAAGACTCCGTTGGAAATTCGTCTCAGAGGATTATCGGTTGAAACTCTGAAGATAAATGCAAAGGAGCGGGATTGAACACTACAACTCTTTAATGGAAGTACTATGGCTCTGGACGATTTGTAATCGTCACGAGTTTCCCTCCCCTTCCAAGTGATTCATTAGAGAAAACGCATCAAACGAGCCCATGCACCGCAGCAAAGGGATCATCCTCCGAGCTCTCGACTTGGGGGACCTCGACAATGCCTCGAATGATATCCGCCGCCTTCTTCCCAGCAAGGTGCTCCAAAAATGCCAACGCCATATCCCCACCTTAGAAGAAAGCAAAGCATTATTAAAATTTTGCCATACACGTGTTATTAATTTCCCAATCTCACCAGCAGAAACACCAGAGCTTGTCCACGTATTTCCCTCTACGACCCATCGGGCGTGTGGAATCCAGGTAATGTTTTGCTCTTGGGTAAAAGACTACGCAACTTATTACTACCCGAAAATTTAATCGGATACAGAAATATGCTTACGACTATGGCCTTAAAGAGGGATTTATTCGTCGTCGCACGTTTCCCTTTGAGAACACCAGCCATCGCCAGTATATAGGAGCCGGCGCAGACAGACATAACATATTTTGCGTTGGGAGCAGCGTATCTGATGAATTCTAGTTCATCCTTAGGGGTGGCGTCTTCCCCAGTAGCCAAGTTCGGGAGTGGACCTATACTAGTTTAGTTGCGCGGATCGGGCACTGGGTTTAGAAACTCGCCTGCAGGCACCCAGATAATATCATACCGAATCCCTTTCTCGATAGCCTCTGCATATGTTATGGTTGGGTTTACTGTCACCAGCCCTGGAGTGAGGCTGCACACTGGCCTCATGGAGGGTGCCAAATAATCCATTTTGACTCTATAAGGCATTTCTCCAAGCAAGGGTGCCATCGCTGGAATATCAGAAATATTGAGACCGCCGAGGATCTCCATAGGAAGTATGAAATCCGCCAGCGTAACTTCGTCACAAATACAGACAGCGATGCTTAGGGTTTCGACCATGGGGAATGAGGTAAGTGAGACGGTTTGGTTTGCAAATAATTAGCCCCCAGTGCTTGAGTTCTTATACCGGACTCGGCGGCAACGCATAGATTTTGAGTGATGGCGATGGCGGGTTATGGAACTGCGGTGTTCGAAGCTGTGGCCATGTGCCTAGCTAGGAGGCGCTAGTCATTATTAGACATTAACAGGCAATTCAAATGGAACCAACACCAAGACTCCGAGTTGAGCTTCGGTCTATCCCGAAGAACTTTCTTTACCAATAACCACAGTCCGAATTAGCGTTTCAGAAGCAACATCTTTCCGCTGATTTCAGAGGCTGAACTGTAAGACAGTTCGTGCTATAAACTCAGAGATGCTTGATGTCAAACCAGTACAAAACCAGTACCAGTGATCTTGGATGTGGTAGTGTCGTTTTTTTAGGTTCTCGGTTCAGAGGCAGAGGCAGAGCAATGGCGACCATGGATTTCAGGGTTCTAGCCTCAGATCCGCAGAAGGTAGGTTATTTTAAGTTCGGATAATCAACTGGCATAGGTTGATC
>Ga0157379_10005169_pt1 | contig 11210 bp, 6 predicted proteins | sample S25metaG_FD_121802 | JGI IMG/M metagenome (GOLD analysis project Ga0157379, IMG submission 121802) | Switchgrass rhizosphere microbial communities from Kellogg Biological Station, Michigan, USA - S2-5 metaG | ecosystem: Host-associated > Plants > Roots > Rhizosphere > Soil | place: USA: Michigan... | reverse complement strand
GCTCGAGGATCAGCTTGCCGACGTTGTCGCCGCGAAAGAGCATCTGCAGGGTGTCGGGGAAGTCGTCGATCGTCCCCGTGACGATGTGCTCCTTGCTCGTCAGCCGCCCTTCGCGGATCCAGCCGGCGATCTCGCCCATCGCCTGCTTCCAGCGGTCGGCGTAGTCCAGGACGAGGAAGCCCTCCATCCGCGCGCGGCGCACGAGCAACGCCATGTAGTTGGCCGGCCCGCGCTGCGGTCCGTCGTTGTTGTACTGGCTGATCGCCCCGCAGATGACCACGCGGGCGTGCATCGCGAGGTTGGCCAGCGCCGCGTCGAGGATCTCGCCGCCGACGTTGTCGAAGTAGACGTCCACCCCGTCGGGCGCGGCCTCGCCCAACGCCCGGCGGACGTCCTGGGCCCGGTGGTCGATGGCGACGTCGAAGCCCAGCTCGCCGGTCAGCAGCGCGCACTTCTCGGGCCCGCCCGCGATCCCGATCGTCCGGCAGCCCTTGATGCGCGCGATCTGCCCGACGACGCTGCCCACGGCGCCGGCGGCGCCCGACACGCAGACCGTGTCGCCCTCCTTCGCCGCGCCGACGTCCAGCAGCCCGAAGTAGGCCGTCATCCCCGTCATGCCCAGCGCGCCGAGCCACGTCGCGGCGCTCGCGGCGTCGAGGTCGACCTTCAGCACGCCGCGCCCGTCGGAGACCACGTGCGTCTGCACGCCGAACAGGCCGACGACGTGGTCGCCGACGGCGAACCGCTCGTTCTGCGACGCCGTCACCTCGACGAGGGTGTTCGCGCGCATGACGTCGCCCAGGCCCACGGGCGGGACGTAGGACGGGCGGTCGTCCAGCCAGCCGCGCATCGCGGGGTCGAGCGAGACCGCCAGCGTGCGGGCCGCGAACTGGCCGGGGCCGGGCTCGGGGGCCGGCGCGTCGATGTGCTCCCAGTCGGTGGGGGCCACCTCGCCGTGCGGACGGGCGGCCAGACGGATCTGGCGGTTGACAGCGGACATGCAGATGACCGTACCGGCGCGCTGCAGGATGCGATTCCGGGTACGGCCCACCGCGACTCCGGACGGAGAGCGCTGTTGGCAGGTACGGATGAACCACCGACTGGGAGGGACCATGCACCGCAGGACCATTCGCTGGGCGGCACGTGCCGGCGCGTTGACGATGATCTTGGCGGCGCCGGCCGCGGCCTCGGCGGCGACCGCGCCGACCGTGACCACCGGCGGCGCCGCGAACGTGGCGCAGCAGACGGCGCGCCTGGTGGGCACGGTCGATCCCAACGGCGCCCAGACGACCTACCAGTTCCAGTACGGGACGACGACGGCCTACGGCCTGGCCACCGCCGAGAACTCCGTGACCGGTGACGGCCGCCGGACCGTCACGATGGACATCGCCGGCCTCGCGCCCGCCACGACCTACCACTACCGGTTGATCGCGCGCAACGTGCACGGCCTGGTCAAGGGGGCCGACCGGACGTTCAAGACCAGGGTCCAACCCTTGGGCGTCTCGTTCGCCGCGACCCCGAACCCGGAGCCGTTCGGTCAGACCACCACGCTGTCGGGCCAGCTGACGGGCACGGGCAACGGCGGCCGCGAGGTCCGGCTGCAGAGCAACCCGTTCCCCTACACCCAGGGCTTCAAGGACGTGGGGAACTCGCTCGTCACCGACCCGCAGGGCAACTTCTCGTTCGGCCTGCAGCAGGTGCCGTTCAACACGCAGTACCGCGTCACGCTGCCCGACAAGCCGTCGGTCGTCAGCCCGATCGTCGTGGTCAGCGTGCAGGCGCTGGTCGGGACGCGCGTCGGCTCCTACCGCGTGCACAAGGACCACCAGCTGACGTTCAGCGGCTCGATCCACCCCGCGGTCGACGGCACGCCGATCGCCATCCAGAAGAAGAACTCCAAGGGCAACTGGGTGACCGTCGCGGGCACCGCGGCCCGCCACGGGTCCGACACCTCGTCGATCTACAGCAAGAAGGTCACGATTCGCCGCGGCGGCACCTACCGCGTGTACGTCGGGGTGGCCAACGGCAGCTACGTGCCGAACGTCGGGCGCGAGATCACGATCCACACCGTGTAGCGCTCTCGCCGCAGGCCTGAAACCTGACGGCAACACCCAGGACCGATTCCGGAAAAGGACGGTCGCCAGAGTGGCCCGCCATGAGCACGACGATCGATGTGGCGGGCCACTCACGCACGTCAACGCACGCCGACGGCCGCCGTGGTCGCTGGATCGACCACTGGGAGCCGGAGGACGAGCAGTTCTGGGAGGCGACCGGGAAGCGCATCGCGCGCAAGAACCTGTTGTGGTCGGTGTTCGCCGAGCACATCGGCTTCTGCATCTGGGTGGTGTGGACGATCGTCGTGATCAACCTCGCCAACATCGGGATCGTCCTGTCGGTCCCCGAGCAGTTCTGGCTCACCGCGGTGCCGAACCTCATCGGGTCGGCGCTGCGCATCCCCTACACCTTCGCCATCCCGCGCCTGGGCGGGCGCCTGTGGACCTTCATCAGCGCGATGTTGCTGTTCATCCCGACCACGCTCCTGGCGGTGGTCGTGCCCAGCGGATGGCTGGCCGACCAGTCCCACAACACACAGATGGCCGTCCTCCTGGCCTGCGCCGCGACGGCCGGCCTCGGCGGCGGCAACTTCTCGTCGTCGATGGCCAACATCTCGTTCTTCTACCCCGAGGGCAAGAAGGGCTTCGCGCTCGGCCTCAACGCCGCGGGCGGCAACCTCGGCGTCGCGGTCACCCAGCTGATCGTGCCGCTGGTGATCATCATCGGCGTGTCGGGCGCCGCGGTGAAGCTGCCGGTCCATCACGTCCACCTCGCCTACGCCGGCCTCGTGTTCATGCCCTTCATCGCGCTGGCCGCGCTGGGCGCCTGGACCCGGATGGACAGCCTGACGCAGGCCAAGACGGACACCGACGCCTACAAGCAGGCGATCCGCCAGCCGCAGACGTGGATCATGTCCCTGCTCTACATCGGCACCTTCGGCTCGTTCATCGGGTACTCGTTCGCGATGCCGCTGGTCATCAAGAACACCTTCCCGGAGTTCCTCGGCCGGCATCCGTTCATCGCCACCTACCTCGCCGGGCTCGGGTTCCTGGGCGCCCTGCTCGGCTCGCTGTCGCGCCCGATGGGCGGCTGGCTGGCCGATCGGGTCGGCGGCGCCCGCGTCACGCTCGCCACGTTCCTCGGGATGGGGGCGTGCACGATCGTCGCGATCAGCGGGGTCAAGAGCCACAGCTTCACGGTGTTCTTCGGCGCGTTCATGGTGATCTTCGTGCTGGCCGGCGTCGGCAACGGCTCCACCTACCGGATGATCCCGGCGATCTTCGCCGCCCTGGGCCGGCGCAAGGCCGCCGACGAGGGCCTCGACGAGGCGCAGACGCTGATGAGCTTCAAGCGCCAGACCGCGGCCGTGATCGGCATCGCGGGGGCGATCGGGGCCTTCGGCGGCTTCCTCATCCAGGTCTGCTTCCGGCAGGCGAGCCTGAACGTCGCGGCGCTGATGAAGGGCGCGTCGACGCCGGCCGAGAAGGCCTCCATCGCCCACGCCCACGCCGACTGGTCGGTCCCGGCGCTCTGGGTGTTCGTCGGCGCCTACGTGGTGTTCGCCGCGATGACGTGGTTCTTCTACCTGCGCCGCAGCCCCGCGGACTCGCGCGTGCCGAGCATGTCCTACGCGTCGGTGTAGTCCGCGGCGCTCTGCGGGTCCCTCGAGGGACGACGGGTGGGTCGCATGGACCCATCAGTCGTCCCTCGACGCTCGTGGATCCTTGACGCTTGGTGTCCCTCCAGGGGACACCAGGCGTCGAGCGGGGTCCGTTGGACGCGCGCGGGCGCCCGCGGAAGACCGGCCGCGCGGGCCGCGCCCGGGCGCCTCGTCTCCCTCGCTGATCCCGGACCACGCTTGATCTCAGGCGCGCGTCGGAGCTGGGCGCCGCATGCGCAGGCGCGCGGGCGCCTTGGCGTCCGGCGCCGCCGCTGCGGGCGGCGCCGGCGTCTCGCGGGATCGGCGAGGGAGCGTGAGCGCCGGGGTTCGCGGGGCGCTCGTGGATCCTCGACGCTTGGTGTCCCTCCAGGGGACACCAAGCGTCGAGCGGTTCTCGGGCGGCGCCGGTGCGGGGGTCCTTGACGCTTGGTGTCCCTCTGGGGGACACGAGGCGTCGAGCGGGTTTTGGTTGGACGCGCCTGGGCGCAGGCGGAAGACCGGCCGCGCGGGCCGCGCCCGGGCGCGTCGTTGGCCGGTCAGGCGCCGACGAGCGCGTCGAGCGTCGCCGCGGCGCGGCCGTCGTCGATCGCGGCGGCCGCGCGGCGGACGCCGTCGCCGACGTCGGGCGCCGCGCCGCCCGCGACCAGGCGGATCGCGGCGCTCAGGACGACCGCGTGGCGGGCCGCGCCGTCGTCGTCGCCGCCGAGCACGGCGCGCGTGAGCCCCGCCGCGACCTCCGGGTCGGCGTCGCCGCGCAGCACCATCCCGAGGCGCTCGGGCAGCTCGAGCGGCGTGCCGCCGAGCGCGACCGCGACCGGCCGCCCGGGCCGCAGGAGGTCCGAGCCCTCGACGCCGCGCACCGCGATCGCCGCGCTCGCCCCAAGGCGCTCGAGCGCGCCGAGCAGCCGGGGCGCGTAGCCGCCGTGCGTGTGGCCGACGACGAACCGCCGCGCGCCGAACCAGTCGACGAGCTTCTCCGCCGAGTGGACCGGGCCACGCAGGCCGATCTCGTCGCGCAGGGCGGCCAGCGCATCCCAGCCGGGCAGCGCCTCGCCGGCGTGGACCACGGCCACGCCGCTGCGCGCGAGCATCCCCTCGGACTCGGCAGGGGTCGGCCGCGCCGGCCCGCCGAGCGCGGACAGCACCTCGGCGACCGTGATCCCGTGCTTGGGCCCGAGCCGCCCGCCGCACGCGGTGACCACCCGGATCCCCGCGGCGGCCGCGCACACCGACGCGGCCAGGCCGAGCGGCGGCGCGTCGGCCACGCCGTCGAAGGCGCCGGCGGACGCCACGATCGCCGGCCCGTCGGGCGCGGCCAGCGGCGTCGAGCGGTCGCGCAGCGCCGCGGCGACGCCGGCGAGCTCCTCGCCCGCCTCGCCCTTGACGCGCATCCCGATGAGGAACGCGCCCGCCTGCGCGGGCGAGACCTCGCCGGCCAGCAGCGCCGCCGTCGCGTCGCGGGCCTCGTCGAAGGTGAGGTCGCGCGAGCCGCGGGGGCCCGTGGCCACGGCCTTGATCATCGCCCGGAAGCCGGCGTAGCCGGCGGGGCCGCGGGTGGGCGCGGACTGCGCCCGGGTCGCCTCAGTGCTCATCAGGCCTCTCCCTCGAACCGGTAGCCGACGCTGCGCACCGTCTTGATGCGGCCCGCGTGCTCGTGGCCCAGCTTGGCCCGCACGCGCCGCACGTGGACGTCGACGGTCCGGGCGCCGCCGTAGTAGTCAAAGCCCCAGACGCGGCTGAGCAGCGCCTCGCGGCTGAACACGCGACCCGGGTGGGTGACCAGGAACTTCAACAACTCGTACTCCATGTAGGTGAAGTCGACCGGGCGCCCGTCGATGGCCACCTGGTAGGTGGCCAGGTTGACCTCGAGCGTCCCGACCCGGACCACGTTGTCGTCCGCCACGCCGTTGACGCGGCGCCGCGCGCGGGCGATCCGCGCGCGCAGCTCGCCCGCCCGCAGCGGCAGGACGATGAGCTCGTGACCCTCGTGCACCGCGCCGCCGGCATCGAGCTCGGAGCCGTCGACGGCGACCACGACCGGGACGTCGCCGAGGTCCTCGTCGCGCTCCAGGCGCGCGCAGAGGCCCGGGTCGCCGAGCACGAGCGCGAGGTCGGGCGGGCGCGGCGGCGCGCCGCCGTCGCCCTCGGGCCGCAGCGACCCGTTGGCCGCGACCTTGCGCGGCGCGAACCCGAGCTCGGCGAGCAGGCGTGCGACGTCGCCGGCGATCTCCTCGCCGCCGGTCTCGTCGATGTAGATCCAGGCCTCGGCCACGTTCTCCTACAACAGCCGCAGGAAGCGCTCGAGCTCCCACGCGCTGACGGTCGACTGGTAGGCGTCCCACTCGGCGCGCTTGTTGGCCACGATGAGGTCGACGAGGCCGTCGCCCAGCGTGTCGCGGGCGAGCTCGGAGGCCTCGAACCGATGGGTGGCCTCGCGCAGGTCCGCGGGCAGCTTCGGCGCGCCGTCGAGGTCGCCGTCGACCTCGGGCGGCAGCTGGTAGCCGCGCTCGATCCCCCGCAGGCCCGCCCCGAGGACGACCGCGAGCGTGAGGTAGGGGTTGGCGCCCGGGTCGGGCGAGCGCAGCTCGATGCGCGAGGCGGCCTCGCGCGTCGGGCGGCTGGCCGGGACGCGCACGAGGCCGGCGCCCCCCGTGCGGGTCCACACCACGTGGCGCGGCGCCTCGAAGCCGTTCATCAACCGCTTGTAGGAGTTCACCCACTGGTTGGTCAGCAGCGTCAGCTCCCCCGCGTGGGCCAGGACGCCGGCCAGGAAGTGGCGGCCCATGGCCGACAGCGGCTGCCTGGGATCCGGGTCATGAAACGCGTTGCGGTCGCCGTCGAACAGCGACAGGTGCAGGTGCATCCCGCTGCCGGCGTGCTCCTGCAGCGGCTTGGGCATGAACGTCGCGAACAGGTCGAGCTCGCTGGCGACCTCCTTGACGGCGAGGCGGAACGTCGTGATCGCGTCCGCCATCGACAACGCGTCGGTGTGGGTGAGTTGGATCTCGTGCTGGCTGGGCGCGACCTCGTGGTGGCTGGCCTTGACCGGGATGCCGAGGTGCTCGAGGTGGTCGATCGTGCGGCGGCGGAAGTCCGAGCCCTCATCCAGCGGCGTCAGGTCGAAGTACGCGCCCTGGTCCAGCGGCCGCGGGGCCGACAGCCCGTCGCGCGCGTCGCTGTCGGCGAACAGGAAGAACTCGATCTCGGCGCCGACCTGAACCGTCCAGCCGAGGTCGGCGACGCCCGCCAGCACGCGCTGCAGCGCGTCGCGCGAGTCCGCGTGGAACGCCGAGCCGTCGGGCTGGCGCAACGAGCAGAACATCCGCCCCACGCCACCGTCGCGCCAGGGCAGCAATGCGAACGTCGCGGGATCGGGGTGCGCGATGACGTCGCGCTCGCGCCGCCGCGCGGCGCCCTCCAGGGAGGAGCCGTCGAGGCCGACGCCCTCCTCGAGCGCCGACTCGAGCTCAGAGGCCGGGACCGCGAGCGACTTGAGGATGCCGAGCACGTCGACGAACCACAGGCGGACGAACCGCACGCCGCGTTCCTCGACCGTGCGCAGGACATATGTGTCTCGGGGACCCATGCGAGGCCCTGGACGGTGTCAGGGGTGTGGCGGTCGCACATCCTCCGCCGGGTCGGAACTCGTTCGCCGCGATGTCGAGCGCTCGTCATCGAACGGAAACACAACGGTCGTGCTCGGGAAACGGACGCCGCCCAACATCCGGCGCCCGTGCCCGGCCCGTCGTCCACCCTCTGCCCGTACTGCGGGACCGGCTGTGGCCTGGCCGTCACCGTGCAGGACGGGCGCGTGCGCTCGGTGGCCGGCGATCCGCGCCATCCGGTCAACCGCGGCCGCACGTGCCGCAAGCCGACCGAGCTGGGCTCGGCGGTCCACGCGCCCGACCGGCCGACCGTCCCGCTGCTGCGCGCCGCGCGCGACCTGCCCTTCGCCCCGGCGTCGTGGGACGACGCGCTGGGCCACGTCGCCGCGACGCTGCGGCAGATCCTGGCCACCGACGGGCCGGAGGCGATCGCCTTCTACATCTCGGGCCAGCTGCTGACCGAGGACTACTACGCGGTCAACAAGCTCGCCAAGGGCTTCCTGGGCACCAACAACGTCGACTCGAACTCCCGGCTGTGCATGTCCAGTGCGGTCGCGGGCTACACGGGCGCGTTCGGCTCCGACGGCCCGCCGCCGGCCTACGCCGACCTCGCACTGGCCGACTGCCTGCTGTTGTTGGGGTCCAACACCGCGGCGTGCCACCCGATCGTCTGGGGCCGGATCCGCGACCGCCAGGCCGAGGGCGCCACGGTCATCGTCGCCGACCCGCGCGCCACGCCGACCGCGCAGGCCGCCGACCTGCACCTGCCCGTCCGGCCCGGCACCGACCTGCCGCTGCTCAACGCGATGCTGCACGTCATCGAGCGCGACGGGCTGCTGGACCGCGCCTTCGTCGAGCGCCACACGAGCGGGTTCGAGGACACCATGTCGGTCGCCCGCGAGTGGACGCCGGCGCGCGCCGCGGAGGTCTGCGGCGTGCCCGCCGCCGACATCGAGCGTGCGGGCGAGCTGTTCGGCGCCGCGGGCGCGGCGATGACGCTGTGGTCGATGGGCGCCAACCAGTCGACCGTCGGCACGCTGAAGAACCGCGCCCTGATCAACCTCTGCCTGGCGACGGGCAACCTCGGGCGCCCGGGCTGCGGGCCGCTGTCGCTGACGGGGCAGCCCAACGCCATGGGCGGGCGCGAGGTCGGCGGGCTCGCCCACCTGCTGCCGGGCTACCGGCGCGTGGACGATCCGGTCGACCGCGCCGCGATGGCCGCGCACTGGGGCGTCGATGCCGACGCGCTGTCGGCGGTGCCGGGGCTGACCGCGACCGAGCTGGTGGACGGGCTGCTGGAGGGCCGGGTGCGCGCGGTGCTCGTGGCGGCGACCAACCCGGTGGTCTCGCTGCCCGACGGCGGGCGGGTGCGCGCGGCGCTCGAGCGCGCGGAGCTGCTCGTCGTCCAGGACTGCCACCACCCGACGGAGACCTCGGCGCTGGCGCACGTCGTCCTGCCCGCGGCGGCCTGGCCGGAGAAGGAGGGCTCGATGACCTCCTCCGAGCGGCGCGTCGGGCTCGTGCGCAAGCTGCTGGACCCGCCCGGCGAGGCGCGCGCCGACTGGGAGATCTACGCGGGGCTGGCGGGCGCGCTGGGCTTCGGCGAGGCGTTCGCCTGGGCCAGCGTCGCGGAGGTCTACGACGAGTTCGCGGCCTGCACCGCGGGCCGGCCGTGCGACGTGAGCGGCGTCTCGCACGAGCGGCTGCGGCGCGAGGGCTCGGTGCAGTGGCCGGCACCGGCCGCACCGGGCCACGAGGGCACCGCGCGGCTGTACGCCGACCGCCGCCCGCCGACGCCCGACGGGCGCGCGCGCTTCGCCCCGACGCCGCACACCCCGCCGGCCGACGCGCCCGACGACGAGTTCCCCATCATGTTGACAACCGGCCGCGTCGCCGACCAGTGGCACACCATGTCGCGCACCGGCAAGTCGGCGGCGTTGCGGGCGGCGGCCGGGACCCCGGCGGTGAGCGTGCATCCCGCCGACGCGGCCGCCGCCGGCATCGTCGACGGCGCGCCGGTGCGCGTGCGCTCGCGCCGCGGCGAGGTGCGCCTCGAGGCGCGGTTCGACGAGACGCTGCCGCGCGGCGTCGCCTTCGCCCCGTTTCACTGGGGCGCGCTGCACGCCGAGCCCGGCGCGGGCGCACTGAACGCGGTCAGCCACGCGTCGGTCGACCCGACGTCCAAGCAGCCCGAGCTCAAGGCGATGGCGGTCGCGCTGTCGCCGATCAGATCTCAGCCACCCAGACTCAAGGTGCCTGGCACCTTGCGTCGGTCCGACGCAAGGTGCCAGGCACCGGTCGGGCGCCGCCGGCTCGTCGTCATCGGGACCGGCATGAGCGGGCTGGGCGTCGTCGAGGAGGTCCTGCGCCGGGACCCCGACGGGTGGCAGGTGACGATGCTCGGCGAGGAGCCCGGCCCCGTCTACAACCGCATCCTGCTGTCCAAGCTGCTGGCCGGCGAGTGCGGGCCCGGCGACCTCGAGGTCAAACCGCTGGCCTGGTACGCGCAGCACGCCGTCGACCTGCGCGGGGCCTGCCCGGCGGCGTCGATCGACACCGCCGCGCGCGTCGCGCGCGACGTGGCGGGCGGCGTCCACCGCTACGACGCGCTGGTGATCGCCACGGGCTCGCGGGCGTTCGTCCCGCCGCTGCCCGGCGCGGACCTGCCCCACGTCGGCGTCTTTCGCACGTGGGGCGACGTCGCCGCGCTGGCCGGCACCCCGGTCGGCGGGCGCCGCGCCGTCGTGCTCGGTGGCGGCCTGCTCGGCCTCGAGGCGGCCACCGGTCTGGCCGCCCGCGGCGCGCGCGTCACCGTCGTCGAGCCCGCCCCGCGACTCATGGGCCGCCAGCTCGACGACGTCGCGGCCGGGATGCTCGAGCGCGCGCTGCGCGACCGCGGCCTCGAGCTGCGCGTCGGCGTCGCGCCCGAGGCCATCGGGCCGCGCGACGTGCTGCTGGCCGACGGCGCGACGCTCGACGCCGACCTCGTCGTCGTGGCGGCCGGCGTGCGCCCCGAGACCACGCTGGCGACCGCCGCCGGCCTGCCCGTCGCGCGCGGCATCCTCGTCGACGACACGCTGCGCGCCGGCGCGCCTGGGGTCTGGGCGGTGGGCGAGTGCGCCGAGCACGACGGGATCGTCTACGGCCTGTGGGCGCCGCTGGCCGAGCAGGCGCGTGTCGCGGGCGCCACGATCGCCGGCGACCCCGCCGCGTTCCGGGCGCAGACCACCGCCACCGTCCTGAAGGTCGCGGGCCTCGACGTCTACGCGGGCGGCGCGCCCGAGGCCGCCGAGGACCACGACGAGGTGACCGTCCGCGACACGCGCTCGGGCCGGTACCGCAAGCTCGTCCTGCACGGCGACCGCCTCGTCGGCGCGATCCTGCTCGGCGACGTCGCCGACGCGCGCCGCTGCACCGCCGCGCTGCGCTCGGGCGACGCGGTCGACGACCTGCTGCTGCACGGCGCGCCCGCGGGCGCGGCCGGATCCGCCGAGCTCGACCCCGACGCCACGGTCTGCTCGTGCAACGCCGTGACGGCCGGCGAGATCGAGCGCGCCATCGCCGCGCGCGGCCTGACGACGGTCGCGGGCGTGGCGAAGGCGACGCGCGCGTCGACCGGCTGCGGCGGCTGCACGAACGACGTGCGCACCCTGATCGAGCGTCACCGTTCATCGAGCGGAAACAGAAGCGACCAGGAGGCGAAACCGGCGGCCACCACGATGGCCCCATGAGCTTGAACCCCGCTCCGGGCGTCGTCGTGGTCGGCGGCGGCATCGCCGGCCTGGCCGTCTGTGAGGCGCTGCGCGAGCGCGACGCGCTCATCCCCATCACCTTGGTCTGCGCCGAGCCGCGCCTGCCCTACGACCGCGTGCGGCTCTCGGAGATCCTCG
>Ga0157379_10005168_pt1 | contig 11210 bp, 8 predicted proteins | sample S25metaG_FD_121802 | JGI IMG/M metagenome (GOLD analysis project Ga0157379, IMG submission 121802) | Switchgrass rhizosphere microbial communities from Kellogg Biological Station, Michigan, USA - S2-5 metaG | ecosystem: Host-associated > Plants > Roots > Rhizosphere > Soil | place: USA: Michigan... | reverse complement strand
GGCGGCGAACTACGTCACCGGGCAGATGGTGATGATCGACGGCGGAATGAGTGTCGCGCTGTGAGCGGCCGGCGAGGGACCCGCGAAGCGGGATCGACGGCAATCGCGAATCAGCGCGGGAGCCGATTCGCGGACGTCGTGCAACGGTGCGGCCGCGCAAGGAGGCCGACGTCGTGAGCGGGCGACGAGGTGCCCCGCGCGGTCCTTAGCGCTGCGATCCTGAGTCGAGCGCCTGGGCCGCGCGATAGAGATTCGCAGTGCGCGCGCCCGAGCGGCAGAATGCGAGCACCGGCTTCGGCAATTGCTGCAGCAACTCGTGCATGCGGGTGATTTCCGCGGGCGACTGATACGCCGACTGCACCGGCAGAAATGCATAGGAGAGTCCGGCGGACTGCGCCGCACGCTCGATCGCGTCGGATGCCGGCTGCGATGGCCCGGCCTCGAAGTCGGGGCGATTATTGACGACGCTGCGAAATCCCGCAGCGGCTGCCTCGGCCATGTTCTCGACCGTCAGTTGCGGTGCCGTCGCGAAATCCGCTGCAAGCCACGTGAACGACAATGCCATGAGTCGGGCCCCTTCCCGCCGCTCGATCAGTCCGATGCCTTGAACGTCGACGGCTTTCGGTCCAGCAGCCGATAAAGCCACGTCAGGCCTGCCGCCGTGCCCTTGACAGGCCGGTATTCGCAGCCTACCCAGCCGTCGTACTTCAACTCGTCGAGCACCTTGAACAGGTAGCCATAGTTGATCTCGCCGACGTCGGGCTCTGTGCGCCCCGGCACGTTCGCGATCTGCACATGGCCGATATGTGGCAGGTACATCCGCAGCTTCTCGGTCAGGTCGCCCTCGACGATCTGCGCATGGTAGAGATCCATCTGCACCTTGAGGTTCTTCGCGCCGATCTCGGACCTGATCGCGTGCGCCTGCGCCTGCGTGTTCAGCAGATAACCCGGGAAGTCGCGGGCGTTGATCGGCTCGATCATGATCGTCACGCCCTGGCTCGCCGCTTCGGCGCAGGCAAGGCGCAGGTTGCGAACGTACGTGCGCGTGCGCCGCTCGCGTTCGGCCGCATCTGCCCCTTCGGGAACGACGCCGGCCATGACGTGAATACGCGGGCATTCGAACGCCCGCGCGTATTGGAGCGCGTTGGCGATGGCCGCAGTGAACTCGTGCTCGCGCCCCGGCAGCGATGCGAGGCCGCGATCGCCGGCCGCCCAATCGCCCGACGGTGCATTGATCAGCACAACTTCGAGGCGATGCTCGCGCTGCCGAGCGACGATCTCCGCGATCCGGTACTCGTATGCAAATGCGAACTCGACGGCGCGAAATCCCGCGTGCGCCGCCTCGCCGAAACGTTCGAGGAACGGCACTTCGTTGAACAGGAACGTAAGGTTGGCGGCGAAGCGTGGCATCGTTGATTTCGTCGGCGCGGCGATCAGCTACGTCGAAACCGCGCGGGCTCGGCTACAATTCTCCTCTGATTGTGCGCCGTCGACGCGCGGCCGCGCAAACGCCTCGCAACTCCACTCGTTCTCGTGTCCCTCCTCCTTGGTTTCGACGCACCCGTGACGGCGCGCGCCGACGACGGCGTGCTCGACACCGTCGTGGGTGGCGAGCGCGTCGCGCTGCACGCCGAGCGCGCACTTCATTGGCTGCGGGAGCGCACGGTGTTCGTCGCCGACGTTCATCTCGGCAAGGCCGCGGCGTTCCGCGCGGGCGGCGTGCCGCTGCCCCGCGGCTCGACGGCCGCCGATCTCGCGCGCCTGACGCGCCTGATCGAGCGCACGAGTGCCGCACGTCTGGTCGTTCTCGGGGACTTCCTGCACGCCAGGGCCGGGCGCGTTCCGGCGCTGTCCGACGCGTTTGTCGCGTGGCGAACGCGGCATGCGACCACCGACGTCGTGCTCGTTCGCGGCAATCACGACGCGCGCGCAGGCGACCCGCCAGCGGACTGGAACGTTCGCTGCGTCGACGAGCCCTACGCGCTACCGCCGTTCCTCGCGTGCCACAAGACGAATGCGCCGCCCACGGGCTATGCACTCTGCGGACATCTTCACCCCGGCGTGCGCATTCAGGGCAGCGGCGAGCAATCGGCGCGACTGCCCTGCTTCGTCCTCGGTGCGCGGCGCGCGATCCTGCCGGCGTTCGGGCGCTTCACGGGGCTTGCCGAATTCGAGCGGGAGGCGAACGAGCGAATCGTCGCGATCGCCGGCGGTGCGCTGTTCACCTTGCCATCATCGGCCCGGATGACGGTGTCGTAAAACTGCAACGCCCGCAGGCTCCGTTCGTCGGGAAACGAATTATCTGGCGGCGCTGTGGACAAACCAGTGGATACCCGGTGCGCACAACGGTGATCGTTTGCGAATACCGCGGTAGCGGACTGTTTTTGCGCCTGTTTTCGGGCCGCCCGCTGTGGAGTAAAAAAGGCTTGCGCTTGCCCCATCGAGCTACTATGCTTTGTATTGAAAACGCTGTGCGACACAACATATAGTAGATTTCACTGGGATGTCACATTCGGCGCCGCCTGGCGCCAAGGGGCGTATGGATACGGAGAATCCGCCGCCCGCTTTCGTGGGCTGCTGCCCGGAAAGTCGCGCCACTGGGCGCGCCAAATCCCGAATAACGCTGCCCACGAGCAGCAACCAACAAGGCATCAATCAGGAGCCGATTTCATGCGTATCGCCACCACTTCCGCATCCTCCCCCGCAACGCCGCCACGAGACCTGATGGTGGGAGAACCCGGAAGCCCGGTCGCAACCAGCGCCGACCCGCGGTTCGCGCAGTTCAAGCTGATCCGCCGCAACGGCGCCGTCGTCGCGTTCGAGCCCGCGAAGATCACGATCGCGCTGACCAAGGCGTTCCTCGCCGTCAACGGCGGCCAGGGTGCGAGCTCCGCGCGGGTGCGCGACGAGGTGACGCGCCTCACCGACGCGGTCGTCGCCGCGCTGCTGAAGCGCAAGCCGGATGGCGGCGCGATCCATATCGAGGAAATCCAGGATCAGGTCGAGCTCGCGCTGATGCGCGGCGGCGAGCACGAAGTCGCGCGCGCATACGTGCTGTATCGCGAAAAGCGCGCACAGGAACGCGCGCAGGAAAAGCAGCAGAAGGCGCCACCGGCCGAAGATACGACGCTGCACGTCATCGAGAACGGCGTGCGCAAGCCGCTGGACTTCGAGCGCCTGACTGCGCTCGTCAAGGAATCCTGCGAAGGCTTGGCCGATGCCGAGCCCAACCGCATCCTGAAAGCAACGCTGAAGGACCTTTACGACGGCGTGCCGATGGAGGAAGTGCGCAAGTGCGTCGTGCTCGCCGCGCGCACGCTGATCGAGAAGGATCCTGCCTACTCGTATGTCACCGCGCGGTTGTTGCTCGACGCGCTGCGCTTCGAAGCGCTTGGCGAGGAAGCGACGCAAGCCGACATGCAATCGAAGTACGCCGAGTACTTCCCGCAGTTCGTCAAGCACGGCATCAAGGTCGGCCTGCTGAACGATGCGCTGACCCAGTACGACCTCGCGAAGCTCGGCGCCGCGCTGAAGCCCGAGCGCGACCTGCAGTTCGGCTACCTCGGCCTGCAGACGCTGTACGACCGCTATTTCCTCATCGACCAGTACGTCGGCGGACGCCGGTTCGAACTGCCGCAATGCTTCTTCATGCGCGTCGCGATGGGCCTCGCGCTGAACGAGGTCGACCGCGAAGCGCGCGCGATGGAGTTCTACGACGTGCTGTCGACGTTCGACTTCATGAGCTCGACGCCCACGCTGTTCAATTCGGGCACGCACCGGTCGCAACTGTCGTCGTGTTACCTGACGACCGTCTCCGACGATCTCGACGGCATCTACGAGGCGATCAAGGAGAACGCGCTCCTGTCGAAGTTCGCCGGCGGCCTTGGCAACGACTGGACGAACGTCCGCGCGATGGGTTCGCACATCAAAGGGACGAACGGCAAGTCGCAGGGTGTGGTGCCGTTCCTCAAGGTGGTCAACGACACGGCGGTGGCCGTCAACCAGTGCTTCGCGCCGGACACGCAGGTATATACGTCGCGCGGCGTGCTGCCCATTCGGCAGGTGCAGACCGGCGACCTCGTCCTCGGCCAGAGTGGCGTCTATCGCGAAGTGACGGACAAGCTCGTCTACGAACAAACCGAGCCGATGGTCGCTGTCGATGTCAAGCATTCGTTGGCGCCGATCGAGGTGACCGACGCGCATCCGTTCTGGGCGCTGTGCGGCGTGCCGCTCGAGCAATCAAGCGAGCGTACGCACGACTGGATCGCGAAGGGCAAGATTGCGCCGAAGTGGACCAATGCCGGCCAGCTGAAGGTCGGCGATTACATCGGCCTCACGATTCCGACCGAAGTCGTGCCCGTCGACGGCATCGCCGAGGACGATGCGCGCCTCTACGGCATCTTGCTCGGCGATGGTCACCTGGCCAAGGACGGCAAGCAGTGGAGCGTGTCGGGCAATCCGGCGCGAGACGAGCACCTTGCCTTCGTTCAGGAATACTTGCAGCAGCACGGCGTGCAGTTCCGCACGGCGTCGCGGGGCGAGACGCATCTGCAGGTGCAATGGGCCGCCGATCGCGGTGTCGTGCGCAACGCGACGACGGGCGGCATTGTCGGCGCCGGACCGCACACCATCCCGTTCTCGCGCGACGATCTGTACGACGATTCGCACCGCAAGCGGATCGCGCCGCGGCTTGCGCACCTGCCACGTCCGCAGACGCTCGCGCTCGTGCGCGGGCTGCTCGAATCCGACGGCGGCGTCTCGCGCGGCGCCGAGATCTACTTCACGTCGGCATCGCAGCCGCTCGCCGAAGGTCTTCGCTATCAGTGCCTGCGCCTCGGCGTGCCGGTCAGCGGCCAGGTGCGCGAGCGTGAGCATCCGCAGGATGCCGCAGGCGACGCACTCGCCACGGTCTCGTTCCACAAGCCCACGCGCGCATTCGACCTGCGCGTGCCCGCCGTTCCCGAGATCGCGGCGCTTGTGGGCTGCAAACCGATCGGAAAGCGCAACTGGATCACGCTCGGCGGCACCATATTCTCGCGCGTGCGCGCCGTAACGCCCATCGCACCGAAGCCGCTCGTCGTCGACCTGAAGGTGGATGTCGACGAGTCGTACATGACGGCCGCGGGGCTCGCGCACAACGGCGGCAAGCGTAAGGGTGCGGTCTGCACGTATCTGGAAACCTGGCACCTCGACATCGAGGAATTCCTCGAGCTGCGCAAGAACACTGGCGATGATCGCCGGCGCACGCACGACATGAACACGGCGAACTGGATTCCGGACCTGTTCATGAAGCGCGTCGTCGAAGGCGGCGACTGGACGCTGTTCTCGCCGTCGGACGTGCCGGACCTGCACGATCGCTGGGGCCGCGCATTCGAGGAGGCGTACCTGCGCTACGAAGACAAGGTGGCGCGCGGCGAACTGAAGCTGGCCAAGCGGATTCCGGCGAACCAGCTGTGGCGGAAGATGCTGTCGATGCTGTTCGAAACCGGGCATCCGTGGATCACGTTCAAGGACGCGTGCAACGTGCGCTCGCCGCAGCAGCACGTCGGCACCGTGCATAGCTCCAACCTGTGCACGGAAATCACGCTCAACACCAGCGAAACCGAAATCGCCGTGTGCAACCTGGGCTCGGTGAACATGCTCGCGCACATGCATGAGGTGGACGGGCGCGTCGAGCTCGATCAGGCGAAGCTGAAGCGCACGATCACCACGGCAATGCGGATGCTCGACAACGTGATCGATATCAACTACTACGCGGTGGCGAAGGCGCGCAACTCGAACCTCAAGCACCGGCCGGTCGGGCTCGGCATCATGGGCTTCCAGGATTGCCTGCACCTGATGCGCGTTCCGTACGGATCGGCGGCGGCGCTGAAATTCGCCGATACGTCGATGGAAGCCGTGTGCCACCACGCGTACTGGGCATCGACCGAGCTTGCCGAGGAGCGGGGCCGCTATCCGTCGTATCGCGGCAGTCTGTGGGATCGCGGCGTGCTGCCGCAGGACACGCTGCCGATGCTGCGCGACGAGCGCGGCGGGTATGTCGAAATCGACGAATCGTCGTCGCTCGACTGGGCGCCGCTGCGCGAGCGCATCGCCGCGCACGGCATGCGCAATTCGAACTGCGTGGCCATCGCGCCCACGGCGACGATCTCGAACATCATCGGCGTCGCCGCGTCGATCGAGCCCGATTACCAGAACATCTACGTGAAGTCGAACCTGTCGGGCGAATTCACGGTCGTCAACGAGCAACTCGTCAAGGATCTGAAGGTACTCGGTCTGTGGGACGACGTGATGGTGTCCGACCTGAAGTACTTCGACGGCTCGCTCGCGAAGATCGACCGCGTGCCCGCACCGCTGCGCGAACTGTACGCGACGGCGTTCGAGATCGACGCGGGGTGGATCGTCGAAGCGGGTGCGCGTCGGCAGAAATGGATCGACCAGGCACAGAGCCTCAACATCTACATGGCGGGTGCGTCGGGCAAAAAGCTGGACGACACGTACAAGCTCGCGTGGATGCGCGGCTTGAAGACGACGTACTACCTGCGCACACTGGCTGCTACGTCCGCCGAGAAATCGACCGGCCTGGGCGGCGAGCTCAACGCCGTGTCGGAGTCGGGTGGGATTCCGGCAGTCGGCGCGAAAGGTCGTGCGAAGCCTGCGGCTGTGGCGGAGCCGGAACCGAAGTTCTGCGCGATCGACGACCCGAGTTGTGAGGCGTGCCAATAGCACCCGCTCTTGCAAAGCGCAGCCATGACGGCGGCCGCCGTCGTCCCTGCCGCACCGGCGACGGTGCCCGCGGAGGCGATACGCGAACGCGTTCAGGTGCTGGAAGCGCGACCCGGCGCACGCGAAGTGTTGCTGGTGACGTCGGGAGGCGCGCCACCGGCGGAGGACGAGCACGCGGTGATCGTGCTCTCCGGCGGTGGTGGCGGGTTTGCGGTGACGTGTCCCGACGGCGTGCCGCGCGTGCAGGGTGGATTGCCGCTGTCGCAGCGGGAGCGGCTGGCGTTGTCGATCGGCGGTCCGGTGATGGCATTGTCACCGCCCTCCGACAAGCCGGTGATGGATCGCGAATGGCGAATGTCGGAGCGGCATGTCGTCGATCTGCAGGCCGCCGTGGATTGGGTGAAGACGCAGTGGCCGTTGGCGAAAACGTGGGTGCTCGGCGTCAACAACGGCGCGCTGTCGGCTGCCGTCGCAACGGCCAATATCGGGGATCTTGCGGGCGCAATCCTGCTCGCCTGTTCCGACGAGGCGTTCGACCAGCCGCAGAAGTCCGACCAGATGCGCATGCTCGCCGTCCGGTATCGGCGCGATGCCAGCCTGACGTGCGCAACCGTTGCGCGCACATGGGGCCGCAAGACGCTCGTGACGGTGCACGACGAGCGCGCGCAGCACGCGGAGAGCACCTACAGCGAAGCAGCGAACAGGCCGCGCTTCAGCGGCAAGGATTTTCAGGTGGTGGATGTCGTGGCCCGGTGGATCCTGACCGGCATGGCACCCGACCAAATTCGGTGAACCGGTAAAGCGACAGCAGCGATGACACCAAGAGCATTGCGCGGCGATACCGGGATGACGGACCCGCGCGGACCCAGACAGGACGCGAAGTTGGCGTGTACGCGCCAGGGACCAGCAAGACCGAAAAGGGCCGGCAACGGCTCGCAGTTGTTTTCCTGGGGGCGCGCAGCTCGCGGAACGTCATGCCGCTGCGCGCCGATTTTTCTCCAGGATGGGGTCCCAGTGTGGTGCCTCTGCGGGAGCCGTCGCGAGCGTTTGGCGTCGGTAGCCACGGCAGGCACGGAACGTCCACTTCGCGAAAGGAGGCACCTGTTGGCTCGGTACGAGTTTGCGCCAAGGCACGTTATCGACGCGCGTTACCTCGGCGATTACAAGGTCTGGCTGGAATTCAACGATGGACGCAAGGGAGTGGTGGACCTGTCCGACGAGTTGCACGGCGAGGAGCTCGAGCCGCTCCGCGATCGTGACCGCTTCTCGGCGTTCTACCTCGACTACGGACTCGCGTCGATCGCCTGGCTCGACGGCCAGGATTTCACGCCGGAATTCCTCTACGACAAGCTCAAGGCCATGAACTAGGACGCGATGAAAATCGGCCGCCTCCGCGCCTGCCAAAACAAGCGGGCCGGAGGTGGTTCTTCCAAGTGAAAACCCAAGATTTGCCCCAATATAAGAACGAGTTTCGGAGACACCCGCCATGCTGAGTTTCGACGACGATTTCCCCTCCCCGCTCAAGGTGCCGCCTGTGCCCGTCGGCGCGCGCCCGGCCGCGACCGGCGGACTGCTGTCGACACGGCTTGCGCGCGAGCCGGTGCACGATCTCGACGCCGAGCAGCAGGCGATGCAGAACGGCTTCAAGCGCGTGCGCGTCGAAGACAAGCGCGTGATCAACGGCCAGGCGGACGTCAACCAGCTCGTGCCGTTCAAGTACAAGTGGGCGTGGGACAAGTATCTGGCGGGGTGTGCGAACCACTGGATGCCGCAGGAAGTCAACATGCAGCGCGATATCGAGCTGTGGAAGAACCCGAACGGGCTCACCGACGACGAGCGGCTGATCGTCAAGCGCAACCTCGGGTTTTTCGTCACCGCCGACAGCCTCGCGGCGAACAACATCGTGCTCGGCACGTATCGGCACATCTCGGCGCCGGAATGCCGGCAGTACCTGCTGCGCCAGGCCTTCGAGGAAGCGATCCACACGCACGCGTACCAGTACATCGTCGAAAGCCTCGGCCTCGACGAGGCGGAGATCTTCAACGCGTATCACGAAGTGAAGTCGATCCGCGACAAGGACGAGTTCCTGCTTCCGTTCATCGAGACGCTGACCGATCCCAATTTCAAGACCGGCACGATGCAGGCCGACCAGGATCTGCTGAAGAGCCTGATCGTGTTCTCGTGCATCATGGAAGGTCTCTTCTTCTACGTCGGCTTCGTGCAGATTCTCGCGATGGGCCGGCAGAACAAGATGACCGGTGCGTCCGAGCAATATCAGTACATCCTGCGCGACGAGTCGATGCACTGCAACTTCGGCATCGATCTCGTCAACACGATCAAGATGGAGAATCCCCATCTGTGGACGCCTGAGTTCCGCGAGGAGATCCGCGCGCTGATGAAAAAAGGCGTCGACCTCGAGTATGCGTACGCCGAGGACACGATGCCGCGCGGCGTGCTCGGGCTCAATGCGCCGATGTTCAAGGAATACCTGCGCTTCATCGCGAATCGCCGCTGCCAGCAGATCGGGATCGATCCGCTATTCGACAAGGCCGACAATCCGTTCCCGTGGATGGCGGAGATGATCGACCTCAAGAAGGAGAAGAACTTCTTCGAGACGCGCGTAATCGAGTACCAGACCGGAGGCGCGCTCAGCTGGGATTGAACGCGACGCAAGTGGGCGGCGAAGCAACCGTCCAACGAATCGCTCGATGGGAGGGAAGCGCTATGGTGTCAGCGTGGTGGTTACTGGTCGCAGCAAGTGCGGGAGTCGGCGTTGGAATGCTCCTTTTCGCGCTGTTGACGATCGTGACGGGGCGGGACACCGATCTTCCCGGAGAGCACGCGGCTTAATCGACGGGCGATGGGCCCATCCGGCTCGTCATTCGTGATTGTTGCCGTCGTAGCGCGCCAGGCGGTCGAACGGACTGATCGCGCCGCGGCCGCCACGATTTGAGCACGTGCGTGTAGATTGTCGTCGCCCTGACGTCCGAATGGCCGAGCAATTCCTGCACGGTGCGGATGTCGTGACCCGACTCGAGCAGGCAACGCGCGCCGGAACGACTGATCGCTGATGTGATGGCGACGCACGATGCCACTGCGCCGATCGACCGAACGACGGTCGGCCGGGAATCCATACAGCCAACTCCAGTCGCGCGCAGCGCCGGGATATTTGCGCCCGAGCGCAGTCGCGTGAACCGGGAAATGTACGATCTCCAACTAGGTGTGTAAGGCATCCTGTAAAGCAAGGCGCACCCGCAATGACGACCTCGACTGCGCAGCCTGGATTTCATGAAGCTGAGATCCGTGAGACCTTGCATTCGCTTGTCGGAATCCTTGAGGACGCCGATTTCAGCAAGCGGGCCTACGCATACACGGAAGACGCTACGTTTGTCATGTTCGGAGCTGCTCCGGTCCATGGTCGCGAAGAGATGCTTCGTCGCCTTGAAACCGGCACGGTGTTGTCCTCGATCAAGATCACGCCGCACACGATCGAAGGCGACGGCCGTCTCGCCTACGGCTATGGCGACTTCGCTTGCGTGGCCGGCCGCACGCATACAAGCCCGGGAACACCGACTTCGCTTTACTTTCTGATGGTGCTGCGCAAGGAGGCCGACGGAGCGTGGAGAATTGCGCGGGAAATTCTTTGTCCAGTGGCTCAGCCAGGCGATGCGAGCACAACGCCTAACCTTACGGTCAACCGGACGCGCTGCTACGTCCCTTCGTTCTCTTCACCAATCCGTCGGCGCGCCGGTTACCTCGAACGTTAGGCCCTACGAGTGCCGCGTCTCGGCTGGGTAAACACATGACGACCACTCGCGTTCTCTTTATTCAGGGCGGCGGCAACGGCGCGCACTCCGAAGACGCGCCGCTCGCGGACTCGTTAAAGCGAGCGCTCGGCCCCAAGTACGACGTGCGCTTCCCGCGAATGCCGGGTGAAGCCGATCCGAATGTAAAGTCCTGGAAACAGAAGATCTCTTCAGAGTTGTCGCGCATTTCCGGGAAGGTGATCCTTGTAGCGCACTCCGTAGGCGGATCCATTCTGTTGAGGTACCTATCAGAGGAGAAAGTTGAGAAACCAATTGCTGGCCTGTTCTTGCTTGCTGCTCCATCTTGGGATGAGGATCGGTGGCATTTCGGCGATCTCAAGTTGCGGCGCGACATAGCTGAGAAGCTTGCCGTGATTCCGCGGATTTTCTTTTACCATTGCCGTGATGATGATGTTGTCCCGTTCGCTCACCTTGCGATCCACGGCGCACGAATTCCGCAGGCGCTCACGCGCGCTGTCGACAGCGGGGGCCACCAGTTTAGCGGCGACCTGACAAGCGTTGCCGCAGACATTCGATGTAGAGATGCCGCCTAACCTCGCGCTCAACCGCACCGCCGGGCACGTTCGGTCTTTGTCCGCGCGTCGGTGGCGGCGGACCGGTTAGCCTAGAAGTTAGGCCCCATGGGACGTTTCCCCGCCTCGCTGCTCCTCCTTCTTG
>Ga0157379_10005167_pt1 | contig 11210 bp, 16 predicted proteins | sample S25metaG_FD_121802 | JGI IMG/M metagenome (GOLD analysis project Ga0157379, IMG submission 121802) | Switchgrass rhizosphere microbial communities from Kellogg Biological Station, Michigan, USA - S2-5 metaG | ecosystem: Host-associated > Plants > Roots > Rhizosphere > Soil | place: USA... | reverse complement strand
GGGGAGCGAGGGATGTAATCGCGGAAGTGGTTGACGAAGGAGGGAAGCGGTTCGGGTCTAAGCGCTATGGAAGATGCCCAGTTGGAAACCGGTCGGAGGATTGCTGGCCTGAAACCCTGTGAATATCTATTCGTTGCAAATGAGAAGGTGTGGTGGATGGAGGGAAGAGTGAAGGAATTGTCTTTGACGGGTGCAGGTACTAATGGCATTGTTTGGGGGTAAGACTCGGGTGGTATTCGCTTTGAGATAATTCTAGGTGGTAGAAATGAGGTGGCTGTTGTTCAAGCTGGAGTGGAGTGGTAAGGTATGATGATGAAAGTAAGCGTCGGGATGTTGAATCCTTTCAAGGCCCAATGTCGAATCCGAGACAGAGTGGTAGGAGAAAGAGAGGACGAAACTGATGTTAGTATAATGGTCGGGGGGTTTTAAAGAAAAACGTTCGATAATCAATCGCCATACCACAAGATAAGCCCACTTATCCGTGTGCATTATGCTTCAGAACAAAGGACATAAAGGTTAGATCGTCCATGCTTTCTCCGACGATCGAATAGCTCCGCCAAAATATTTTCAGATGCAAAACGGCTGTTAACTACATCCAATAGAAAATATTCGCTAGGATTTCTGGAGAGTAGAAGCTTCGAATGTTCGGTAATGTGCCTCCAAAGGTGAGCGTGACACCACGGCGTGACTTTCCTAATTTGGGTTACAGGCCTGATTAGGACGAGTCTGTCCGAATGCGGCGACTAAAGGAAAATGTCAAACTTTGATGTTTTGCAACAAAAGATTCAGGAATATCGAAGGCTGATAAGTTAATTTCCTTACTCGCCTAATTTTTATTACAATTTAATCCCCCTTGGGATAAGTAAAATGAATCAGAAAAATATTCAATTACAAGATAACTCCGGGGTTACAACCCATTGTTATTACTTAACGATTACTTAGGATGACTTCGGAGACTGCCACGAGTACCCCTCATACCCGGCTTCTTCGAAGATCCGCTTCACAGCCTTCTCCCTCTCCAAGCGCTTCTCATCAGCACGATCCGCAACGTCCCTCCAAGCTCTCATCATCTCATGCACCTCCTTCGTCGTACTCAACCCCACGACCCTCGGAACCTCCTTCATCCCCCCCTCCCCCGCTCTCAAAGCATACCCCAGTGCAACATTCGGTAACCCCCCCTCCCAGTCACTGCAAAATTCTATGGCGCGGTTCTTAGCTGCCATCATGTCCGGAGGAGCTGGATGCCATTTCGGCGGGTTTGAAGTGAGGAAACCCATTGAGAAGGGGGAGGCGGTTACTACTTGGGCAATCTTGGCACGGTGTTGAAAGTGAGGGAGGAAGGCTTCGAAGCCGCTGTTTTGTAAGGTGTAGTGCGAGTACGATAGGAAGATATCGAGAGGCTTGTATGGAGGGTTGTGCAAGGCCAGAAGTGCGACTCGTAGTAAAGTCGGTAAGGGATATCCTGGAGAAACGTGAATATTTTGGATGTTGAAAGGGTGGGCATACACATACCAGTAATACCAACAGCTTTGACCATTCCTTCATTCTTTAAATCCCAAAGCTCCCTAAGCGCAGCTAAGAGCTTCTCATCTCCTTCTCCATGTATCTTCCCCTCATCTCCTTCAGCCAAACCCCACGCCGCAGGCTCTTCAAGTGCTTTGCGATGATCTCCAGCGTTTGGACCATTCGGAACAGGTGTAGCAACAAATTCTGTATCATGCAAATAGACAACATCTAAGTGATCTGTCCCGAGCCTCGAAAGACTTCGTAGAACGCTTTTGCGAACAGTTTCGGGTGAATAGTCAAAGGTGGAGACATTATCTGGGTATCGCCCGACTTTGCTAATCTATATGTTTATTTAGATAAAAATCGAATAATAATCAGAAAGGTCTGGCATACTAATTTGTAGGATGTGCGCGGATATGTTGCAGAGAGCGAACGCAAGATCGCACCAAGGATAACTTCAGATGACCCATAATATGGAGCTGTATCGAAAGCATTCATCCCATAACTATTCATGTGTGAACATATTATCGCGCTATCTTGATAAGAGCGTACCGTAAAGCAAGTCTAACTGTCCGCAAAGGCCCATCGGTATTCAAATAGTTATCGTCATTGTACTGGTTGGCCAACGTCCCTGTTCCAAAGATAAGATACGGTAAATGCTGATTTCCAACAGTAGGCTGGTATTAAATTTAAAAGAATAAGTGGTAATTCATGTCTGTCAAACCAACACTGATACTGACGATCGGGGTCCCATCTATAGGTTGATCTTCATCTACATCAGGAACGTCATCTAGAGGAGGCGGCAGATATAACTCTGTAACGTCGCTTAGATCAACTACTGGCATCAAGGATGAAGAAGATGGTGGTCAAAAGCAATTGGATGCTAAGGGCAAACACGGGCTTCTCAGATGGGTGGGAGCGGAGCGGTCCGCGGAGATCACATTTCGACGGACCAAATTTAACGAGCAGTGGAAATCACGTATACAGAAAAAAAAATTATAATGGCCTCGGGAGTATAAACATTGAACAAATCACTGGTATGTGAATAAAAAAAACTTCTTTCCAATCGTTATCGACCAGAAAGGATGTCTATAGTCTGTCGCGGCTCCATCTGCGAGAGACACGTCAGAAACAGTAACAAAGCAAGATATAATGTACATACTTCTTGTCAAACTTCATGTTGGGGCCCTCTAGAAACTTGATATTCTCATTCTGTCCGACGCTGTTCCATGGGGTAGGGTTGCTCTTGGTCCAGATGACTGTGCAGTATCAGCGCATTGTCCAAGATGCATGGCATGGATACGTACTATCTGGACGGGTCGCGAGGCGTCCAACGTACCAGCCTGCGCCACCAACGGCGAATCCAATAATGGCATAGCTGGAGAGCAAAGATCTTTGAGATGCTGGGCTTATTGGCAGACACGGAATGCTTACAGCGGGGTAGCCTAAGACACGATGTGTCAGTCCACAGCGGAAACAACGGTAGGGAACGCTATACTGACCTCAATGGCAAACCAGTGCTTAAGAGCGGGAGAACGCCAGAACATTATGGTACTGAGTGGGGGCCGATGGAGACAAGAAGTGAGTTGTGACTAGGTGTCACGCAGGCAAAAAGTGCGTGGTCTCGCCATCTGAATATGAAAAAAATAAGCAGAATCACGCTGGATTCTCCTTGGCTGCGCGGTGATATTTAAGTTCTTGGGCGACGAGAAGAAATATGTCATGGAGTTGCAACTTGGTTGGACGACAAAATAACCCTGTATATCTTGCGAGGAAGACTGCTCAATTCCACAAGGATTTCGAACAAAAGTTCTCACAGTTCATGTCAAGTGTCTCCTGCATTGCAAAATATGATTACCCTTTCTAGACTCGCTTCTAGGGTAATCACACGTCTCCCCAGAGCCGCACAACGTTCGACTCTACCATCCCCGTCTCCAGTTCGATTCTACAACTATATGGCCCCTACTCCATGGAATGGCAAATATCCTCCTGCACGTCGATCTGATCATGTAGACACCTATAAGTCTGAGAAGCATGGCGAAGTGAAAGTTCCTGATCCATATGACTGGTTGGAGACTTATAGTGAAGAGACTGAGAAGTGAGTCGCTTCTGATACACTGAAGTTAAATGACTGAAAATTCTTGCAGATGGATAGATGCTGAGGCAGACCTCACGAGAAAGTTCTTGGAACAGGACCAGAATAGAGACAAATTCGAGGAACTTATCAAGGAGAATATGGACTATGCTAAAGCAAGTCCATTGGGTGTTCACCAGCATACCTTCTAACCATGGAATCTAGTTTAGCGCACCATCTTTGAAATGGGATGGCCGTTGGTACTGGCACTACAACAGTGGACTCCAAGCTCAGTCTGTTCTGTACCGCTCTAAGGGCTCCGGGCTTCCAGACTTTGGTGGGGACAAGACTGACGAAACTTTGGGAGAAGTGTTCTTCGATGTATGTTTTATCCTTCTCTATCGTCTCCATTCCTCTTTGATATCGTTATAGCCCAATTTGTTAACTTCAGATGGCACCGCCGCCATTTCGGCAGCATCTTTCTCTCGTTCTGGCGAGTATTGGGCCTATGGAATATCCCTCTCCGTGATTAACATCCTTGGTATCATATAAGTATAACTAATATGACAGCTGGGTTCATAGGGATCAGACTTTTCAACTATCTATGTTCGACCCACTGCCAACCCGCTCAGCAAACCCATTGACAATGCCCTCGCAAATGACCCCGGCCGATTGAGCGACGTTATCCGCTTCGTCAAATTCTCTGGTATCACCTGGAATCACAACAGCAAAGGTTTCTTCTACCACGTGAGTTCTACCCTTGTTATCTTTCCAAAATCCTCTGACATTCCCGACAGCGGTTCCCAGATCGTGCAGAACACGGCGATGACGCCACAGTGGATAAAGCAGGTCTAGAAACAACCGAAGATTTGGATGCGAAGATATACTACCATAAGGTCGGGACACCCCAATGTAGGTCCTAGCTTCCCAGCTATAGATGTACGTATATTAACGTTATGAGCTTCTAGCTGAGGATATCTTGGTCATGGAGAATCCCGAGCATCGCGATTGGACATTTGGGACACAGATTTCTGAGCTTGATGGCAAGTATTTGATTCTGTATAGTGAATGCGATACATCGAGGGTAAGCTACTTTATATCTCCTCATTATGCCTATGCTGACCGTTCTTTAGAAATGCCTTTTCTGGGTGACCGACCTTACTGAGAATGAGATTGGACCCAACATGAAGTGGATTAAGATTATCGATGAATTTGACGCGGCTTATGAATAGTATGCATGAATGCTGCATTGAAGTGATTCACCACTGATGTTTGCTCGCAGTGTTTCCAACGATGGAACCAAGTTCTACTTTAAGACTAACAAAGATGCCCCTCAGTACCGTGTCGTCTCCTATGATATAGCTGATCCTTCCAAGGGGTTCGTGGATGTTATCCCAGAGGATAAAGATGCACATTTGGAAGATATCAAACCCATTGACCAAGATAAATTTGTTGTTGTCTATAAGCGCAATGTAAGTTCATCCCATAAGCACCTGGTATCTTGCTTATCAATTCATTCCCCAAGGTCAAAGACGAGCTCTATATCTACTCGCAGGATGGCAAACAGCTAAAGCGTCTCGCCGAAGATTTCGTCGGTACAATCGACATCTCTGGATACCGCGACCAATCTTGGTTCTTTGCCACCATGACTGGATTCACGACGCCTGGAACGATTGCGAGGTATGACTTCAAGTCTGAGCCGAACTGGAGCTTGTATCGTTCGACCAAGGTTAAGGGATTGAAGCCGGAGGATTTCGTTGCTGAACAGGTTTGTTTGTCCCGGCATTGTTGCCGCGAGAGTGTTTGCTGATAACTTTGAAGGTCTGGTACAACAGCAAGGATGGTACCCGCGTCCCGATGTTCGTTGTGCGTCACAAAGATACACCTTTGGATGGAACCGCTCCTGCCTATCAATACGGTAAATGGGCTCAGCTACACTCTGGATAGGTTTCCTAACGGTATTTTACAGGTTACGGAGGCTTTGCCATCTCAATCAGCCCCTCTTTCAGCCCCAGTATGCTGACTGCTATGAAGGTGTACGGATTCATATATGCTGTTCCGAACATTCGGTGAGTGTTCTGCAGAAGTTGACGAGCCGAGTCTAACTTGATGGTACAGTGGTGGAGCTGAATTCGGTAGGTTGCTGTTGTTATTGGAAATGACGATGAGGCTGAGGCATATATACAGGCGAGGATTGGCATTTGGCTGGGACCAAGGAGAGAAAGGTAATTGGCTCCGAGACTTAATTATTCACACAAGCCAATTGCTCTATAGATCAACGTCTATGACGACTTTATTGCAGCGACGTGAGCCAGTTCCCTCTGCACATGTAACCCCTGTGTCCAACAATATCTTCGTAGCAACTTCCTTGTATCCAATAAATACGCCGCACCTGGGAAAGTTGCCATCAACGGTGGTTCCAATGGAGGTATTTGTGTCGTTCTATCCGATATATGCAGGACTTAAAACAACTCAAGGTTTGCTTGTGGCGGCTTGCGCTAACCGCGCCCCAAAGGGCACTTTCGGAGCTGCAGTCGCTGAAGTTGGTGTGCTTGATATGCTCAAGGTACATATGCTCACCATTATTATGTGAATCTTCGCTTACAAGCTTCCATTTCATAGTTCAGTCAATTCACGATCGGTACGTACTTCGCTGAATTGGTAAAATTTACTGAACTGTCTTTGCAGGACGCGCTTGGACCTCAGATTATGGTGACCCACAACAGCCTCACGACTTCGACTACATCTACGAATATTCACCCGTGCACAACGTGCCTACCGACAAGGTTCTCCCAGCGACTTTGCTCATGACTGCTGATCGTAAGCCCCTTCTTGTATTCACTGCCTCCACCTTTTTCATAATACAATGCTCAGACGACGACCGCGTGGTGCCGTTGCATTCATTCAAATACGCTGCAGCACTGCAACACGCCGCCCCGAACAACCCGAATCCCTTACTGATTCGGATTGATCGCAAAGCGGGCCACGGGGCGGGCAAGAGTACGGAGAAGAGGATCAAGGACTCGGTGGATAGATTTAGTTTTATTGCACAAACGTTGGGATTGCAGTGGCGAGGAGACTGAAATAATTAGTAAATTACACTTGCTGTGAGAATGGGAATAAATATAACATTGTTGTCCAATGAGGTAGGGCGCCTTTGGAGTTAGCCGGCACCTGCCGTGTTTTGAAGCGGAGCTTTGAAGCAGACGGGACACTTTTGTTCGTCCGTCATCTTCATCCATCCCCAACACAGGTAAAACTCGAAAGAGAGGCACGCTGATTCGTGTCGAGAGTTGCGTACACAGAGGACAGAATATTCTGATCGTCAAAGTGTAAAAGGAATAGCTATAATCGATCACTACAGCTCCCCGTAACTCGTGTCGCTTTCGAGTCCCAAAGAACAAAACAGAATGGACTATAGTTCTTTTTCCGGTCGTAACTCGTGGCTGCAGACCGAGCAACCCCTGCATAATCAGGACGAAAGGTCTCCGCAGAGAAATGAGGCAGTAGGAGAGGTCATGCTCGGCGCTAACGAGGATGTCTCTGGTGAGAGTCGACGACCTTTACATAGTGAACACCGTAAATAATCCAAATCGCCCTTTGTGGCATGTTCTTTTATTGCAGGAGGGTCTCCAACGCTAGCGAATGCTCTTAATCCACAATCATTCTACACCATTCCACCACAGTACTTTACGCCCTACACGTACACCCCGCTCACACCGTATGGCGGCCAACAGCAAACCCAGTGGATATCTAGCTATTCTTCACTCAATGGGGCTACCAGCAATCAGTCGACGTCGCAGCCACAGCGATCACCCGTGCAGCAAATCCAGAGCCCCATCCTCCAGCATAGCCCGCCCCCACAACAGTCAACATCTCAGCAACAGTATTCTCCACCTCATATGTCACCGCTTCAACAACATCTTTCCATAGAGTATGTCTTTTTTTTTATCGATTTTCTTTCAGCGGGATCAAGCTTACGTATGCCCCAGCCCCTCTCTGATGAACTTAAACTCATATTCTCAGACGACACATTCTCCTACCAACTATGTTCACCCGGGATTCTTTTACCAGAATCATACACCAACTCTGTCCCTTAATCCTTCACTTTTGCATGCACCACCACATACCCCGACACCGCCAACATCTTCACTCTCGACTCCGACACAAACCCAGCTGCAGGGACAGGCCGAGGCATCTTCTCTATCTGTAGACGTACCATCAGTCGCGTCAAGAACGACCCTAGTCGATATTCTAAATAACTTGCTTTCTGCTAAAAGCCTTCCCCCATCAGAGCAACTAATTCGGACCATCGCCACCATCGGTCCTTCTGGAGTGGACCTACCTGGTCGTTTGAAAGTTTTGTCAAAGATTCGGGATCATGCCGGGAATGATTTCTATCAGTCGTGGGCCTCAAATCCGGAAGGAATGGACATCGTCCGAGACTGGCTTAGAGGAGCCGTTGCAACTAAGTCTGGTGAATGGGAAGAGACTCTAATGCCTCTACTACATGTATGTAGAACTCCTACAGCGATGTGATGTGCAGTACTCCTAACCATCCATATAGGTGATTGATCGGCTACCCCTGACAGTAGAGTCCTTAAAAAATACGAAACTAGGCAAGGTAATTCTTAAACTGAAAGATTGGCCGAGTTCAGGTGAGCGAACGCCTTCCTCTCTCCTGGAATCCATAGTATCCCTAAAAGTGATGCGCAATGACGCATGTGCCCACGACGTCTCTATGAATCTGCTCGTGTCAGAATCCTTAGTCGTGATGTCCTCTGTGTTGTTTGGTCTTTCGTCACATCATGTATCTAACTTCTGCCTGTTTCATTTTGCATACCATAGCTGTCAGGGATATGGCATCCAATCTCGAGAATCGTTGGCGAGCTCTAGTGGCCCAGCAAGCGCATGACAAACAAAACGATAATGCCTCGAAAAAATCTGAAGGAAAAAGTCCTGAGGGTGGGTCATGTTACTCTTGAGTTCTGCATTGCTTCAGAAATTAATATGCTGTATAGATTCGAGAGCAAAGAAGCGCAAGCTGGAAGAGGCAACACCTAAGACGGCGCCACCCGCAAAGAAACTCGCTCTATCAAAAACCGCTGTTGGTCCTGCAAAGCCCGTTGCCGTCAAGAGAGAGCCCGTCAAGCCTTCGCCAGCAGTCAAGGATGCCAAGTCGGATTCGTCGTTCTTCTCCGCACCAAAGCCGAAGCCGAAGCTGCCCAGCTTCAAGAAGGCCCCTATAAAGAAGGAGGCGGACCCTAATGTCGCCCAACCGTCAGCTGTCGATCCCTTCAAGGATGCTCTGGCTGCAATGACGAAAGCTCGTTCGTCGCCAACGCCAGTACCTGGGCCAGAGGCAAAGGCAACACCACCGCCAACCACCGCCAGTTTACCGGGGAAGAAGAAGAAGCGGGTGGTGTTCAAGTCCGAGGATAAGTTAGTGGAAATTCGGCTTATAGAACCAGCCATATACGACGACGATGTTGCCGATGTAAGTGCTGTTTTAGGTTATACCGCACGCACTTGCTGATTCCCAATAGGGCATGTGGAGTGCTCACAATGTGAGAGATCTGGATAGGGATGAGGGTGCCGCATTACACAAGCACATATTTGAGGAGCAGATAGATTGGAGTGAACCTCTACGTACGTTGGCTTTCTAAACCACGTACTACTAGCATGACTGACCGAATAGATAGTATTAGAGCTTCCTGAAGGATTAGACAAGCCTCGAGGGGAAGAGAGTCAGGAGAAGGTGACCCAAGAAGAGCGTGAAAAGAGTGCATTAAATGCGCTCTACATGCCTGGAGCTCAAATACCAGAATCGCCCGCGGAACCTTTCCAGCAGATACCAGAGGATGAAGTTGACACTAATGTGAAGCACATGCTGTCAGGCAATGAAGTCCGTGAGCTGGATCGGGGCGACCAAGAGTTGCTAAATAGCACGAGCACCGTTGGGAGCCTCATCAGTCAACTAGGAGTACTGGGTGGTGCATTGTCTACTGAGCCCGTTGCTAATACTCCGGCGGCTACAATTGCATCCATTGATCTCAAAGCTCTTGGACTAGATATGGACTTGCTTGCCCAAATAGCAGCGCAGGCACCAGCACAACAGCAGCAGCAAGGCGGCGCTAATGGCTATTATGGTCAGCCGCCGCCACCCGTTTCGACAGCGTCGTCATATGTAGGTGACCAAGCATGGAGTAACCAATATCAGGAGTATGGACAATCTTACGATGAAGAAGGCGGACAGCGCCCGAGAGGGGTTGGCTGGGATAGCACGCAATCCGATCAGGGATGGCGCGGTGGGCGGGGAAGGGGCGGCAGGGGTGGTGCAGGTGGTAGAGGCTCTGGGAGTTATAGAGGCTCCAAACGAAAGCTATGCAATTTTTATGCACAAGGAAGGCGAGCAAGGAAAATTATTAATATGCCTGAACACTTCTCTAATAATTTGCCCTTGAATCTAGATGTCGGTACGGAGATCAGTGCGACTTCCTGCATGAGTCTTAAAAACACCGTCAAATCAAACAATTCGATTTTGTTTTCGGGCGCCTGACATCCAAATTATGCAATCCATCCCATTCTCTTCAATCTCATCAACGCAAACCGCATATTCGTTTTCTTATCCATTCATGTGCATTTTCCTCATCACAATTACTTATGTATTCTTTTCCTTTCTTATCTCACCATATGTTCCGGATAATCCTTATCGCAGTAGCTCTGACTTATTCAAATGGGAATTGGAAGTTCGCCATGAGGATCTTCTTCCAAAGAACATTTCATATACGAATTCAATTAGGGCGGAGCCCCAAACTATGTACTTGTTAGATGTTCCAAAAATATACTTGTCGGATCCCAGATGCAAGCTTTATCCAGCCAATAAAATACAGTGATTACAGGCAGGTGAATCAAAACAAGGAGACAAGGAGAAAAGATAGGAAGGAAAGGGAAAGAAAAGCAAGTTATAACAGAATAGATAATAAAACACAGCAGCCCAAAGCAAACAGGAAGAAGAGTGGGAAGGAATTAAGAGAAGAGGGTACGGCGAGATACGTTCCTTCCAAGTGAGGGTAACCAAGAAGGAAGGGGATAACAAAAACGGGTAGCGATGCGGAACAATTGCGGATTTGTAGTAAGATATGCGAGAAGAGAGACAGAGAGGAGGAGAGGAGAGGAACAGAGAAAGAGAGAAAGAAGCAGAGGCAAAGAAATAAACCACTTCCACACCAACAAACATGCAAGTTACACTCTAAAGGTGATTGCATCTATAACAGAGATGCATCTGTGCCACAATGGCTTGCCTTCCGAGCCATGACCCACTACCACGAGAAACCATACGTTCATTAACCTCCTCCAGCCTTTGACTTCCTTCTCGTTGTCATCCGCTTCGCAGGTGGCTGCTGTACATCGTTCACCTCTGGACCATGATTCGCCTTCCTCTTCAAAGACGGTGCACTCGGCGCCGAAATCGCAGGTACCTTCGGGGTATTCGTCACTGAAGGTCCCGCAACGGGGTGTGGATGCGGTTGGCGCGGGGATGGTCCTGGTGTGGTGTTCGCTGTACTCGAGGCGCGTTGTATCTGTTGTTGGGAGGGGCCGCCGGATGTGCCTGGGCGAGAACGGATGT
>Ga0157379_10005164_pt1 | contig 11212 bp, 6 predicted proteins | sample S25metaG_FD_121802 | JGI IMG/M metagenome (GOLD analysis project Ga0157379, IMG submission 121802) | Switchgrass rhizosphere microbial communities from Kellogg Biological Station, Michigan, USA - S2-5 metaG | ecosystem: Host-associated > Plants > Roots > Rhizosphere > Soil | place: USA: Michigan... | reverse complement strand
CTCGCCGCGATCCTCTTCACGATCGGGGTGGTCGGGGTGCTCGTGCGGCGGAGCGCGCTCATCATCTTCATGTCGATCGAGCTGATGCTGAACGCGGTGAACCTGAGCTTCGTCGCCTTCTCCCGCCAGCACGCTTCGATGGACGGGCACATCTTCGTCTTCTTCGTGATGGCGGTGGCCGCGGCGGAGGTGGCCGTGGGGCTCGCCATCCTCGTCGCGATCTTCCGGAACCGGGACACGGCGAACGTCGATGACGTCCGCCTCCTGCGAGGATGACGATGCTCGATTATCTGGGCTGGATCCCGGCGCTGCCCCTGATCGGCGCCATCATCAACGGGCTGGGCGCCGGACGCCTGCCGCGCAAGGTGGTGAGTGCGATCGGCACGGGCACGGTCGGGCTCGCGTTCCTGATCGCGCTCGGCTGCTTCCAGGCGCTTCTCCAGCTCCCGCCGGACCAGCGCTACCACCTGGAGCAGGCCTTCTCGTGGATCGATTCGGGCGACCTCTCGGTCTCGGTCCGCCTCCTCCTCGACCCCTTGTCGATGGTGATGGTCCTCATCGTCACCGGCGTCGGCTTCCTGATCCACGTCTACTCGACGGGCTACATGGGGCACGAGAAGGCGTACGGGCGCTACTTCGCGTACCTGAACCTGTTCACCTTCTCCATGCTCGTGCTCGTGATGGCCGACAACTTCCTCCTCATGTTCTTCGGGTGGGAAGGGGTCGGGCTCTGCTCGTACCTCCTCATCGGCTACTGGTACCAGCGCCCCTCGGCCGCGTCGGCAGGCAAGAAGGCCTTCGTCGTGAACCGGATCGGGGACTGGGGCTTCATGATCGGGATGTTCCTGATCTTCGTGTCCTTCACGACGCTCGACTTCGGCCGCGTCTTCGCCGAGGCGCCGGGGCGGCTCATGATGGGAAGCCCCATGGCGGTCGCCATCGCGCTCTTCCTCTTCATCGGTGCGACCGGCAAATCCGCGCAGATCCCGCTCTACGTCTGGCTCCCGGACGCCATGGAGGGGCCGACGCCCGTGAGCGCGCTCATCCATGCCGCGACGATGGTGACGGCCGGCGTCTACATGATCGCCCGCTGCCACATCCTGTACGTGCTGGCCCCAGCCGCGCTCACGGTCGTCGCGGTGGTGGGCGCCGCGACCGCCCTCTTCGCGGCGACGATCGGGCTCCTCCAGAAGGACATCAAGCGCGTGCTCGCGTACTCCACCGTGAGCCAGCTCGGCTACATGTTCCTCGCCATGGGCGTGGGGGCGTTCGCGTCGGGCATCTTCCATCTCATGACGCACGCGTTCTTCAAGGCGCTCCTCTTCCTCGGGGCGGGGAGCGTGATCCACGCGCTCTCGGGCGAGCAGGACATGGATCGGATGGGAGGCCTCAAGAAGGCGCTCCCGAAGACGCACATGACGATGCTGATCGCAACGCTCGCCATCGCGGGAATCTTCCCGTTCGCGGGCTTCTTCTCGAAGGACGAGATCCTGTTCCACGCCTGGGAATCGGGCGGACCGATCCTGTGGGCCGTGGGCGTGATTGGCGCGTTCCTCACCGCGTTCTACATGTTCCGCCTCTACTTCATGACCTTCCATGGCCCGTCGCGGCTGACCGAGGAGGCCAAGCACCACCTCCACGAGTCGCCGAACAGCATGACGATCCCGCTCATGATCCTCGCGGTGCTGAGCCTCGTGGGCGGGTTCATCCAGATTCCGCTGGTCCAGGGGGGGCAGAAGCTCTCGGAGTTTCTCGCGCCCGTCTTCGCGGACGTCTCCCACGTGGCGGGTGCGGCCGCTGAGGGCGCCCATGGGGCCGAGCACGCGGGAATGGGGCTCGAGATCGCGCTCATGGTGATCTCGCTCGCGGTGGCGGCGTCGGGGATCTTCCTGGCCTACCGCTTCTACATGGTGGATCCGGCGGCTCCCAAGCGGCTCGGCGAGCAGATGCGCGGGCTCTACAAGCTCGTGTTCAACAAGTACTGGGTGGACGAGGTCTACAACGACAAGATCGTGGAGCCGATCCGCCGCGGCTCGATCACGCTCTGGCAGAAGTTCGATGCGGCCGTCATCGACGGCGCGGTGAACGGGGTGGGGCGGCAGATCGAGCGCGCGGCTGGACTCCTCCGGCAGGCGCAGACCGGCTCCGTGCAGGTCTACGCGATGGTCATCACCCTGGGGCTGGTGGTCGTGCTCGGCTACCTGGCGCTTCGATGAGCGGCGGGACCTTGACCATCCTCGGCATGCCGATCCTCTCGCTCCTCATCTTCCTCCCGCTCGTGGGGACGGCGCTCGTCCTCATGATCCCGTCCTCGAAGCCGGGGGCGGTGCGCGGGACCGCGTTCTTCGTGTCGCTGCTCACGTTCGTGCTCTCGATCCCGCTCATCACCATGCTGGACGGAACCCGATCGGGCATGCAGTTCGTCGAGCGGAAGGAATGGGTGCCGAACCTGGGCATCTCCTACTTCCTCGGCGTGGACGGGATCAGCGCGCTGCTGATCGTGATGACCACGTTCCTCTCGGCCATCGCGATCCTCTCGTCCTTCGGCTCGATCACGAACCGGGTCAAAACCTACTACGCGACCCTGCTCGCGCTCGAGACGGGGATGATCGGCGTCTTCGCCGCGCTCGACCTCGTCCTCTTCTACGTCTTCTGGGAAGCGGTCCTCATCCCGATGTACCTGATCATCGGGGTCTGGGGCGGCCCACGTCGCGTCTATGCGGCGGTCAAGTTCATCCTCTACACGGTGGCGGGGAGCCTCCTCATGCTGGTGGCCATCCTCTACCTCTACTACTCGTTCCACGCCGCCACGGGCGAGTTCACGTTCGACCTCTTGCGGCTCTACAACACGCCCCTCTCGCATTCGGCCCAGCTCTGGCTGTTCGGCGCGTTCGCGCTCGCCTTCGCGATCAAGGTCCCGATGTTCCCGTTCCATACCTGGCTGCCCGACGCGCACGTCGAGGCGCCCACCGCGGGAAGCGTGATCCTCGCGGGCGTGCTCCTCAAGATGGGAACCTACGGGTTCGTCCGCTTCGCGATGCCGCTCTTCCCGGATGCCGCTCACGAGCTGGCCCCCCTGATGATCCTCCTCTCGGTGATCGGGATCATCTATGGCGCGCTGGTCGCGATGGTTCAGCCCGACATGAAGAAGCTCGTGGCCTACTCCTCGGTGAGCCACCTCGGCTTCGTCATGCTGGGGCTCTTCGCCATGAACACGCAGGGGCTCCAGGGGGGCGTGATCCAGATGATCAACCACGGCCTCTCCACGGGAGCGCTGTTCCTCGCGGTCGGGATCATCTACGAGCGACGCCACACGCGCGAGATCGCGGAGTTCGGCGGGATCGCGGAGATCCTGCCGTGGTTCGCGGCCTTCTTCCTCATCATCTGCCTGTCGAGTCTCGGGCTGCCGGGGTTGAACGGGTTCGTCGGCGAGTTCCTGATCCTGCTCGGCGCATTCCGCGTGCACCCGAAGGTGGCGGCCATCGCCGCCACGGGGGTGATCCTCGCGGCCGTGTACCTCCTCTGGATGTACCAGCGGGTCATGTTCGGCCCGGTGACGAACGAGAAGAATCGCGGACTCCGCGACCTCTCGCCGCGCGAGTTCTGGACGCTGGTGCCGGTGCTCCTGATGATCCTCTGGCTCGGCGTCTATCCGAATCCATTCTTGCGCAAGCTGGACGGCTCGGTGGCGGATCTGGTCGCCCGGATGGGACGCACGATGGCGCAGGTGGACCCGCCAGGGCAGGTGGTGCCCGCGGCGGCTGTCGGTGGTGGTGAGCCGGCTTCCACCGCAGCAGCGCCGGCCGAGCCCGCCCAGGGAGGCGCCCGATGAAGATGCCGCCCGGTATCGACGCCCCGCTCGGCATGATCGAGCCGCTCCTCATCGTCTCGATCCTCGGGATCCTGTTGCTCCTCGTCGACCTCCTCCTCCCGCACGGGAAGAAGCACCACACGGCCTGGCTGGCGCTCGCGGGCATCGTCTACGCGATGATCCGGACCGCCGCGCAGTGGGGGCAATTCCAGGTCGGCTACTCGGGCATGGTGGTCCTCGACAATCTCTCGACCGCGCTCAACATGCTGTTCCTGGCGAGCACCGGCGTCGTGATCCTCCTCTCCATGCCGTTCTTGAAGAAGGAGGACGTGGAGCCGTCCGAGTACTTCGCGCTGCTCCTTTTCGCGACCGCCGGGATGATGATCCTCGGCTCGGGGCTCGACCTGATCACGCTCTTCCTCGGGATCGAGGTGCTCTCGATCTCCCTCTACATCCTGGCCGGCTATCGCCGCGACTCCGACGCCTCGAACGAGGCGGCGATGAAGTACTTCCTGCTGGGTGCCTTCGCGTCGTCGGTCCTTCTCTACGGGATCGCGCTCGTCTACGGCGCGACCGGGACGACCAGCCTCGTACGGATCGCCGAGACGGTGAGCGGCTCGAGCACGATGCCCGAGGGGCTCATGTTCGCGGGGGTCGCGCTGATCCTGGTGGGCCTCGCGTTCAAGGTGGCGGCGGCGCCGTTCCACATGTGGACGCCCGACGTCTACGAGGGCGCGCCCACGCCCATCACCGCGTTCCTGTCGGCCGGCCCCAAGGCGGCCGCGTTCGCGGCGCTCCTGCGCACGTTCTTCATCGGATTCGGGCCCATCCAGGCGGAGTGGAACACCATCCTCGCCGTGATCGCGGCCCTCACCATGACCATCGGGAATATCGCGGCCATCGCGCAGACCCGCGTGAAGCGAATGCTCGCCTATTCGAGCATCGCGCACTCCGGATACGTGCTGATCGGGATCGTGGCTGGGGGAGCAGCCGGAGGGGCCGCGGCGGTGTTCTATCTGTTCGCGTACGTGGCGATGAATCTCGGCGCGTTCGCGGTGATCGTGCTCCTGGAGCACAAGGGAGAGCGCGGGGAAGAGCTCCGGGACTACGCCGGGATCGGCTTCCGGTACCCGGTCATCGGCGCGCTCCTGTCCCTCTTCATGATCTCGCTCTCGGGCATCCCGCCGACCGCTGGGTTCATGGGGAAGCTCTACCTCTTCGGCGCCGCCGTGCAGTCGGGGCACGTGCTCCTGGCCGTGATCGGCGTGCTGAACAGCGCGATCTCGGTCTTCTATTACCTGCGCCTCATGGTGCTCATGTACATGAGGGACGAGCAGGAGGCGCTCCCCGCGATCCGTGTTCCGCTGGCGCTGGCCCTGTGCCTGCTCATCGCGACCGTGGCGACGCTGGGGCCGGGGCTCTGGCCCAGCGGTCTCATGGAAGCGGCGCGGGAAGGAATGCGGGCGCTCTTCTCGTAGGTTGCGACGTCGGAAGTCGAAGGGGGCGGTCCTGACGGGGCCGCCCCCTTTGCTTTGCAGCCGATGGCTTCCGAATGGAGGAGTTACTTCAAGACCGTGATCCGTCCCTTCAGCGACCCTTCCGACGTATCCACCTCGTAGAAGTAAACCCCCGACGCCAGCGTCTGTCCTGCCGTGTTCCGTCCGTCGATGCGTACGTCGTGTGCGCCGGCGGGCACCATCGCACGGTCCTCGAGCACCCGCACCACGCGACCCTGGAGATCGAACATTCTCACGCGAACGAATCCGTCGCGGGAGGTGGTCAGACGCAGGATGCCGCTTGGGTTCAGGGGATTGGGCGTAAGCGAGGCGGTGAGCTTCTTCCCGGTGCCGATGACGTCGAAGGAGACGCTGGAACAGAAACGCCGCCCGTCCACGAGGGCCCCTTCGAGATGGGCCGACACGGTCTGCCGGCCATTCTCCGCTGGGAAAAGTCCGGCGAGATCACTCTTGGAGAAACATGCCGGAACCTCGCTGATACCGTTACCATCGGTGTCGCTGATGACGGCCGTCTTCGTTGTGACCGCCTGAATGCTTCCCCCGCCGTTCTCGGGCGAGAGCGTGATCGACCCGAGGTCGACGTCCTGGCTCCGGAAACTGGCCGCGACAGGCTCCAGCCGCATGCATGTGGTCGGCTTTCCGCCGGCAGGCGCGTTCGATTCGGCGAAGGCACGCGCTTCCGGCATGCCGGCACCGCCCGCGTCATTGAGCCAAGGCTGGACCCACCCCTCGGCGGCGGCCACGTCGGGGAAGCCGTCCTCGTTGTAGTCCGCAATGGCAAAACGACCGGTGGCCGTCCTCGAGAGAAGACGGCTGGGTTGGAAGGTGCCGTCGCCATTGGAGTAGGCGGCCTGCAGCGGGGTGGCTCCCGAAACGATCAGGTCGTCGTCCCCGTCGCCGTCGAGGTCGCTCGAATCCAGCGATGTGTCCTCTACGTTCACGGTGAGCTGAGCCCCAAGGGCGAAATGGCCGGCTCCGTCCCCGTTATAAACGCGAAGCTTGCCATTGTCGAAGGTGCCCACGGCCAAGTCCAGATCGCCGTCATGGTCCCAGTCCCGCGACACGAGAACGAACGGCTGGTCTATGGAGTCGATCGTCTTCGGATCGGAGAAGAGAGCCTGTCCCAGGCCGAATCGAATCACGACGTCATCCGAGGCGAGATTCGCAGTGACCGCGTCCAGACGACCGTCGCGATTGAAATCCTCGAGGACGAATCCACGAGATGCCAATCCCATGGAGTAGCTGGGTCCTGCCTCGAACGTCCCGTCTCCGTGGTTGATGAGAGTGCGGAAGCCCGGCTCCTCGGAGATCGCGAGATCGAGGTCCCCATCTCCATCCAGATCTGCGGGGCGAATCGTCCATCCCAGGGACCCGCTTGGATGGCCTTGGACGGACGAGAATCCTCCCGACCCCGTTCCGATCAGCACGAAAACGCCGTTTCCTCCGAGCCCCGAGCTGGCCACGGCGGCGTCCAGCCGGCCATCTCCGTTCCAGTCGCCCAGAGCTACAGACGTAGCCTCTCCGGCAGGGGATAGCTGCTGATTGATCGGCGCCGCGAACGTTCCGTCACCTCGGCCCAAGAGAACCGAGACCGTGCCATTCGTGCCCCCTGTGACAAGATCCGCATGCCCGTCACCGTCGATATCGCCTGTCGCTATCGCTATCGCCGAAGCAGCATCCGCCCGTGGCGGCTGATTGGGGGCGGCCCTCTTCACCACCACCTGGATCGCGAGAGACTTCGATTCCGTGGTCACTCCATCGGTGGCCCCCAGGACCCCGTTGAAGGCTCCCGCATCGCACAATTCGGGATTGAATCGAAGTTCGCCTCGACTCCCGCCTGCACCCGAATCGAGGGTGTGGACCGTCATGAAGTTGGGGCCCTCGATCTTTTGAAAGGCGATTCCTTGTCCGTCCGGATCGACCGCCGTCAAAGAAAATTGGGGGGTCGTTCCGATCACGAGTCGGACGGCATCGGGTGACCCGATCGACGGCGGATGGTTCGGTCCTGGGTTCACGTGGATCGAGAAGGAGCTCTGGGCGGCTGCAAGTCCGTCACTGACGGATACGGTCCCGGTGAAGTCACCCTCGTGTCCGGCGTGGGGAGCCAACGCCACGATTCCACTGGCCGTTCCCCCGCCAACGTCACGAGTGGCCACGGTCATGAACGCTGGACCGGACTGCTTGGAGAATGTGAGTGGCTGGTGGTCCGCGTCCGTCGCGTGCACGTCTTGGTACGCCAGCTCACCCGTGGCGAGTGTCATGCCGGACAGATTGGCCAGAATCGGAGGCTGGTTGGGCGACCCTCCAGTACCGAAGGGAAGCCCATCCGCGTCGAACCAATCCCTCCCGAGGGTCATGGTGTTGTCAAAGTCGCTCGCATAACAGGCGGAACCAAAAGTATTCACGTCGCTGGTCAGGCTAATCTCATTCACAAAATCGATCGCGGGCGTGCCGGACGCGACCGAAATCGTCAGGGTGGCCAGCCGATAGAGTCCCGGAGGAAGGAAAGGGCTGGAGAGCCCGTAGCCGTCTCCGAAATCGGTAGCGGTCGAGCCGTGGGCAAATCGGATCGCGGGGTTGGGGAGCCGATTGAGCATCGTGCCCCACGAGATCGTGCCTCCGGTCGCGTGAAGGTCGATCGTATAGCCGAAGATAGACAAGGGCTGCTCGGGCGCCACGGCACAGACGGTTGGAGTCCCATCGCGATTGGCGGTGGTGTTGAGCCAGATGTCCATGGTCGTGGGACCGGCCGGATTCACGGCGTCTGCTGCCGTGTGGATTCCATCTCCGTTGGAGTCGAGATAGATGTACTGGGCGAGAGCTGGGGACGACGAGAGCAGAAACAAGCATACGGGGAGGACGAAGAGTCTAGCGTGCGGGATCACGAAAGCCCCCTTTCGATCACGCGGCTGCGAGGCTGGGGGGGGGACCAGGAGGGGACGCTGCGAGGCGGAGCGCGCCCAGGCTGGGACCACGAGCGTACTCCCAACCTGCGGTCAAGGGTGACAACTTTTAGATACTGATTCCAGTCAGCTGCCAGTGGCCAGCCATCCACCCAGAACCGTGCGACACCTACGTGAAAGCGCCGGTCGCCAAATCAAAAGGGCAGCCCTGTTGGACTGCCCGCGTATAGACCATGGGACTGATGGCCTAGAACCCGTCAGGCGCAGTGCGGCGCCCAAGACTACCGCGCCGCTTTGACCGGGTAGGCCTCCAGTGCGCCGGCCAAAACCTCCATCGCCGCCTTCAGCGCGCCCGTCTCGAGCACGTAGGCGAAGCGGATCTCGTTCTTGCCGCGGCCCGGCGTGGCGTAGAAGCCGTCGCCCGGCGCGACCATGACCGTCGCGTTGTCCTTGCGGTACTCCTTCAGCATCCAGATCACGAACTCCTCGGCGTCAGGCACGGGGAGCTCGGCCATCAGGTAGAACGCGCCTTCGGGTTTCCGCGCGAAGGTGCCGGGGATCTTGGCGAGTCCGTCCAGCACGAGGTCGCGGCGCTTCTTGAACTCGGCGACGACCGCCTCGGTATAGGACGCGGGCACCTGATCGATCACCGACGCGGCGTACTGCTCCAGCGTCGGGGGTGACAACCGAGCCTGCGCGAACTTCAGGCACGCCTCGCGCACCGCTGCGTTCTTGGTCACCAGCGCGCCCACGCGCGCGCCGCACATGTTGAGGCGCTTCGAGATCGAATCGACCAGCACCGTGCGCTGATCCGCGCCGGCTCGCGTCATGGGGCTCTCGCACTTGCCCCCCTCGTAGATGAACTCGCGGTAGGCCTCGTCGGTGATGATCCAGAGGTCCTTCTTCTTCGCGAGCTCCACGATGGCGTCGATCTCGGCCGCCGTGTACGCCGTGCCGGTGGGATTGGACGGTGCGCAGATCAGGATGCCGCGCGTCTTCGGCCCGACGGCGCGCTCGATCGCTTCGATCGGGGGCAGGTGATAGCCGGTGCGGCCGTCACAGGTCAGCGCCTTCACGGACACGCCCGCGAGAAGCGCCATCGTCGCGTAGTTCGTATAGAACGGCTCGAACAGCAGCACCTCGTCGCCCGGATCGAACAGAGCCCAGAACGCGAACTGGAGCGCTTCGCTCCCGCCCACGGTCGTGAGGACTTCGCTCGGCGCCACAGGCAACCCGTGCTGCTGGTAGTAGCCGGACATGCCTTTCTGGAACTCGGCCGTTCCGGCGGACGGGCTGTACGGGATGTACGTGCCGGGGTACGAGCGAATCCGGTCCATGACGATGTCCGGCGTGGGGATGTCGGGCTGGCCGATGTTCAGGTAGTAGACCTTGGCGCCGCTCCGGACCGCCTCGTCGGCGTACGGGGCGAGCCGGCGGATGGGGGAGGCCTGCGCCTCGAGCCCGCGTGCGGAGACCTTCATCGAGATCCTCCCTTGGCCGGAGCGCCGGCGAGAAGCTTCGCCACGAGCGCCGCGGTTTGTGTGATGTCGCGCGTGTGGGCGAGCGATAACGCTCCGCCGCTCTTCCGCGCGGGAATGGCCACGAGCGCGGTCGGGACGCCGGTGCGCGCCGCGCGAATCGCGCGCGCGTCGGTCCCTTCGTGCTCGCGAATGAGCCACTGCGTCTTCACGCGCGCCGCCGCCGCGGCCTTCTTCAACAAGGCGAGCGCCTGCGGATGCGCGACGTAGCCCGACTCCTTCAGTCCGAGGCAGGGGCCCTTGCCCAGGGCGATGCCCGGAGTCTCTCTTCCTTCCAGATGCGCGACGTCGACCACGATCGCCAGCTCGGGATCGATCCCGAACGCGCCGGTCGTGGCTCCGCGGGCGCCGACGTCGGACTGCGCCGCGAAGACGACGTGGAGATCATAACGCGACGTGCGCGCGGCTCGAAGCGCCGCCACGACCGCGGCGCAGCCGGCCCTTCCCTCGAGATTGGCGCCGCACCAGAACTCCCCCAATCGCTCGGGGCGGTCCTCGATCGCGCCCACGGACCCCACGGGGAACTCGCGCTCCCCCTTCTTGCCCAGGCCGGTCTCGAGGAAGAGCTGGTCCGCTTCGAGATCGACCCCGTTCTTGGATCCGGGTCCGCGGTCGTAGCCGAGGAGCGCCTTCTTGCCGTCCTCGAACACCACGGTCGACCCCACGAGCTCGACCGGCGCGCGGCCGCCGAGCATGGTGACGCGTCCGAGCCCGCTTCCGTCCACGCGCGTCACGATGACGCCCGCGGCGTCCATCGGCGTGGCGAGCAGGAGACGCGGTCCGCGGCCTGGGCGATGGAGTCTCAAGTTTCCGGTCGCGTCCTCGCTCAGCGTTCCGAGGCCGCGCACCGCTTTGCGAAGCGCGCGCCGGACGCCGCTCTCGCGGCCCGACGGCCCGAAGGCGGCGAGGAGCTCGGGGAGCAGGGCGTCGACGTTGGATTCGAGCGAGCTCACGTCCACTCCTTTCTCAGGGATTCGAGCGTGTGCCAGACGAGCGCCGTGACGCGCTGGGGATCGCGCACGTCGAGATACGCCGCGGGGGCGTGGATGTAGCGGCATGCGACCGACACGACCGCGGAGGGAATGCCGGCGCCGGAGAGCGAGATGCGGCCCGCGTCGGTGCCGCCCACGCCGGGGCGCTTCCACTGCGTCGGAATCTTGCGCTCCTTGCCGGTCCGCTCGAGGAGATCCACGAGGCGCGCGTCGGCCATGAGCGTTCGGTCCTGCACCGTGAGTGCGAGGCCACCGCCCATGAGGGGGGCGCTTTCACCGGGCGACGCGCCGGGCGCCTCACCGGAGGCGGTGCCTTCGAGAACGATCGCGACATCGGCGTTCGCGCGGCGGGCAGCGGCTCCTGCGCCGCGGAGGCCCACCTCTTCCTGCACGCTCCAGACCGCGGTGACGGGTACCGGAGGCCGTTTCTTCACGAGGCTCGCGAGCACGG
>Ga0157379_10005161_pt1 | contig 11213 bp, 12 predicted proteins | sample S25metaG_FD_121802 | JGI IMG/M metagenome (GOLD analysis project Ga0157379, IMG submission 121802) | Switchgrass rhizosphere microbial communities from Kellogg Biological Station, Michigan, USA - S2-5 metaG | ecosystem: Host-associated > Plants > Roots > Rhizosphere > Soil | place: USA... | reverse complement strand
TGAACCCTCTGAAATCGTCCGCTTCTTGCGCCGTCATCAATGACGGATCGGTAGGGAAATGTAAATGTCGAATGATAATCTCCACCAGCGCTGTATACGCCTCGACGAGCACCGGTGGGACCGCCTGACGTTTCCCAATGCTTTGTGCAAGACGATACCAGAACGTGAACGTAATAGGGACAATATCCAGATCAGGATACGCCGTGCATTCCGCGATAGCCTCCACGATCGGTAAGAACTGGTCCGGTGCTTGTAATAACAGCATCCGATATGTCTCCCCTGCCTCCGAGAAAATCTTCGTGTATCCTCTAATCCGGTCTGCATCTTCTTTATACAAGGCAAGTTGCGGTCTTAGCTCTATCACTCGCGGCACGAGCAATGTGATCAAAGACATGTTTTCTTCGAGCTCCTGCGTTTCGTGGATGAGGTCACAGATGAGGTTGACGGCGGAATCGAACATTTCGTGGGAGTTGAGGGCTTGGAAAGTGTAATCGAGTAGGGGAGAATCGGTGAAAGAGACGGCGGGGAGTTCGCCAGTGCTGAGCCAGCTGCGAACACAATTGAAGATTTGGGCTTGGATCGTTGTGGTTACGCCTGAAAGAAATTAGTAAGGGTTTTCAATAAGCATATGGAACATACCTTGACTGGTGAAATACATTGAAATCAAATCCCAAACCTTTCCAGCCTGCTTCGTTAACACATCTTCTAGTCGTGCCTTATAATCTACATTCTACGTCCCAAAAATTTCAGTAAACCCCAAACCCGAAACTCATGACCCTCCCAGCTCACCGACATGGGAATCTTCGTATTCTCACAAAGCTCCTCAGGAAAAACTGTCAAAAACTCCAACAACACAGGCACACCCTCGCCACTCCCTCCTCCAAACATGTCAACCATATCCTGCACGGGATTCTCCCACTGCGCAACCTGCAATGCCAATCCACTTAACGCAAGGCATAGCTGCGTAATGACTGTTCTTGGGCCGTGTGCGCATTGTCGAAGGGCGGTGAGGAGCGTGTCGCGGAGGGAGAGGTGCTGGGCTGGGGGGACTTGGGAGAGGTCGAATGTTACCTGCGTTGGGGTGGGCGTGTCAGGGTGGGTGTGTTAGGTGTAGTGTGCAGGTGAGATGGTGTACCTTTGCGCGAAAGGTCTGGGCTGCGAAGAGTCGCGCGGGAGGCGGAGAGTCAGGGGAAAGGAGGAGGGTGTTTGCGGTGTTCCAGGCTTCTGTCTATGAGAGATGGTTCCAAAGTGAAAGAGAGATCATCATGTCAAGGAGAAGCAATGCGAAACCCAAAGAAAAACCAAAGTCCAAGTCCAAAAAACAAGAAGGTACAAAAAATGAAGGTCAATAAAAATGAAAGAATATAGTCAGAGAGACATCTTCCCGAACAATAATAACAAAAACATACCGAATGTTGAAAGTCCTGCAACCACTTATTCGCCTGTGCAATAGCAGCTTTATCAGTCGCACTCCCAAAGACATGCAAGGCCGCGAGTACAGCCGCTACATCCGCCGACGGTTGCGGTTGGGTCGTCGCCATCCTAAGTAATCGATTCTATCTACTACGCGCTACAGTCGTAAGTAATAAGCGATGGGGTATGTTGTGCGGAATCAGAGCCAAAGTGGCAAGAGGCGAAGGGGAGATTGTGTGGCGCTGTGGGTCATGGGCACCCGATTGGGAAATTATAGTCAGTGTCTTGTGGTTCGGAATGCAAGGTAGGAGAAATGTATAGGGAGAGTATTTGGTAGGTACGTATGAAGGGTATATCATCGAAAACAATATGCTAGTTTTATCCAACAACCAAGGATAGAAACGAAGAAAGAGAGAGAGGAAAGGAAAGGAAGAAACGAGCGTAGGTATCATGAAGAGGGTATTAAACAAGATGGAGATAGAAACCGAGAACCACATATAACCAGTTGAAACCCAGGGAAAGCAACCAGTGCGACACTTCACGGTCTCAAGAAACGACGGTTCTTCGACTGAAAGGGTAGGAGGAACGTCAGCGCTGCGACATCACCACGCCCAAGACAGTACTCACAGCTGATTTATCCGTCGGGGTCAACGGTCTGCCCGTCTCCAACCTCCTCTTCTTATCCTCCAATTCGAGACGCTGCTTTTCGAGGGCATCGCGCATCTCCCTATGACGCGCATACAGCTCTTCCTCGGATTGTTTGAGCTTGGCTTCCTTTTCTTCCACCTTTTGTTGGAAGACCATCTTCATCTCGGCTTCCATCTTGGCAAGTTTTTGTTCGTGGAGGGCGCGTTCCTCGACCATGCGTTGCGCGGGGCTGGAGGGGTTAGCATGAGTCAGCATTGGGGAGGCACGCGAAGGCGGACGGCTCACTTGATCTCCTTAAAGACACTAGAGTCCTGTGGAACACCCGAGCTGAGAAGTTTCTCGCTACGCCAATTCTCGTACAAGAGGTGATCAGTCCTCTCACGGAGTTCTTCCATATATGTGCGAACGAGCATCTGCCTCAACTTGACAAAGTCGCAGTGATCCTCATTATCAACTTCGATAACGCCCCAGGGGTAGGCACGCCCACGGACGATACGACCATCGGGGGTCTCGACTTCCTGGTTGCATCCGACGACAGCAAAGGGGATCTTGCTCTGCAGAAAGGGTTAGAGAAGAAGGGCACTGTGGGAAGGAGGCACGTACGGCGATTTCTTCGTTTTCGGCGATGGTTTCCTCGTCTTCGTTTTCGTAGACGGGGGCCTGGAAGATTTGGATGTTGTGGTGATGAATATCAGAGAGGACCTGGAAGGGGTTAAGGATGAGCCAGGGACGCAGTAGGGAGGACCTACCCTCTGCTTGAAGGAGTGGATTTCTTCGTCGGTGAGGGTGTCTGCTTTTGCAATAATGGGAATGAGATTGACTTTTTGGTGAAGGCGGCGCATGAATTCAATATCGATTTGCTTCAAGCTAAACAAGTGATTAGAATGGGACGGCGTGCCTGATCAGGACTTACGAGTGACCGGTGGGCTGGATGAAATAGAGACAGGCATGGACGCGGTTGTCTACGGTCTTCTGCCTGTTGATGCGACTCTCCTGTTCGAGATAAGCATCAAAGCGGGACTCTATGTCTTCGACGATGGGTTTCCAGCTTTGAAAATGAGCAAAGTGGGTAATAGACCACAAAAATGTCGCACCTGTCATCGTTGTTGACAAAGTCGCCAAAGCCAGGGGTATCGACGACCGTGAGACGGAGACGAACACCGTTCTCCTCGATATCTGTGAACGTGAGATGGCGCGAAGACTGGTGCACGGACACGTACCAGCACTAATAGACTGGATAGCGACGGTTTTGGGGCGCTCGACGCTGGGAGGAATGGGTTCCTTGGGAGGGTAGAGAGTGGTGTTAAAGAGCGTATTGATGAGAGTAGACTTTCCGAGACCAGATTCGCCTGCAAACGATGAGCACAAATGTTCTTTGACCGCTCTCTGATACTTGCCTACGACCATGGCGGTAAACTGGAAGCCCTTGCGGACACTCTTGCGGTGGACCTGGTTTGGCAGGTTCGCGAATCCAACATAGCCAGCAAGCTTCTTGCGAACAACAGGGACAGCGTTGGGAGCAGCGTCGGCCATAGCTACGACGAGGAAAGAGGGAAACCAATTCAGATGTGACGGTGTGACAGTGTAGGTGGTTGTGGGCTGCTTGTCCAGTCACCGTTCCCAACTGTTTGTATCGCTCGTTTCGCACCAAAAATCACGTCGCTCGACGTCGTCTGCGTCAACGACCGCGTCTTTCACCTCTATCCCCGAGTTCATGGCTCTTCTGGCCCAGAACGACTGGCATCCTCCACGAGACTCTGAACACATGGATCGAATCCAGGATGGCCCCGCCAACAGAAACCAGCACCCATCGGCGTCGCGCCAGTCGTCCCAGGACGAACAGCAGCTCAACGCTACACCACAGCAGCCCCAGTTCCTCCCCCAACAGCCGATGCAACAACAACAGGGCCCCTATCCTGCTCAGGCTGCCCCGTGGCAGCCCTCACCCCAGGCCCCGCCCTTCTATCCTGCATACCCCTCCTACTTTCCATCCGCTCCAGTTCCCCATCCCGCCCAGCCTCCCTTCTTCGACCCCAATCAGCATTTTGCTCATTGGGCGTATCAACAAATGATGTTCAGCGCCCAGGCTCATGCAGCGCAATATCACGCTCAGCACCAACAGCAGCAGCAACACCCACAGCAGCAGCAGATGCTCCAGCAGCCTGAATTCCCTCGCACAACCAACGCCTCTCCAGATTATTTTCTTCAGGCTCCCCGCGCTGACAACTTTCACCCCTATCCCGGCCAATCGCGCCGCTCTCCCGGCCGTCAGGCGTCCTCTTCATCACCATCTACGCCCTCCCCCGCCTCTTCAGAGCCGCCCCAGCCACCATACGCTCGTGCTGACGCTGCCGGCTCTTCATCCTCCGTCAACTCCGGCTCGTCCGGCGGCTCCCGTTCCCGCAAGGGCTCTAATCCATCACCATCCACACATACCCACGGCCGATCCGGCTCCTCATCGACGACTCGCAGCTCCTCCACCGATCGTTCGCCATCCCTTAAGCCATCTCCGGCACCTCCCTTACCGACAACGACGGCCTCTGTCGCTCGCCCCAACAAACCTAGTCCCCTAGGCCAAACCCCAAGTTATTCCGCAGTGACTATCAATGGGACTTCCTCGTCATCATCCGCTTCCCGTCCGAGCTCGTCTGGGACGATCCGTCCTCCATCACCACCTACTACCCCCAAGGCTACCGAGTTTAACCCGGCCCCAGCATCCAAGCCAACCCACCACAAGCGCTTGAGTATCAGCAAGGATGATTCCCAACTCGGCGACCCTACGCCAGTCCCCAATGCCAGCATGGTACGTTCGGGTGGCCTCAAAGGTCGGTTACGCCGTGCTCTCTCCTTCAACGCCGCCTCCACCCTGAACGAAGTCGACGATGGCGATGATGGCAAGCTTAACTCCCGGAGAAAGGCCTTGGCCAATGCCAGTAAAGTGAATGCCGCTGCTACCGCTACCGCTGCAGCCGCCTCCTCGTCCTCTCAAGCCAGCGACACCACACCTCCAGGTTCACCCACCACCCCTACCGGCCCCAGTCCTCCCCCTGTCGATACGAAAGGCAAAACCAAGGTTAAACGATCTTTGTTCAACTCCAAAATCAACGCCTCCACCGATAACATCTCACTCTCCTCCACTGTGTCGAGTGCAAGTGTCATGATTCGAAAATTGGGCAACATGGGTCGGCTGGCGCGGAAAAACAGCCTTATGAGTATTACCGGGCTCTTTGGCAAAGACAAGGACAAGGACAAACGGGGTGCCGCTGCGGAAGCTAGTGTCTCGCATGCGACGGCAGAAGTCGACCGTATGGGTGATTCCTCAGATTCCATGAGTGGATTGACACCCGCAGCGAGGCTGGCACGGCAGCATACCCTCAAGAGCAACGAGGAGGCGGCGAAACGGAAGGCTGCAGAGGCAGAAGCGGCTCGGTTGCAGCAGGAGCGATTACAACAGACTGACGCTGCTGAATGGGAACGCGTCCCTCGTCCGAACCCCGCCCCAGTTTGGGAACGCGGGACGAAGAACAAGCGTGGCGAACCCATTGGAAGTGGTGCGCCTGGAGCTGTAATTCATGAGGATGATGAAGCTGGAAGTGGGAGCGATAGTGGTGATAGCGATGAGACGTACGATCCACATCAGTGGGGAGGAGATGAGGATGTTACGATCCGTGTTGGGCAGGCGCAGGCCGCCCAAAACCACGATGATGAGGAAGCCTGGGCTGTTGGTATCCGGAGGAGCGTGGAGCGCACTAGGCGACCAGGAAAAGGTATATTAAAGAGTGAGTCTGTCGTGCTACATCCAAGATCCCCAAGTCTAACATCACGCCAGACGCGAACACGTACGACCAAGAGACTTTACTTGCGCAATCCCAAAACGCCCCGATCACTCGTGTCCGCTCCAATTCTTACAATCAATCCTATCAAGCCGAACCTGGTCCCCTCGCACGCATTCCCTCTCCCGATCCAGACCACATCGACGGCCTACACCAACACCATAACAACACCAACAGCGGTAACTACATTCCCCCCTTCACCTTCGAAGACGCACACACACATCGTTCTTCGAGCCCGCAACCTGAACGGGGTTTCTTCAACCTCGCCAACATGAACTCCTCCGCCCCCGCTCTATCGAACATAGGTTCCAACCTCACCCAGCCTACCTTGACACATCGGTCGGCGACGGCCCCTGTCAAGCGGCTGGCGTTTGCAGCCAACTTGTCGATATACGACACATTTTCGGCGTCGGTGTATGATAGGCGGAGCGAGCCTGCTACTTGTAATCGACTTACGCCTGCTCTTGCGCAACGTATTAAGGAGGAACTTAATTCGTACAAGATGGAGGAGATGGAGGTCCATGCCGCGAGCCGGATTCAGTAAGTTGCCAGCAGCGTCATCTTATTCTAACACCTCTGACATCCCCTGTTTGCAGCACGCAGTTTTTCGTCTAACCGTATCGCATTTACCCACTATTTGTTTCACCCACTCACATATCCCAACTCGCAGCAATGCACCGCAACGCATTCAACGCAACGCACGCAATTATATTTCCCCACATCATATCCCCCAGTCCCCACCCCACCATCCAATTTAAATAAATACACATCCATCATCCGACGTATTATATACCCTCGCGATCTTTGTAAAACAACCCTCGGCCTCATCTAGCCGCACAACCTCTCTTCTTCTCTTCAACCTCACCGTTAAACCGTACCTTGCCGCACTTTCCGTGGACTACAGTATTTGCTCATGGCACGATCTCTTTTTTGCTCCCATACCAAACTTATGCTCGCCTATCCCTTTCCCTGTTCTGGTTTCTGTTTTATTGTTTCCTGCCCCCCATAAACGTTGCATGGCATGTACGCACGCACGGTTTGGTTTATACGTTTTATTTCTCTCTCTCATTTCTGTCCCGGTCTCTCGCCTCTGTTTTCTCTCATTTCATTCTATCTCACTTTTTTCTTCGAGGTATATAGATCTCGCGCTCGCCGCCTGTAGGCTGGCCTCTTTTTCTTGCGGGATTTTTTGTGGCGGCGGCTCTCTTCTTTTTTTAACATAATGCCAGTGCTTGTGTATATTATGACATGTGTTGTTGGCCCGAAAATGAGATAGATGACGAAGAACACTGGTGGGATACGCGTGTCCCCGTTTATTGTCAACTTTCTTATGTTCTTTTCTGGGCATAACGGATATTCCGTGCCTTGGTATCGAGGGAGCCACGCAGCCTATTACCTACTCGTGACAACCTCCCGATCGAAGTGTTCTATTCTTCCCACAGCATGTATCCAGTCAGAACAAGCTATTATTTTCAGCAGACTTGAAGTTAAGCCGTAGATCGAGGTGCATATATCACCTGTTCTGGACCATGACAAGTTTATCTTTGCGCGTGTCCGCAATGCTGCTTCTAGATTCCATCCTCAGTGGGAACGCAAGGAAGGGATTCAATTATAGAAGGGGGCATTGTACATCTTGAAGTGGTCAATGCAGGGCTTGATTGGGAAATAAGCGGGGGCACTCGCGAGATAACAGAACCAAAATAATGTCACAGAGCATACACCCACCGCAAAAACTTCACATAAATTCCATGTAGATAATGAATTAATCGGGCTATTTGTTCCCCCTCATTAAACTCTGTAGAACAAGACCCCTTTCATACTATTACAAATCCTAACTGGAGAGGGAAGTGGCATGAACTTGATTGTTTTCATCAAGATATCTCGCCGCACCACTGTTTGCTTCTTCCCCGCATGTATGCAGGGAAGCTCAAAGATGGGAAGATCAATTGATTAAAAGAGTTCTGGTCATTGGTCGATGATCAAAAGCTATGGGTATGAGAATAACAGCGGTGTACAAAGGTTGGGTCTGGATGCACCGAGTTGAGATGATACGATCTTATCCTATCACTTGTCAAAGGAAATGCCAGAGCCATTCAGAATTGAAATGAGAAAATGGAATTATCGGATTGTTACACGGGGAAATCAGGAGGATCAAGCAAATGATTTAGTTATAGGCGAATTGCATTCGGGTCGTGATTACTCTTCTGTGAGTTGCGAAATACGGGGGACCTTAATAGAAGCGGTGGATTTAGGAGTTCTAAAGGCGAAGATTCAAGAGAATTAAACTTAATTATTGTAAACTTTCGTTTATAGGACGACGTCGAGAAGACACGTTCCCGAGAGATCTCAGCTGAATTGTTGACCACTGGCAGTTCCATTGTCATCTTACAAATTCACAGCATAGCACCTAATCAGATAAGATAAACACAAATGTTTATTCATTATGGACCAAACAAACCAGATTTGTGAACAAAAAAACCATTCCATAGCATTCTTTAAGTGAGGGAAGAAAAAAGGAAAATGTATGATACAGTATTTATATATATATATGTTGTGCTAGATGTTTTAAAAGTGTTGCAAATGATGGGCAGCCAACTTCGACGTCTGATCAATCCCAAGACGGGGAGGCGCTGTAGGCATTCGTCGTCCTGCCATTTGTTGTCCTCGATGGGCTAGATGGGGACCAAGACGTCGGCGACGTTGGACTGTATGCAGGTGAGGCAGGAGCTATTAAAATTAGGTTAGTATCACGTCGCCCGTTCGCAACAAATGGCTTACAGTATGTTGGGGCTGTAACAAGAAATGTCAGTTTATTGTTCTACGAACATAGAATGGAGATACGTACAGGTAGGGGAATACGCAGGGGATGCAGGCGCTATTCGCACGTGTAAGTAAAACACTTCGACGTCTAATAATGACTACTTACAGTATTTGGGGGAGGTAGGTGAACCCAACGGAGATGTTGGAGAGTACTTCGGCGAGGAAGGGGAGGCATGTGCTTGAGGGGCTACAATACGAATCAGCGCCGAAAGACAGCTATCAAATAAAACGACCTACACGCTGGATAAGATGAAAATAGGTTTCAAACGGTCATTAAGGTATACAAGGGTGAGAAATAAATAACACTTGCTTGGAGAATCTAAAATGAAAAATCATTAAAAGGCTTCAGCATGAAAGAATAGAAAACACTTACAACGTGGGGAAGTAGGGCTGAATGCAGGGCTCGTTGGAGAATAACGCGGCGACGTTGGACTGAACGAAGGGCTTGTCGGCGAGTATCGAGGAGACGTCGGGCTGAATGACGGAGACTGCGGACTGTAGCGGGGCGAGGTGGGTGAGAATGAGGGGGAAGTAGGGGAGTAACGAGGACTGGTGGGTGAGTACCCTGGGGAGGTACCAAGATTAAGTCGCGGAGACGTAGGTGAGTATGTTGGAGAAGTAGCTCCTCCACTGTCGTAAAAGGGAGAGGTTGCGTAAGGGGATGCACCAAACGGTGAATTTGCTGTACCACCGAAAGGTGACTGAGGTACGTATGGTGATGCTGGGGAGTATGCGTTGGGGGACGAAGGACTGTATCCTGGTCCTCCAGGAGACATTCCACCAGCGCCAAGTGGACTCTGTCCAAAGCCCAGGTAATTGAAGTTTGCAGACTCTTCGCCTCCGCTCACAGCAAGAGGAGAAAAGGCTGCAGCATCTCCTTTGAATGAAGAATCAACCCACATGGGTGAGTTACTATCATACGGGGTCATCGCCACAGGTCCTGGAGTCATCGCACCATCAGCATGAGCAGTGAGAAGGTTGTCTGCTTGAAGGCGGGAGTCCACAATCACATCCTTCAACATATCCATATCCAACGCAACGTCGAAGCAACCTGTACCCATAGGCGCCATTTGCCCGAATAGTACGTTCTCTGCAACGCCGTGACAATCATCCTTCTCTCCAATCGCAGCAGCTTCCATCAAGATTTCAACGGTCTCTTCGAAAGAGCATCGCATTAGTGCCCCAGTTTCCGCTCTGTTAATACCATGACGGGTAATAGCCATAAGCGATCCTCGTTGGGTCATGAGATCGCAAAGCAATGCCAAATGACGGTAATTGACATAAGAACCGTCGAACTCGATAACGGAACGTAATTCCCTGAGAAGTGCCGCCCGAGCCGCCTCGATACCAAGAACCTGGAAGACCTCGACGCAGTTATTCGAGTAGGTTCTCTTGAAGTCGACGCCATCAATACACATAACAGCCTTCAGGTTAACACCATCCGTCTCCAAAACCCACTCTTGAGCTCCCTTCGGGTCGATGGTTCCTTCCTTCGTAAGGGCGGGTTTTTCATGTTTAACCAAGAAGACACGACGGATATCTTTGACACCACGCAAGCTGACCGAGTTCAACATCGTAGTCTCTAATTGACGGAGGAAGACATCTTCTTCAACCGTTGCAAGCCCATCCTCATCCTTGTCCATATTTCCGATGACACGGCAACGAATAATAAGTTTCTCTGCGTTATCTTCACTCCAAATGACGAAAAGATCTTGTGAGAAACTCTCCGCAATTTTGCTAGCAACGAAGCTCATGTCGAGTTTACGATCCAGCATCTTAGCGCGATCAAGCTCCAGACGTAACAACCAAGGTGACTGCAGATGGATCTGTGCCTCGATGTTGTCATCGGGGATGGCAAAGAATGCCTCGACGAAGTCCATATCCTCCTCAATCAGGGTTGAGGTTGGGTCTGGATCATACCAAATCTCCACAGCAGCCGTAACAGTGCGAAGAGAGGTATATGCAAGCTCAGTCTGAACGGCTTTCGCTTGTTCATCGTTCGAGGCACGGTCTGGAGTAAGGTATACGCTGAGTGATGGAGTCTTGATATTCGTTGCGACGTTGATGATTTCCTTTAGACGAGGTACACCCAGGGTAACATTCTTCGACGCAACACCAGCATAATGGAAAGTGTTTAAAGTCATCTGCGTGGCAGGTTCACCGATGGACTGCGCCGCAAGTGTACCACACATTTCTCCAGGGTTGACCAATGACTGATTGAACTTCGTCTCCACCTCTCCAAGAATCCACTCGAATGCTACCTTGTTCAGATGGAACTCCTCAAGAACCGGACGCGTCGCAAATATGGAGCGAATGTGCATGTTGAAGAGGAGAGTTGCATTGTGCTGGGTTTCGAGACTAATAGGGTCGTCACCACGCACAACAATTAACCGTTCGGAGAGTTCCCTGACGGAATCTACAATGTAAGCTGGAGGCAGGTCACTTGGTTTCCGACGGTCAATATGGAAGATTTGTTGAGCGTTTTGAACGATACGACGA
>Ga0157379_10005160_pt1 | contig 11215 bp, 8 predicted proteins | sample S25metaG_FD_121802 | JGI IMG/M metagenome (GOLD analysis project Ga0157379, IMG submission 121802) | Switchgrass rhizosphere microbial communities from Kellogg Biological Station, Michigan, USA - S2-5 metaG | ecosystem: Host-associated > Plants > Roots > Rhizosphere > Soil | place: USA: Michigan... | reverse complement strand
TGACTATTATTTCCATAGGTGCAGCGGTTTTTCTGGACGATGATCTCGGGGAACTAGTACAATAATACCTAGGACGGCCTGTCGCATTTATCCTTGTAGTTTTTGTCTGCGCTTGAGCAGGTGGTAGCATCAATGAAATACTTACTATTCCGGTCAGGAGTGAACATCTTCGTATACGACACCACCACATTTAGCATGCATGACACAATCCTTTTGCTAAAGAAGTGCTTCGAGTTCACGGTTGTTATAGCGGGTTGCCGGGAATAATATCTTGAATCGGAGATGTTGGAATGGATTTCGCCATGCAAGGTGAGCAAACCTTTGAGATAGTTCCCTCGGGTTGCATTGCTGAGGCGCCAAGAAGACTGGACAAGGGAGCCCAAAGAGAGTGGGATTGATTTGCAAATGCTTTATGAATCACTATTATTCGGAAATGGCACTAATTGAGCCCAAGGAACCAAGCAATGAGTTGGATAATAATGGGATAGTATGGCCACTCAATAAACACGGCCAAGGGGGAAAGAAGTTCGGAAGAATAGATTGTATTATCATTCTTCCACAATTAGAAAGATTTACGGATCATGAGAAGAGAACCCAAGGAGTTTCTTTCGCCTTGAAGATCATTACCAAAGAAGACGACGGGAATTCCGGACGGACGGTACGCCCGGAGCCGTTGAAATGAACGGTGTGGGCAATGACACACGAGATACTGCGACGACCCTGGTAGAAGCAGTGGTAAGCTATCGGCATGACGGGAAAATATGAGGATTTGTATTGGCTGTAGAATACCGTGTTAACAAACATAATATGATGTTATTATATTCGGCGTCAGGATGGGCGGATTCATCAAGTACTGCATAATCCGCCATCAGTATAAAACGCCTTAATGCTCGTGGCCTTTTCCATCTTCACACGGCGTTGGTTCTGGTCGTGCAGCCGCTGGTTTGGGCCCAAAAGCAGGGGGAAATATTTAAGCGGGTGCGGAACTTACAAAGAATGGACCCGAAAAACCCCACAGAGGGAGTTATTGTTAAAAAGGGTATTGATATATTAATACATGGCATAATAAAGAAGATAGTTCATGTGAAACTATAGATGCCTCAGCAAGATGAAATAAAATATCATAGATGCACGCACCAATTTGAACTCTTGGATCTGAGGATGCAAATCAAAGAGTAAATGATACACATGAGTAAATTATCTGTCATAGGTAAACAAACATGCTGGTCATGATGATGTGGATGATGAGAAATGTAATGCAAGGATGTGTGTCAATACTAGGATCAAATCTCTCCTTCTCAACGTCTGGCAACTCTCTTTCTCTCTCTCCCGTCTTCTTCTACATCCATTGCTTCAGTGGCGACAGATGTCTGAATAACTGTGTTTCCATTAGTTGCGTTCTGCGTAGGGAATGCGCCACGGCCACGTCGACGCCTGTTCGATGGATAACCATGACCAGGACTTGTTGAGGGCGATGATGTTGGAGGGTTCGTCGGTTGGTCTGTCGAGTCAGATACCATTGTGGTATGGCGTCGCTTAGTGCCTACTGCTGGGAAAGGTAGGACCACATCAGGGAAGAATGTGAAAGGAGAAGATTCCGCTGCCGATGTGACAGAAAGTGGGACCGTTTGTTCAACATCACTAGATGCTAAAGCTGAACCTAATTCCTTGGGGACACGCTTATTGTTCTTCATTTGACGATGGGAAGGTGGCGGCGGAGAAGGGGATGGTATAGTGGGTGATGTAGTGCGAGCGGATGGTATGTTGATAGGATTGCTTTCGAGTGGCATGTCTTGGAGATTGTCTTTGCTCCGTCGACGTAACTTGGGTTGCGGTGCGGGTATACTCGTATTCTTCCGTAGTCGCTTATCTCGGTCCTCCTTTGACGGGTCCTCCTGGGTGTTCCTACCCGCCGCTTCCTTCATACGGTCCTCCTCCTCTTCTTCTTGGGTACTCTTTATGGCCTCTAAACGCGCTTCCAGCCAGTCCATCACTCTTCCGATGGTCATCTCCTCGCCGCTGTTTCCCGATACTGACACACCTGCCTGGATGAACTGCAGCGTGTCTTGAAGGCACGTTGAGTATCCTGAGCTATACGCTTGCTTCGATGCATCGAGGGATGACCTATACAAAGTCGTGATAGAGAGCGCAGCGGCTGTTTTTCATTTACAACGTTGTGAAATCAGTATGCGAACATCGTGGCTTAAACAAATGACTAACCTTTGAAGTTATCCATGAGTTGCTTGTCTGTATTCGCTGAGTTAGGCAGCGAGTTCGCAAGAGTCTTCATGTTGAGCGACTCCATTGTCATCGTCTTGCGGAGTACAAAGATGTGGTGGTTTGGGAAGAAACTGGTTGGCGTTTGCGAGTCTTAGGAGCGATGTTGTGTGTCCCTATGGACCAATGGGGACTCTGACCATTTCCGGAAGCGCCACGATCGGTTCCGAGAGCTTGGTTGGCTCCTGCGGCCTGTGTCCCGGACTTGTGATGAATGATGACTTTCTGATGACTTTACACGATTTCTACGAGAATTCTACCGTAGATAAGTACTTGACAAGAGAGCAAATGGAAGATTGTCAATATTCCAGAAATTCAAGAAGTTGATTGTGTGAGATGTCTCAGAATTTTATCATCCTTGCTTATCTAGAATATTCGAGTCATTTCTCACATTTTAGATCCCGTACGATAAAGTTCAATGCCAATCTCAAGAAAGAAGAGAAGAAAGCAACCTCAATAAACATCTAAAAATATCCTTCCTGGTCACTTTATTCTTCGTTTCCTTACTTCTTTGCGCATATAGTATTATTGATATTGAAGGTAAACGTTGTCGAACGTCACAACTCAGGTGGAAGGCAAAACAGATCGTAAATTGTCATAAATGGCATCTTCCAAGAGGAAGAAGAATAAATAAATAAGAATACATGTAACCAAAACGATTATATGAGAAGTATTATAAACCAACGACGACAATTGCAGATAGAAACACCCAAGTTGAATCAGAGACTTGAATGTGATGCTTAATACGCACAATAAGCGACGCAAAGCAAAGGGAAGCCAGCATAAAGACCGAGCCAGAAAACGATGTTCCCCATAATCTTGTTACGCTTGACGGCTGGTATACGACCGACAGCGATGAGAGGGAGTTGAGCCATCTAATAAAAAAAATGACATTCAATCAAATTGTCCAATGAAATGAAGAAAAGACGGAAATTACCTGCATAGCAAATAGGTACATCCTATGAGAGCGAAAGATGTCAATTTATGGTTTGATGAATTAGATCACGTTTCCCTTACCTAAACTTCTTGGTGACAATAACCATAACCAATTCATGTACAGCAGCGGACAAGAGGAATGTCCAGAAAATCGCCCAACCACGGGAGATTCGATGAGCAGAAATTGCGGAAGCGTAGACGTGGCGAAGGAGGAAAACATGGACGGGCTTGTTCCATTTTCGGGAGAACTCGTCCCAAGATGTTGAATTCCACTAGAAATAAATCAGAAACGATGGAGGTGCGAGGGTGAAACAGTGAATTTACCCAATCTTGATAGAATTCTCGGTCAGCAAATCTTGAAAGCTCAGCAAAGCCATTGCAAACGCATTCTGTGGAGCTATGAGGAATACTTGCCAGGTAACAAGAAGGAAAACGCACCAAAAATGATGTAAAACAATAAAAGATACGAAAGCTGTGTTTCTGTTAGAATCGCCCGGAAATCGACCATGAATGCAAATAACTCACCATGAAAGGAAGTGAGAGATCTAAAAGAGAGTGAAGGAATGATTGTTCACGGGTAGGAATCAGGGGTAGGATTGAATGAGCGGTGACTACAAGCAGGTGAGTAAATATTACGAGGTGGTAAAGCAAGGGAATTACCAGTATATCTGGAGAATCTGGGTTAAGAAGTATCCATAGGAATAAAAATATTCGACTCACAAGAGGGTAAAGGTGCCGAAGGTTGCGATGGTTTTTTCCAGGACATACATAGGACGAATTCTAGTGTTAAAAGGGTAAATCAGAAAACATAATTAAAATAAATAAAGCTCGGGACTAACCGCTCTGTCCGGGGGAATTCCAAATCATATACAAGCGAAGGGACGAGTAGATAGTCCAGATAATTAAGCCAAGTGACATTCTGGGGCCAACGAATCTTTTCCGGGCCAGTGGAGGTTAATTCCGCTTCAATATGAGAAAGCTGGCTCGCCAAGTTAGAGATCTCGATGTCTGGATGGTTGACCAAGGGGTGGGTCGGCGCATCTGAGGAGGATTGGGGAGGAAAGTAGCTTGATGCGGTGTCACGATTTTGAGCGTTTGTGGCGGCGATCAATTTGTTTTGGAGAGATGTGGCAGATGAACCGTCGAAAATTTCTTTAGTGGCGCCGTTGGGTATCAGCAAGGGGGTTCCATTTAGACTATGGTCAACAGTGGTAGATTCTGAACCAGTTTGTGCTAACAGGGATTCTTGCACAGCTTGATCCCATCCGCCGACCCGCTCAGTCTCTTTTCGGAGGATAGTTTCGCATTCTTCAGCGTCCTGAGCAATTCGTGCCAGATTTCCGTTAGTTGTCATATACGAATGCACCTTCATGATCATGACCAAGGTGTGTAGCGTCAAGAAACCAGACTGGACCCAGGGCCATTGTTGGTGGAATGTCCATACGACTGCAACAGCCAAGATAGCGGTTTGGTATGTGTGCTGAATTGCGATCCCGAAGGCGTCGTATTTTAGCCAGCCAGACTTCAGGGCTTTTGCGAACGGAACACAGAAGATGATTGTGCTTCCGACTAGAGTAGCATCACTTAGGGCCAATGCTAAGGCATGTTTTGAAAACATGCTTGCAAATCCAAGGGAGAGTGGTTCTCCGGTTTCTTCAAAGCTAATGACATATGCTAAAACAACATCAGGGACCATACTTCTGAAGAAAGAGCGCATAGATGTACTCACTTCGGACAGCAAGAATAAATAAGGATACCCAGAAGAGAGTGAAGAAACCTCGGAATTGGTCTTGACCAGAGGAAGTATTGGAGAGATCAAAATAGGAGTTACGTGGCACGAAGGCAACGACGGCACGCAGCTTCTTATCATGCTTTGACTTGTACTGCTTTGAAACATAGAGTGTTCCGCGTTCGGTCTCGAGGGTCGCGCCCTTCCCCTTCTCTATACGAGATCGCAGATGAGCTGCGGTGTCCCCTTCACCTGACAAAGCGGTCGTGTGTGCTCTATTGATAGGCTTTTCATGATCAATGCTGGTGAGATGTGTCCTAAAAGAGATGAGCGCCAATGAGTATAGTGTCAAGCAGAGATAGACGTTACTGCTCGTCGTCGGGCATGGCAATGAGCCTACAGGTATGTGATGAGATGGGAGTCGGAAAGTAAGAGTTTGACGGTCGGCTTTGTGACCCCTTGTGGACTATCTCGCCTCCATCTTTGCGTCATCGGCCCTGCAGACTCCGCGATCACGTGCAAAAGCTCTTCTCTTCAACAGCCATTCTCCTATATGTCGGGAACTGCCAAATTGTTGCTCGTGGTTGCTACAATAACCCTATTTCATGGTAAGTAGTAAAAGAATTCATTTCCTAATCTGTTTGACGCGATTATAGCTGCCTTTTCCACATATGAACGTATGTTGTTCTATCCCTAGGACGTCCAATGCGGTTCATAATGGACCTCTTTTAGATTTGTCTCAGTTGAAGGCTTTGGAACGTCCGCAGGATCACCCGCTACCCAAGGATGTGAGTTACGCGGGGAGAGTGCTCGCTGAGACGCTGACCTCACCTCTCTCTCCGTTAGATTGTCATCGAGTCCCTAGTGGCGCTTTTGCTTGGTATCTTTGGATCTGTTCTAAACACGCCGGACTTGAAGCCCATTACATGGTCGAGCGAGATGAAGAATAGGTGAGGTTTGCCATGTTGCTGTCGTTCATGCTCACACGCACGCGTGCTGGTTACAGAACCTTGGCTGAAATGGATTCACGACTGGGCTTCGTAAACGTCAACCACAAAGGAAAACAATTCTTCGGGTCGGAGCAATAATATCGAATACCTAGGGCTGAATATCTCCGTGAATGATATAATCTCCCTGTGGAGGCCGGCGAGATCATACCCACCTGAAGAGTCGCGGATCGCTCATACTCTGGGTCCCGTAGAAGCCTTCTATTACTCTCTTTGACATTATCTCAAACTGTAAAAATAATTTATTGCCTGTAGATTATTCTGAGATTTCTTCTCCCCTAACAAAGCAAGATTTGTACCTTAGCTGCTGGGTAATCCTGGCGTTACAAGTTATTGGTGGAAATTGTCTTGAAATATCTCTCTACATCATTGTTGTCGCTAGTTGAATCTGAATATTTCTTTGCCATTCCTGTTGGAGGTGCACGTCACTGGGAGCTTCACTGCATTCGGAGCTTAATTTAGCGACTTGAACATTGCATGGCCTTCGAGCTCCCAACACACCTTCCCCGAGGCGGTATACCGCAAGACAGACCTACACAAGTCCTTAATAAAGTTGGTCAAGCCACCAGCAAGACTCTCGATGCCAGTTTAGCGGCGTCGTGGCTCGCAGAGCTTGACGTGTCCATTAAAGACACCAAGGTAAACTATGCTTCCTACCAAGCAGATCCCCTGTTGAATTGTTCGAATATAGGACCGTATATCCAAGCGAATACACGAAGATCTACCCACCTTTGAAAGGCAACATGAAGCTTCGAGGTTCATCCAGAAACGACTGGTCGAGTTGTCTACTGAGGCGGATGTATTAGACGATGGATTGCACAACCCCAAGGTGAGCATAGTTAATTTCATCTGAATTTATGTGATACTTATATGAGAGATAGACAGGGACCCTCCCAATTCTACTTCAAACATTGGCAACACATGCTACCCTCGCGTCCCAGGCAAACGACTCAGAAGCAACATACCGCGTCCTCGAGCATCTATTGCGGTTGAAAGATGGACTATCGGAGGTTTCGAACGAAATGTTGAATGGGAAGCTGCCTGAGGCGGCGGAAGGCTGCTTGCGTGTTCAAGAGCTTATTGTACGATCTCCTGGACCGCTGGAGAGAGCGGATGTTATGGCTGGTGTCAAGGTGAACATAACCCTTCTCATTAAGAGAATTGTGAATTGATATTGGGTTTAGAAACGGTTCAGAACTCTAAATGATAGAGTACAGGAGCAATTGAATGATGCTTACTCTCGAAGCGTCGTATTTACAAGCTCAGTGGACGGTGTTGCTCTGACCATTATACCCACAACAATAAGTGCGTCTTCTAAAGAATTGAAACCGAAAATTATTCTAACTGAGTCTTGTAGTCCCTGCGAAGTCGACTCTAATAACTTTATCTGCCATCCTTAGCTCACTATCCCCCGATTTCCTATCCAACTGTCTCAACATCTTCCGACGTGATCTCCTCTCCAAGATAGTTGAGCCTATCCTAAGCTCCTCTCGAGCCGTCACCGTCTCGTCTTCAGAATCTAGTGCCATCTTATCTTTATCCTCAGCCCTCGCCAGCCCGTTAAGTTCCCTACGAACTGTTACAAATTTCCTCAACATCCATTTCTATCCGAATATCCCACAAACACAAACCTTGTTCCCGTCCACACTTCACGTACCAATAAGCACCGCTATCCTTGATCACCTTCTCAAACCACATCTCCCCTCAAATATTCACGCGCTGTCCGCTTATCTTGATATGCTTGACGATGCCGTGCATTTTGAGGAGGAACTGTTTACAACGGTGACGCGAAACAGACCTATTCGATATTGGGCCGAAGAAATCGCGAATCATTACGAGAAGAAAAGAAGAGAGGAGTATTTGGAAAAGGCTAGGACGACTATTAGCGGCCGCGAGGATGGGACAACTTTTAGGGTGGTTATTGATGTTAAGCAACCTTCTCCTCCACCTCCACCCCCGGTTGTTCCTGAGGTTGTTCCTGTTCCTCAACCCGTCGCTCCTATAGAAGTTGACGAGGAACTGGAAGATACTAGCGGATGGGATGGAGAAGAAGCGACGGGATGGGATTTCGATGATGAAGCAGCCGAGAATGACGACGGAAACGAAGATGGGGCCCAAGCTGATCCTGGGGTGAAATCTCCAGAGCCAGAGCCACGTATCCTACAGTCTACTGAACCGTCCCATCTCGATCCAGAACCGCAGAAGTCACTTGTAGAAGATGTTGGCGAAGAAGAAGAGGCCGAAGGAGACGGATGGGGCTGGGATGACGAAGCCGAAGCCGAAAAGTCTGAAATTGCCGTTGAGTCGACAACAGAGAAGACCCCGGAAGCTCCAAAAACCACGCCATCGCCTCCCACAAAGTCTGGCACGCCAACAGACGAATCATGGGCTAGCGACAGCTGGTCACATCCAGATTCCTCACCAACTCTCTCGGATCCGGAACCCAAGACCAAAGCTGGACCACCACCTCCAATCGTAGCGCCTGCTCCAACTCCGAAACTTGCAAAGAGGTTAGAGAAGTTCTCTGCGAAGGCAAAGAGTCATAGCGCGTCAAGTACACCTATCCAGTCACCGAGCGTTGTACAGACGCCTCCGCCTCCACCAACACCGCAACGGATACAACCAAAGGTGGTTGCTCAACCACAACCAAGGAAGCCAGTGCCAGTCCCCCCGGTAGTGTCACAACCACAGCCTCAGCCTATTCGAAGAAAAGTGGAAAAGGAATCGTATTTGATTTCTATTCGTGCAAAGACTATTTTGCAACTTGCTGAGCAGGTCTTACGGGAAGGCGAGGAGTTATTCAGTTCGAAGTAGGTCGTCTCTCAAAATTATAAATGATTCTTCTCTAATAAAATTTCTAGCGTATTTTCGAAACTCGAATTAGGGAAGTCGACAAATCCCGGAGAGTTTCTCATCAGTGCCTCCCCCTCTGTTCTGGATTTACAGAGAGCTCTATATCCTATCACACACGCCGCCGCTCTGGAAAGGGATACGAACCTCTGCATGCGATGGTCCAATGACTGCACTTTCCTGAGTAAGGAAGCAGGCGATCTTCGGAGAAAGGACGGGGCCGTTGATGCAAGATGGGTCGAGACTGGGGAAAGACTGCAGATGTTGGGTGAATTGAATTTTGAGAACGCCGTCGTACGTATTTTCATTTTATCTTTATGACGTGGAGTGAATAATTCTGGATTTTAGGCACGTCAACAAGACCTTATCCTGAAGATTCTGGCGCAAGCGGAAGGTTTTATCCATGCGGCGCGAAGTGACCGATATCTCGAATGTCGAGATGCTGTCGAGGGTGCTTTGCAGGAAATCAGAGATGTTGCCGAAAAGTGGAAGGTGAATATCACTTGTACATCATTTTTCTTGACCTTCCTGATCCGTTTTTCCTCTAGGGAACTCTCACTCGAAGTAATTACCTTCGCGCAATTGGACAAGTTGTCGACGATGCATTGTTCCGTATTATGGATGATATTCTGGCATTACCAGATATCCCAGAAGCGGATTCTGAGAAATTGAGCGAATTCTGTGAGATGTTGAATCCACTGGAGGACCTATTTATATATGAACCCGGTCATGTAAGTTTCATCTTGGGCCACACCTTCCCCCAGCACGACTAATTTTACTATTTTAATAGCAGTCCGTAGTCGGCTCATTCGTACCACTTTGGTTCAAGTTTTCATATCTATCTTGGCTGATTGTGCGTTTCGAATTTCTTCACTTATTTTGTCTCTGAAATTGTCTCCCTTTACAGAAAGGTTCCATTGCCGATATATCCTATCTTTTCGAACAAGGCATGCTGGTCGATTATGAAATTGACGAATTGGTCCGCTTACTACGAGCACTATTCGCGGAGACACCTTTGCGGGAAAATACGATTGCGAAGATTATGCAGGGCCATCCGTCACCGGAAGAATCTTGATTCCATGGTATACACTAGTTGTCTAAATAAATTATTATTAGGGAATCGTACAAAGAAAGGTCCTTAGCTTTGCGTGTCTCTGAACATGTACTGTCCCAATCCAAAACGAACATTTATCCTCGTAAATTTTACCAAACAACACGGTTTCCAAGTAGTACCCAAGCCCACGCCAATAAGGAAGTATGGGCACACCAAATTTTAACAAGACCGCTTTACAAATCCGTCAAATATCGACTACAAATTGACCCTAAAGACATTTCAAAATGACTTACGGCTCAATGTGTTTCTTTCTTCTTTCTCTCGGTCTCTCGGTCTGTCCTCATCCCCTATCTCTCTGTCTCTGCCTCTGTCTCTGTCTCTGTCTCTGTCTCTGTCGGTGTGTATGTGCTTGCTTCCTCACTGGGGTGGCCGAGGATTTGTAGGCCCCAGTTCCGACTGTCGTGGTCCTGCAGCGAAAGCAGAGATGGCCCCTCAGTAAAACTGAGGTAAGCTTGTATACTAATATTCTATTTCTCACGCAAATAGAATACATCTGTACCAATTATCCGCGACTCTTGAAAGAATTACTAAGAATGTCGTGTACTCCAGTTTTAACGGTCGTCACAAGTTGTCCGCGGTAACATGTTAATAAAATAATGCCCAACCCCACAATACATTAACAGCAATATCGACAAATTAATCTAACAACCGGACAGCATGGATGGAACACTTCCTTCCTAATTGTCCAGTGAGGCCGGCCACCAGCGACCCAAGGCATGATATCTTGGACGACAAACAGCAAATGGTATCTCCTTGTGGGAGATGCTGGTCGGGGGAGGTATAAATTACGAGTTCGACCCCCGAGGGGTGTTATTTTGGGACGGATTAGCCTTCGGCGGCCGCGAGGTATGACTGTAACATGAGCATGTTCAATTAACATGGCAGCTGAGATAGAAAGTGGTATTGGGTACTTACATCTCTATCGGCCAGAAATTCCAGATAGGCTAACGACACCGCAATCCAAAACGAAGGATCAATGCCCATCTGTCGTACCAGTCCCTTGTTGATTTCCAGAAGACCAGTAGTAGAGACCGAGAAAGTCGATGTTCGGTCTGTAAACGTGGCCAGGGGCAAAGTACTCCCACTAATCGGCGTAGCAGGAGCAAGAGTGAAGGAATACGTAGCGCGAATAGGGAGTCGAGGGGTGAGGTATGACAAGGCACGGGAGAAGAATGCACTAGCACCAGTTGCTGTAGCCGGAATTTCAGGGAGTGAAGGTATCAGAACAAAGCGTCTGACAATCGTAGCAATAGGTCTCGAAGCCCTATTCAACTTCGCACCGACCTCTTGTGGAGTCGGTGC
>Ga0157379_10005158_pt1 | contig 11216 bp, 8 predicted proteins | sample S25metaG_FD_121802 | JGI IMG/M metagenome (GOLD analysis project Ga0157379, IMG submission 121802) | Switchgrass rhizosphere microbial communities from Kellogg Biological Station, Michigan, USA - S2-5 metaG | ecosystem: Host-associated > Plants > Roots > Rhizosphere > Soil | place: USA: Michigan... | reverse complement strand
CGTGCTGGCCGTGGCCCGCTCCGCAGGCGCGGACCGGGCCTGGCGGCCCGCCTCCGCCCGGGACGGCGCGACCAGCACCAGGGCCAGGACCACGTTCACGGCCAGCGAGACGATGTTGCCGATCTTGTCCGCCGTGCCGAGCTCGTCCAGGTGCAGCAGGTGGAAGACCAGGTGCGGGAGGCTGAACGCCAGCCACGCGGCCCCGGTCAGCCGCAGGATGCCGGGATTCGGCCGGACGGCCGCCCAGACGGTGAGCACCAGCAGGGCCAGGTAGAGGCCGCCGACATCGCGGACCAGGTGCTCGTTGTACGGGCCGAGCGAGGAAATCCAGGGATGCCCGGCCAGCGGGAACGAGCGGTAGAACGACAGGGGGGCGAACTCGGCCCAGCCGCCGACCAGCGCGGCGGTCAGGGCCAGCAAGGCCGCGGCGGCCTGCTTGATTCTGGTGTTCATACCCCGTTGACGAGGCAGCCCAGCCGGTCTGTGACATCCGCTCCCGGGCGGCAGCGGTTACGCCGCCGGGCTGCACGCCGTGGCGGCCGGTTCCGCGTCCGCCGCGGCGGTCTCCTCGCCGAGCGGGATCACGTGGTAGAACATCGCCCCCGGCTCGCGCCGGACCGGGCGGAGCTCGCTGCTGGTGCGGCGCAGCAGCGCCAGCACCGGCTCGTTGCCGTCCGCGACCAGCGCGTTGAACCGGCAGATGCCCTCCTGCCGGGCCCGCTTGGTCAGCTGGGTGAGCAGCAGCGTGCCCAGGCCCCGGCCCTGCCACTCGTCCACGATCGTGACCGCGATCTCGGCCGCCTGCGGGTCCTCGGTGTCCCGCACGTAGCGGGCGATGCCCACGCCGCGGCCGTCCTCGACGCTGATCGCGCCCAGCGCCTCGTGGTCGTGGTGGTCGATGTCGGTGAAGTAGCGCAGCTCACGGGCGGACAGCTGCTTCTTCGGGCTGAGGAAGCGGGTCAGCCGGGATTTGGCGCTCAGCCGCTCGAACCCCTCGGCCAGCAGCGGCGCGTCGGCCCTGCGGACCGGGTTGATCAGCACCGCGGAGCCGTCGCGCAGCCGGACCGGGCGGTTCCTGCCGCCGGAGCGGGCCAGCCGGGCCTGGCGGGCAGCGGCCGAGTCGGCCCGCAGCATGGCGGAGTGCTGCTCGCCCAGCGCGGCGTGCAGGTACGGGTTCAGCACGGGTATCACTCGCCCCGGGTCGTCGGTCGGCCAGGTCCGGGCCGGCCGGTCCACTGACCGCAACAGCCGCCCCGGCCTGCCTGTTCCCGCTAGGCCAGGCCGCGGCGGAGCCGGGTCAGTGCCTCCTCCAGTACCTCGGGCTTCTTGCAGAACGCGAACCGGACCAGCGACTCGCCGGCCTTGGCGTCGTCGTAGAACACCGCGGCCGGGATGGCCACCACGCCGGCCCGCTCCGGCAGGGAACGGCAGAACGCGATCCCGTCGGTCTCGCCCAGCGCGCTGATATCGGTGGTGACGAAATAGGTCCCCGCGGGCCGGTAGACCGCGAACCCGGCCTCCGCCAGGCCGTCGCAGAGCAGGTCACGCCGGGCCCGCAGGTCCCCGTTCAGCTGCGCGTAGTAGCTGTCCGGCAGGGCCAGCCCTTCGGCCACCGCGTACTGGAACGGCCCGCCGCTGACGAACGTGAGGAACTGCTTGACCGTGCGGACCGCGGTCACCAGCTCGGCCGACCCGGTCACCCAGCCGATCTTCCAGCCGGTGAAGGCGAACGTCTTGCCCGCCGAGCTGATCGTCACGGTCCGGCCGGCCATGCCCGGCAGCGTCACGATCGGCACGTGCTCGCCGTCGAACACCATGTGCTCGTACACCTCGTCGGTGATCACCAGCAGGTCATGCTCGACGGCCAGGTCCGCGATCGCGGTGAGCTCGGCCCGGCTGAAGACCGCGCCGGTCGGGTTGTGCGGGGTGTTCAGCAGGATCAGCCGGGTGCGCGGGGTGATCGCGGCGCGCAGCGCGTCCAGGTCCGGGCGGAAATCCGGCGGGCGCAGGGTGACCGGCACCCGGACCGCCCCGGCCAGCGCGATGCAGGCCGCGTAGGAGTCGTAGTACGGCTCGAACGCGATCACCTCGTCACCCGGCTCGGTCAGCGCCAGCAGCGCCGCGGCGATCGCCTCGGTCGCGCCCGCGGTGACCAGCACCTCGGTATCCGGGTTCACGTCCAGGCCGTAGAACCTCTGCTGGTGCGCGGCAATGGCGCGGCGCAGCTCGGGCACGCCGGGCCCGGGCGGGTACTGGTTGCCCCGCCCGGCCATGATCGCCGCCGCGGCGGCCTCGGCCACCACCGCGGGCCCGTCGGTGTCGGGGAAGCCCTGGCCCAGGTTCACCGACTTGGTGGCGACCGCCATCGCGGACATCTCGGCGAAGATCGTCGTGCCCATCGGGGCCATACGGCTGTTCAGCAGCGGGAGTCTCACCCCGCCATCAGATCACGCCGCGGCCCGGTCCCGCCCGTAGGCTGGGCGTGTGCGCGCGTGGGTAGTGCATCAGCCGGGGCCGGTGGCCAGCGGGCCCCTGCGGCTCACCGAGCGGCCGGTGCCCGAGCCGGGGCCGGGCGAGCTGCTGATCAAGGTTCACTGCTGCGGGGTCTGCCGGACCGACCTGCACCTCGCGGAGGGCGACCTGCCGCCCAGGCGGCCCGATGTCACGCCGGGGCACGAGGTCGTGGGGGAGGTAGCCGCGGCCGGGCCAGGAACGACCCGTTTCGTGGCCGGGGACCGGGTCGGCGTGGCCTGGCTGGCGGGGACCGACGGGCGGTGCCGGTACTGCCGGCGGGGCCGGGAGAACCTGTGCCCCGCCTCGGTGTACACCGGGTGGGACATCCCTGGCGGGTACGCCGAGTACCTGGTGGCCGCCGACGCCTACGTGCATCACCTGCCGGACGGGTTCAGCGACGAGCAGGCCGCACCGTTGCTGTGCGCCGGGATCATCGGCTACCGGGCGCTGCTGCGGGCCGAGGTCCCGCCGGGCGGGCGGCTCGGGGTGTGGGGGTTCGGCGGGTCCGCGCACCTGGCCACCCAGGTCGCGGTGGCCCAGGGCGCGGCCGTGCACGTGTTCACCCGCGGGGCCGCGGCGCGCGAGCTAGCGCTCAGCCTGGGCGCGGCGTCCGCGCAGGGCACCTTCGACCCGGCGCCCGAGCCGCTGAACTCGGCCATCATCTTCGCGCCCGCCGGGGACCTGGTCCCGGTCGCGATGGCCGCGCTGGACCGCGGCGGCACGCTGGCCGTGGCCGGCATCTACCTGTCCGCGATCCCGGCGCTGGACTACGCCAGGCACCTGTTCCAGGAGCGGACCCTGCGCAGCGTCACCGCGAACACCAGGGGCGACGCCGAGGAGTTCCTCCGGCTGGCCGGGCGGCTGCGGCTGCAGGTCGCCACCGCGGCGTACCCGCTGGACCGCGCGGACCGGGCGCTGGCCGACCTTGCGGGCGGCCGGGTCCGCGGCGCCGCGGTGCTGCACGTCGCGGGCTGATCAGCCAGGTTGCCACGGCTGGGACCGCCGGCCAGAGGGCCCGCCCCAACTCCGCCAAGCCCGGCCCGCCTTTCACCTTCGATCGGAACGGAACTTTCTGTTCTGATCGAATGGGGGCTGGCGGAGCCGGTGACTGGGGGTGCGGTCAGGCCGGCCAGAGGCCGTGCTCAGGGAAGACGGCGGCCTGGGTTGCCGCGATGGCCCGGTCGACCGGGCTGGCCGGGTCCTGGCCGTCGGCGTAAGGGGTGTAGGTGGCTGGTTCGCCGTCGGTCATCGAGGCGGGCGCGGTCCGGCCGGTGCGCCGCTCTGCCTCGGCCCGCCACTCCGGCGGGGTGGGCGTGCTTGGGTCGACCGGCGCGCCCGCCGCCTCGGCCAGCAGGTGCGTCCAGGTCCGCGGGACCACCTCGGTCAGCGCGTAGCCGCCGCCCCCGCACAGCAGCCAGCGGCCGCCGGCCACCTCGTGGGCCAGCTGGTGCACGGCGGCGTGCGCGGCCCGCTGGCCGTCCACGGACAGGCGCAGGTTGGCCAGCGGGTCGAGGCGGTGCGTGTCGCAGCCGTGCTGGCTGACCAGCACCTGCGGGGCGAACGCGCGGAGCAGCGGCGGGACCACCGCGTGGAAGGCGCGCAGCCAGCCCGCGTCGCCGGTGCCGGCCGGCAGGGCCACGTTGACCGCGCTGCCGGGCGCGTTCGGGCCGCCGGTCTCGGTGGGCCGCCCGGTGCCGGGGAACAGCGTCCTGGGGTCCTCGTGCAGGCTGATCGTCAGCACCCGGGGGTCGTCCCAGAACGCGGCCTGCACGCCGTCGCCGTGATGTACATCGATGTCCACGTAGCCGACCCGCTCGGCGCCGTGGTCGAGCAGCCAGGCGATCGCGATGGCCGGGTCGTTGTACACGCAGAACCCGCTGGCGTAGCCGCGCATCGCATGGTGCAGGCCGCCGGCGATGCTCGCGCCGTGCTCGGACGCACCCGACCACATCGCCTGGACCGCGGCCAGCGTCGCCCCGGCGACCAGCGCGGACGCCTCGTGCATCCGGGGGAACACCGGGTCGTCCGGGGTGCCGAGGCCGAAGCCGGGCGGCGGCGGGCGGTCCGGATCCTGGCCCGCGGCCCGCACCGCGGCCAGGTAGCGCGGGTCGTGCACCCGCTCCAGCTCGGCGTCCGGGGCGGGTTCGGCGCTGACCACGCACACGTCGTGGCCGAGCACACCCAGCGCGCGGGCCAGCGCGATGGTCAGCTCGACCCGGACCGGGGCCAGCGGGTGCCCGGGCCCGAAGTCGTATCCGGCCAGCGCGGGATCCCAGGCAAGGTGCAGTGAGCAGGCGGTCATGTACTCATCCTTTCCCGTGACGCCCGGATAGCCATGGCTAACCGGCGTTATAGTCCTCACCAACCAGGCCCTTTCATCTGGCTGGCTGGCCGTTATCGCCGCAAATGGGGACCCGGGGCGCTAGCGTGTCCGGGTGGATGAGGCGAAGATCACGGCAGACGATGTCCAGTCGGACGCCAGCCAGGCAGACAGCAGCCAGGCGGACGCCAGCGCCGGCACCAGCAACGGCTCCGCAGGCCCCCGCTCCAGAGCCAGGGCGGAGGATACCGCGGCTGAGCCGGCGGCGGCGCAGCCCGGGGGTGCCCAGCCCGCCGAGCCGGAACCCGCGGAGCCCGGGCCCGCGGCGGCCGGGCGCGCGGAGCGCAGGAGGCTGGCGTTCGCCAGCTTCCTGATGCTGTTCGTTGAGCTGGCGCTGATCCGATGGACCGCGGCGGGCAACGTCTACCTGGCCTCGGCCACGAACTTCGTGCTGCTGGCCAGCTTCCTGGGCATCGGCCTCGGCTTCCTCAACGCCCGGTCGAATCGGGACTTCCTGCGCTGGGCGCCGGTGGCGTTCGCGCTGCTGGTCGGCTTCGCGCTCGGGTTCCCCGTCATCCTGGCCACGCTGGAGAAGGGCCAGAACCCGTACCGGGGGCTCGGCGGCATGACCGCGCTGCCCCGGCCGGTCAGCCTGACCATCATCTTCCTGCTCAGCGTGACCGTGATGGCCGGGTTCGGGCAGGCGGTCAGCCGGCTGTTCGTCCGGTTCGAGCCGCTCGCCGCCTACCGGCTGGACATCGCCGGCAGCATCGCCGGGATCGCGGTGTTCTCCGCGCTGTCGTTCCTCCAGCTGCCGCCGCTGGCCTGGGGCGTGATCGCGGCCGGCGGGCTGGCCGTGCTGCTCGGCCGCAAGATGAAGTGGTATCAGTGGGCCGGCATCGCCGTGGTCATCGCGCTGCTCGGGATGGACTCGTTCGCGCCGCACGAGCAGTGGTCGCCGTACTACAAGCTGTCCGTGAAGCAGGCCGGCGGCCCCCACCCGGCGCTGTACGTGACCGCGAACAACATCCCCTACCAGGCGGCCCGGTCGCTGAAGGTGCTGCACGACCAGAAGAAGTTCTACTTCTACCCGTACCAGCACGTCACCACCTCGTCGCTGAAGGACGAGCTGATCATCGGGGCCGGGTCCGGCAACGACGTCGCGGTGGCGCTGTCCGAGGGCGCCCAGCACGTCGACGCGGTGGAGATCGACCCGGCGCTGGTCCAGGTCGGCCGGGAGCATCACCCCGAGCACCCGTACCAGAGCCCGAAGGTCACCCCGCACATCGGGGACGGCCGGGAGTACCTGCAGGACACCGGCAAGAAGTACAACCTGATCCTCTTTGCGCTGCCGGACTCGCTGACCGCGCTGGCCGGCCAGTCCAGCCTGCGGCTCGAGGGCTACCTGCTGACCGAGCAGTCGATCGCCGAGGCCCGGCTGCACCTGGCGCCGGACGGCACGTTCTCGATGTACAACTACTACCAGCCGTTCCTGCTGGCCAGGTACGCCACCACGATCGAGCAGGCGTTCGGGCACGCGCCGTGCGTGCAGGTCGGGCCGCCGCTCGGCGGGCGCCGGCTGGCCGTGCTCACGGTCAAGGAGAAGGGCCCGGTGCCCAACTGCCAGCAGGTCTACAACGGCGCCAGGGTCGCCCCGGCCACCGACGACCACCCGTTCCCGTACCTGCCGAACAAGTCCATCCCGAACATCTACCTGTGGATGCTCGGGCTGATCCTGCTCGCCTCGGTGGTGCTGATCCGGATCTTCGGCGGGTCCTTCAAGCGCATGAGCGGCTACCTCGACCTGGCTTTCATGGGCGCGGCGTTCCTGCTGCTCGAGACCAAGAACATCATCCAGTTCGCGCTGCTCTTCGGCAGCACGTGGTTCGTCAACTCGCTGGTCTTCGCGGCCGTGCTGCTGACCGTGTACCTGGCCATCGAGACCGCGGCGCGGCTGCCGCTGCCTAAACCGTGGATCCTGTACGTGCTGCTCATCGCGTCGCTGGTACTGACCTGGGTGGTGCCGCAGGAATCGCTGCTCGGGCTGCCGATGGTGGTGCGGTTCTTCGCGGGCGGGGCGCTGGCGTTCGCGCCGGTCTACCTGGCCAACCTGATCTTCTCGCAGCGGTTCAAGGACGTGGCCACGTCCGGCGACGCGTTCGCCGCGAACCTGCTCGGGGCGATCGTGGGCGGTGCGCTGGAGTACCTGGCGCTGATCACCGGCTACCGGTTCCTGCTGATCCTGGTCGCGTTGCTGTACGGGGCCGCGTTCATCACCAGCCGGACCAGGCTGGCGGCGCTGCCGGGCAGATAGGAGGCCGGGCCGGCCGGTGCGGTCAGGCGGGCCCGGTTGGGCCGCCGATCCAGCCGGGGAGCGTGGCCCCCGGGTAGGTGCCCCAGCGGAACGTGTAGTCGCGCGCGCTGCCGTGGGTGTAGCGCAGCCGCATGCGGGTGAAGAACCGGACGCCGTGCACGGTCTCCGGCCGGAAGAAGGACAGCACCGCCTTGTACTTTCGGTAGTGGCCGGCCGCGCACATCGGCGTGCAGGTGTTCACCCAGAGCACGGCGGTGCGCGGCTGGCCGGGCTGGCTGGTCTTGGCCGCCTCAGCGGTCCAGTACGCCCAGGACGGCGTCTTCACGAACGCGTTGCCGGACATGCAGTCGAGGTACACGGTGCCCGGCTGCACCTGGCCGTCGTGCCGGCCCTTGCAGTCGAACGCCACCGGCCGGGTCGCGGCCCGATGGGACACGGCCGAAACGGGCGCGGCCGTGCCGCAGGCCACGGCCGCCGCGCAGCACGCCGCGAGGATGACGCCAGCGACTCTGCTCATGATCTCCACTTACCCCATCTCTGCCCGCGAGGACCACCCCGTTCAGATTGACGCCTGGCGACCCGTTCGCGTTGCCGCCGATGTGCCATCGCTTTCCCTCTCACCGCAGCGATGGCCCATCGACGCGCTGGTGCGGGGTCAGGCGGGGTCCAGGCCGAGGCCGGGGGAGCGGCTGGCGACCTGGGCGGCTATGGCCTGGATGACGGCGGCGGCGGGCTGGCCGGTGAGCTGGCGGCCGTCCCGGAGGCGGACCGCGACCAGGCCACTGGCCGCCTCGCTGGCGCCGATCACCGCCGCGTACGGGATCCTGGCCTCGCGGGCCCGGCGGATCCGCGCGCCCAGGGTGGCGTCGGCCGGGTCGCACTCGGCCCGCAGCCCGGCCGCCCGGGCCTGGCCGGCCACCGACCCGGCCAGCGCCGCCTGCTCGCTGGTGACCGGCAGCACGACCAGCTGGACCGGGGCCAGCCAGGGCGGGAACGCCCCGTCGTACCGCTCGATCAGGTACGCCACCATCCGGTCCATCGAGGACAGCACGCCGCGGTGGATCATCACCGGCCGGTGCCGCTGCCCGTCCGGGCCGGTGTAGGCCAAGTCGAACCGCTCCGGCTGATTGAAGTCGGCCTGCACGGTGGACAGGGTCTCCTCGCGTCCCGCTGGGTCGGTGACCTGCACGTCGATCTTGGGCCCGTAGAACGCCGCCTCGCCCTCGGCGGCTTCGTAGGCCAGGCCGAGCTGATCCAGCGCGGCCCGCAGCTGGCGCTCGGCGTCCTGCCACTGGGCCGCGCTGCCCAGGTAGCCGTCGCCCGGGCCGCGCAGCGACAGCCGGTATCTGGCCACCTCGATGCCGAGCAGCGCGTAGCAGCGCCGCACCGACTCCAGGGCCAGCACGATCTCGTTCTGGACCTGGTCCGGCCGGGCGAACGAGTGCACGTCGTCCAGATTGATCTGGCGCACCCGGGACAGGCCGCCGACCACCCCGGACAGCTCGCTGCGGAACATCGCGGCCAGCTCGGCCAGCCGGATCGGCAGGTCGCGGAAGCTGCGCTGGTCGCTGGCGTAGATCAGCGCGTGGTGCGGGCAGTTAGCCGGCCGGAGGACCAGCTCGTCGCCGCCGACCCGCATGACAGGGAACATGTCCGCGGCGAACTTGTCCCAGTGCCCGGACCGCTCGAACAGCTCCCGCTTGGCCAGCACGGGCGAGTACACCCGGAGGCAGCCGGTGCGGGCGGCCTCCTCGACGGCGAGACGCTCCAGCTCGGCGCGGATCACCGCGCCGTGCGGCAGCCACAGCGGCAGGCCCGCGCCCACGATCGGGTCGGTGCGGAACAGGCCGAGCTCGCGGCCCAGCCGCCGGTGATCGGGCCGGCCCTGGTCCAGCGGGCCGGCGTCGGCCCCGGCCGGGGCCAGTGATGGAGATGACATTGGTGCCTCCTTGGCGTGATCGGAGGCCCGGAGAAGGGTCAGCTGGCCCGGAAACGCAAAAGGCCCCGGGAGCTGAGCTCCCAGGGCCTTGTCATCGTGGTCAGGTCACGACAGCACGCGCCGGGATCTCCCCGGCGTCGTCGTCCACTGACCACAAAGCATGCCCCGATGCTACCAGCCAGCGCGCCGGCCCGGCCTGGCTCAGTCGGCCAGGTCTGAGGTCCACATGACCAGGCGGGTGCGGTCGCCGCGGAACAGGTCGCGGGCGAACTCCAGCGGCGTCCCGGACTCGGCGTAGGCGGTCCGCTGCACCTGCATCAGCGGCGCCCCCTCGGGGACCTCGAGCGCCTCGGCTTCGCGGACCCCGGCGGTGACCGGCTCCAGGCTCTCCCTGGCCCGGTAGGGCCGCTGGCCGTACTGGGTTTCCAGCAGCTCGTACAGGGACCCGTCGAGCCGCCGCTCGAGCATGCCCTCGAACAGGCTGGCCGGGAACAGCGAGTGCTCCATGGCGATCGGTGTACCGTCGGCCAGCCGGATCCGCCGTACCTCGTGCACCGGGTCGCCCTCAGAAAGGCCCAGCGCGGCGGCCGCAACCGGCCCGGCCGGGCGGGTGGCCGCGGACAGGACCCGGGCGCCGGCCACCATGCCGTGCCGCCGCAGCTGCTCGGAGAACCCGGCCAGCGTAGTCAGGTCCTGCTCCACCTTGGGCTCGGCCACGAACGTGCCGCCGCCGCGGCCGACGGTCTTGGTTACCAGGCCGCGCCGGGCCAGTTCGCCGAGCGAGTGCCGCAGCGTCATCCGGCTGACCCCGAACCAGGCGGCCAGATCCTGCTCGGCGGGCAGCCGGGCACCGGGCCGCAGCGTGCCCAGGGCTATCTCGCCGGCCAGCCAGTCCTCGATCTGGGCGTGCACGGTGATCCCTGGCGCCCGGATGATCCGGGGCGGTGTCCGCACGCTGGTTTCCAGCGCGGGCGGGACGGCACGCCGAACGACCCCACGGCGGGCGCCTGGTGACCGGGGCATGCGATCAATTGTCCCGCAGCCGGGCCACCGGAAAAGCCTCCACGATCACGGGGGATTCACCGCCTCGCGACGGCAAACCCCCCGTGATCATGAAGTCCCCTCCTGGTCCGGTCAGGCGCCCGGGCTGCTGGCCGGGATCGGGTCGTCCGGGGCAGGCGCGACCACCGGGGCCATCACCTTCTTGCGCCCGGCCACGGCGTAGTACACCGCACCGAGCAGCACGATGAATATCGCCACGGTCCACAGGATCGGGACATTGTTCAGGAAACCGAGGGTCAGCAGCCCGCCGGTCTCGTTCGGCTTGGGGTTGCTGGCCGGCCGCGGCCAGGCGAAGTTGATCAGCATCGCCAGGCCGTAGATCAGGCCGATGATGTTGACCACCGGGCCCCAGCGGCCGAGCCGGAACGGCGCGCTGGTCTTGGGCCAGCCGCGCATCCGGGCCCGCATGATCACGATGTTGCCCAGGAAGTAGCTGAGGTAGATCATCCCGGTGGCGGCGATGGCGACGATGCCCGCGCCGGAGAACTGGATGAACGGGATCGCCGCGATCAGCGCAACCACGATGCAGGTCCACGGCGGGGTGTGCAGCTTGGGCGCCACCTTGGCCAGCGGCTTGGAGAACGGCAGCTGGTTGTCGCGGGCCATGCCGAAGCACAGCCGGATCGTCGCGGCCATGATCGACAGGCAGCAGACGAAGATCGCCGCGGACACCACCAGCAGGTAGAGCGTGGCGAACCCGTGCGGGAAGTTGGCCTCGATGATCTGGGCCGGCCCGATCCCGTTCTTGACCGCGGAACCCAGGTGGGGGATGGCGACCAGGGTGCCGAGCAGGAACACGCCGCCGATGACGAAGGCGCCGATCACCGAGTACAGCACCGCCTTGGGCGCGTTGCGGCGCGGGTCCTTGGTTTCCTCGGCGAGGGTGGCCGCGGTGTCGAAGCCGTAGATGACGAACAGGCTCATGAACATCGCGGCCAGGAACGTGCTGCCGTTGACCGGGATGCCCGCGCTGTTGGTCACCACGCCGAAGCCCTGGTGGTTGTGGAAGGCCATGAGGATGATGGCGAACACGAACATGCCGAGGATCTCGAACACCACGCCGGTGT